>Ga0224505_10002263_pt1 | contig 11434 bp, 12 predicted proteins | sample SF_Jan12_sed_USG_FD_169102 | JGI IMG/M metagenome (GOLD analysis project Ga0224505, IMG submission 169102) | Sediment microbial communities from San Francisco Bay, California, United States - SF_Jan12_sed_USGS_4_1 | ecosystem: Environmental > Aquatic > Marine > Sediment | place: USA: California...
CGAGCAACTCCTTCCAGCCCAATCGCTCAAAACTACCGTCCCTGATCTTCTCCGGTGTGAGTTCTTCGGACCAGCGCTGACTCATCTCCGCCCTTCTGCCGAGGATCACCTTCCGCTCCCGTCGTTCATTCCAGTGATCGGTCAGGAAGTGGGTCGACGGGATACAGTCGCCGTCGATAAACACGAGATGCGTTCCGCGGGCTGCGCGGATCGCCTTGTTCAACATCGTGTTCTTCCTCCACCCCCGATCCTCATGCCAGAGGTGAATAAGGGGGAAACGGCATTCCCGTTGAAGCTCCGCAATCAGATCCGCCACTTGTTCATCAGAGCCGTCGTCACCGATCACGACTTCGAAATCCCGGAACGACTGGCGTTTGCAGGCCTCGAGGACAAGCCGGAGTCGTTCCGGTTTGTTGTAGACCGACACAACAAGAGAAAGGGAGGGCATGGCTACGCCGGATTGTTTTCAGCCGGGGCGGACCAGATCCCCGGGATCGTTCCGGAACACCGGGGGCAGCTTCCGTCGACCATGTGATTCGCCGTCACACGGAAACCGGTCCGCTCGACCAGCGTTGTCTTACATGAGGGACAGACGGTGTTCTCGAGATCACCAAGTCCCCCGGGGATATTGCCTGCGTATACGTAATGCAGTCCCTGTTCTTTGCCGATCGTCGCTGCTCTTATCAGAGTGGCGGCTCCCGTATCCTCCGGGTCCACCATCCGGTAGTCCCGGTGAAAGGCGGTGACATGCCATGGGATCTCTGGTGACACACCGGCCAGAAATCCGGCGATGTCCCGCAGCTCACCGTCAGAGTCGTTGAACCCTTCGATGACCAGGGTGACCACTTCAAGCCAGATTCCCACATCCCGCAGAGCAACGATCGTATCAAGCACACTGTTCAGACGTCCGCCCAGCTGCTGATAGTTCTTCTGACGGAAGCTTTTGAGGTCAATCTTGTACATCCGGATAAACGGGCGAATGTACTCCAGGACCTCGGTTGTCCCGTTCCCGTTCGAAACATACGAACAGATAATTCCGTGCTGTCCTGCAAGCCGGAAGATCTCGACAGCCCATTCGCTGGTGATCAACGGCTCGTTATATGTGCTCGTGATAACCGGTGCGCGGTGGCGGAGAGCAAGATCGACAAGTTCTCCGGCAGTGATCGCCCTTGGCCGGGCGGTTGCTCCGGGGTCACGGATCGCCTGTGAGGTGAACCAGTTCTGGCAGTACGCGCAATGATAGTCGCACCCGAGCATACCGAAGCTGAGCGCAGGACTGCCGGGAAGGACATGAAAGAACGGTTTTTTTTCGATCGGGTCGACCTGTATGCCGCTGACATAGCCGTGCGGAACGTAAAGCACCCCGTCGCGGTTGTAGCGGACTTTGCAGATCCCCTCCTTCCCCGCTCCGATTCTGCACCGGTGGCCGCACGCGGAGCAGAGCAGGCGCCCGTCCTCCATCACCTCGTACAGAACACCGGGGCGGGAATACCGGGAAAGAGTGTCACGCAGGGATGTGGCTTCCTCAGATATCATAACGATCGGCGCAGGTCCGGAAACGGGCGGATGACCGGCGAATCTTTCCGGGAGATCACCTCCCGGAGGGGATGCCCTCGGTCAGACCTGACGGGAGTCTCGGAGATGACAGGAGTTTTCCGAATTCCTCCCATCGGGCCGCCGGGTTATCGGGTGTTCCACCGCGCGCCTCGATGAAATTCCTTACGAGATCCTCTCCGAGGTTATAGTTGATAACGTAGCTGCGGTACCTGTCGATGAACCGCACCCGCTGTGCCGCGCGTTCCGGGCTCATCAAAGCGAATTCCACAAGCCACGCGGCGGCTTCCTCGCCTGAAATCTCACCGTCCAGGTAGCGGCGTGCCGCTTCATTGCCGGCATAGCTGAGCTCCCCCGTGAGGCCGAAGATCCGGTAATACTCTCCCGCGGACGAGGGATCGATTCCTGCGAGCGGAAACAGGACAGCCTGCTCGAACTCGACGCGTTCATTCCCCGGGAATGCCACTTCAACTCCGAAGTTCGCGCTTCCTTCGGCCACGAGGGACTGCGGACTGAAAAGCGGATAGACACTGAACTCCATCCATCCCCGATCGACGGCGAGGTTCTTTTCCAGGAGGGCGTTGTACACATGATGCCCCGGGTATCCCTCATGTGCCGCAAGATCAATTGCCCGGTCGATGAAGATAGGAAGGTCTGTGTTCACCTGGATCAGGCTGTGGCTCTTTCCTTTGTACCAGTTGTAGGCGCTCCATGGTTTGTCCGTAACATACTCGACGACGAAGCTCTCCCCTTCCGGAAGGACAAGATGCTTTCCGGTTCGCTTCCGGCATTCCGCAATCGCTGCCCGGAAAACAGTGTCGAGCTTCTCCTTCGGGATCACAAATCCGGCCCGGTAGCTCTCGACCCGCTGCTGGATCGTTGCACCCGGTTCTCCCGCGGGAAGCGCCTTGTCGAGTCGGGCCAGGATATTCCGGAAGTGCTCCTTCCCGAAGGACGGAGGGGTCGCATCATAGAGAGCCCGTGCCTCCTCATCGAAGGTGAATCTCACACCTTCAAGCATCTGCAATCGTGCCCGTACCGCCTGAAGCTGTTTCGTCTGATACGTGAACCGGAGATATCCCATCTCATCGAATCGGGTCACACGTCCGATCCGTTCAAGTTGGGCGAGCAGCATTTCCGCCTCGGCGATCAGATCAGGAATCGGAATAACCCGGACATCCTCGCGCCATTCAGTCGGTCCATAATAGGCATCCACGTAGTCTGCATCATGTTCACCGACGCTGAGGACGAGACGAACATACGATTCAGCGATCTGGTTCATGTCCATTTCCGGAGGTTCTCCCATGGAGGGTGAGCTGAACGATGAGAGCATCAGTGTTGCTGCCATGGCAGCGCAGAGTCTGTTCATGTGGTTCCTTCCCTTGTGTGATCGGTGCGTAGGCGCTTACGAAAACGGAGATTGAGCATTTCGACGAAGACCGAGAAGGCCATGGCGAAGTAAATATACCCCTTCGGAATATGCTGGTCAAATGATTCGGCGATCAGCATGATCCCGATCAGCAGGAGGAAGCTGAGAGCGAGCATCTTCACGGTCGGGTGGCGTTCGATGAACTCGTTGATCGGGCGTACAAAGACCATCATGCAGATGACGGCGCAGATGATGGCGGTGACCATGACGCCGATATGGTTTGTCATGCCGACGGCGGTGATGACCGAGTCGAGCGAAAAGACGATATCCAGCAGAGTGATCTGAATGAGAACGGAAGCGAACGACGCGCCGACGGCCCCCCGTACTCCGGAAGGTCCATCTCCTTCCAGGGCTCCGTGGATTTCATGAGTACTCTTCCCGATGAGAAAGAGTCCGCCAATTCCCAGAATCAGATCCCGGCCGGAGATTGACTGGTCCAGAACCACGAACAGCGGCTCGGTCAGTCGCATGATCCAGGTGAGCGACAACAGGAGGCCGATCCGTGAGACCATCGCCAGGACAAGGCCGATCATACGGGCCCGCTGTCGCTTTCCCTCGGGAAGCTTCCCGGCAAGGATCGAAATAAAGATAATATTATCGATCCCGAGGACGATTTCGAGCACGGTCAGGGTAATGAACGCGACCAGAAGTTCAGGGCTGAAAAGCCACTCCATGGGGATTCCGCAAAAAGGGATGGTTCAGAAGTTGCCTGAAGGTACCGAAGTTTCGGCTGCGGTTCCAATAGACCTGTCAGGAACCTCACTTTTCTGTACATTCCAGTCAACCGATAAGGATCCGCAATGAACCGGCAGCGCCCATCGCACTATATTCACGGCTCGTCTTCAGAGGAACAGCGACGGCTCTCAACCCTGAACGAACTGATCAATCACTCCTCGTTCGAACAGATGAATCCCCGTCGGGGAGAGAAGGTGCTCGACGTCGGCAGCGGCCTGGGTCAGTTTGCGAGAATGATCGCCCGGGCAACCGGAGAGAGGGTCATTGGCGTTGAACGGGATCGGGACCAGATCGAGGAGTGTCGCCGTCTGGGAAAGACGTATGGTGAAGAGGATCTGCTGGAAATTCGGCCGGGTGATGTTTATTCGCTTCCGCTCTCCGTCGATGAATGGGGAACATTCGATCTGGCGCATGCGCGCTTCGTGCTCGAACATCTTGATGATCCGGCAGTTGCGGTTCGCGGCATGGTCAGAGCGGTTCGACCGGGCGGTCGGGTCGTTCTGGAAGATGATGACCATGATCTGCTTCGACTCTGGCCGGAGTGCTCCGGGGCGGATGAACTCTGGCGCGCGTACTGTTCTTCTCAGCTCGCTCTCGGCAATGATCCCTGGATCGGTCGGAAGCTGACCGCACTCCTCCACGCCGCGGGTGCCGCTCCATCCCGGGCAACCTGGGTGTTCTTTGGTGCCTCAGCCGGCGAGCCGACGTTCCCGGTGTATGTCGACAACCTCATCGGTCTCCTCCGGGGGGCTAGGGCCCACATCGTCGACCAGGGTCTGATTGATGAAGGGCTGTTTGAAGGGGGCCTGCAATCGCTTGTCGAATGGAAGAAGAGGCCTGAGGCAACCTTCTGGTACGCAAGGGCGTGGGCGGAGGGCAGGGTTGAGGGGTAGGAAGAGTCCATCCGGTCATTGTGAACGATCCTGCCTGCTTTGTTTGCCTGATAGCGTTGAAATGATTATGATTCGGCTCCACCCCATCTGCTATTATAGAAAGGAACCCGCCCATGCGCCCTCTTGTTCTGTTTCTGGCCCTTGTCGCTCTCGGTGTGACGATGTCTCACGCCAAAGTGAAAACGAAAGACATAACGTATGAAGCGGAAGGCGTCAAGCTGAAAGGCTACCTCGCGTTTGACGATGCGATCGAGGGAAAGCGCCCCGGCATTCTGGTCGTCCACGAATGGTATGGCCACAATGATTACGCGCGGAAGAGAGCGGAGATGCTTGCAGGACTCGGGTATGTTGCCTTCGCGCTCGACATGTACGGTGACGGGAAGCTCGCAACGCATCCGGAGGATGCAGGAAAATTTGCCGGAGAAGTAATGAGCAACATGCCGGCGATGAAGGCGCGGTTCAATGCAGCGCTGGCCGAGCTGAAGAAGGATCCGCATGTTGACTCCGGGAAGATCGGCGCGATCGGCTATTGCTTCGGTGGAGGGGTGGTCTTGAATATGGCGCGCTCAGGAGCGTCGCTGCGCGGTGTCGTCAGTTTCCACGGGAGCCTCGGCACACCAGCTCCGGCCGAAAAAGGGAATGTGAAGACAAAGATACTCGTCTGCAACGGAGCAGATGATTCCTTTGTTTCCTCGGACGCGATCGCCGCATTCAAGAAAGAAATGAATGAGGCGGGAGCGGACTACCGGTTCGTCCAGTATGAAAATGCTATTCACAGCTTCACGAATCCCGGATCGACGGAGATCGGAAAGAAGTTCGGACTGAATATAGGTTATAACGAGAAGGCTGACAAGCAGTCGTGGGATGATATGAAAGAGTTCTTCACTTCTGTTTTCGGGGAGTAACCTCTCCGGCGTAGAGGTCCCTCATCTGTCCGTAAAATGATTGAGGGTCGAATGTCCGGGCAATGGAGTAACCGGTCAACGCGGCGATCATCATTGGAAAGATCACGGAGTGGCGGTCGGTCATTTCCAGGACAAGAACAAACGAGGTGAACGGCGCGCGGGTTACCGAACTGAGGAACCCGATCATCCCCATCAGTATCATCAGGTTCGTGTACTCCGGAGGGGCGAGTCGCGCCAGTTCTGAACCGATCGAGGCCCCGATCGCGAGCGAGGGTGCAAAAATCCCGCCGGCGCAGCCGGAGAGATACGAAGCGATCGTGGCAACGAAGCGGGCAATGATGAGGAGGAAGCCGGATTCCCCGGACTCGAACAGCAGAGCGCTCATCAGTGTGGCACCTGAGCCCACGCTCCTCGGATCCACCCAGACAGCCAGCACGATCACGACGAAGCTCGAGCCGACGGTAAGAAGGGCTTTCTGTTTGAATGTCTTCAATGCAAGGCGCTTGCGGACAAGGACGAGAAGGTACTTGCTGAACAAACCGCCCATCACCCCGCTCGCGCTGCCGACGAGAACAGCGAGAGGCAGCGTCAGCAGATCGGTGCCCCCCACCTTCGGAAAACCGAGATAGAGATAGGGCCCGAGAAGCCACTGCGCCATGAAGCCGGCCAGGATCACCGCTGAAATCACTGTTGTCCGGAGCCGGTTGAAATGCGCCGTCATCAGTTCTTCCAGCGTAAAGACGATTCCCCCGAGCGGCGTATTGAATGCGGCCGCAATTCCCGCCGCACCTCCGGCGATGACCCACGCCTGGTCGCTGATCGGCTGGAAGAACCTCTTCGAAAACTTTCCGACCGACCGGAAAATCGAAGCGGAAATCTGAATCGTCGGTCCCTCCCGACCGATCGCCCCTCCCCCGAGAAGACAGAGAAGGGAGCTCAGAACCTTGACGATCGCAACACGCGGAGCAATCAGCCGGTCGGCCTTCTTCTGCTCTTTCCGGTCGAGCAGAACATTCGCCGCCATGACCTGAGGGATTCCGCTCCCTGCAGCCTCGGGAGCGAAACGGTGAACAATCCACCATGCTAGAAGAAACAGCGTCGGGCTCGCGACGAAGAGAATCCAGGGTGTGCCGGAATACAAATCGACCATCAGTTGCTCGGCCAGATGGAACAGTTTCGCATACCCGACCGCCGTGATTCCGGCAATCACCGCAGCAATCCAGAACGGGAAGGTCCTGAGGGTCGAAACCGGCTTGCCAAGTCTTCGCAGGAACTGCTTGAGGTTGTCCGTGACCGCGGAGGCTGCGGGAACGATGATGTTGAGAAACCGCGTCGCGGCATGCTCAACAACTTCAACAGCACGGGAGACTCTTTCCTGCCACTCTGTTACCTTCATGCCGATCACTCGCCCGTCAACTCTTTGAATCGATTCTCACCCTGGAGAGAGGAGAGATCTGAATCCCCGCGTGCCTGGCGTCGCAATCCGGGATTCAGGCTGAGCGCCCTTTCGAGCGCCTGGAGTGCGTCACGGCGGCTTCCCGCGGCGAGACGGATAACAGCGAGATCATACCAGACTTCGGGGTTCTCCGGAGCTATGTGTGCCGTCTGCTCCATGAGAGGCAAGGAGGCAACCGCGTCACCCGCTTTGAACAGAGTCCATGCTTCGTTCCAGGAATAATTCATCATGGCGTACTGCAGGAGCCTCCCCAGTTCAATGAAAGGCTCCGGATCGTCATCCACCCGGATATCGATTGCTCTGTCGGTGTAACCTCCATAGCCGGCTCCCTGTTTCACCACCAGCATCGCGGCTGACTGTTTTCCCCGCGAATCACCTCCGGCCTCATCCCCCGCAACCAGGGATGCGTACAGCTTCTCCGCCAGCGTACCTGGATGGCTGAGAAACTCCCTCTCCATCTCCACGACCACGGATTCACCGGTCAGAATATTGCCCTGTATTGCATACCCCTCTCCGATTCTTCCTCCCGCCCAGGGAACACAGTCTTCCCCGGTGTATGAATAGGCGTCTCCTGATGCCGAAACGATACCGAACTGCCTCCTTGTTGGTTCAGGATCATCCCCGAGCAGCAGTGAAGCTGCTTCCGCGGCGGTGTTTCCCTGCTTCAGGAGGGCGAGTCCGCGCCAGCCGAAGGAGGTGTTCGCGAATGACTGCGTCGCCACAGCTCCAACACCGGCCTCTGCCCATGGAACTACTGAACCGACAGCGAAAAACCGGGATGCAACCGCGACGCCGAGTTCGCCTGTCGATTCATCGACCGCAACGATGGAGAACGTTTGAACTTCCGTCGGTCCATCCTGTCCGGCGGAAAGGGTGAGGGGGTGAGGGGAGACAACGAGGAGAAGCAGAAGTATTGATTGGTAGTGCCGTCTCAAACTTCAGGCCGCCCGTGCTTTCCTGAGAAGAGTTTGAATTTCATGTTTTCCTGCCGGCCGCACGGACTCCAGCTTTCTGTCGCTGAAAATATAACCTGCGAGAATCCGGTAGCTGTCGTAGTCAAAATGATGAATCCCGCGGACTCTGAGGGATGGCTGTGCGGTTGAATAGGTGAAACTGTACAAGAGGCACCAGTTATCCACGACAAACACTTCCGTTGTTCCCTCCGCCTCGCCCTTTTCCTCGATAATCACCGCGCCGGGGAACGGCCATGCCTTGATCCGTCGTTCGGCAAACGCAGCGTCCACGCGGGGATTGTACAGATCAGGCGGCTCGAGTCCCATACAGGCGCCGTTGCATTGATGAAGGTGGAACGAAAAACATGATCTTTTCGATTGCTCCAGTCCCAGCAGGTTGAGGCAGAGGCGGTGTGTCTTCGCCGATGATGCCAGGAAATCCTTCGCCTGGATCTTTGTCTTGAAGATACCGAGGATCGTCTCGAACGTCACCGGGTCGATCCGGGAAGTCGGCTGGAGGGCGACGGCGGCGTACCCGCCGGCTGTGAGGGCTCTTCTGGCGATAATAATCCTGCGCTTGTGGCGTGCGAGGCGGTTATATTCCGGGCGAAGTTCCTTAATCAGGCGGGATTCGAGCAGGAGGGCACCAAGCTCACCAACGGTCTTCCGGATCTCGATGTTGGCGATCCGGCGACACATGCGGATCTCCTCAGGAGAGGAGAAGTGGGAGCGGACCCGTTTGCGGAGGGTCTTGCTCTTTCCGACATACATCAGGGCGCCGTCTTTGTCGTAGAAGAGATAGACCCCCGACGAATCCGGAAGTTTCCGGATCGAGTCCTTCAACGACGGAGATAGAGCGCTGGTCTGGTTCTTCCGGTTGACCTTCATTCTGTAGCGCCAAAGTAAGGATGATGACGGTCAAAACCAAATGAGAGGCGAACGCGGTTTCAGCCCTTGTAATGCTCAGGTCTGCGATCTGCAAGCAGGCGGTTGTATCGGTTGAGTGAATCATCGGCGAGGGACAGGTCAACCTTGGCAACACCGGCTCCGGCGGTTGTTTCACCGAGCCGTGTCATGATCTCGCCGCGCGGTGAGACAATCTCACTACGACCGATGAAGGAGAGATCGGTGCCGCCGCGATCCTCACGCCCGATTCTGTTTGCTGTAGCCGTAAAGATCCGGTTTTCCAGGCAACGTGTCACCATGGCATCAGGGCAGTGCGGGAGGACCAGGTTGGAAGGATGCAGGATCAGCCGGGCACCCCGGAGCGTCAGGCTCCGCGCGGCCTCGGGATAGATCCAGTCAAAGCAAATCATCATTCCGACCCGGCCGAACGGAAGGTCGAACACGGGAAATCCGAGGTCGCCCGGAGCGAACATGGTTGTCTCCCTGTAGAACAGGTGAACCTTTCGATATGTGCCGACCAGTCCGGACGGACCGACGAGAGCAGATGAGTTGTAGATCCTGTCGGCGCGCTCAGGAAAGCCATACACAACGTAGCAGGAGTATGCCGCGGCGAAGCGGGCAATGAGCTCAAAGGTCGGACCGGTTGCCGGCTCGGCATACTGATCGAGCTCGCTCCTGTCCATGAAATTGTAGCCTGACGCGAACAGCTCAGGAAGAACATAAAGGTCGGCCCTCTTTCCTTCCATCAACGAAACCGCCTGTTGGATATTGGCGCTGACATCTCCGAACTGAGGGTCTGTCTGAATAACCGAAAGCAGCACTATCCCCTCTTCCTCCTTCCCGATGGTGTCCGCATGACCTCGCGGTAGCGGAAACAGGAAAGTTCATGATCGTTCACCATGCCGACCGCCTGCATGAACGCGTAGCATATCGTTGTTCCGACAAACCGGAAACCGCGCGCTTTGAGATCGCGGCTCATCCGGTCTGATTCCGGTGTGGAAGCGGGAACCTGCCTTTGGGTGCGGCAGCGGTTCGTGCGGGGTGTTCCGCCGACGAATTGCCAGATGTACGCATTGAAGGAACCGTGTTCCTTTTGTATCGCAAGGAATGCGCGCGCATTGGTTACCGCCGATTTGACTTTCAGCCTGTTGCGAATGATCCCATCGTCGGCCAGCAGGTTCCGGATCTTTGCTTTATTATAGAGAGCGACACGGGCCGGATCGAACCTGTCGAACGCGCGCCGGTAGTTCTCCCGCTTCTTCAGGACGGTCGTCCAGCTCAATCCCGCCTGAGCCCCTTCAAGGATAAGCATTTCGAACAGTTTCCGGTCCCGGTGGACCGGGACACCCCATTCGCGGTCATGATACCGGCGGGAGAGCGGGCCGTTCTCCGCCCAGGCGCAGCGTTGTCGTCCGGTGGAGCCGGTCATTCAGGAATCCCGAAAAGAGAGCACGCGCCCGTTCTGCGGGCGCGTGCATGCATGTTGAAGGTGCTCAGGCTGCCGGTTTCCGGCCATGAACCGCGGCAAGGATCACCCCATAGATCACGTACTCGATAATGCCATAAATGAACCACTGAAGAGCAAGCGCATAGGTGATCGGCATCGTCGCATAGGTTGCATACGCCATCGGCGTTGCAACAATCAGCCCCATGAACATCCCGAACCGGACACCTTCCCCGGTCCCCTTACCCTCATATCCCTTCGTGAACACCAGAGAGAGAAAATATGCTACGATCGCGTTGGATAGAAAAATGATCCCCGTTTTCATATCCTCCGGGGCCCGCCAGAGATGAAGCATGCTCTCTGTCTGGTATGTGGAGGAGAGAAGGACTTGATGAATGATGTATCCCATGACACCCATCGCAACCCACACAGCTCCAGCCCCGATCAGAACTTTATTCTTCATTGTGGCCTCCGAGAGATTGTTGGAAGGAGGGCATGATATAATCCCGGTGAGTTAAGATGTGCAATGCTACGAAAGCAGGGGAGCAATGTCAAGATGAATGGCCCTGAGAAAGAAACGGTTGAAACCATCCCGTTTTCACGCTACCTTAAGAACACAACCAACTGTTTCATATTCTGACTGCATTGATCAACCGAACGAATAACCGATCTGTCACAGGCCCCCTGGCCCTCTACCTGCTGGTCCTGCTGGGGGCCACTCTCTGGCCGTTCAATTTTTTCCAGGAAAACCGGGTTTCGCCCGTCGATGGAGGGTTTGCGTTCTCCGAACCGGCAATGGCGTACACAAGGGATCCGGCGGAAGGACTGGAGAAACTGAGGGAGTTCACGCTCATTGCCGACCTGTCGACCGATATCCCGGGTCAGGCGGCATGGATCTTCGGGTATGGGCTGGACTTTGGCAAAGTAAACTTGATGGTCGGTCTCTACATGAACCGCCTCATTGTGGAACTTCAACGGGGTGAGCAGCGGATGCGTGCGTCGGTAACGGACGGGCTCCCACCCGGCGATCGGACTCTCCTCGTCATCACGGGGACGCCCGGTTCGCTGACGGTCTATGTGAACGGGATCCTTCGAAGAGAAATCACGCGCACCGTGGCTGACAGCTCGGACTGGAATGCAAGCTACCCGATTCTTCTCG
>Ga0224505_10002264_pt1 | contig 11434 bp, 9 predicted proteins | sample SF_Jan12_sed_USG_FD_169102 | JGI IMG/M metagenome (GOLD analysis project Ga0224505, IMG submission 169102) | Sediment microbial communities from San Francisco Bay, California, United States - SF_Jan12_sed_USGS_4_1 | ecosystem: Environmental > Aquatic > Marine > Sediment | place: USA: California...
GGCCCCGGTGGGAGATCGGCACGCCCTTCGGCATGCCCGTCGAGCCGGAGGTGAACAGCGTGTAGGCCTCGTCGTCGAGCGACGGCGCCGCCACCTGGGCTGCGATGTCATCGAGCGCGGTGAGGTCTTCGCGCGCGGTGCTGGGATCGAGCGCGGGGATGCCGTCGAGGACGTGGGCCAGGCCGGCCTCGTCGATCAGGTGTTGCTGGCGGGCCGGCGGGTGGGTGGGGTCGATCGGCACGAAGGCGGCCCCGGCGGCGAGCACCCCGAGCACGGCCGTGACGGCGTCGGCGCTGCGGGCGATGCGCACGCCGACCCGGTCGCCGCGCCCGACGCCTCGGTCGGCCAGCCAGCGGGCCAGCGCGCCGACGCGCGCCGCGAGCTCGGCGCCCGTCCACGACGTGTCGCCGTCTTCGACCACGACGCGCTCGCCGGCGGCCAGAAGGGCCCGGTGCAGCGGCCCGACGATCGACTCGGCCGGCTCGGACGCGGCGCCGTTGCCGGGGCCGGTGCCGAGCGCGTTGTAGCGCTCGGTCAGCTCCCGGCGCTCGTCGGCGTCGATCAGCGGGAAGCCGTCCACCCGCCCGTCGATGCCGACCAGCACGGCGTCGAGCACCGTGGCGAAGTGGTCGGTCGCTCGCGCCCGCTGGTGGGGATCGGCGACGGCGTCGTTGAGATCGAGCGCGAGCTGCGGCGCGCCTTCGCTCGGCTCGCGGGTCGCGAGGCCCCCGGCGGTGAAGTCGAAGTACTGGACGCGCAGCAGGTGGGCGGGGTCGACGCTGCCGGAGTGCACCCAGCGGGTCGACGCCGCCAGCTCGCCGAACGGCCCGCAACCCGCGGTGATGACGTTGAGCACGACGTCGGCGTCGAAGCGGGGGCTGGTTTCGGGTTCGGCCCACTTCAGCAGGTCGAACAGCTGGCTGGATACGCGACCGTGCAGGTCGCGCAGCGAATCGCTCCCCTCGACGTCGACGGTGAGCGGGAACAGCTCCATCAGCAGCCCGATCGTGGCCCGGGCATCGGCGCTGCGGCGGTGGTGCACGGGCACCGCGATGCGGATGCGTCGCCGGCCCGACAGCCGGTGCAGGTAGGCGACCGTGGCGGTCGCGAGCACCGCGAGCAGCCCCAGCTCGGCGCTCAGCGGGCGCAGGTCGTCGCGCAGCAGCCGCTCGAGCGCGGCCCGGCGCTCGGGGCCGAAACCGACGTCGAGCCGGTGGTTCGCCACCGACGGCGCGGTGTCCGCCGGTCGGTAGAACGTGCTGGTCCCGGCGTCGTCGGCGTCCGTACCGACGTCAGCGCCGGCCCCACCCGCCGCCCAGCGGTCGCGGGCGCGACGCCAGCGCGGCGTGTCACGGGCGGCGTGCAGAGCGTCGAGGTGGGCGCTGAAGGGGCGCAGCTCGAGCGGCCGCCCGTGGTACGCGTCGGCCGTGGCACGGTAGGCCAGCGCCGCACCCCAGGCGTCGACGACGAGGTGGTGCAGGTCGAGGTACCAGCTCCAGTCGTCGGGGCCGTGACGGACGAGCACCGAGTCGTAGCAGCACCGGTCGGTGGCGAGCGGCGCCCGCACCCGCCGCTCGGCCCAGGCGTCGACCTCGGCCGCGTCCAGCGCGACGATCTCGGTGCGCACAGGCGGCTCGGCGAGCACGGCGGGGTGCGGGCTCCCGCCGACCTCGTGCACGACGGTGCGCAGCGAGTCGGACGCGCGCACGACCTCGTCGAACGCGGCTACGAAGCGCTCCGGGTCGAGCGGGCCCCGGATGCGGTGCAGGTTGGCCGTATTGGCCACCGCCGCGTCGGGGTGCAGCCGCTGGCTGGCCCAGATCAGCTCCTGGGTCCGACTCAGCCGGCGCCGCGGGGCCAGGGGGACCGGCACACTCATGCGGCCGCGGTGCTCCGCCGCGAGGCGTAGTCGACCATGGCGTCGACGGTCTGGAAGTTGTCCAGCGTCACGTCGGCTGCGTCGATGTCGATACCGAGGCGCTCCTCGAGCCAGTGCACGATGCGCACCACGCCCAGCGAATCGACGATCCCGCTGAGCAGCAGGTCGGTGTCGGGCCCGACCGGCTCGTCGGTGCGGGCCACCTCGTCGACGATGAGGGCGACGAGGTCGGTGGCGAGATCGCTCACGGGGTGGCTCCTTCGGTCGGGACGGGCTTGATCGGCGTACCGGTATCGGCTCGGCGGGCGAGATCGGCGCGCACGGCGCGCCGATCGACCTTCCCGCTGGCGGTGAGGGGGAGCGGGCCGAGCGGTACGAGGCGGTAGGGGACGGCGTACGGCGGGAGCTGTTCGGCGACGGCCCGCAGCGCGGCGTCGAGGTCGAGGGCGGCGCCCGGGCGGGCCGTGACCCCGGCGAGCACCGCCGTGGACCCTTCCACGTCGACCACGGCGGCGACCGCCTGGTCGATGCCGTCGAGCGAGGCGAGCACCGACTCGACCGACTCGAGCTCGACGCGGTTGCCACGGACCTTCACCTGGTGGTCGCGCCGGCCGAGGAACTCGAGCACGCCGTCGTCGCGCTGGCGGACCAGGTCGCCGGTGGCGTACCAGCGGCTGGTCCGCCCGCCCGGCAGGCTCCGGTGGACGAACGCGGCGGCGTCGAGGTCGGGCCGGCCCCAGTAGCCCTCCATCATCGTGGAGGTGCGCACGACCAGCTCGCCCACCTCGCCCGGAGCCACCAGCTCGCGGCGCTCGTCGACGACGGCCACCTCGGCGTCGCCCCAGGGTCGGCCGATCGGGATCGACTCCCCGTTCGCGGGCGGGCCGGGTAGGTGCCAGTACGTGCACTGGTTGACCTCGGCGGGCCCGTAGGAGTTCGAGAAGCGAGCGTTGGGCATGTGGCCCATCAACGTGCGCAGGACGCCCGGGTCGGCGACTTCGCCGCCGAAGAGGACCCAGCGCAGCGCACCCAGGTCGCGCTGGTCGAGCGCACCGCGCAACGCGAGCTCGGAGAGCAGGAACGGGACCGAGTACCAGAACGTCGACCGGTCCTCGGCGACCAGCTGGGACAGGCTCGCCGGCAGCTTGAGGTACGGCTCGGCGATGACGAGGGTCGACGCGCCCGCGAGGGGACCGGCGAACAGCTCGAAGGTCGAGATGTCGAAATGGAACGGCGCCGAGTTGGCCAGGCGGTCCTCGGGCCGCACCCCGTAGGTGCGCGCGGCGAGCCGGGCGTAGGACAGACCCGAGCGGTGGGTGTGCATGAGGCCCTTGGGCCGGCCGGTCGAGCCCGACGTGACCATCACGTAGGCCAGGTCGTCGGAGAGCACCTTCGGCGGCCGCCACGAGGCGACATCGGCGTCGTCGACCTCGGCGCCCGACACCGTGCGGAGCCCCTCGACAGGCCCGGCGCCGACCACGCAGCGCACGGGTGAGCGCCCGGACGCGGCCAGCTCGGCGAGGAGGCGTTGGTGGCGGGCGTCCGAGACCAGCACCTCGATGCCGCAGTCGGTGGCCACCGCGGCGAGCGCGGCCGGTGGGGCCAGCGGGTCGATGGGGACGTAGGCGGCCCCGGCGCGCAGCACGGCGTGCACGGCGACGTAGGCCGCGACGGACTTGTGCAGGTACAGCCCGACCCGGTCGCCGCGCCGGACGCCGAGCCCGCCCAGCGTCGCCGCCAGCCGCGCCGTCGCCGCGTCGAGCTCGCCGTAGGTGAGCGCGCCGTCGGTCGAGCGCACGGCGGCCGCGGCGGGGTCGCGCTGGGCCGCTTCGGCGACCAGGTGGGAGAGCAGGAACGGTCCGCTCACACCAGTTCCTCGTAGGGATCGTGGGGGTCGGCGCCCGGAGCGTGCAGCTCGAAGCGCTGCCCGATCCGGAAGCGTCCGGCCAGCTCGATGGCCAGCTCGGCGGCGACCAGGTCCTCGACGGCCCAGCCCGTGCTGTCGAACACGGTGAGCGAGTCGCGGCACGGCTCGTAGCGCTCGCGCTGCTGCACGAGCGTGGGGAGGTCGGGACCGCAGCGCTGACCGTCGAGCTGCTGCAGCTCGCCCTCGGCCCGGCACTGTTCGACCACGTCGGGACAGACCAGCGCCCGGGCCAGCAGCGAGCGGGGCAGCTCGCACTTGCCGGGGAAGTCGGCTCCGATCGCGTTGACGTGCAACCACGGCTTGTGCTCGCCGTCGGCGACGACCGGGCCGGCGCCCACGTCGACGGAGGTGGCGGTGCACAACACGTCGCTCTCGGCCAGCAGCCGCTGGCGGTCGTCGCCGGCGAGGACGTGGACCGGGCGGTCGAGGAAGGCCGTGCGCCTGGCGAAGCTGGCCGCGACCTCGGGGTCGGAGTCGTGGACGAGTACCGCTTCGAGGGGCCGGACCCTGCTGATGGCGTGGACCTGCGCGACGGCCTGGGCGCCACAGCCGATCACGCCCAGCACGGTCGGCCCGGGTCGGGCCAGGATGTCGGTGGCGATGGCCGATGCCGCTCCGGTGCGCAGCGCGGTGAGCAGGGTGGCGTCGACGAGCGCGACGAGGGCGCCGGTACCCGGGTCGTACAGGGCGGTCGAGGCGACGATGCTCGGCAGGCCTCGGCCGGTCGGGTTGGCCGGGTGGTAGCCGACGGTCTTCACCCCGATGACCCGGCCGAGCTCCATCGCCGGCATCCATTCGAGCAACCCCAGCGCCGGCCTCTCGTAGTGGAAGCCGGCGCGGGCCGGGGTCCGAACCGTGGCCGGGTCGTGCGCGCCCAGCGCGTCGCGCAGCCGTTCGATCAGCTCGTCGAGGGTCCCTTCGACCCCGCGCGAGCGCACGATCTCCGCTACGTCCGCTGCGCCCAACAGCTTCGTCGATCCCGTCACACGTCTCCCCACCAGTGGTTTCGCGCCCGCTCTCCGCAGGCTATCCCGCTCGTCGAATGCCTCGGGTTGCTCGGTAACCTCGCTGCGAGGTCGCAACGCTGTCGTTGGAGGTGGATGATGGATGACGAATCGGCGCTGGCCGTCGCTGCGCTGATCGACACCGCTCACCCGCTCAAGCGGGAGGCGTCCGAGTGGGCGCGCACCTCGCTCGCCGATACTTCGTTGCCGCAGCGCGATCGGGATGCATCTTTTTGGGCCGAAGGTTGGGCGCGCCTGGCCGAGCGGGGCACCTTCAGGATCATGGCCCCCGTCGAGTACGGCGGCGAGGGGCGGCCGCTCGTCGCCCAACTGCTCGAGCTCGAGGGCCTCGGCCACGGTTGTGCCGACAACGGGCTGGTGTTCGCGGCCGGCGCGCAGATCTGGTCGACGCAGAACGCGCTGGTCCGCTACGGCACGGCGGCGCAGAAGCAGCGCTACCTGGCCGGCCTGGTCAGCGGCCAGAGGCGGGGCGCGTTCTGCATGAGCGAGCCCGAGTCCGGGTCCGACGCGTTCGCGCTCGGCACCCGGGCCGAGCGGGTCGACGGCGGCTACCGCCTCGACGGCCACAAGACGTGGGTGACGTTCGGCCCCGTCGCCGACTTCTTCGTCGTGTTCGCCAGCACCCGGCCCGACGCGGGCCAGTGGGGCATCAGCGCGTTCGTGGTCGACGCCGACCGCAGCGGGGTCGAGGTGGGCGCGAACCGCGAGAAGATGGGCTACCGCACCACGCCCTTCGGCGACGTGATCTTCGACGGCTGCTTCGTGCCCGACGAGCAGGTCCTGGGCCAGCCGGGCGCCGGCGCGGCCATGTTCTCGGCGGTGATCGACGACGAGCGGACCTACCTCTTCGCCGGCGAGCTGGGCGCGATGGAGCGGGTGATCGACGAGGGCGTCGACTTCGCCCGCTCCCGCCACCAGTCCGGCCACCCGATCGGCGATTTCCAGGCGGTGTCGCACCGCCTGGCGACGATGAAGTTGCGTCACGAGACGGCGAGGTCGCTGCTGTACCGCACCGCGCTCGCGGCTGCGCACGGCCGGCCGATCACGATGCTGTCGGCGCTGAGCAAGCTGTGTTCGACCGAGAGCGCGGTGGCGAGCGCGCTCGACGCCGTGCGCCTGCGCGGCGCCCGCGGCTACGTCAGCGAGTACGAGGTCGAGCGCGAGCTGCGCGACGCGGTGGGTGGGCTGTTCACGTCGGGCACGTCCGACGTGCAGCGCAACATCGTGGCCCGACTTCTTGGATTGTGAATCCGAGGCGGGCCCCGGCGACGAAGGTAGGGCTGATGCGGGGATCGATGGCCATCAAGGTCGTGTTGGGTCTGGCGGTGCTCGTGGGGCTGGTGGTCGGCCCCGCGGTGACGGCGGGTGCCCACACCGGCAAACAGAGCTACGTCTACGTCGACTTCCTGTCCGACCGGGTGGAGGGGCGCGTCGAATACCTGGTGCGCGACCTCAACGAGGTGTTGGGCCTCGACGTCACCGACGACGAGGACGTCGCCCCGGCCCAGCTGGAGGCGGCGCGGGCGCAGATCGAGGCGTACACCCGCCAGCACTTCTCGCTCGTGCTGGGCGGCCAGCCCGCCGAGATCGAGTTCGACCGCTTCGAGTACCTGGAGCTGTCGGTGGGCAGCTACGTCGTCTACCACTTCGGCACCGGACCGCTCGGGGCCGAACCACCTCGCGACTTCGAGGTGCGCTACGACGCGTTCTTCGACGAGGTGCCCGACCGCACCGCGCTGCTGCTGATCGGCCGCGACTGGCGCAACGGCGTGATCGCCAACGAGGCCGAGCACCTGCGGGTCTTCGACGAGGGCAACCGGCAGTTCTCGCTGGTGCTGGGCGAGGGCTCGTGGTGGAAGGGGATGCGCGGCACGATCGGCCTGGGGGTCGAGCACATCCGCACGGGCGCCGACCACGTCATGTTCATCCTGACGCTGCTGCTGCCCTCGGTGCTGGTGTACCGCGCCGCCGCGTGGAAGCCGACCGGGCGGTTCCGGGCCAGCCTGATCCGGGTGCTCAAGGTGGCCTCCGCGTTCACGATCGCCCACTCGATCACGTTGAGCCTCGCCGCGCTCGGCGTGTTGAACGTGAACTCGAAGCTGGTCGAGTCGATCATCGCCGTGTCGATCGTCCTCGCGGCCCTGCACAACCTGCGGCCCGTGTTCGCCAACCGTGAGTGGTTGATCGCGTTCGGCTTCGGGCTGTTCCACGGCCTCGGCTTCGCAGGGCTGCTCGAGGAGTTGGGCCTGGCCCGCGATCAGAAGGTGTGGACGCTGCTCGGCTTCAACATCGGCGTCGAGCTCGGCCAGTCGGCCATCATCCTGCTGACCTTCCCCACCCTGTACCTGCTGCGCCGCACCCGGTTGTACCCCTGGCTGTTGCGCATCGGCTCGATCGGTCTGGCGCTCGCCGCGCTGGGCTGGGCGCTCGAGCGCGTCTTCGAGCTGCGGCCTCGCGTCGACGCCATTTTCGACCCGGTCCTGTACTACCCGCGGGTGCTGGTGCTGCTGGCTCTGGCGGCGGCGGTCGCCGCAGCCGTGCACTACGTCGAACGGCGGGCCGACAAGCTGGTGGCGGCGGCCGACTGAGCTCGCTTCCCGTATGGAATGCTGTCGGCGGCGCTCCGGGCGGCGTCTCCGGGGGCCGGGTCACGGGGGGTATGTGGCATGGGCAACGATCGTCGTGTCGACTACGAACTACGGGTGGGCTGGGAGCAGCTGCCCGAGGGGTGGTCCTTCGTCGAGGTGGCCGGGGTGGCGACCGACTCGGCCGACCGCGTGTACGCGTTCAACCGGGGCGAGCACCCCGTGATGGTGTTCGACCGCGACGGGCGGTTCCTGTCGGCGTGGGGCGAGGGCCTCGTCGACAACGCGCACGGCATCTACGTCGACGCCGCCGACCGGATCTACCTGGCCGACAACGGGAACCACACCGTGCGGGTGTTCGAGCCCGATGGCACGCTGCTGCGCACCCTCGGTGAGCCGGGCGTGAGCGCGGACACGGGGTTCGTGGCGTGGACCAACCCCGTCGAGCGCGCGGCCGGGCCGTTCAACCGCGTGACCAACGTGGCGCTCGCTCCCAACGGCGACCTCTACGTCGCCGACGGCTACGGCAACGCCCGGGTCCACGTGTTCTCACCGGAGGGTGAACTGCGCTTCTCGTGGGGCTCGCCGGGGGCAGGGCCCGGCGAGTTCCGCCTTCCGCACGGCATCGCGGTCGACCGCGCCGGGGTGGTGTACGTGGCCGACCGGGAGAACTCGCGCATCCAGCGCTTCGACCTGCAGGGCAACTACCAGGGCGAATGGACCCACGTCGACCGGCCGGACGACGTGTTCATCGACGCCGACGAGAACCTCTACGTCGCCGAGCTGGGCTTTCGGGCCGGCCGCATGCCGCGCTCGATGATGGCGCCCACGCCCCAGCACCGGCCGCCGTCGCGGGTGAGCGTGCTGACCCTCGACGGCGAGGTGCAGACCCGTCTCGGCGGCGAGGGCCGCGAGGCGGGCGTGGGCTTCTTCGCTCCGCACGGCATCTGGGCCGACTCGCGGGGCGACGTGTACGTGGGCGAGGTGGGGGTCAGCGCCCGCGGCCCCGACGACCTGGCCCCGCTCGACGGGCGGGCGCTGTCCAAGTTCGTTCGCCTGCGCCCGGCGTAGGCGCGCTGGCGTAGGGTCTGCGGTCATGCCGATCGAGGGTGAATACGAACCGTCCACGTGGGGTTGGGTCCGCCGCCAGGTGGAGGAGTACGAGTCGTCCGGGGGCACCCAGGGCACGACGCTGCGCGACACCGGCCAGCCGTGCATCGTCGTGACCTGCGTCGGGCACCGCACGGGCAAGGTGCGCAAGGTGCCGCTGATGCGCGTCGAGCACGAGGGCAGCTACGCGGTCATCGCCTCGAAGGGCGGCGCGCCCGAGAACCCGATGTGGGTGGCGAACCTGCACGCCAACCCCAACGTCGAGGTCCAGGACGGCACCAAGCGCTTCGACGCCACCGTGCGCCTCGTCAGCGGAGCCGAGCGCGCCGAGTGGTGGGAGCGGGCCGTGAAGGTGTTCCCGAACTACGCCGAGTACCAGGCGAAGACCGAGCGCGAGATCCCCGTCTTCATCGCCAGCCCGGCGTCCTGAGCCCGGCCGGCCCGCCCGCGGGCCCTCGCGGCCCGGGCAGCCGGCCTCGGATCGCAATACGATCCGGGCCATGCCCGCGCCGCAGCGAATCCAGGTGGACATCCCCCAGGCCGATCTCGACGATCTCCGCGCTCGCCTGCGGAACACCCGTTGGCCGGTCGATCCGGGCAATGCCGATGGCCGCTACGGCGCGCAGGCTTCGTGGATGCGCGACCTGGTCGGCTACTGGGCCGAGGACTACGACTGGCGGGCCGTCGAGGCGCAGATGAACGCCTACGAGCACTACAAGGTCGACATCGACGGCGTGCCCATCCACTACCAGCGGGTACCCGGCCAGGGCCCGAACCCGATGCCGTTGATCCTCACCCACGGCTGGCCGTGGACGTTCTGGGACCTGCACAAGGTCGTGGATCCGCTCGCCGACCCGGCCGCGCACGGTGGCGACCCGGCCGACAGCTTCGATGTCATCGTGCCGTCGCTGCCGGGTTACGGCCTGTCGGTGCCGTTGCAGCGGACGGGCATCGGGGCGGTCGAGGTGGCCGAGCTGTGGGTGAAGTTGATGCGCGACGTGCTCGGCTTCGACCGCTTCGGTGCCCAGGGCGGCGACTGGGGGGCGATCATCACCGCGCAGATGGGCCATGCGTTCGCCGAGTACCTCTTTGGCGTCTACCTCACGATGTCGGTCATCCCTGCCAGCTTCGGCGAGCGCGGGCCGCGCCGCGAGGAGTTCGCCGCCGACGAGCAGTGGATGCTGGAGCGGGCGGCCGAGGCGCGCCGGTCGACCGAGGCCCACGTTTCGGTGCATCGCCGCGACCCCCAGACGCTGGCCTACGCCATGGCCGACTCGCCGGCGGGTCTCGGCGCGTGGCTCTGGCATCGCCGCGACATCTGGTCCGACCGGGGCGCCATCGAGTCCTTCGGCCGTGACGACCTCTGCACCCTGGCGTCGCTGTACTGGTTCAACAGCTCGTTCGCCTCGGCGATCCGGCTCTACGCCGAGCAGTTCAACCGCCCGCAGACCGCCGCCCTGGTGCACGAGCGCAGCCCGATCATCGAGGCGCCCACCGGCTACGGCGTGTTCGCCAAGGACCTCCTCTTCGTCCCCCGGTCCTTCGCCGAGCGGCACACCAACCTGCACCGGTGGTCGGTCTTCCCCGAAGGAGGCCATTTCGCGCCGCCCGAGCAGCCCGAGGTCGTGGTGCGCGAGCTCCGCGAGTTCTTCCGGCCCTTGCGTTGACCCGTTCGGGCGCGGCCCGCGGCCGGGTGGGCTAGAAACCGGGGGATGCAACCGTCGCTCGTCATCGACTCCGACTCGCATCTCTTCGAACGGCCGGAGACCTGGGTCGATCACATCGATCCGTCCTGGCGCGACGACGCGCTCCGCATCGACAACGACGAGCTGGGCCATCCGTGGCTGACGCATCGGGGCCGTCGCCTGATGCTGACGTGGCTGTGTGAGCCGGGCCGCCTCGAGAGCATCGGCGATCTGATCGAGGACCAGCGCGCCGGGCGGCCCGCCCGTTTCGACTACGCCCGCGACCTCCCCACCGCCCACTGGGACCCGGGCCTGCGGCGCGACCGCCTCGACGAATGGGGCATCGACGAATCGGTGGTCTTCCCGCAGTGGGGCATCAACTGGGAGCTGTGGCTCGGCGACGACCTCGGCGCGCTGCGGGCCAACATGGCGGCGTGGAACCGCTGGGCGGTCGAGGTGCGGGCCGAGGGGCGGGGTCGGCTGCATCCCGTCGGCCACGTCAGCCTGCGCGGCGACCTCGACTGGCTCGACGGCCAGCTCGCGGTTCTCGCGGCGGCCGACATACGCCTGGCACTGCTGCGCACGGGCGTCGTCGACGGCAAGCGGCTGTCCCATCCCGACCTCGACCAGGCCTGGTCGCTGTTCGAGCGGCACGGGGTCACGCCCACCTTCCATGTCGGCGGCACCAGCCTCGTCGGCCTGCTCGACCCCGCCCAGACCGACAACGACGACGTCGACTACATGCCGCTGATGAGCTTCCCCCTGCACGGCGTCGACGCCCAGGTCGCCCTGTGCGACCTCGTGTTGAACGGCGTGCTCGAACGCCATCCGAACCTGCGCTTCGCCGTGGTCGAGCTGCTGTCGCGCTGGCTGCCCGAGCTCGCCATCAAGTTGGACCTCGCCTACGACAACCATCGGCGCATCAGCGGCCACCACGTCCAGCCGTTGTCTCGCCGGCCGAGCGAGTACCTCAAGTCGCAGGTCCGGGTGAGCGCGTTCGCGTCGGAGCAGCCGGCGTCGGTGATGGCCCAGGTTGGCCCGATGCTGATGTTCGGGGGCGACTACCCCCATCCCGAGGGGTTCGAGCGTCCGCTGGAGGAGTACCGGGCCCGGAGCCGGGCCCAGTTCGACCCCGACACGGCGGCGCGGTTCTTCGGCGGCAACCTGGCCGAGCTCGTCCACCGCTGAGCGTTCCCGAGGCCGTCACGGCCGGGCGGGATCGG
>Ga0224505_10002265_pt1 | contig 11434 bp, 10 predicted proteins | sample SF_Jan12_sed_USG_FD_169102 | JGI IMG/M metagenome (GOLD analysis project Ga0224505, IMG submission 169102) | Sediment microbial communities from San Francisco Bay, California, United States - SF_Jan12_sed_USGS_4_1 | ecosystem: Environmental > Aquatic > Marine > Sediment | place: USA: California...
CCTATGCAACATGGTATTCAACACGAAGAGACTGAAACAGCTTGGCGGCTTACACTCGAAGACTAATACGGGATATGATGATGTGGTGGCATGTGTTCAGCTGGCTGCGAAACATGGAAGGGTTGATATTTGTGATATCAAGGCAAGTTTTCGCAGGCACGGCAGTAACATAGGGGATATATCCCATTTCTCCGATTGGTGCGAAGACAGCCTCTATGTGCTTAATGTTATGTGTGAGGTAGTTCCTGAACATGCTGCGGTGATCAGAAACAAGGGAATGGCGTACTTCTGCTTCAGGAATTACAGTCGCGTTTCGGGAATAAAGCCTCCGGCAGAGCGATTTCATGCCTACCTGAGTGTCTACAGGACCTTTAATTATCATTGTTCCCCTATAAAGTTTATTTGCGTGAAGAATGTTCGTCGCATTATGAAATTTCTGAAAAGAAGAATGGCAGGGTTCTAGTGTGGATTCGCGTCTATCGTCTATGAAATCAGGACCCTGCTGATACTTGTTGGTGGCGGTTTCTCCTGATCAAAGATTATATGAAAATCGCATTTCTTGTGAGTCAATTTCCTTCAGTGGCCGAGACGTTTGTCTTGAATCAGATTGTGGGATTAACAAATCTGGGGCATGACGTTCATGTTTTTGCAGACGGATCAGTGAAGAATGTCAAAATTCATGAAAATTATCAGAAATATGAGTTGTCAAAGAAAACTCACTACTATGGAATCCCAGAAACTAAACTATTGCGAATAGTGAAGGGCATTCTCTTATTTATTAAATATCTGCCAAGCAACTATGGCGTTATATTCAGGTCCTTAAATATCTATAGATATGGAAAGGCATCGTTGTCCCTTAGCCTCCTATTTACGACTATTCGTCTGTTGGAAAAAGGTCCTTTTGACATCATCCATTCTCAGTTTGGTACACTAGGGCTAATTGCGACGTCATTAAATCAACTCCTTCCAAATAAGTGCAAGTTGGTAACATCCATTCGTGGTCATGATGTAACCGTGTTTCTGAAAAAACACCCAGGGATTTATGATGATTTATTTAAGGAAGGAGATTTGTTTTTGCCGGTGTGTGAGTTTCTTAGGGAACGGTTGATCCAGGAAGGCTGTGATGAAAAGAAGATCGTGGTTCACTATTCAGGCATTGATTGTTCAAAATTTGAGTATATTCAGAGACAACGCGTGTCTGGTGAGCCTATAAAGGTACTGACAATTGCGCGATTAATTGAAAAAAAGGGTGTGGCTTTTGCTGTTGAGGCTGTGTCACGGCTTCTTTCAAAAGGGGAAAAGATAGAATACTCAGTAATCGGTGAGGGAATGCTTCGCGAGAATTTACAGCAGTTGATAGAAGACATGGGTATGGGCCAACAGGTTAGGTTGCTTGGATGGAAAACCCACGAAGAAGTGAAAAGATTATTAGAGGAATCGCACGTGTTGGTTGCTCCGAGTTTGACTTCTCAAAATGGTGACCAGGAAGGAATCCCCAATGCCATAAAAGAGGCGATGGCTTCGGGACTGCCCGTGATCAGTACATTTCACAGTGGAATACCAGAACTGGTTAGCGATGGCGTGTCGGGTCTGCTGGTTCCAGAAAGAGATGTCACTGCCATTGCTAATGCACTTGCATATCTGATAAGCCATCCTGAAGTCTGTGAAGAGATGGGACGAGCGGGAAGGAGGCGGGTGGAGCAAGAGTTTGATACAAACATCTTGAATAAGCAGTTGGAGGAGTTATACATGGGAATTATGCAAGAAACATGATTCCCCGGTCACCAAAGATTCCCGGCGCTATCAGTACATATTTAGTTTTACCCATTGGTGCATGTCCAAATCGACACCGGGGATGATGTGAGATGAGGTCCTCGTTTCAATCTTCGGTATGGCATGTGGAAATAACTACAGATGGGTACTGATCGCTTATTTGAGCGAACTAATTCGGAGGAAAGCAGGGCGCAAATTGCCAAGAGACCCAAATTGCTATTCTTGGCTTGCTACTTTCCGCCGGTGCAGACGATTGCTGCTGTTCGCACGGGGAATATAGCAAAGTCATTAGCAAGGTTGGGGTGGGAGGTTACCGTGGTAACTCCTCATTCCGGCGTCTGGCGTAATGCGGAAGATAGCGAGAAGGTCTCGAGGGAGTTGGACGCTGAGGGCATCGATCGTATTTTGACCGATCACTCCTGGCGATGTCTGGCGCCTACTCTTCTGAAATGCTGGAATCAGAACGTGGGGTGGATTACTGGAGGTATCAGCAGAACAATTGTACGGCGACTGGGGGTTGATCCGCATATAGGGTGGATCGAGGCCGCGAAACGAGCTTGTTCCACTTTAAGTTCAAAGGACGTGGATGTCATCCTCGCATCCGGAAGGCCTTTTGCGGCTTTTGGGCTTGCAAGAAGCCTTTCAGAGCGGTTGGGTCGGCCCTATGTATTGGACTATCGTGATCCCTGGACTGAAAACCATATCTATGATCGTCCACCGCGGCCGACGATGGTTCGCGAGGAGGCGAGTTTGCTTCAGGGTTGTGCAGCGGTCACCATTGTGTCGCCTTCGTGGGCCAAGGACTTGGATCAACGGTATGGGGTTGGGGAGAAGGTTCATGTGGTGACAAACGGCTACGACCCTGACGAGATGGCAGCTGTTAAGCCTTACGACTTCGGACATTGTGCTATTGTGTATACAGGGACCTTCTATCAACCGAAGATAAGCATTTCATCTTTTATGGCTGCGCTCAAGCATCTGAAAGAGTCTCTGAATGAAATGTCCAAGGAGTGGTACTTTCACTACTATGGGTCGCAGGAAGACCATGTCCGTGAACAGGCAACTACTTACGGTTTGAATGATCGGATTGTCCTTCATGGAAAAGTTCCGAGGCACGAGGTGTTGTCGGCAGTGAAGGGTGCAAACCTAGCAGTAGTCATCAGTTCAGTCTATGAACGTAGCCTATCAAGAGATACAGGGATCATCCCGGCAAAAATATTTGAGGCCATTGGACTGGGAACTCCGGTTCTTCTCATTGCCCCTTCTGGCAGCGACGCAACAGCTCTGCTCGCGCCCAGTGGATTAGTGAGAAGCTTTGTTGGTACAGAGATTCAGCGTATGGCATCGTTTCTCAAGGATGTGCTTTGTGGACAAGCTCCTCAGCTGAAAAATCGGGAGATCTGTTCCTGGACCAACATCTCTAAGAATCTTGATACTCTCTTGCGAGGAATTGTGGCACGCGATAGAAATTATGTACATGTGGGAGACGGTAATAGGGATCGGGATGGTGCGAATGCGCCAGGGGAGAGACGTTAGACAGGGATAATGATTATTCACCAAATTTCTAAGCACCATCCATGATCGACCGATCAATCAGTCTGGACCAGAGGACGCCGACCAACGGAACACCGACCGCGGTACGATACGCCGTGCCTAATTGCCCCACCACCTGGTTCGAGCGATTCTTGCTTTTGACGGTGGTGGTCACTTTACCGCTGGAAAATTATTATCCCTCAGTGGCCGGGATGAGCTCTTCTTTTCTTCTTTTCACCCTCCTCGGCGGCTACATCATTTTGAATCGTTCTCGCATCTTGAGTGAGACCTTGTGGCAACCCGTTTTCCTCGCAGCCTATGCTTTCATCGTCATTATCTCCCTTCTGGAGTTTTCAAGTCCGCTGTCCTTGTATAGTGATATTGTACGATTTTCCCAAATGATCGGAGGCGCGGTGTGTGTGGCGGTCTTATGTAGAGATCGGTTAGCGTTAGCTACCACCATGTACGCGTATATTGCGTCAGCTGTGTGGGTATCAATTGTCCTCTTCTCGACCGGATATGAAACTATACAGGGAATGCAGGCCGAGGATTTCAACCAGGCCGAGAGGATTCGCGGACAGGCGTTTGAGGAAAAGCCCTTGGGGGCCGATTTGAATCTACTGGCTAATACATGCACTCAGGGAGCAGTGGTCGCATTCGCCATGTCTATATCGGGCCGGCTCACGCATCGCAGTGTCCTATTGCTAGGAATAGCTACCTTCTGCCTCGTCGCCTCGTTCTTGTCGATGTCTAGAGGTGCAGCTGTGGCCAGCCTGATATCCTTTGCAGTGATTCTCTATGCTCAGGGAATCCGACAGGGGAAAATCTTGATCTTGGTTTCTGTCCTAGGAATGGGCGTTCTTGCAGCGGTTCCTGGTGCTATCTGGTCTCGGATGACCTACTCGACTTCGGTGCAAAGCAGTGGTAAATTGGACGCCCGCGCATCTCTATACGACGCGGCACTCAACCGCCTACCGGAATACATCGTGGGCGGCGTTGGCTCGGGGAATTTCTCTCAAAAGTGGGGACTCGAAAAGGGGTTTGCCAGGCACCGTAGCGGGGGTTTGATTGCCCAACCTACACACAATTCCCCTCTACAGATTACAGTCAACTGGGGAATTCTCGGTCTCTCGGGATTTCTGCTCATCATATGGTGTGTCTATCGTTTAATCCCGTTACAAAGCGGGCGTGATGAGCTTTCGCTTGCGCTGCTCGGAGTTCTTGTTGCGGTTGGCCTATTCTTGTTGCAGGTGCACAATTTTTATTTCAAATCATTTGGCGTTAGTCTCGGTGTGTTGGTTGGTGCTCGGCGATGGATCTGGCCAATCGGTATCGTGTTGGAAGTTGCGAGAAACGAGCCCCCGTCTGGCTCCGATATTAACATTACCCCAGACTGCCACTCTAGGTAGTTCAGAAGACTGATTCGATTAGGCTGGAACTGTTAGGGCAACGGCCTGTCATAAAAGTCAATGGTCTTGGGGTGTCCTGGAGAAATCATTGCCTTCCTTTTGGGGAAACACTGGGTCTTTATCACTGTAACATACAGAACCGTGCTTGGTTCCAACGCAGAGGGCCGAGGATCATTGCCAGCCTCGGATCTTTGTTGCCCGGTAAGCGTTAGGACAGGTTGTTAAAGGCGAAGAGTGTCCGAATGCTGCGATGGAACCCATGGTAGCTGGAGGTGCGGTTGTCGCAACGGACGTTGATGACGTGCCGTATCTTGTCGAGGGAGGCATGTCAGATTTCCTAGTTTTGCGAGAAGACGAGGAGACTCTCGTAAATCGCTATTACTAAGCCGAACGCTAAATAGGACACATATGGTTTCTTACAATGCCTCGTGGATTCAAGTTGCCAGTGCATAATCTTCCCGAGGGCGTGATAGAGTGACCTCTTGGCACACCAAGGGGTTACATAATGAGGACATATCGTCGGATCGCGTATGAAGATCGATGTCAGCTATACGCCTTGCGGAAGGCAGGCCAGACCCAGGTCGAGATCAGCCAGGCGCTGGGGTTTAGCCAAGGGACGGTAAGCCGGGAGCTTTCCCGGTATAAGGGGCGGCGGGGTATCGCTTTCAGCAAGCCCAGCAGACGGTGCAGGCTCGACAGAAGCAGATCCGACATCAGCCGCGCAAAAACTGATGGGCCGTGTCCGTCGCACTATCACCCGCAAGCTGCGGACAGAGTGCTGGAGTCCGGAGCAACTCAGCTTCTAGTTGCAGGTCGAGTGCGGTCTCTCGCTTAGCCACGAATGGATCTACCGGATGGTGTGGGATGACAAGCGCGCAGGCGGCGATCTCTGGCGAGTTTTGCGGAGACGGGGCAAGACATACAACCGGCGTGGGGCGAAGCACGCGGGCCGCGGCATGATCCCGCATCGTATCGATATTGCGGAACGTCCTATGATCGTTGACCACAAGTCACGGCTCGGCGACTGGGAGGGCGACACCATTGTAGGCGCACATCATAAAGGCGCCCTCCTCACCCATCTCGAGCGCAAAAGCCTTTTTACCACCATCTCGAAACGGTCCGGTTCGACGGCTATGACTACCCACCGGGCCACGGTCCATGGTCTGAATCTCTTGCGCAACCATGTCCATACGATCACGTACGATAACGGCAAAGAGTTCGCCGGGCACCAGGAAACGGCCCATCGCCTCCGCGCCCAGGGTTATTTTTCGACGCCCTATCACGCATGGGAACGCGGCGTGAATGAGAATACGAACGGCCTCATTCGAGACTTCTTCCCTAAAGGCACGGACTTCTCTACAATCTATCCGGCGACCGTGGCGAAGGTCGAGCGCCTGCTCAATCGCAGGCCCAGAAAAGCGCTCGGATTTCAAACGCCCAACGAGGTCTTTCACGCGCTGGCTAAACGTGGCTGAATGTTATGCACTGGAGAGTTGAATCTGCGTTCCCAAAAGCGAACGACTTTTTACATATATTGCAGAAAGAAGCACGAAATGACAGACAACCTGCTCAAGGCCTACCATAACTTAGCTCCACCCCTGCGTTCAGTGGCCGCCAGCCTGCGTGGCCTATACCTTCGCTCCTGGCGATACGGCCCAGAGACGGACAGTCTCGTGCAGGAAGCTTTTGAGCGTGAGAACTGGAGCCCGCACAAGTGGAAAACTTGGAAGGAAGAACGCCTTGCATATGTGCTTCACCGTGCATCCACACAGGTACCGTATTATCGAGAACAATGGGCTGTACGCCGCCAGGCTGGTGATAAGGCATCGCCGGAGTACTTGGAAAATTGGCCTATTTTGGAGAAAGATTCCGTCAGAGAGAACCCAAAGGCCTTTGTAGCCGACGACTGTGATGTGCGACGGATGTTCCGAGAACAAACGAGCGGGACCACCGGGAAACCGATGGTCTTGTGGTGGGGTCTGAAGACTGTCCGAGAATGGTATGCATTAGTCGAAGCTCGGTGGCGAAAATGGAACGACGTGTCTCGACACGACCGGTGGCTGATGCTTGGAGGCCAGCTGATCATCGCGGTCAGTCAGTCAAGGCCGCCGTTTTGGGTATGGAATAGGGGGTTGAATCAAGTCTACATGTCCACCTATCATTTATCGCCACGATTCTCTAAGTATTATTTGGATGCGATCGACCGTTATCGACCGGCTTACATGATGGGGTATCCCTCGGCCATGGCCACACTTGCTCAGATGGTGTTGGAGTCAGGACGGGATGATTTTCGCCTCGCCGTTGCGGTAAGCAATGCCGAGCCACTTTATGACCATCAACGAAGGGCGATTGCCGAAGCCTTCAAGTGTCCTGTGCGCGAAACGTATGGAATGGGAGAGATTGTAGTCGGGGCATCCGAATGCCTAGCAGAGCGTCTCCATTTGTGGCCTGAAGTTGGCTGTGTGGAAGTCATGGAAAATGATCAGGTTTTGCCAGATGGTAGTATGGGAGAACTTGTGTGTACAGGACTCCTCAATACGGATATGCCGCTTATCCGATACAAAGTGGGAGATCGTGCAAAGCTGCTGGGCGAATCTTCGAACTGCAGTTGCGGCAGGCTTCTGCCTGAAATCTCAAGAATTGAAGGAAGAAGTAACGATGTGCTCATTGCACCGGATGGTCGGCGCGTTTATTGGGTGAACCCCGTATTTTACGGGCTCGCAGTGCGGGAAGCACAAATCATACAGGAGGAGCTCGATCGCCTGAGGGTACGCTACGTTCCGGTGACCGGCTGGACAGATGAGACGAGACGTCTGGTTATCGATCGGATTCGGGCAAGGATGGGATTAGTAGAAGTAATCATGGAGAAAGTAGATGCGATTCCACGTGGACCGAATGGAAAATTTCGGGCAGTAATCAGTGAACTTTCCAGGGAAGTCCGCAATACGTCATCTGTGTGATTGGCCGTCAGAAACCAGAGTCTTTCTTTTCGAAGTGTCTCCTTGACGGGGGCTTAGAAGGGCAATGAATGCCAATGTCATTCGACAATTTAACAGATGTTCGTGACCGTGTTTTGAGCTGGCTGAAGTTTTGGGTTCTCCATATTGGCACCGGCATATGGAGACGGCTCAGACCCGTTGTATTACAGGTTGTCGCGTGGGGCGTTTCCATTTATCGACTGACACTGCGTCGCGTTGTGTTCATCGGCGTCACCGGCAGTTGTGGCAAGACCACCACGAAAGAAATGATCGCCACAGTGCTCTCCAGTCAATACAAGGGGCACAAGAGTCCTGGCAATAGCAATGTTTTAGGGGAGGTCATTCGCTCAATAGTACGTACCCCACGTTGGTATCAATTTTGTGTCCAGGAGTTCAATGTCGGGGGGATTGGGGAGGCGATCCCGATGGAGAAACAGTTCGCCATGTTTAGGCCCCAGATGGGGGTAGTGACTACCGTTGGAGATGATCATATCAGCGCGCACGGCAGTCGAGAGGCGATCGCCGCGGAAAAGGGGAAATTGATCGCCGCGCTCCCGACAGATGGCACCGCGATCCTCAATGCGGACGACCCTCTGGTCCTGGCGATGCAGAGCCGATGCAAAGGGCGCATCCTGACGTACGGCCTGTCCCCGGACGCCATGCTGCGTGGGGAAGATATCCGCGACGATTGGCCCAACCGTCTGTCCCTGACCGTCCGGCATGGGGGGGAAGCGGTTCGCGTGCAAACGCAATTGTGCGGTGCACACTTAGTGCCGAATGTTCTTGCCGCGATGGCTGTCGGCCAAGCCATGGGGGTCAGTCTTCAATCGGCGGCTGCGGCGCTTGAAAGCGTGGCCCCGGTTCCAGGTCGCATGTGCCCAATTGAGAGTCCTGACGGCGTGACATTTATCCGCGATGACGTGAAGGCTCCTGTATGGACAATTCCTGCAGCGTTGGACTTCATGCGACGTGCCACGGCAAAGCGCAAAATCATTATTCTGGGTAATCTTTCCGACTACCAAGAACCACTGGACCCGACTTATGCTCGGGTCGCCAGACAGGCGTTGGACGTGGCGGATTACGTGTTCTTCGTCGGTCGCTGGGCATCACGCTCCCTTCGTGCCAAACGGCATGCCGACGATCAAGTCGTGCAGGCGTTTGTCACCATCGACCACATCAATGGATTCTTGCACGGGTTCTTGAAGCCAGGCGATTTGGTCTTACTCAAGGGATCACGCCCCGATCAGTTATCGCGCATCGTGTCGGCTTGGATCCAAAAGCCGAAGGGACAGCCTGCTGAAGTCCATCCCGATCTTGACCGTTCGGTCACGCCAATGATCGCGAGCGGTGCTCCCACTAGTTCGACCGAGGGCGCGATTAGGGACAAGGGGGTTAGCCAACTAGTCGTGGGCTTAGGAAACCCCGGCAAGCGTTTTGAACAGACTCCTCACAACGTGGGTCAACGAGCCCTAGATATGCTGGCCGAATCGCTGCAAGCAAACTGGTCTGAAGAAGAGTTTGGGTTCGTAGCAAGAATTGAGGTGCAAGGCCACCAGGTGCTACTGGTTAAACCGGCGACCGAGATGAATCATACTGGGCCCTGGATGCGGCAGATAGCGGATCAAGGGGAATTAAGGGGCCAAGACTGTGTGATCGTTCACGATGATATCCATCTCACACCAGGGGTCGTGCGCAATCGCATGAGTGGTAGCTCTGGAGGGCACAAAGGTGTGCAGTCGATCATTTCGGCATTTCAAAGCGAAGATATTCGTCGAGTCAAAATTGGTGTGGGGCTCCCAACTGATGGGATACCGGTGACGAGATATGTCTTGATACCCTTCAATACGTCGGACCGCGACACGATCGAGAAAGCTTGCTACACGGCAGCCACCCGCGTGCTCGAAATGATCAAATTGCATTCCATCAGTAATTGTCGTACAGAGGTTCAGGTGCATACCGGAATCTAAGGAAGGTCTGATTAATTCACGTTTCCACTCGAAAATCTGTTTATGGGTGGGTCACCAGGGCGAATTCAGTGGGCCTCTGCTGTTCCGAGAGCCTGTTTGTGGGGCGCACCCACCGTTCGATGGCCCGCTGACAGCCCCCGGACACACGTCCCCTACGTCCCTGCCAAGAGCCGTCGTCGCGCCACGTACAGATTCGCCAACCCGCAACTGATATGCAACCAGTGGGTGTTCTTTGCCAGCCCCCGATAGCGGATTTTGGCCCAGCCGAAGATCCGCTTGATCACCAAGAACGCATGTTCCACTTTGGCACGGACCTTCGACTTCGTCCGATTCCGAGTCCGTTCCTCCTCACTCAGTGGCCGATGGTGATGCGCTTTCGCCTGGATGAAACTCTTGGCCTTGGGTGCGTGCTGTCGAATCACGTCCCGCTGCCCACTGTAGGCGGAGTCACCCCACACCCGCGTCTCTTGCCCATGCAACAGCGCGGGTAACACCCGGCTGTCATGCACAGTGGCTGCCGTGGCTGCCACCGAATGAATCAGTGTGGTCTGGCTATCCACGCCGATATGGGCCTTCATCCCGAAATACCACTGGTTGCCCTTCTTCGTCTGAGGCATCTCGGGATCCCGCTTCTTTTGCCGATTCTTCGTGGAACTCGGCGCGGCAATGATGGTGGCATCGACAATCGTCCCGCGGCTGACCTGCAGCCCGGGGCGGCCAGATACGCCCCAATCCGCGCAAAGAGCTGTTTGCCTATGTCATGAGCCTCCAGCAGATGCCGAAACTTACAGATGGTCGTCTCGTCGGGCACCGGCTCGCGGCCCAGATCGATGCCGACAAATTGCCGCATGGCGCGCGAGTCGTACAACGCTTCTTCAACCGCCGGATCCGACAGGTTAAACCACTGTTGCAGACAATGCAGTCGCAGCATGCGCTCAATCCCCACCGGTGGACGGCCCGGCCCCTCGGCCTTGGGATAGACCGGCTCGATCACGGCCACCTGAAGTTACCCCCGTTTTTTGGACAGGTCGGGACGCCAAGATTGTGGTAGAACGACCCACTGAAAAACCGGGAGAGACACATGGCTCAGAAGCGGAAGACCCATGCGGAGGAGTTCAAGGCACGGGTGGCGGTGGAGGCGATCAAAGGGGTGCGGACGCTGAGTGAATTGAGTGCGGCCCACGGCGTCCATCCGACGGTGATTGCCCATTGGAAGCGGCAGCTGCTGGTTGGGGCGCCGGAGGTGTTTCGACGAGGGCTGGCGGGGACGGGTCGGAGCGAGGAGGTGGTGACGGCGCCGCTGTACCAGGAGATCGGCCGCCTGAAGATGGAGCTGGAGTGGCTCAAAAAAAAGCTCTGAGCGTGTCGCGGGCAGATCGACGCCGCTGGCTCCACGCAGAATGCACGACGCTGTCGCTTGTCCAACGGTGTGCGTTGGTGGGGCTGGCCCGCTCCACGCACTATTATGACCCGGTCCCCGAGCGTGACGAGAACCTGATGCTGATGCGAGTGATCGACGAACTGTTCTTGAAGCGGCCATTTTATGGAGTCCCGCGGATGACGGATTGGTTGCGAACCCTGGGCCATGCGGTCAACCACAAGCGCGTCGCGCGCCTGATGCGCCGCATGAATCTACAGGCGGTGGTGCCGGGGCCGCACACCAGCCAGCCGCATCCGACACACGTGGTGTACCCGTACTTGCTGCGGGATCTGGTCGTGGACCGGCCCAACTACGTGTGGTGCGCCGATATCACCTATAGTACGCCCAGCCAAC
>Ga0224505_10002266_pt1 | contig 11425 bp, 13 predicted proteins | sample SF_Jan12_sed_USG_FD_169102 | JGI IMG/M metagenome (GOLD analysis project Ga0224505, IMG submission 169102) | Sediment microbial communities from San Francisco Bay, California, United States - SF_Jan12_sed_USGS_4_1 | ecosystem: Environmental > Aquatic > Marine > Sediment | place: USA: California...
ACCTGGCCGACGTCGTCCGCCCGGGCAAGACCCGTTGCCGCCAACGCCAGGACCGCTACCGCAACAAAGTGGCGCATACGCTCTCCTGCTGAGTGACAAGGATTCTATAATGCTCTGGGGGGACTCGGTAAAGCCGTGAACTACGACCGCGCAGCACAGTTTCTTGCACGCCTCGATCAGCTGCGGCCAATGCAGCGCTTTCTGGAGCAATTCTGCACCGAATCGGGATTGCCGCGCGCGGCATATCTGCGCCTGAACCTTGTTGTCGAAGAACTTTTCACAAATACCGTAAAGCACGGCCACCGGGGCGACAGCGATGCACCGGTTTGGATTGCCGTGTCGCGGGGCGGCGACAGGCTGTCCGTCGTCTACGAGGACAAGGCGCCACCCTTCAATCCCTATGCGCGATTGAGCGAGCCGGTGGTGGATACCACGCTGTCGATGCGCAAGATCGGCGGCCTCGGGGTTCTCCTGACGAAGGAACTGGCCGCGTCGCGCGACTACGCGTATATCTTCGGCCGCAACCGCATCCGCCTCACGCTGGCCACCACCTGACCGGGTGCCCGGGGCAGGACTTGAACCTGCACGCCCTTGCGGGCTAGGGATTTTAAGTCCCTTGCGTCTACCAGTTTCGCCACCCGGGCGGCACCATGAAACCGGAAATCTGGAGGCGGGAGTCGGAATCGAACCGGCGTCCACGGCTTTGCAGGCCGCTGCATGACCACTCTGCCATCCCGCCAGGGGATGCACTGGAAGCCGGGAAGGCCTCGCAGCCTTCCCTAGCCTAAATTGGAGCGGGAGACGAGTCTCGAACTCGCGACCTCAACCTTGGCAAGGTTGCGCTCTACCAACTGAGCTACTCCCGCATCTTGGGGCCGCAGATTATAGCTCATCGGCCCACATAGGGCAGCGCGCGGCGCAGGTAGACCAACATGGAAATCACGGTGAGGACCGCCGCCACGTTGATGAGTACGGTGCCCAGCAAATGCGTACTGACGACGCCGAACAGGTCCTCCTGGTACAGCAGAAGCGGGATGGCGATCATCTGGCTCGCGGTCTTCACCTTGCCGACGAACGCGACTGCCATGCTCTTCGACTTGCCGATGCTCGCCATCCACTCGCGCAGCGCGGAGATGGCGATCTCGCGGCCGATGATGATCAACGCGATGATCATTTCGACGCGACCGAGCTGCACCAGGACGATAAGCGCAGCAGCGACAATCAGCTTATCGGCCACCGGGTCGAGGAACGCGCCGAAGGCGGAGGTCTGGTCGAGCGCGCGCGCCAGATAGCCGTCCAGCCAGTCGCTCAGCGCGGCAACGATGAAAGTGCCGCAGGCGATGGCGTTCTTGGCGCCCATCGACAACGATCCTTCGGGCACGTAGTAGATGCCGATCAGCAGCGGAATCAGGAGAATGCGCAGCCAGGTGATGAGGTTGGGCAGGTTGAGCGGCATCAGTGCAGCGCCTTGTAGACGCGTTCCGCCAGCGGCCGGCTGATGCCCGCGACTTGCATGAGCTCATCGACCGCCGCTGCCTGCACTTCGCGCAGGCCGCCGAAGTGCGCGAGCAGCCGCTGGCGGCGCTGCGCGCCGATGCCGGGAATGTGCGTCAGCGCCGATGCGGTGCGCGTCTTGGCGCGCCGCGCGCGGTGTCCGACGATCGCGAAGCGGTGCGCCTCATCCCGGATCTGCTGCACGAGGTGCAATCCCGGGTGCGTCGGCGGCAGGCTGAGCGACACGCCTTCCGCCTCGACCACCAGTTCTTCCATCCCGGGCCGGCGCTCGGGCCCCTTGGCGACCCCGACCACGCTGACATCGTGCAGGCCGAGCTCCGCCAGCGCCGCGCGCGCCACGCGTGCCTGCCCCTTGCCCCCGTCGACCAGAACCAGATCGGGCACTTTCCCGTCCTGCGCGCTGACCCGCTCGTAGCGCCGCGCAAGCACCTGCCGCATCGCGGCATAGTCGTCCCCCGGCGCGGCATCATCGCGCACATTGAAGCGGCGGTACTCGCCTTTTTGCAGGGCATGCCGATCATAGACCACGCAGGACGCCACCGCCGCTTCGCCCATGGTATGGCTGACATCGAAGCATTCAATCCGCTGCACGGACTCGGGTAGGTGCAGGGCTTCGCGCAATGCTGCCAGGCGCCCCTCTTGCGCGCTCTTCTCGCGCACGCGCTGGTGCAGCGCCAGCTGCGCGTTCTTCGCCGCCATCTCGAGCCACATGCGCCGCTCGCCCTGCACCGGCACGACCACGTCGAACTCCACGGCATGGCTGGCCAGCACCAGCGGCGGCTTCGGCTGCTCGATGTAGTGTTGCTCGAGGAACGCCTGCAGCACTTCGGCGGGGCCGGCGGCGTCGGCGTTCGCCGGGAAGAAGCTGCGGTCGCCCACATGGCGGCCGCCGCGGATCATCGCCAGGTTGACGCAAACCGCCCCGTCCTGTGCGGCACAGGCGACGACATCGGCATCGATGCCGCGGTTCGATTCCACGTACTGCCGCGCCTGCACTCGCGACAGCGCCCGCACCTGATCGCGAAACATCGCCGCTTGCTCATACTGGCGTGCCTCCGACGCCGCGCGCATCCTGCGGGTCAGCCGCTGCGCGACGTCGTCCTCGCGCCCGCGCAGGAAGAGCGACGCGTGCTCGACGTCCTCGGCATATGCGCCCTCGCCGATAAGGCCGGTACAGGGCGCCGTGCAGCGCCGGATCTGGTGCAGCAGGCAGGGGCGGGAGCGGTTCTCGAACACCGTATCCTCGCAGGTGCGCAGGCGAAACACCCGCTGCAGCAGCTGGATGCTCTCGCGCACCGCGTAGGCGTGCGGAAACGGCCCGAAGTAGCGGCTGCGCGCGTCGCGCGCGCCGCGGTGAAAGCCCAGCCGCGGGAAGCGGTGCGCCGTGATCATCAGGTAAGGGTACGACTTGTCGTCGCGAAATACGATGTTGTAGCGTGGCGCCAGGCTCTTGATGAAGTTGTTCTCGAGCAGCAGCGCCTCGTCCTCGGAGCGCGTCGCGGTGACCTCGATGCGCGCGAGCTGCCCGAGCATCATGCGGATGCGCGGGCTGCCCGCGTTCTTCTGGAAATACGAGGCGACGCGCTTCCTGAGATCGCGCGCCTTGCCGACGTACAGGGCCTCGCCGCCGGCGCCGAGCATGCGGTAGACCCCGGGCAGATTGGGCAGCCCGGCGACGAAGCGTTTTGCGTCGAACTCCACGGCGTCCATGAGAGGGCGATTCTAGCGCCGCGCCTCTGAATCAGTGTAGAATTCGCGCCTTTTTCCGCCCGGTAATTCCGCCATGTCCAAGGTCTCCGCAGTCGAAATCCGCGTCGGCAATCTGCTCGAATGGGACAAGCGCGTGTGGCGCGTGCTCAAGTGCTACCACGTGCACGTCGGCGGGCGCGGCGGCGCGTTCATGCAGGTGGAGATGAAGGACATCGAGTCGGGCACCAAGACCAACCAGCGCTTTCGCACCGAGGACAAGGTGGAGCGCGCCTTCGTCGATGCCCGCGACATGGAGTTCCTGTACCAGGACGGCAGCAACTACGTGTTCATGGACAAGGAGAACTACGAGCAGCTGTCGCTGTCCGCGGAGTTCCTCGAGGGTCAGGCGGGCTACCTCCTGCCCAACGCCGAGGTGCAGATCAACTTCTACAACGGCCGCGCCATCGGCGTCGGCATCCCGCCGTCGGTCGTGCTCACCGTGACCGACACCGAGCCCGGCATCCGCAATGCCACCGCCACCAACACCTTCAAGCCGGCGACGCTCGAAACGGGCATCACGGTGCAAGTGCCGCCCTTCATCAACAAGGGCGAGAAGATAAAGGTCGACACCAACGAGGGCACCTACATGGAGCGCGCCTAGGCGAGCCTGCCCAGGGCCCCCTGCGCGTCGCGGTAGGCGACGCTTCGTCTCAGATCCCGTCCCCCGCGGTGGCGCATCTGCTCGGTGCGCGCCGCCGAGCCCGAGGCAAGTTCGGGCAGGGACTGCAGCAGACGATCCTGACCCTCGGGGTCGCCGCACAGCAGAACCATGTCGCAGCCCGCGTGCAGCGCGGCGCGGGCGCGCTCGGCGACGCCCCCGGCCGTGCCCGCCCCTTCCATCGACAGGTCGTCGCTGAACACCAATCCCTTGAAGGCGAGCCTGCCGCGCAGGACGTCCTGCAGCCAAACGCGCGAATAGCCCGCCGGCTCGGCATCGACCTTCGTGTAGATCACGTGCGCGGGCATGACCCCCGCCAGCCCGGCCTGGATGGCGGGGCCATAGGGCACCAGGTCCTTGCGCACGATGTCGGCCAGCGGACGATCGTCCACCGGCACCGTGACGTGCGAATCCGCTATGGCGTAGCCGTGGCCCGGGAAATGCTTGCCCACGGCGCTCATCCCACCCTCGGCAAGTCCTCGCACCAGCGCCGCCCCCAGGGCGCCCACAGCCAGCGGATCGTAGTGCAGGGCCCGATCGCCGATCACCGAGCTCGCCCCGTAGTCGAGATCCAGCACCGGCGTGAAGCTGAAATCGAGGCCATGCGCGGCGAGCTCCGCGCCGATGACATAACCGGCGGCCTGCGCCGCCGCCCTGCCCGCCTCGCGGTCCCGATCCCAAAGCTGGCCGAGCGCACGCATCGGCGGCAGCGTTGTGAAGCCCTCCTTGAACCGCTGCACGCGCCCGCCTTCATGGTCCACGCCGATCAGCAGCTGCGGCTCGCGCAGGGCGCGGATGTCATGAGTCAGCGCCTGCAGCTGCGCCGGCGACTCGAAATTGCGCGCGAACAGAATGACGCCGCCCACCGCGGGATGCCGCAAGCGCCGCACGTCCTCGTCGGTGAGCGCCGGCCCCACGGGGTCGAGCACCACCGGCCCGAGCGGCAATCGCGCCCTTACGCGTCGCATTCCAGAATGACCGTGGCGGCGGCGAGGCCGCGTTCGTCGGTCAGCGTCAGGTGCGTGCGGCGGATGCCGCGCGCCTCTAGGAGCGCCGCCAGCGGCGCGGAGAACTCGAGCTGCGGCTTGCCCGAGCGCAGATTGCTGACCCAGACCCCGTGCCAGTTGGCCGGCGCGCGGATGCCGGTGCCCAGCGCTTTGGTGAACGCCTCCTTGGCGGCGAAGCGCTTGGCGAGATAGGCCGCGGGCTTGCCGTGCTCGCGGAAGCGCCGCAGCTCCGATTCGCACAGAATGCGTTGCGCAAAACGCACGCCAAAACGCGCCAGTACACGCTCCACGCGCGGAATCTCGATCAGATCGGTGCCGACGCCGTAGATCACCGCACCGCCTGCGTCGTCAGCTGCTTCATCTCGCGCACGGCCTCGCGCATGCCGACGAACACCGCGCGGCTCACGATCGCGTGGCCGATGTGAAGCTCGCGCAGGCCGGGCAGTCGCGCCACCGGCTCGACGTTGAAGTAATTGAGCGCGTGGCCGGCGTTGAAACGCATGCCGAGCGTGCGGATCGCCTCGCCCGCCTGGCGGATCTTCGCGAGCTCGGCCTGCACGGCCGGGCTTTCCGCGTCCCGGCCCTTCGAGTGGAATGCCGTGGCGTAGGGCCCGGTGTGCACCTCGCAGACCGACGCGCCGACGCGATGGGCCGCTTCGACCTGCCGCGCGTCGGCGTCGATGAACACCGACACGATGATGCCCGCGGCCTTCAGCTGCTCGACCGTGCGGCGCAGCTTGTCTTCCTGCGACGGGATGTCCAGACCGCCCTCGGTCGTGATCTCGTGGCGACCTTCCGGGACGAGCATCGCCATTTCCGGCCTGATCCGTCCGGCGATGGCGACCATTTCTCCGGTCGCCGCCATTTCCAGATTCAGGCGGATGTGCGTCAGTTCGCGCAAGCGACGCACGTCCTCATCCTGGATGTGGCGCCGGTCCTCGCGCAGGTGCACCGTGATACCGTCGGCGCCACCCAGATGCGCCTCGACCGCGGCCCAGACCGGATCAGGCTCGTAGGTGCGGCGTGCCTGGCGCACAGTCGCCACGTGATCCACATTGACGCCGAGTTCGATCATAGGTCCTGCAGCTCCCGCAGCATTTCGCTCGTGTGCAGCACCTGGCCGGCAAGACGCGCCGAAATCAGGCGGCGCATCAGGCGCCGGGATTCGTCGCGCGTCTCCTGGCGCCCGAAATCGTCGCGCGACATGTCGAGCAGCGTCTGTCCGGATACGGTGAGATCAACCTCGGCGCCACTCGTAGGGGCGTCGCCCAGGGCAAGCGGCCCCCGCTCCGGCAGGTAGGTGTAGCGCTTTTCGGCCTGCACCGGCATGCCGCTGCCCGCATCCCGGTCCAGGGGCGGCGCATACCCGAGTTCGCGCAGCATTCTCAGCTCGAAGCCGCGCAGCAATCCGGCCGGCTCCTCACCGGCGCCCAGCCGCGCAACGGCGACGGCGTAGGCATCGAATAGCGCCTCGTGCGCATCCTCACGCGGCAACAGGCGCAGCAACAGCTCGTTCACGTAGAAACCGCACATCAATGCCATTCCCGACAGCGCCGGCTGCCCTCCCGCCCATTCGGCCGAAACGAGGGTGCCGAGATCCGCGGCGGCGCTCCAGCTCAGGCGCAGCGGGTGAAACGCGAGCAGCGTGCCGCGGATCGCCGAGCGCGGCCGGCGCGCCCCGCGCGCCAGCAGGCCCACGCGGCCACGGTGGCGGGTGAACGCCTCGACGATGAGGCTCGACTCCTTGTACGGATAGCTGTGCAGCACGTAGGCGGGCTCGTGCTCGGTTCGCCGGCGCATCACGCATACCCGAGCTGGCGCAGCAGCCGCGCATCCTCGGACCAGCCGCGCCTGACCTTGATCCACACCTGCAGGAAGACCTTGCCGCCGAACATGCGCTCCATGTCCTTGCGCGCCTCGGTGGCGATGCGCTTGAGGGTCGCGCCGCCGCGGCCGATCACGATCGGCTTGTGCGCCTCGCGCTCGACCCACAACGTGGCCTCGATGCGCCGCATGCGCCCTTCCTCGCGAAAGCTGTCCACCATGACCTCGCAGCTGTACGGCAGCTCGTCGGCGAGGGCGCGGAACAGCTTCTCGCGCAGCAGCTCGGCAGCGAAGAAGCGCTCGTCGCGATCCGTCAGCTGGTCGGCGGGATACATGGGCGGGCCTTCCGGCAGCAGCGATTCCAGCACGCGCATCAACTCGGGAACGTTGCGGCCGGTCGCCGCCGAGACCGGGACGATGGCCGCAAACGCGCGCTCGCGCGCGATGCGCGCCACGAACGGCAGGAGGCTGGACGCCGAGCGCACGAGATCGACTTTGTTGATTACCGCCACCATCGGGCGATCCTCCGGCACCCGCGCCAGGGCTGCCCGGTCCTCGGCGCCGATGTGCATCGCCTCCAGCACGAATGCCACGACATCCGCGTCACGCGCCGCCTCGCTCGCGCGCCGGTTGAGCGAGCGATTGAGCAGGTTGCGGTGGCGCGTTTGGAAGCCCGGCGCGTCGAGAAACGCCATCTGGCAGCCCGCCGTGTTCAGTATGCCGAGGAGCAGGTGACGCGTTGTCTGCGCGCGTGGCGAGACGATGGCGAGCTTTTGTCCCAGCAGGCGATTGAGCAAGCTCGACTTGCCGGTATTGGGGCGTCCGGCCAGGCCGACGCTGCCGCTGCGAAACGGCGTCATGCGTCGAGCTGCCGCAGCAGCGCCTCGGCCGCCTGCTGCTCGGCTGCGCGCCGCGAGGCGCCACTGCCGCGCGCCTGCAGGTCGAGCCCTTCGACGAGGCACTCCACCTCGAAGGTCTGCTCGTGCGCCGCGCCACGCGTCGCCACCACGCGATACCGCGGCAGACCGTGGCGACGCGCCTGCAGCGCCTCCTGCAGCCGGGTCTTCGGATCCTTGGCCGTGGTGTGCTCATCGGCAGACTCGAGCGCGCTGCCGAGCGTCGCGAGAACGGTGGCGCGCGCGCTGGCGTAGCCGCCGTCGAGGAAGACGGCGCCGTACAGCGCTTCGAGCGCGTCCGCCAGTACGGAGGCACGATGCGCACCACCGCTGGCGCTTTCGCCCTGCCCCATGCGCAGATGCTCGGCAAGGCCGAGCCCCGCGGCCGCGGCGGCCAGCGCCTCCTGGCGCACAAGGCTGGCGCGCATGCGGGAGAGCTCGCCCTCGCTCAATTGCGGGAAGCGCACGAGCAGCGCTTCAGCGATCACGCAGCCGAGCACGCCGTCGCCGAGGAATTCGAGACGCTCATTGTGCGGCGTGCCGAAGCTGCGATGCGTCAGTGCCTGCGTGAGCAACTCGCCGCTGCGGAAACGATGGCCGAGGCGTTCCTCGAGGCGTGCGGTGCGTGACAAGGCGCGTGCGCGACCCCGGCTAGTTGGACGCGGCCTCGAAGTCGATGTAGACGCCGATGTTGGCGAACAGCGGAATCTCCTTGCGGTAGGCCGCGACGATGCGGACATCGTTGCCCTGCTTGGTAATCTCGAGATCGGCTGCATGCACCGCCTTGAAGTCGTCGATCGCCTGCCGGTTGGCGAAGGCACGGCGCACGTCGGACACGGAGCCACCCCGGCCGCGCAGTTCGTTCGAAATCGAGACCACCGCCTTCTTGATCGTGAAGTACTCGATATAGGACGGTAGCAGGCGCATGACCAGCAGCGCCACGAACACGAGGACGAACGAGCCCAAGATGAGCCCCATCAGCGTGATACCCCTTTGCCTAGCGCGCATGGCCGATCTCCTGTCGCGACCGCGCCTCAGCGGAAAGAGCCGAAGCGGCCCAGTTCGCCGAGGTTGAGCCAGATGAAGAACGCCTTGCCGACGATGTTGGCGTCGGGCACGAAGCCCCAGACCCGGCTGTCGCTCGAATTGTCCCGGTTGTCACCCATCACGAAATAATGCCCCGGCGGCACCGTGCACGCCAGGCCGGACATATTGTATTTGCAATTGGCGGCGTGCGGGAACGCGCGCACCTGCGGCACGAAGGCCGGCGCATCCTCCTCGATCATGATCTGGTGCGGCGCGCCGTTCAGCGTTTCGAGGTAGCGCCGCGAGTACTGCATGCGCTCGCGCGACAGGTAGTCCTCGATCTGCCGCAGGGGCACGGCGCTGCCGTTGATGCGCACGCGCTTGTCGCGATATTCGACAAGGTCGCCGGGCACGCCGACGACGCGCTTGATGTAGTCGAGCGAGGGGTCTTCCGGGTAGCGGAACACTACCACGTCGCCGCGGTGCGGACTGCTCACGTCGAACAGCTTGCGGTTCACCACCGGCAGCCGGATGCCGTAGGTGAACTTGTTGACGAGGATGAAATCGCCCACCAGGAGCGTCGGGATCATCGAGCCCGAGGGAATCTTGAAGGGCTCGACGAGAAACGAGCGCAGCAGGAATACGATCAGGATCACGGGAAAGAAGCTCACCGAGTATTCCACCCACCAGGGCTGTTTGACGCCGGCGCCGCGGCGCTGGCGCAGCCACGCGGCGTCCAGGGCCCAGACCACCCCGGTCACGACCAGCAACAGCAGCAGGAACAGCGCGAAGCTCATGCCTAGTCGCCGTCCCGCTGCAGCACCGCGAGGAACGCCTCCTGCGGAATTTCCACGGAGCCCACCTGCTTCATGCGCTTCTTGCCTTCCTTCTGCTTCTCGAGGAGCTTCCTCTTGCGCGTCACATCGCCGCCGTAGCATTTGGCGAGGACGTTCTTGCGCAGCGCCTTGACGTTCTCGCGCGCAATGACGTTGCCGCCGATGGCGGCCTGGATGGCGACGTCGAACATCTGCCGGGGAATGAGGCCGCGCAGCCGCGCCGCCAGCTCGCGTCCCCGGCGCTGCGCGACGTCGCGATGCACCATGCTGGAGAGCGCATCCACGCGCTCGCCGTTGACCAGCACGTCCAGCCGCACGACATCGGCCGGGCGGTACGCCTTGAAATCGTAGTCCATGGAGCCGAAGCCGCGCGTGAGCGACTTCAGCCGGTCGAAGAAGTCCAGCACCACCTCGTTCAGCGGCAGGTCGTAGGACAGGACCACATGCCGCGCCGCATAGTGCAGGTTGCTCTGCACGCCGCGCTTCTCGGTGCACAGCGTCATCACCGGGCCGACGTACTCCTGCGGCACGAAGATCGTGGTGGCGATCACGGGCTCGCGGATTTCCTCGATCTGCCCGGGGTCGGGCAGCTTGGCGGGATTGGACACCTGCGCCACCGAGCCGTCGCGCAACAGCACTTCATAGACCACCGAGGGCGCGGTGGTGACCAGCTCCATGCCGTACTCGCGTTCCAGCCGCTCTTGCACGATGTCCATGTGCAGGAGGCCGAGGAAGCCGCAGCGGAAGCCGAAGCCGAGCGCCTGCGAGATCTCGGGCTCGTAATGGAACGAGGCGTCGTTCAGGTGCAACTTGCCCAGGGCGTCGCGCAATGCCTCGTACTGATTCGATTCCACCGGATACAGCCCGGCGAACACCTGCGGCTTGATCTCCTTGAACCCGGGCAGAGCCTGCGGCGCCGGCTTGTCGGCGTGCGTAATGGTATCGCCGACCCGTGCGTCGCGCAGATCCTTGACGCCCGCGGTCACGAACCCCACTTCGCCCGCTGCGAGGGATTCGCGAGGCTGCGACTTGGGGGTAAACACGCCCACCTGCTCGCACAGGTGATGTGCGTCCGTGCTCATCAGCAGCACCTTGTCCTTGGGCCGCAGGGTGCCCTGCATCATGCGTACCAGCATCACGACGCCGACGTAATTGTCGAACCAGGAGTCGATGACCAGCGCCTGCAGCCGCGCCTCCGGGTCCCCCTTGGGCGGGGGCACGCGGGCGATGACCGCCTCGAGGATCTCGGTCACGCCCTCACCGGTCTTCGCGCTGGCGCGCAGCGCGTCGTGCGCCTCGATGCCGATGACGTCCTCGATCTCCTGGATGGCTTTGTCGGGGTCGGCCGAGGGCAGGTCGATCTTGTTCAGCACCGGGATCACCTCGACGCCCTGCTCGATCGCGGTGTAGCAATTGGCGACGGTCTGCGCCTCCACACCCTGCGAGGCGTCGACCACCAGGATCGCGCCCTCGCAGGCCGCCAGCGAGCGGCTGACTTCATAGGAGAAATCGACATGCCCCGGGGTGTCGATGAGGTTGAGCAGGTAGCGCTCGCCGTCCCGCGCCACGTATTCCAGCGCCGCGGTCTGCGCCTTGATGGTGATGCCGCGCTCGCGCTCCAGCGCCATCGAATCGAGCACCTGGTCGGCCATTTCGCGCGCTGCAAGCCCGCCGCAGCGCTGGATGATGCGATCAGCCAGCGTCGACTTGCCGTGGTCGATGTGCGCGATGATGGAAAAGTTGCGGGTGCGGCCTTGCGGCGTCATGAAAAAAAGGGTGCCGGCGGCACCCTTCCTTGTCCAAAGCGGGCGCTATTCTAGCGCAAGCCGCGCACGCAGGGCCTGCGCGTCGAGGTGGATGCGGCAGATCTCGCGCCCTGCGCCGTCCGTGAGTACCGGTACGCTGCGCCCGTAG
>Ga0224505_10002268_pt1 | contig 11422 bp, 7 predicted proteins | sample SF_Jan12_sed_USG_FD_169102 | JGI IMG/M metagenome (GOLD analysis project Ga0224505, IMG submission 169102) | Sediment microbial communities from San Francisco Bay, California, United States - SF_Jan12_sed_USGS_4_1 | ecosystem: Environmental > Aquatic > Marine > Sediment | place: USA: California...
ATCGCCGGTGAGCCGGTCAGCGTCGAGGTCGTCGACCCGGCCGCGCTCGCGGCGAACGGACTGGGCCGGGCTGACGTCGTGATCGTCGACCAGCTCGAGCAGTTGCTCGTCGAGGGTGATGACGCCCGGAACGGAGCCGCTGGCGGGGTCGCGCCGGCCGCCGCGGAGGTCCTCGCCCAGCTCGAGGATGCGACCGGCAGCGGACGGCGCGTGGTGCTCGGGCTGCGCTCCGACTTCTACGCCGAGGCGGGAGAGTTCCCCTGGCTCGCCGAGTTGATCGCCCGGCACGTCTTCGTGCGCGAACTGTCGGCCGAGGACCTGCGCGAGCTGATCGAAGGTCCGGCGGTCGTCGCCGGGCTGCGGATCGAGCCAGAGCTCGTCGCGGCGGCGATGTCGGACGCCACCGGCGCTCGCACGGCGCTGCCCCACCTGGCCCACGCGCTCGCGTCGACCTGGGAGCGGCGGGTCGACCGGCGCCTGACGCTCGATGCGTACCGGTCGGCCGGCGGCGTGGCCGGAGCGATGGCGGCGTCGGGCGAAGCGCTCGTTGCCGGCCTCTCCCCCACCGTCCTCGAGCGGCTCCGCCGGCTCCTGCTCCGCATGGTGGCAGCCGGTCGGTCGGCGCCCTCGGTCACCGCCCGGCCGCTGCGGCTGGCGTCGCTCGACCGTAGCGACCGAGCGCTGCTGGACCGTGTGGTCGCGGCGCGGCTGGTGTCGACCGACGGCGCGTGGGCGCGTCTGTCGCACGAGGCGATCATCACCTCGTGGCCGACGTTGCGTCGCTGGGTGGACGAGCATCGGGGCACGTTGCGGATGCGGGACGACGTGGAGACCGCGGCCCGTCGCTGGCACGACGATGCTCGCCCGCCCGACGCGCTCCCATCGCGTCGGACCTCCCTCCGACGCGTCCGAGGATGCCAGACCGGCGGACCCCACACCATTCCTACGCTGCCGTCAGGAAGAAATTGCCTGCGGCGACCGAACTTTTCTCCGCCGCTGGCATCGGACTGAGCATGGGCTGGGGAGAGTTCGCGTATCTCGGGTGTCGACGGGCCGCTCCTACGACCATGGGGGGCGAGGGTCCGGCGTCCGTGGTGTCGGCCGTGAGGCGGTCGTCGCGCGCCTGGCCGTTCGTCGGCCGCGCCCGCGACCTGACCCGATTGGACCAACTGACCTCGGGACCGGGCGAGCGCATCGGAGCGGTCCTGATCGGCGAGCCGGGCGCCGGCAAGACGCGCCTGCTCGACGAGTTCGTGGCCGCGACGAGAGCTGCGGGAACTCGGGTCCGGGTCGTGCGGGCCACCGGATCGGGCAACCACGTCCCACTCGCCGCGGTGACCGACGTGCTCGGCGCTCGGCTTCGCAGCCAGCCCGAGGTGGCGCCGCCCGAGGTCCTCTTCCACGAGGCCGTCGCCGCCCTGGTCAGCGAGGCGAAGGCCGGCGGTCGGTGGCTCCTCGCCGTCGACGACCTTCCCCAGCTCGACGACGCGTCGGCGGCGGCGCTGCACCAGTGTCTCATCGCGACCGGCGCGCCGATGGTGGCGACGGCCCGGAGCTCCGAGCTGCGACCGGCTGCCTTCGATGCGCTGTGGCGCGACGGCAGCATCGAGCTGATGCCCGTCGAGCCGCTTTCGGACGGCGCCCTGTCCCGGCTGCTCGACGCAGCGGTCGAGCTCCCCCTCGACGCCCGCTCGCGGCAACGTCTCGTCGCCCTCGCCGGGGGGAATCCGCTGACGCTGCGCGAGCTCGTCGCCGGCGTGCTCGAGACGGGTGCCCTGGCGCGGGATGGCGAGTTCTGGTCGCTCACCGACGGGTTCCACTCCAGCCACCGGGTGAGCGAGCTGGTCGAGCGTCGCTTGGCCCTCGCCGAGCCTGCCGATCGTCGGGTGTTGGAGCTCGTCGCCCTGGCCGAGCCGGTGTCGCTCGACGCGCTGTTCGGGCTGGTGGAGCCAGATGTGGTCGACCGCCTCGTCGAACGGGGTTTGCTCGGCATCGACGCCAGCCCCGAGCCGCGGGTGTGGAGCGGGCATCCTCTCTTCGCGGAGGTGTTGCGCGCCGAGCTCCCGCCCGGCCGGCAGAAGCGGCTCGCCGCCGAGCTCGCGCCAGCGCTCGCGACCGATCAGCCCAGCGGGCCGGCGTTCCTGCGCTGGGCGGTCCTGGCGATGCAGGCCGGCGTACCGTGCGACCCCTCGACGCTGGCCCGAGCGGCGGCGGCCGCCCGCCACGGCGGCGCCCACGAGCTGGCGCTGCAGTTCGCGCAGGCCGCGCTCGCCCACCCGGTCGAGGTCACCCACGCGACCCACGCGACCGACCCGACAGACCCAGCCCACGCGACCGAGGCGAGCGAGTCCGGCGGTGACGGATCACGGGCGCTCGCCTCGCTGACCCGCGCCGCCATCGAGGTGGCCACGGGGGTGCGCCCGCCTCGGGTCGCGTTCGCCGAGGCGCTCGCCGAGGCCCGTGACGACGCCCAGATCCTCGCCGTCGTGGGCGAGTGGAGCTGGGCGACGATGCTCGGCGAGAGCCCCGACGCGGCGACCGCGGTGCTCGCCGAAGGGCGGCGCATGACCTCGACCCGCGTCGCAGATCTGATGGCCCAGGCCCTGTCGGCCACGATGGCCGGGTACGCGGGGCGCTGGGCGACCGCCCGCGCCCAGACCGTGGCGCTCGAACGGGTGCTGGAACCGTCCGACCCCGTCGAGCTCCGGGTCGGGGTCTGCTCGACGGCCGCGATGGCCTCGAGCTTCGCCGGCCCTTCCGTCGACGCCGTGGCCTACGCTCGGCGAGCGGCTCGCCTCGCCACCCATGGCTCGAAGGCGTCGCCGAATCAGGTCGTGTTCGGACGGGGCGGGATGCTCTACGGCCTGGGCGAGACCGAAGGTTTCGAGGCAGCGGCGACGATGTGCCGATCCTTCATCGAGGAGAGCCTGACCGGCGCGGCGTACCTCGACTTCACCGGCATGTGGTACGGCGTGCTGGCCAACCAGGCCACCACGATGGGCGTCCTCACCGAGCAGACGCGCTACGAGGCCGACGAAGCGGTGCGGTTCCTTCGCTGGCGCGATCCCGGCGGCCTGCTCTCGTTCGCGATCGCGGCGCGCGGCACCTTCGCAGCGCTCTGTGGCGACCTCGACACCGCAGAAGCGTTCCTCGACGAGTACGACGACTCGTTCCGGAGCACCGAGTTGAAGACCACCGTGCATGCCGACCGCGGCCGGGCCTGGCTGTCGTACCAGCGCGGTGACCATGACGGTGCGCTCGCCTGGGCCGAGCGGGGGTGGCAGGCAGCATGGGACGACAACGACGTGGCCCTGTGGGCTGCCCCGGCCGCGCACGATCTCGTGCGGTTCGGACGCGCCGACCTCGGGGTGGACCGCCTCGATGCGGCCGCCGCCCGATTGTGCTCCCCGTTCGCCGGCGCGCTGGCGGCGCACGGGCGAGCGGTCCTCGCCGCCGATGCGGACGCGATCGTCGAGGCCGCATCCTGCCTGGCGCGGCTCGGCGCCGGGGCCCTGGCGGCCGAGGCGCTCGTGCACGCGTCGACGCTGGGTCGGGAACCCGATCGGGCCGCGCGGCGCGCCGAGGCCGTACGTCTGCTCGAGGCCAGCCTGATGCGCACGCCAGCAGTGGTCGACCTCGACCTCGACCCAGACCTCGACAGCCGGCCGGTTCCGCCGAGCGGTCGGGCGTCGGCGCCGCCCTCGCAGACGCCCCCCGACGCTCCGACCCCCGACGAGGGTGCGGCCGCGGCCCCCCCGCCGCCGGCCCTCGTGCGCAAGGGCCAGGCCTGGCTCGTCTCGTTCGGATCGGAACAGGCCGCCGTGCGCCACCTCGCCGGGCTCGAGTACGTCGCTGCCCTGCTCGCCAACCCCGGTGAGGCGATGCGGGCGTCGAGCCTCGCCGGCGGCGGCGAGCTGCCGCGCAGCTCCCGCCAAGCCGTTCTCGACGATGAGGCCCGCCGGGCGCTCGAGGAGCGGGGCACGGCCGTCGTGGCGCAACTGGTGCGGGCCCGGCGTCGCGGTGACGCCGGCGCCGTCGAGCGGCTGGAAGCCGAGGCCGAAGCGCTCGCGCAGGAGCTGGAGCGGACCAAGGCGCTCGGGGGAAACAGCCGCGACTTCGCCGACGCCGACGAGCGCGCCCGGACCGCGGTCCGCAAGGCGATCGTGCGGGCGCTGAGCGAGCTGGAAGACGTCGCGCCCCTCGCCGCCGGCTATCTCCGGCCGAGGATCATCACCGGCACGACCTGCCAGTTCTCGCTGGACGCCGTCTCCTGACCCCGTCGTGTGCCACGCGATGGCACGGGACGGCACAGCGTGTGGCACGCCTGAGGCGTGAGCGGCCTCGACGGGGACAACCGGGGCCCGCCACGACACAGGAGGGGATCCATGGCACAAACGGCCGAGGTCGATCTGGCCAAGGTGGAGGCGTTCGCCGGCCACCTGGTGGGGCTGATGACCGGTTCGGCGGTGATCGCCGGTGTGGTCGTCGGCGAGCGGATGGGCTTCTATCGGGCGCTGGCCGCTGCGGGCGGCCCCATGAGCTCGGACGCGTTGGCCACCGCCACCGGCTGCCATCCGCGCCTGGTGCGGGAGTGGCTGGACGGGCAGGCCGCCGCGGCACTCATCGCCTACGACCCCGCAGCCGACACCTACGCGCTCGGGCCCGAAGCCGCGCTCGTGCTCGCCGACGAAGATTCCCCGGCGTTCATGGCCGGTGGGTCGACCTCGTTCGAGGCGATGTACCACGCCATCCCCAAGCTGCAACGCGCCATGAAAGGTGACGGGGGAATCGCCTGGGGCGACCACCACGAGAGCCTCTACGAAGGTGTCGCGCGCTTCTTCCGCCCGGGCTACCGCACCCACCTGGTCGACGCGTGGATCCCGGCGATGGACGGCGTCGCCGACAAGCTCTCGGCCGGCGGCACGATCGCCGACGTCGGCTGCGGCTTCGGGCACTCGTGCACGGTGATGGCCGAGGCCTTCCCCCAGGCCGAGGTGTGGGGCTTCGACTTCCACGCCCCGTCGGTCGAGGCGGCCCGCGCCAACGCCGCCGACCTCGGCCTCGGCGGGCGTGTCCAGTTCGACGTCAAGAGCTCGACCAGCTACGACGGCAGCTTCGACCTGATCTGCTTCTTCGACTGCCTGCACGACATGGGCGACCCGGTCGGCATCGCCACCCACGCCCGCAGCCGGCTCGCGCCGGGCGGATCGGTCCTGCTGGTCGAGCCGTTCGCGCTCGACGGCCGAGCGGCCAACCTGGCCGGAAACCCCGCGGCCGGGTTCTTCTACCACGCGTCGACGTTCCTGTGTACGCCGAGTTCGCTCGCCCAGGACGTGGGCCGCGGCATGGGCGCCCAGTCCGGCGAATCGGGCATGCGCGCCGTGTTCGAGGAGTCCGGCTTCGGGACCTTCCGTCGCATCCACGAGTCGCCGTTCAACATCGTCTACGAGGCCAAGGCCTGACGTAGACCGCTCAGGGGTCGTGGCCGGTGGTGGTGGGAGACACCGGCCACGACCCCGCAGCATCCGGAGTTGGGAGAGTTCCGTGACCATCGACATGACCAAGGCGGCCCCGACGGCCGACATCGCTCGAAGCCTGGCGCCCCTCCTTGCCGCGCGGCGAGACGCGGCCGAGACCGCTGCCTGCCTCGATGCCGAGGTCGACCGGGCGTTCGCGGATGCGAGGTTGTACCTGCTCGTCGCGCCCCGCGAGTACGGCGGTCACGAGGCGAGCATCGCCGAGGTGATCGAGACCGTCGAAGCGCTGGCGGTCGGCGACCCTGGCGCAGCCTGGCACGTGGCGAACAGCGTCGTGGCCGGCGTGCTCGGCGGTTGCACCGACCCTGATGCCGCCCGGCAGCTCTATGCGGGCCCGCCTCGCCACTTCGGCTTCTCGGCGGTCCCGGGAGGGACGGCGACGGCCGATCCGGATCGTGGCGGGTACCGAATCGAGGGTCGGTGGCCGTTCGTGACCGGCGCGCGCAGCACCGGGTGGGTCGGACTCACCGCCATCGTCGTAGGGGCCGACCCGCCGCAGGCGCGGACGTTCTTCGTCCCGGCGAGCGAGGTGACCGTCGAGGACACCTGGAGGGGGATGCTCGGCATGATGTCGAGCGGGAGCCACGCCGTTTCGGCCAGCGACGCCCACTCCCCCGCCGGGCTGTCGTTCAGCTTCGTCGACCCCCAGCCGAGGCTGGCCCGGCCGATGTTCCTGGCCCGGCCCTACCTGGTGTTCGCCGCGACAGGGATCGGCGTCGTCCTCGGGGTGTGGCAAGCCGCTCTCGAAGCGACCATCGCCGCCGTCGGGGGGAAGCGGTCGTCGATGGACGGGTCCTTGCAGGCGGAGCTGAGCTCGGTGCAGCTGGCCGTCGCCGAGGCGTACGCCGACCTCACGGCGTTCCGCTCGGGGCTCCTGGCCGAGTCGGCGGCGATGTGGGACCGCCTCTCCATCGCTGGACACGTCACCCCGGCCGAGCGAGCGCCGTTGTGGGCCCTGCTGCTCCGCACCCCCGCGACGGCGCGCGAGTCGATCAGCCGGCTGTACGCCGCGTCGTCCACGTTGGCGTGGCCGGCCGACCACCCGGTGGCGCGCGCCGTACGCGACATCCACTCGATCACCGTCGCGTTCGAACGCTTCAGCAAGGCGATGGCAGACGCCGGTCGGGCGATGACCGGCCTCGAACCGCTGATGCCACCGTTCTGAGCCGCTGGAATGCTCGATCATGCAGCGAGAGCTGCCCGACACCGGCTGCGCAGCGGAACTCGGCACCGTTTGTCCCGCGGTCCGCGCCGACCTTCCGTTCGGGGCGGCGCATCATCGCAGGTCACAGGCCTGTCGCCGCCGACGGCATCGGACGGGCGCGGGACAAACGGTGCCCAGTACGAGCGAACGACCGGCGTGTCGGGTGGATCTCGGCGTCGCCAGAGCGATCGAGGCCGTGATCGTGCCGTGAGGTGGCACATCGGGTGGCACGCCCAACTCGTGACGTGGCACCGATGGCGATCCGCCACATCGAGTTCTGGTTCGAGGATGAGGAGAGGCCCCGTTGACAAAGCATCGAGAGGCGATCGGTAGCGACGAATGGCGCGACGGGGTCGCGTGGCGGGAAGCGTGACCATGGCCGACGCAACCCGCATCGCCGAGGGCACTGCACTCGCCGCCTTCGGAGCCCTCCGTCCGATCATCGACGCCGGGCGACCCTGGGCAGACGAGCACGCCCGCATGGCGCCGGAGGTGTGCCAGGCGGCGCGGGAGGCCGGTCTCTTCCTGGCCTGGGCGCCGACGGACTACGGCGGAGCGGAGTTGCCGTTCCCCGAGCTGATCGAGCTGATCGTCGAGGTGGGGGCGGCCGATCCGACCGTCGGGTGGCACCTCGGCAACTCGGCTGCGATCTCGTTCGCATCCGCTCACCTGGAGCCCGAACTGGCCGCCGAGGTGTTCAGCGGGCCGTCGGGGCCGTTCGGGTTCTCGATCGTCGCCGGCGGCCGGGCCGTCGCGACCGACGGCGGGTACGTGCTCGACGGCCGTTGGCCGAACGTCACCGGCGTGCTCGATGCGCCGTGGGTGGGGATCGGCGCGGTCGTCCACGACGGGGAGGCCCCGCGGGAGCTCGACGGCAACCCGGACGTGCGGATGTGCATCGTGCCGACCAGCGCCCTGCGGGTGGAGAAGACGTGGGACGCCGCGGTCGCGATGCGGGGCACGGGCAGCCACGCGGCGACGGCCGACGGGGTGTTCGTGCCCGAAGGGCTGGCCCACGCCTGGACGAAGCCGCTGATCGTGGACCGGCCGATGTACCGCATGGGCACGCTGGTATCCGGCCCGGTGTTCGCGTCAGCGCTGTCGATCGGCGTGGTCCGGCGAGCCCTCGACGCCACGATCGAGCTCGCCTCGGCGAAGATTTCGGCAGCCACCGGCTCGCCGTTCCGCGACTCGGCGCGGGTCCAGGGCACGGTCGGCGCGGCGTCGGCCGCCATCGCCGCGTTGCGCGCCGGCCTGGTCGACGCCGCCGCGGTGATGTACGACGCGGCGCGCGCGGGGCGCCCGCCCGCCGCGGTGCGCGGCCGCCTCTGGAGTACCGCGTACTGGACCTTCGACCGGTGCCGTGAGCTGGCCAGCGACATCTCGTCGATCGCCACCAGCTCGGTCTACCTCGACCGAAACCCGGTCGAGGCCGCGGTGCGCGACGTGCATGCGATCGCCGCCGGGATGGAGGCCACCCGGGGCCTGCAGGAGGCCGCGGGCCGGGTGCAGCTCGGCCTCCGACCCGCCTACCCGTTCTTCTGAATCGTTCAAGGCCCAAGGAGAGCCAGACATGACCACGACCACGACCGATGCGCTCACGCAGCTCGACCAGATCCGCCCGATCATCGAGGAGCACGCCACCCAGGGGGAGATCGACCGCGAGCTCGCGCCCGAGGTGTACGACGCCTTCCACACGAGCGGGCTCAACCGCCTGGGCGTCCCTGCCGCACTCGGTGGGATGGAGATCGACCCGATCGACGCCATCGCCTTCTTCGAGGCGATGGGCGCCATCGACGGTTCCGCGGCGTGGGTGTTGAACCAGCAGTACGCCGTGTCGTCGATCCTCACCTGGATGCGCGACGGGCTCGGCGAGATCTTCGCCGATCCCGGCGCCGCGCTGTCCGGCGTGTTCTGGCCTCCGGGCGCCGCCGAGCGGGTCGACGGCGGCTACCGGATCACCTCGAGGGTCGGTTTCGCCAGCGGCGCCGCCCGCTCGGCGTGGTTCCTGGCGCCGGCCATCGTGATGGCGGACGGCGAGCCGGTGATCGACGCGGCGACCGGCGGGCCGGACATGATCGCCGTCGCCATCCCCACCGCCGAGGTGCAGGTCCTCGACACCTGGAACGCGCTCGGGATGCGAGCGACGGGGTCGAACGACGTCATCATCGACGGGGTCGTCGTGCCCGACCACCGGGTGGCGCACATCTTCGCCCTACCGCCCCGCTCGGAGGCGCTGACCGCGCCCGGCTACGGCCTCGTGCCGTGGCAGGGCGTGCACGCCCACGCCGCGGTGCCGCTCGGCATCGCGCGAGGAGCACTGGAACACGCCCTGCGGTTGGCGATCGACAAGGTGCCGAACTTCATGCAGGCGCCGCTCAAAGAGCGCGAGTACGTCCAGACCGACCTGGCCAAGGCGAAGGCCGCGATCGACTCGGCGTCGGTGTACCTGCGCACGACGATGCGGGCCGCGCTCGACGCGGTCGACGCAGGGACGTTCGGCCCGGCCGAGCAGATCGACCTGCAGCTCGCGGCCAACCAGGCCGCGGCGTCGGCGGAGGAGGCGATGCGCCTCGTGCACCACTGCGTGGGCACCACCACGGTGCGCGACGAGGCGGGGATGGGCCGGCGTTTCCGCGACCTGTCGACGATCACCCAGCACGCCTCGATCCAGCCCGGCCGCTGGGCGTCGACCGGCAAGGTCATGTTCGGCCTCGAGTCCGACTGGTTCCCCTTCGCCCTCTGAGGCGAATGGCACCCGATCCCGTCAGCACTGCGCCGGCCGCCGATCGGCGCGCACCCACGTCAACCCGATCCGAACACGGAGGTTCCCGCTCATGCCGACCTATCTGATCCGCGGTGTCTACAACAGCGAGTCGACGCGTGTCGTCGTCGAGGGAGGGGCCGCCGCTCGGGTCGAAGCCGCCCGGGAAATGGTCGCCGCGCTCGGCGGCGAGTTCCAGTCGCTGCACTGGGTGGCGGGTACGGCCGAGAGCTACCTCCTCGCGACCCTGCCTGACGACGCGACGGCCCACGCCCTCTCGCTCATGGTCAACGCGTCCGGCGGCGGTAGCGCCAGCGCCGTACGCCTCCTCGATGGAGCCGAGATGGACGCAGCGATCGGCAAGGTCGTGCCTTGGCGACCGCCGAACCGGCCCGCCTGAGCCAGCGCGCCTCCGCGTCACCGGCCAGGCGTGTGTAGCCGATGCCAGCGCGTCACGCCGACCTGGTCACACCTCCCCGCGCCCAATTGCAGTCAGACAGCCGAACTGGAAAGGACCACGATGACAACCACCATGGCACCCGCCGTCTCGACCGACCTGCAGGAGATGCTCGATGCCGTCGAGCGGGTCCGGCCGATCGTCACGGAGCACCGCGACGACGCCGAGCGCGACACCCGCCTGGCCCGTCCCGTCTACCAGGCTCTGATCGACGCCGGGTTCATGGCCATGCCGGCACCCGAGGTGTACGGCGGTCGCGAGATGTCCGCCGGCGACCTGCTCACGGTGTGGGAGGCGCTCGCCCGAGTCGACACCGCTGCGGCCTGGAACGTCGTGATGAACTCCAGCGTCGCCCTGGTCTCGGCGTTCCTGCCCGCGAGCTTCTCGGACCGCATGTACGCGGGTGGGTACGCCACCCTCGCCGGTGGCTTCAACCCACCGACGATGGGGGTCCGGGTCGACGGCGGCTGGCGGGTCGACGGCCAGGTCCCGTTCATGTCCGGTTGTCACAACGCCGAGTGGGTGATGTTCCCCATCCTGGAGATCGTCGACGGCGAGCCCCTGGTCGACGCCGACACGGGCATGCCGGTGGTGCGGGCCGCGATCATCCCGATGTCCGAGATCACCATCGCGGACACGTGGCACACCCTCGGCATGCGCGGCACGGGCTCGGCCGACGGCGTGTTCGAATCGACGTTCGTGCCCGACGAGGCCGTCTTCGCCATCGGACCGCTGACCTCGCCGAACCCGAAGGTCGACGGGCCGCTCGCCCGCATGTTCCCGCTCCTGTCGGTGCTCGGCGAGTCGATCGTGTCCGTCGCTGCGGCGGCGGAGGCACTCGCGATCCTCAAGGGGATCGCAGCGGAGAAGGCGGCGTCGTACACCGAGGCGACCCTGCGCGACCGGGAGTACATCCAGGTCCTCGTGGGCAAGGCCCAGGCGAGGACCGACGCGGCGCGCGTGTACCTGCACGACGCCGCCCGTAGCGGCCACGACGAGGCAGCGGGTGGTTCGCTGTTGTCGGACGACGCGAAGGTGGCCATCCAGCTCGCCTCGTGCTTCGCGGCCGAGCAATCCGCCGAGGCGATACGTCTCGTGCACGAGGCGGCGGGCTCGTCGGGGATCCGGATCGAGGCCGGCCTCGAGCGTCTGTTCCGCGATGCCCACACGCTCACCCAACATGCCTCGAAGGCCATGCCCCGGTACGGGTCAGCCGGCCGCCTCCTGCTCGGCCTGCCCAACGACTGGATCTTCCTCAGCTTCTGAACCGACCCGACCCCGGAAGGTCCACGACTTCGACGCGAACAGCGGATACCGAGAGATCTCGCAGTCCGGGCCCGACCCCACTGCCCGACCCACCTACCCGTACCTGCACCCGCGAGGCAGCGGGTGCGGGCCCGGACTGCGTCTCCGCTTCGTCCGCTCGACGATTCCGTTCGACGATCCCGCTCGACGACGGC
>Ga0224505_10002270_pt1 | contig 11407 bp, 7 predicted proteins | sample SF_Jan12_sed_USG_FD_169102 | JGI IMG/M metagenome (GOLD analysis project Ga0224505, IMG submission 169102) | Sediment microbial communities from San Francisco Bay, California, United States - SF_Jan12_sed_USGS_4_1 | ecosystem: Environmental > Aquatic > Marine > Sediment | place: USA: California...
ATCACCAGATGCCGATCCTGCTGATCACGGCCGGCATTCTGTTCTCCACCATGCACCAGTCGAGCCTGGGGACGCTGTTCCTGATCACCGACAAGCTCGGGCCATTGTGGTACACGCCCATCCTGCCGCTGCTCTTCTTCCTGTCGGCGGTCATGGTGGCGCCGGCCATGGTGATCGTCGAAGCGACGCTGAGCGCCCGCGTGGTGCGCCACAAGGCGGAACCCGGCCTGCTCGACGCGCTCGGACGGGCGATGCCCTACCTGATCGTGACGTACCTGCTGGTTCGCGTGAGCGACATGCTGGGGCGGGGGGTGGTGCTGGAGGCCATGCGGGGCTTCTGGCCCACCGTTTGGTGGTGGCTCGAGATCGCGCTCCTGCTGACGGCGGTCGCGCTGTTCGCCACGGCAGAGATCCGGCGGCGCCCGTGGGGGCTGCCCCTGGCGGCCTGGGCGACGGTCCTTGGTCTCGTGGTGCACCGCACCGGTGTCGCCGTCGTGGGGCTCGACGTCCCCGAGTACCCGCGCTACGTCCCGCATGTCGCCGAGGTCCTCATCACGGTCGGCATCGTGTCCCTTGGGCTGCTCGCCTTCCGCATCGCGGTGGCAGTGCTGCCCGTCTACGAGACCCACGCCATGCTCACATCGCCGGACGTTCCCACCGTGCCTCCGCTGCCGCAACGCGAGCTGGCACCCGTTTCCTCGGCCTGACCCTCGGAGATCGAACCATGGAGCCCACACCAAGCACCTCCGCGCCGGTCCGGGAACGGGTCGTCGCCATGATCCTGAGCGGCACCGCCCTCATCCTGCTCATCTTCATCGGGCAGGTCCTGGTCACGCTCGAGCGCGAGGTCGCCGGCCTGCGGGAGGAACTCGCCACCAAGCAGGATCTGGCCAACCTCGCCGTTCACCTCGGATCGCCGGACCCGGCCATGGCCCAACTCGAGGGCACGTGCACGGATTGCCATACGAAGGAGGCCTTCGAACAGACCCACGGCGTGAGCCAAGACGTGCGCGAGCTCGTCCAGCGCATGAGCGAGCTGTCGGGCGCCCACATCACCCAACAGGAGATTCCCCGCGTGGAAGCGGCGCTCACCTTCATGAAGTGCGCGCACTGCCACACGCAGGATCGACTGAAGGAACTGGCCATCCTGAGCCCCAAGGACCGCTGGGACATCATCGTCAAGATGATGAAGGAACCGGGCACCACCATCACCCAGGAAGACGCGCAGCGAATCCGGGATTTCTACGGTGAGTTCTGGGGCTGGCACACGCGATAATCGCGGGACGCAGCATGCGGACGGGGCGGGGAGATCGCGTCTCCCCGCCCCGCTGTCGCGCCGGATCACGCGCTGGCGTCAGTGGCGGCCGATGCGCTCTTCTTCGGGCGCCTCGACCGTTGTCTGTGGTGATGCCCCCTGTTGCGTCTCCTCCTCCTCGAGCCACCGGGGATGGTGCTCCTTGGCGGACTCCCGGCTCATCTTCCCGGTGAGCCACGTCCAGCTCATCGGGTACTCCTCCGGGTGGAAGATCACGAAGAAGAAGTGCCAGACGAGGATGGCCAGGGTGGCGAGCCAGGCCTCGTAGTAGTGAACGGTCTGGGCGGCCGACACCGTGACGGCCGGAAGGAACCGGGTCGTCGCGGCGGGAAACCAGAGGATCAGTCCCGTGACCGCCATGATCCCGGTGCCCCAGATCAGCGCCCAGTATTCGGCCTTCTGCGAGTAGTCGTACCGCCCGAACTTCACTTTCTTGTCGCTACGGAACGTGTGGTAGCGGAGAGTGCCGACGAACTCCCGCAGATCCCGCCACGACACCCACAGGGCCCGGAACTCGAGCTTGCCGCGCCGGGTCAGCAGCACATAGTACGCGTGCCAGAGCGAGGCGACGATCAGTCCTACTGCCGCGAAGCGGTGGACATTCAGTCGCACCGGCTCGGTCATGCCGACCTGGCGCAGTCCCCCGACCCACCAGGCGTCCGGAAAGCGCAGCGCGAATCCAGTGATGACCAGGGCGACGAACGTCAGCGTGAGCAGGAGGTGCTGGAGCACCTGTGACCGATCGAACCGCAGGACCCACTGCGACGTCTCGATCTCCCGCCGGCGCTTCATCATGTAGTAGTTCATGATCACGAGATTGTGCAGCACCATGCCCCCGATGAACCCGATGATCACGATCAGGTAGATGCGCTTGATCCAGCGATTGATCGGATTGCGGGCGATGGACGCGGTCTCGTGCGTGTAGCTCGCCGCGAACGTGAGGTCCGCGTTGGGGTGGCACTGCTGACACGTCTGGACGACGTTGCCGATGGCCACGGTCGAGGCGGAGTCGGACTTCGGGAGCACGAGGTGTGCGGTGTGGCAGGCAACGCACGTCGCCGCGCGGGCGTAGTCGTGCCGCGTGGCCCAGCCGTGGTAGCTGTCCGAGTAGGACTCGACGACTCCGCCCGCCATGTTGTACTTGGCGTTGATCATCGGGTCCTCGTGGCAACGGCCGCAGGTCTCGTGCGCGAGGCGGGCCCCGTACGTCTTGGCCTCCGGATTCCGAGGCGACAGGATATGATGCTCGCCGTGGCAGTCGGTGCAGGTGGGACTGTCCCCCACCCCGGCCTGCAGCGCACGACCGTGAATGGACTGGTCGTACTGGAGCTGAATGTCCGGGTGGCATTGCCCACAGGTCCGGGCCACGTTGCGCGGGTTGATCCGCGAGTTGGGGTCCGCCGCACCCAGCAGATCGTGGACGCTGTGGCAGTCGGCGCAGGAGGCCGCGGCGGCGATGCCCCGGCCCGTCCCCATCCCGTGGATCGACTGGGCGTAGTCCGTGAAGGACTGCGGCAGCTTCACGATCTGGTCGGTGAGCAGCCCCGCCTCCCCGTGACACGCTGCGCACGTGGACGGCAGCCGCACCTTGTGCGTCGGCGAGGCGGGATCCCGGCTCGAGCGCACGTCATGTGAGCCGTGGCAGCTCACGCACGTGGGGGCGCGGGGGTTGCCGCGCGCGACGGCGTACCCGTGCAGGCTCTCCACGTACTGGTCGCGCACGCCGGCGTGGCAGGCGCCGCACTCCATCGGTACCGCATCCGCGGGATGCGGAAAGGTCGCCATCCCCGGATGGCACATGCCGCATCGCAGGCCGGCCGGCCCGTGCACGGAACCGCTCAGCGTCGCCTCGCTGACGACGAGCCTCGCAGAATCCGGGTTGTTCTTGAAGAACGACGGCTCGCTGTGACACATCTGACAGGACTCGGCATCCTGCCCCGCCGCCGGGCGCGCCATCAGGAGCGCCACGCCGCCGACCAGTATCCACCCCACCCAACTCCACCGCATGGGACCTCCCTGGCTGTGCACCGGGGGCCGCGGTGGCTCGCAGCGTGCGCCGCGAGTCCCCGGTTGCTTAGCCGCCGCCCCCGCCCCCTGGCGGGGACGGCATCTCATGGCACCGGTCACAGGCGACCGGCGCGTTATGATCGACGCGGTCGGTATGGCACACCGTGCACACCTGCCGCGACCACTGCGTGATCCCCGCGACCTTGTCACCATGACACGCCTTACAGGCGCCGTGGACCATGGCCCCGGGGTGCTTCGCCTTCACCGTCTGTCCCGCCACCCCCTGGTGACAGGCCTGGCAGTCGCGCGCCGGCTGGTGATGCGGACCGTGACAGCTGGCGCACTGGACGCCCGAGGCGTCCATCGCGGGCGGCGTGTGGCACATCGCACACGGGAAGCCCGCATTCTGGTGGATGGTGTGCGGGAACCGCCCCACGGCATGCTCTACCGGCGCCGCGGGTGCCCCACCCGCCCCCTCGTGACACCGCGCACAATTCATCGGCTCGATCACGCGGTGGTGACAGCCATCGCATGATGCCGCGGACGCGAGCGTGATCCCGCCGTGCTCCGCCAGTGGCGTGTGGCAGGTGCCACACGCCAACCCGCCACGCAGCACGTGCGGCTCGTGGGTGAATTGGCGGCCGGCGTAGACACCCGCCTGCCGCTCCACCCCGACGTGACACTGCAAGCACGTGTTCTCGGCAAGCGAAGGCCCCAGATCGGGTTGGCCCACGTCGAACGGCAGGCCGCCCACCGACACCGCCTCGCGGGTCAGCTCGATCGCGGCCCGCAGCAGCCGATCGGCGTAGCCGACGTTGTGGGCGCCGCCGCCCACCGACACCTGGTCCAGGTTGTCGCGGGCGAGCCCGAGGAGGCTGTCGACCGCCCCCCGGCTCCGCACCGGCGTCTGGGTTCGCACCGCCTCCGCTCCACGCACGACGCGCTCGACCTGCGTCTTGCGCCGTTCCATCTCCTCCTGCCACGCCGGGAGGATGTTGGCGTACTTGACACCGTGGCAGGCGAGACAGGCGGCTTCCCCGGCCGTCTGCACCCCCTCGTGGCCCCGCACGTCGCGGTTCATGGTGTGGCAGCTCTGGCACGAGACACGGGCCAGGTACATGGCGCTCGGGAGATCCTCCACGCCGTGACCGCCGATCCCCGCCAACATCCGTTGCTGCGCTCCATGGACGCCCCGGTGGCAGCCCGCGCAGTCGAGCGGCAGGCTGTCCGCGTGCAGTGCCACGATCCGGTGCTGGATCACCTCATGGCACTGGGTGCACTCGACCTTCCGGTCGGCGATGTGGGTCCGGTGCAGCATCGTCGTGTTGTCGAACTGATCGAGCCGCTCCGTTTGATTATGGCAGTTGAAGCACCGGTTGCGATCCGCGTTCCCCGCGCCCACCGACACGTCGGCGTGACACGCGGAACACGCCACCATGTCCCGGACGTAGTCCGTGTGCTCGATCGCGAACCCTTGCGGCGACACGACGCGGGGCGGCGACGGATGGCACCCGATGCAGCCGGCGACCGGCTGCCCCACGGGGCGGCCCTTGAAGTGGCAGAGGAAGCAGGTCTCCTTGGTGACCGCGAGGTGCGAGCCCTGCACGATCTGCGAGTGGCAGCTGGTGCAGCGCAGCTGTTTGCCGCGGCGCAGCTCCCCGAGGTGTTTTGCGTGCGTGAACGGGATCCCGTCAAAATCCACTACCGAGGCCAGTCGCGCCTCGACATGGCAGCCCGACCGGAGACAGGCCGCGTCGTCGATCTCGGCCCACGGCTTCGTGCCATACGCACCGGTCACGTACTTCACGACCTGGTTGGCTGCCTGGAACTTGCCCATCGCCTCGGCCTTGATGCCGGGCGCGTAGTGGCACTGGATACAGGGTACGTCTTTGTGGCTCGACAACTGCCAGGAGTCGTAATACGGCTCCATGATATGGCAGTTGTCGCAGAACCCGGGCTGGGCGCTGTACTCGATGAAGCCAACCGCGCTGATCGTGGCCACGATCACGCCGAGGATCGCGAGCTGGATCGTGATCCGCACCCACCGCCGTGCTTTCCTGAGCGGCGTCACGGACCGTCCCCAGCGGCGGGCGGGGGCGCCTCCCGGCTCTCGCTGATCCGGAAGCGTGCCAGCACGACCACCGCGAGCGCCAGGAACCAGACGGGAATGAGCAGCAGCTGGTGCTCCCAGCGCTGCTCCGCCGCCACCTCGGCCGCCTCGTCGATGGTGCGAACCGACGAGATGACCTGCAGGGCGAGGCTCTCGAGCGTCTCGGTCTCGAGGCTGTGCTGCACCAGGGCCATCTGGCGGTAGGCGGTGAACGCTGTTCGATACCGCTGCTCCATGTCCGCGATGGGACGCCCGGCTGCCTCGAGGCGTGCCATCGCCGCCCGCGCCTCCTCCAGTCGATGCGAGGCCTCGTGCACCTGCGTCTCCAGCGTGTCGGCAGTCGCGGCCGCCGCGGTTCCCGGCTCGTGACAGTGCCCGCACGACTCGGCCACGGCGTCCGGTGCCACGCGCTCGGTCCCGTGGTTGCTGTGGCACGCCGTGCACCCCGAAATCACCCCGCGCGCCGTGGGCTCCGCGTGTGGCCCCAGGCTGAACGCGTCGCGCACCAGCGCGTGGCACCGACCGCAGACATCGGTTACCTGCGTCACACCCGGTGGCAGGGCCGAGTGGGAGCCGTGGCACCCCACGCAGGTCGGCGCGGCGAGGTTCCGGTCCCGGAAGAGCGCCTCGCCGTGCGCGCTGGAGGAGAACTGCGCGAACTGGTCCGCCGGGATGCCATACGGCGCCATCCGCGCCGCGTCGGCGTGGCAGCGCGCACAGAGCCCGGGAATGTTCAGCGGATTGGTGTTGCTGCGCGCATCGGTGGCCCGCCGGATCAGGTGGGCTTCGTGGCAATCGGTACACGTCGGCGCGTTGTCATCACCACGCTCGAGCAACTGCCCGTGACGGCTCGTGTGCAGCGCCGCCATCTCATCCGATCGCAGACCGAACTGCCGCATCTGATTCGGGTCCGCATGGCACGAGGCGCACAGCGACGCGATCTGCCGCTTCGACGGGCGACCGAGGAACCGCCCACCATGGGCACCGGCGACCGTCATCGCGGCGGGGCGGCCACCGTGACAGTTGTCGCACTGGATCCCGCGCTCCGCGTGCACCCCCGACAGGAACGCCCGGCGGTGATCGATGTGGCAGACCACGCAGCCGTAGGAGGAGTCGATGCCGAGTGTCGGCTCCTGGGCCGCGACGGGCCCGGCCTCGATGGCACCCAGCGACGCCAGTCCCACGGCGGGGAGCAACCACGCGATCCTCATGGCTGCCTCCCTTCCGCGCCGGTATCCGGAGGTGCGGTCGGCACAGCAGGAGACTCCGCCCCACTGAACGGCGTCGCCGGCGCCTCGACCTCCGGCGGGGTCTGCACGGGCGGTGCTTCGCGCAGGAACCGGCCGGCTACGGTGGCCAGCAACAGACCACCGACGGCGACGATCGCGAGTACCAGCGCGATCGGACGGCGCCGGAGATCCCGTTCGTGCCCGCGGTCGACGAGTGGCAGCACCAGCAACACCAGGCCAAACAGCAGCAGCAGCACCGGTCCCAGCACGCCGATATAGTGGACGAGTCCGCGCCAGGGGGTGACCGCCACCCAGGTAGATGGAATGGCGTCTGGCACGACGCCGGGGTCGGCGGGTGGACCGAACGGGCGCGGCACCAACACCACGAGGCTGATCACGACGGCCAGCGTCACGGCAGCGGCGCCGAGGATGCGCATCAGGTGGTGAGGGTAGAACCGCACCTCACGGCCGGCGCCCGTGCCATATGCCAGCGGGGCCGCCCCATGCTTCCGGACGAGGCCATAGTGCATGCTGATGAGCCCCAGCAGCAGCCAGGGGAGAATGATCACGTGGAGCGCGAAGAACCGGCTCAGCGTGGCGCCGGAGACGACGGCGTCGCCACGGAGCAACTCGGAAGCGATACCACCAAGGACTGGAATCCGCGCCACGGTGTCGAGGGCCTCCGTCACGGTCCAGTAGCCGGCTTGCTCCCAGGGCAGGAGGTAGCCCGAGGCGCCAAACGCGAGGACCACGAGTAGCAGCAGCAAGCCGACGGTCCAATTGGTCTGGCGCGGTGCCTTGTACGTCGCCTCGAGAAACGTGCGACCCAGGTGCAGGACGACCAGAATGACGACGAGGCTCGCGGCCCACACGTGGGCGTCCCGGATGAGCCAGCCAAACGGCACGCTGGCCACGATGTGTTGCACGCTGGGGTACGCCTCCTGCGCGGACGGCCGATAGTAGAAGGCCATCAGCACGCCCGTACCCACGAGTAGCATCAGCAGGAAGTAGGCGATTCCACCCAGCGCATGGCGCCAGCCGACGTGCGGGGCCAGCCGGTACGCCCGCGCCTTCTGGAAGGCACGATCGATGCGAGAGCGGCGGTCGAGCGGCCCGTAGAGCAGGCCGAGCACCCGCAACGCCGCGAGCAGGTTCGCATCCGTGCTCTCCCGGATTTCGTCGCGCAGCGCCGCGACTCGGCGAAGGAACCGTCGTGGTGTGCGGCGGGATCCGTCGGCCATGGGTCAGGACTCCGTGACGTAGAGGGTCCCGTCACGCTCGAACACGCGGAACCGCTGCAACGGGATGCGGGTGAGCCCCTCCACGACGTTGCCATCGAGATCGTACACGACGTACGAACAGGGCGACTCGATGCGGAGGGCATCGGGATCCCACCCGAGGAAGCAGCCGTCACTCGGCGCCGTTCCCTGGACCGCAAAGAACCCGAGTTCCTCCCGCCGAACGACGAGCACGGACCGGGCACCCCACGTGACCATGCGACTCGTGCCGACAGGGAAGTCCGCCACCCGGGCGACGCGGACCACCGGTTGGATTTCCGGCACCTGGAGATGCGGCGGCGGGAGCATGTAGAACGCGAGAATCAGCGCGAAGATGGCACCGGTCACGACCAGGACCCCGATCAGGAGCGGCCGGGTCCCGCGCCGGACCCGGGATTCCATGCTCGCACCAGCCCCTGGAGCCTCAGTCATTCGTCCAGCCCCCACTCGTCGTCTCCCCTGCGAGGGTCTCCCCATCATGGAGACCGGCCCCCTCTCCGGAGAAAGGGAGCCGGCTCCTTGGCTCGGGTCAACGGTCTCCGCTGACCCCGGTCTTCACCTCACCCGCAATCCCGGCGGCGCCGTGAGCTGAGGTGCCAGCTCCATCGGCGGCGGCGAGACGTTGTAGTAGGTCTGCAGGTAGCTGATCGACGACAGCATCAGCGCTTCGAGCAGGAACGGGTTGTGGACACCCTCGCCGCTCGACTTGTGCGCCGTGTTGGAGCCACCCTGCGTGTTGCAGGTGGTCGTGGGCGTGCAGCTTAACTGCCCGTCAATCGAGAAGCCCGACCAGACCGTGCGCTCGTGTGTGTAGGCCAGCTGGGCGTTCCAGATGGCGCCCTCGGCCGGCGTGAGCACGTTGTCGTAGAGGTTGATCTCGTTCAGGTTGTTCGCCGCGATGGCCTGGGCCAGCACCTTGGGTAGCACGCCGCCATCCGTCGTCTCCAGCACGGCGTCGTCATCCGTATCGGTCCACAGCTGATCCACCAGGAAGTTCATCCGGGTCCGCACCGTCCGGAACGCTGCGAGGGCGGCAGCCGCGTCCCCGTGGCAGCCGGAGACCGCGCATCCATCGAACTGCCGCTGGTCGTCAGGGCAGGGACCGGCCGTGGGCAGGCCCTGCGCGTCGAGGCACTGAATCGCCTCGAACGTGTGCCCGACACTCTGGAGGAGGAAGTCGCCCGTGGCCGCGTCCGTCACCTCGAACATGTAGACGTGGCAGCTGGCGCAGAGCCGCGGATTGGCGGTCGTGCCGTGCGAGCCCACGATCTTGGTCGTGTCGTACTGGAAGTTGGGCGGAATCCACCCGACCTCTTCGTCGATCACGAGGAGGCCCTGCGCCGCGTGCGGCCCGCGCCGCGTGGCCGAACCGGGCTCGGGATGACCCTCACGCGAGTGGCACTTGACGCACAGCTGCTCGCGGCTCGGCTGCGCGAGCTCCGCGCGCAGCTGGCCTTCGTTCGTCGCATCGTGCGGGTTGTGGCAGACCGCGCAAGTATGCGGCTGGAAGTTGTCCGGGTCCGCCTTCTCGACGTAGTCCCCATCCGAATTGAACTGAGCCACCATGGCCGTCCGGCCCTCGTGGCACTCGTTGCACGGCGAACGGTTGCCGTACGGCGGCAGGAAGTGCGTCCCGCCGTAGCCGTGCTTCGACTCGGACCACTGCTCCACGAACGGGTGGTGCGTCCCCTCGTGGCAGCCGGCGCAGCCGTTGGTCCCGATCGTATCCACGGCGATGGACGCCAGGGGCCGGATCACGTTGCCCGCCGCGACCGACTCCAGGTGGGTCAGGCCGGCGCCGTGGCAGCTCTCGCACTGGACGTTGTGATACGTGGAATCCGGGACCGCATTCCAGCCACCCGCCACTTCGAGCGCGTTCCCCAGCTCGCTCACGGTGTGGCAGCCGCGGCAGAAATCCTGCGCGCCGCCGGAGTTCTCGAGCGTCTCCCAGGCGTCGGCGTGCTTGGTGCCCGCCCACTTGCCCTGGTAGTCGGCGTGGCAGTTGCCGCACGACGTCTTATTGTCCGCCACCGAATAGAGACCCAGGAAGCCGTTGAGGCTGTCCGCCGGCTGGTTGAACAGCGGGCGATCGACCTCGGTCGTGTCGTACACGTACTCGGTTTCGGTGCAGGCAATGCCCACGCCGCCGCCAGCCAGCACGACCACCAAAGGCCAGGCGAAGCTGACGGCCCACATCCGACGAAGCAAAGCTCTCACAGGTCACCCCTCTGTAGTTGTACAGCGCGCGTTCTACGGGGATCTACGGAAATCCCACCGGTCAATGTAGAGAATATTAATTAAGAACCAGTGAAGCCGGCCTGAAGGATGGCGGCGCCACGTATGTCTTTCGTCTACAATGGTTTACGAGAGTGAAGAGGATTAAGGCGAGGCGGTCTGAACCGCGGGCATCGATCCGTCTGCTTTAGCACCACGGCATCGACCCGACTGCTCCCTTGGTACGATCCTAAGCACGAGATGGTGGTTGGAGTGCGCCGAGGCTACGGCCGGTCCAAGTTGCGCGCCCAGTGGAGGGCCGCGTCCACGGCCCGTTCCCACCCGTGGTAGCCCGCCGCCGCCGCGTGGCCGAGTGCCGCATCGGGCGGGAATTCGCGGAAGCGACGCGTTTCCACCAGCGCGGATGCCGTTGGCCACACCCCGGTAGCAAGGCCGGCGAGACCGGCCGCGCCGAGCGCCGTGGACTCCACCACGTCGGGGCGCAGCACGGGTACGCCGAGCACCGTGGCCTGAAAGGCCATCAGCCAGTCGTTGGCGGCCGCTCCACCGTCCACGCGGAGTGTTCGGAGGGGGACCCCCGTCACACCGGTCATGGCCTCCACGACATCGCGCGTGCCGTACGCCATGGCCTCGAGCGCGGCCCGAACGAGGTGGGCCCGTGTGGTGCCGCGCGTGAGCCCCACGATGGTCCCGCGCGCCTCGGCTTCCCAGTACGGGGCTCCGAGTCCCACCAGGGCGGGGACGAAGACCACCCCTCCCGTATCCTCCACCCCGCGCGCCAGGGCTTCACTCTCCGACGCCGCCGCAATCAAACCAAGCCCGTCGCGGAGCCATTGCAGGGCCGCGCCCGCCACGAAGATGGCACCCTCGACGGCGAGGGCGGGTGCCCCGCGCGCGTCACAGGCCATGGTCGTCAACACGCGCCCGCGTGCGTCCGGCACGCGGTCCCCGACCCGCATCAGGAGAAAGGCGCCGGTCCCGTACGTATTCTTGGCCTCACCCGGATCATGGCAACCCTGCCCGAACAGGGCGGCCTGCTGATCGCCCGCGATCCCGGCAATCGGAATGCCGAGTGCGAACGGCGCCACCGCGGTTTCTCCGCAGACACCGCTCGACGGGACGATCGTGGGCAGCGCCGCGCGCGGCACACCGAACAACTGGAGCAGGTCGTCGTCCCAGTCGTGGCGCTCGAGGTTGTAGAGCAGGGTCCGCGACGCGTTCGTATGGTCGGTGA
>Ga0224505_10002271_pt1 | contig 11406 bp, 23 predicted proteins | sample SF_Jan12_sed_USG_FD_169102 | JGI IMG/M metagenome (GOLD analysis project Ga0224505, IMG submission 169102) | Sediment microbial communities from San Francisco Bay, California, United States - SF_Jan12_sed_USGS_4_1 | ecosystem: Environmental > Aquatic > Marine > Sediment | place: USA: California...
CGACATCAGGTGGCTCTGCACCTGGGCCATGAAGTCCATCACCACCACCACCACGATCAGCAGTGAGGTACCGCCCAGGTAGAAGGGCACGTTCCACATGACCACCAGGAACTGGGGCAACAGGCACACCAGCGCAATATACGCGGCGCCAAACACGGTCAACCTGGTCAGCACGCCGTCGATATAATTGGCGGTCTGCTGGCCGGGGCGAATCCCCGGCACGAAGGCGCCGGAGCGCTTCAGGTTGTCTGCCACCTCTACCGGGTTGAACATCAACGCGGTGTAGAAGAAACAGAAAAACACCACGAAAACCGTAAACAACAGAATGTTCAGGGGCTGGCCGGGGCCGATCGCAACCGCCAGGTCCTGCAGCCAGTCGACCGAGCCGGATGCCCCGAACCACTGGGCAATCGACGCCGGGAACAGCAGGATACTGCTGGCGAAAATCGCCGGGATAACTCCCGACATATTGACCTTGAGCGGCAGGTGCGAGCTCTGCGCCTGGTACATTTTCCGCCCCTGCTGACGCTTCGCATAGTTCACCGTGATGCGGCGCTGGCCGCGCTCGATGAAAATAATCAGGTAAATCACCGCTATTGCCATCACCAGGATCAACAGCAGCACCAGGATATTGAGTTCGCCCTGCCGGGCCTGCTCCAGCGACTGCCCGATCGCCGACGGGAGACCCGCCACGATCCCGGCAAAAATCAGCATCGATATACCGTTGCCCACACCCTTCTCTGTAATCTGCTCGCCCAGCCACATCATGAACACGGCCCCGGTCACCAGGGAGGTAATCGCGATCACAAAAAAGACCGGCGAGGAACTGAAAGCCATGCCCTGGTTGGCCATACCCACCGTCATACCGGTGGCCTGTATGATGGCCAGCACAACCGTAAGGTAGCGTGTGTACTGGCTGATCTTGCGGCGACCGGACTCACCTTCCTTCTTCAGCTGCTCCAGCTGCGGGGTAACCGCCGACATCAACTGCATGATGATCGATGCAGAGATATACGGCATGATTCCCAGCGCGAGAATACTCATGCGCTCCAGCGCACCACCGGAGAACATGTTAGCCAGGCCCAGGATGGTGCCCTGGTTCTGGTTAAACAGCGCTGCCAGTTGCTTCGGATCGATTCCCGGGACAGGAATATGGGTACCGATCCGGTATACGACTATAGCCAGCAGAACAAAGCGAAGGCGGGCAAACAGCTCGCCGAGACCAGCCTTGTTTACCGAGGGCAGCTGAGATGTCGCCATTTATTCCTCGACTTTCCCGCCGGCTTTCTCGATTGCTTCGCGAGCGCCCCTGGTAACTGCCAGACCCTTGACCGTCAGGGCCTTGTTCAGCTCCCCGGAAAGGAACACGCGCACACGCTCTATATTTTCGTTGATCAGGTCCGCACCCTTGAGGGCGGCGAGGTCAACCACGCCCCCCTCTACCGCATTCAGCTCGCCCAGGCGAACCTGCGCGGTGGTGCGGGAAATCCTGGAAGTGAAGCCGTACTTGGGCAGGCGCTTCTGCAGCGGCATCTGACCACCCTCAAAGCCGGGCCTTACCCTGCCGCCCGAGCGTGATTTCTGGCCCTTGTGGCCACGACCCGAGGTCTTGCCCAGGCCACTGCCGATACCGCGGCCGACGCGCTTGGCATCCTGGCGGGAGCCCGGCGCGGGACTCAGGGTATTCAGTCGCATAATTTCTGACATGATTTAGTCCTCAACCCTTACGAGGTAATTTACCGAGTTGATCATGCCGCGGACGGAAGGGGTATCTTCCACTTCCACCGTGTGACCAATACGACGCAAACCCAGACCGGCAACAGACGCCTTGTGGTTCTTCAGGCGACCATAGGTGCTCTTGATCTGTGTAACCTTGATTTTTGCTTTAGCCATGACGAGCAAATCCAGTAATTAATTCAGAATCTCTTCAACGGTCTTGCCGCGCTTGGCGGCAACCTCATCCGGCGCACACATGTCGCGCAGGCCGTTGAATGTCGCACGAACAACGTTGACCGGGTTGGTAGAACCGTAACACTTGGCCAGAACGTTATGTACACCGGCAATTTCCAGAACCGCACGCATCGCACCGCCGGCAATTACACCGGTACCTTCGGACGCAGGCTGCATGTAAACCCTGGACGCGCCGTGGGATGCCTTGACCGGGTATTGGATAGTGCCATTGTTGAGCTCTACCTGGATCATGTTGCGACGCGCGGCGTCCATTGCCTTCTGGATCGCAACCGGCACTTCGCGCGCCTTGCCCCGACCGAAGCCAACCTTGCCCTTGCCGTCGCCCACAACAGTCAGCGCGGTAAAACCGAAAATACGGCCACCCTTGACCACTTTGGCCACACGGTTGACCTGTACCAGCTTTTCCTGGAGGTCGCCTTCCTGCTGCTGCTTTTTCTGATCGTTGAAAGCCATATCTATACCCTAGAAATTCAGTCCGGTTTCACGAGCCGCGTCAGCCAGAGCCTTGACGCGCCCGTGGTACTTGTAGCCACCGCGGTCAAAGGCAACCGCGTCGATACCCGCCGCCTTGGCGCGCTCTGCCACAAGCTTGCCAACGGCAGCCGCAGCTTCGATATTCCCGGTTTTGCCGCCACGCAGCTCACTGTCAAGCGTCGACGCGCTAGCCAGCACCCGGTCACCGGCAGGAGCAATAATCTGCGCGTATATATGCCGGGGCGTACGATGAACGCTCAGGCGATTAACGCCGAGGTCGCGCATACGGGCACGTGCGCGACGCGCGCGACGCAACCTTGAATCATTCTTTACACTCATCTTCAGATTACCTACTTTTTCTTGGCTTCTTTACGGCGAACAAACTCGTCGGCGTAGCGAATACCTTTACCCTTGTAAGGCTCCGGCGGGCGGAAACTGCGGATCTCGGCCGCCACCTGGCCAACTGCCTGCTTGTCGATGCCGCTGACAACCACTTCAGTCTGTGTAGGAGTCTCGGCGGTCACTCCCTTTGGCAACTTGTAGTCAACAGGGTGCGAAAGCCCGACCGTCAGGCTGACAGAGCCGCCGTCGGCCTTGGCACGATAGCCAACGCCATTCAATACCAGCTTCTTCTCCCAACCTTCACTGACGCCCTTGACCATATTGTTCACCAGCGCACGCGTGGTTCCGGCCATGGCCTTGAACTGGTCGCCGTCATAGGCGATGGTCAGAACGTTGTCATCCTGGCTTACCCGCACGCCCGCGTTCAACGAAAGCTGCAGCGAACCTTTTCCACCCTTGATGGTAAGGTCATTGCCATCAACCTTGACCTCCACACCGCGCGGCAGTGATACCGGATTATTTGCGACTCTAGACATTTCGAATGCTCTTTAAATCAAAAATTGCTTTTAGAAAACGGTGCAAAGTACTTCGCCGCCGATTCCGGCAGCGCGCGCCGCACGATCAGACATCACCCCCTTGGAGGTGGAAACGATCGCGACACCCAGGCCTGCACGCACGGACGGCAGATCGTCCTTCGCCTTGTAATGGCGAAGGCCCGGCCGGCTGACGCGGTCGATCTCTGCGATTACCGGCTTGCCCTGGTAGTACTTGAGCGCGATGGCAAGCCGCGGCTTGCCGCTTTCTACAGAAGCAGAAAAGTCGCCGATATAACCTTCATCTTTCAGGACTGCGGCTACCGCTGCCTTGAGCTTGGAACCAGGCATTTCAACACTTTTCTTGCCAGCCATCTGCGCGTTGCGTATACGGGTCAGCATATCTGACAGTGGATCTTGCATACTCATAATCTAATTCTCTTTAGTAAACCGTCCGGTTCGTTACCAGCTGGCCTTCACCAGGCCGGGAACATCACCGCGCATTGCAGCTTCACGTAACTTGTTTCTACAAAGGCCAAACTTGCGATAAACACCATGGGGACGACCCGTTACCTGGCAACGGCGACGTCCGCGGCTGGGACTGGCATCACGCGGCAGCTTTTGCAGGGCGATTTGCGCGTCCCACTTTTCCTCGTCAGAGGACTTGCTGCTGCTGATAATCTCTTTCAACGCGGCACGCTTGCCCGCATATTTTGCCACCAGACGAGCGCGCTTTTTCTCGCGCATTACCATAGATGTTTTAGCCATGTATAGGAGCCTCTTAAGCCTTCAGGGGGAAGTTGAAAGCGCGCAGCAGGGCGCGACCTTCATCATCCGTACGAGCGGTGGTGGTAATGGTGATGTCCATTCCACGCAGAGCGTCCACCTGGTCGTAATTAATTTCAGGGAAAATAATCTGTTCCGTCACACCCATCGCAAAGTTGCCCCGGCCGTCAAATGACTTCGGGCTTACACCACGGAAGTCGCGAATACGGGGGATAGCGATACTTATCAGGCGATCCAGGAACTCATACATCCGCTCGGAACGCAGCGTCACCTTGCAGCCGATCGGCCAACCGTCGCGCACCTTGAAGCCGGCGATGGATTTACGCGCCTTGGTTATAACAACCTTCTGGCCGGAAATTTTCTCCATCTCGGCGACGGCGTTCTCCAGGACCTTCTTGTCGCCCAGCGCTTCACCCACACCCATATTCAGGGTGATCTTGGTGATGCGGGGAACTTCCATCACGTTTGCCAGACCCAGCTCTTCCTTGAGGCGGGGAGCGATCTCGCTCTTGTACTTGTCTTTCAACCTTGCCATGTCTATTTCCTGCTAACCCGGTCAGCCGAGGCTGGCTTAAGAGTCAATTGCCTCACCACTGGACTTGAAGATCCGCTGCTTGCGGCCTCCGTCCACCTTAAAACCCACACGATCAGCCTTGCTGCTGGCGGGATTGAAAATCGCCACGTTGGAGACCTGGATAGGAGCCTCCTGCTCGACAATGCCACCCGCAACACCCCCCTGGGGGTTGGGTTTCGTGTGCTTCTTAACCATATTGATACCGCTGACAATCAACTTGTTGTTGTCGAGTACCTTGCGAACCTTGCCGCGCTTACCCTTGTCCTTACCGGCCAGGATAATCACTTCGTCATCGCGCTTGATCTTAAACATTTTCCTTCCTCTCCCTGCTGGCCGGCCTAGATAACTTCCGGGGCCAGAGAAATAATCTTCATGAACTTCTCGCCACGCAGTTCGCGGGTCACCGGGCCAAAAATGCGGGTGCCGATGGGAGCCTGCTGGTTGTTGAGCAGCACCGCGGCATTGTCGTCAAACTTGATCAGCGACCCGTCGGGACGACGAACCCCTTTCCTGGTGCGAACAACAACGGCGGTCATAACCTGGCCTTTCTTGACCTTGCCACGCGGAATCGCTTCCTTGATGGATACCTTGATGAGGTCACCAACCCGGGCATAACGACGCTTGGAACCGCCCAGCACCTTGATGCACATCACACGACGGGCACCACTGTTGTCAGCGACTTCCAAATACGACTGTGTCTGAATCATCTTCTACTCCAAACTGCAATAAAAACAGTTAAGCCGGCGGCTAAACCTGGGCGTTGCTCTCTACCACTTCGAGCAGTTTCCAGGTCTTGCTCTTGGAAATCGGCCGAGTCTCGGCAACAGTGACGGTATCGCCGATGTTGCACTGGTTGTTCTCATCATGCGCGTGAATCTTGGATGAGCGAGTAATGTACTTGCCGTAAACGGGGTGCTTCACCCGACGCTCCAGCAGCACAGTGATCGTCTTGTCCATCTTGTTGCTGACAACCTTGCCAGTAACAACCCGTGTACGCTTCTCTGCAGATGACATTCTTAATTACCCGCCTTCTCGTTGAGTACGGTCTTAACGCGTGCGATTTCGCGCTGGTTCTGTTTCAGCAAATGGGTCTGGCCCAACTGACCAGTCGACTTTTGCATGCGCAACTTGAACTGGTCTTCACGCAGAGACAGCAGCGTCTTGTTCAGCTCCTCGGGGGACTTCTCACGCAATTCAGTTGCTTTCATCACATCACCGACCGTTTAACAAATGTTGTGGCAAGCGGAATCTTGGCCGCAGCCAGGGCGAAAGCTTCCCGCGCCAGCTCTTCGGTCACGCCCTGTACCTCGTACAGAACCTTGCCCGGCTGAACCTGGGCCACCCAGTATTCCACGTTACCCTTACCTTTACCCTGACGCACTTCCAGCGGCTTGCCGGTGATTGGCTTGTCAGGAAAAACCCGAATCCATATCTTTCCGCCACGCTTGATGTGACGGGTCATGGCCCGGCGAGCCGCTTCGATCTGGCGCGCAGTAAGGCGTCCGCGCCCCACAGCCTTCAGACCATACTCACCGAAACTCACCTTGCTGCCGCGATGTGCCAGACCGCGATTGCGGCCCTTCATCGCCTTGCGAAATTTTGTACGCTTTGGTTGAAGCATCTGCGTAACCCTTAATTAGTTGCTGTCTTCTTGGCGCCATCGGCCGAGCTGTCGCTGCCGATAACCTCGCCTTTGAATATCCAAACCTTTACGCCCAGGATGCCGTAGGTCGTGACTGCCTCGTATGTTGCGTAATCGATATCAGCACGCAATGTATGAAGCGGAACCCGGCCTTCACGGTACCATTCTGTACGGGCAATCTCGGCGCCGCCGAGGCGACCACCTATCTGCACCTTCACACCTTCCGCACCCTGGCGCATGGCGTTTTGTACTACCCGCTTCATGGCGCGACGGAACATCACGCGGCGCTCAAGCTGCTGGGCAACGTTCTGGGCCACAAGCTTGGCGTCGAGGTCGGGCTTGCGGATCTCCTCGATGTTGATGTGGACAGGAACACCCATTTTCTCGGCGAGCGTCTTGCGCAGGCCGTCCACGTCCTCGCCCTTCTTGCCGATGACGATACCGGGCCTGGCGGTATGGATCGTGATGCGTGCCGTCTGTGCGGGACGCTCGATCACCACCCGGCTTACAGAGGCGTTCTCAAGAGTCTTCTCGATGAATGCGCGAACTTCCAGGTCCTTGATCAACTGCTTGGGGTAGTTCTTGTTATCCGCATACCAGATCGAGGTGTGATCCTTGACGATACCTAACCGAATGCCGACTGGATTTACTTTTTGACCCATGTGGTCTTCTCCTAAAACTTAGCCTTCGCCGTCTGCAACTTTCACGGTGATATGACAGCTGCGCTTGAAAATGCGATCTGCACGACCCTTGGCTCTGGGGCGCAGGCGCTTCATTGTCATACCTTCATCTACAAAAATGCTGGACACTTTCAACTCATCGACATCCGCACCTTCATTGTTTTCAGCATTGGCTATCGCAGAATCAAGGATCTTCTTGACGATATGCGCTGCCTTCTTGGGGCTGAATTCCAGCAGGCTCAAAGCCTCTTCCACGGGCTTGCCCCGCACCTGGTCGGCGACCAGGCGGGCTTTCTGCGCTGAAATCCGCGCGCCTTTCAATCTTGCTGCAACTTCCATCTCTTCAACCTCGCTACAGGCCAGCGCTTAGCGCTTGGCCTTCTTATCCACGATATGGCCCTTGAAAGTGCGGGTCGCCGCAAATTCACCCAGCTTGTGACCGACCATGTCTTCATTGACCAGAACCGGCACATGCTGGCGGCCATTGTGAACGGCGATCGTCAGGCCAACCATATCCGGCGATACCATCGAGCGGCGCGACCAGGTCTTGATCGGACGGCGATCATTGCTTTCAATCGCTGCTTCAACTTTCTTCATCAAGTGAAGGTCTATAAAGGGACCTTTCTTCAGTGAACGCGGCACTATCTCTTCCTCTATTCTGCGGGTCTATTGACCGGAATTACTTCTTACCACGGCGGCGTACGATCAAACTGTTGGTACGCTTGTTCTTACGGGTTTTATAACCCTTGGTCGGCGTGCCCCAGGGGCTGACCGGGTGACGGCCACCCGAGGTACGGCCTTCGCCACCACCATGCGGGTGATCTACCGGGTTCATCGCAACACCGCGAACCGTCGGGCGGACACCACGCCAGCGGGACGCGCCGGCCTTGCCCAGCTTGCGCAGGCTGTGCTCGGAGTTGGAGACCTCACCCAGGGTGGCGCGGCAATCCGACAGCACCTTGCGCATTTCACCCGAACGCAGACGCAGCGTCGCGTATTGACCCTCGCGGGCCACGACCTGAACCGAGGCTCCGGCTGCACGCGCCATCTGGGCGCCCTTGCCCGGCTTAAGCTCGATCGCATGCACGGTGGAGCCGACCGGGATATTGCGCAGCGGCAGGCAGTTGCCGGTCTTGATCGGCGCCGCCGAGCCTGATTGCAGGACATCGCCGGCCTGCACGCCCTTGGGCGCGATAATGTAGCGACGCTCGCCGTCCGCGAACAACAGCAGCGCGATATGGGCGGTGCGGTTCGGGTCGTATTCGACTCGCTCTACCTGGGCCGGAATGCCGTCCTTGGTGCGCTTGAAGTCGATAACGCGATAATGCTGCTTATGGCCACCGCCAATGTGCCGGGTGGTTATCCGGCCATTGTTATTGCGACCACCGTTCCTGGTCTGCGTTTCCAGCAGGGGCTTGTAAGGGGCGCCCTTGTGCAGACCCTCAGTGGTTACCCGGACGACGTGACGACGGCCAGGTGAAGTGGGCTTGCTAATTAAAACTGCCATCTCGAACCTACTCCTTAATCAACCGACGCAAAGTCGATGTCCTGACCCTGCTGCAGCCGAACGTATGCTTTTTTCCAGGTCGACCTGGCGCTGAGGCCATGCTTGTTCCGCTTCACCTTGCCCTTGACCCGCAAAGTACGGACATTATCCACCTTGACCTTGAACAGCTGCTCAACCGACTTCCTGATTTCGGCCTTGGTGGCATTGAGGGCGACCTTGAACACGTACTGATTGTTCATGTCAGCCACCACTGCGGCCTTCTCGGAAACGTGCGGACTTTCCAGTATCTGAAATACGCGCTCCTGGTTCATCCCAGCATCTCCTCAAACTTCTTCACCGCATCGACGGTGATCATCACTTTCTCATGACCGATAAGACTCACCGGATCGATGCCATCGACATCGCGCACGTCTACCTTGTGCAGGTTCCGGGCTGCCAGGTACAGGTTTTCACCCACCTCGGCAGAAACGATCAACACGCTGTCCAGCCCGTATTCACCGAGCTGCTGGACCAGCAACTTGGTCTTGGGCGCCGCCAGGTCCATGCTCTCGACGACCACCAGGCGATCCTGGCGAGCCAGCTCGGACATGATGGAACGCAGGGCCGCACGGTACATCTTGCGGTTGACCTTCTGGCTGTGATCCTGCGGCTTGGCCGCGAATGCAACACCGCCACTGCGCCAGATCGGGGAACGGATAGTTCCCGCGCGGGCGCGACCGGAGCCTTTCTGGCGCCAGGGCTTCTTGCCTCCGCCAGCGACCTCGGAGCGGGTTTTCTGGGCGCGAGTACCCTGGCGAGCACCTGCCATATAGGCGGTTACTACCTGATGGACCAGGTCTTCATTGTATTCGCGCGCGAAGGCAACATCAGAAACAGACACCGTGCCTGCCGTGGCGTTACCCGGCTTTAATACACTCAATTCCACGTTAGAGACCCCCTAACCTTATGCCTTGACCGTGGGGCGTACGACTACGTCCCCACCGGGTGCGCCTGGTACTGCGCCCTTGATGAGCAGCAGGTTGCGCTCAGCATCAACACGGACAATCTCCAGCCCCTGGGTGGTGACATTCCTCGCACCCATGTGGCCCGCCATTTTCTTGCCCTTGAACACCCGGCCAGGTGACTGGTTCTGGCCGATGGAACCCGGAGCCCTGTGTGACAGCGAGTTACCGTGGGTAGCGTCCTGCATCTTGAAGTTCCAGCGCTTGACACCGCCCTGGAAGCCCTTGCCCTTGGACTGGCCCGCCACATCGACGATCTGGCCAGCCTGGAACCGCTCGACAGTCAGCTCAGAGCCGACCGCGGGCGCCTCATCGGCAGCCTCCAGGCGAAATTCCCACAGGCCCGTACCCGCCGGGACACCCGCTTTCGCGAAATGGCCAGCCTCGGACTTGCTCACTCTTGAGGCCTTGCGGTTGCCCGCCGTGACCTGGATTGCGCGATAGCCATCGCTATCGAGCTCTTTGATCTGGGTGACGCGGTTTGGAGAAACCTCCACTACGGTCACTGGAATGGATATGCCGTCTTCGGTAAAAACACGAGTCATACCGGACTTACGGCCGACTAAGCCAATAGCCATTTTGCTAACCTCTCAGTGTACGGGGCTATACCCTCTATGGCCGCCCCCTGGTTACCCTACGGGGCGTTACACACTCGGGACTCCTGCCCCAAGCAGGTCTTGCTACATCAATTTGTAGTTAACCAAGACTAATCTGTACTTCGACACCTGCTGCCAGGTCCAACTTCATCAGGGCGTCCACGGTTTTCTCTGTGGGCTCCACGATGTCCAGCAAACGCTTGTGGGTACGGATTTCGTACTGGTCACGAGCGTCCTTGTTCACGTGCGGGGAAATAAGCACGGTAAACCTTTCCTTCCGGGTCGGGAGGGGGATCGGCCCCTTGACCTGGGCGCCAGTGCGGCGCGCGGTTTCGACGATCTCCTGGGTAGACGAATCTATCAGGCGATGGTCGAAAGCCTTGAGGCGAATTCGAATGCGTTGACTCTGCATCAGACCTAACTCCAATCAATAAAAAACCAGGAACCCGCCATGGAGTCCCCTGAAAAAAGGAACGCGAATATTAAAGACGCCCCCGGCTGCTGTCAAGCCGGGTTTTCAAAATATTTGGGGGCCCCGGGCGCCGGCCGGGGCGATGGGGGGGCTATTCAGCGCAATTCACGCAACGGGTGGCCTCGGGGACGGCCTGCAACCGTCCCGCCGCGATAGCCGCGCCACAATTGTCGCAAATTCCATAGGTTCCGGCCTCAATCCGCCCCAGGGCTGCCTGGATACTCCGGATGGACTGGGCGGTTTCGTTGCCAATGGCATCGACCACCTCGTCATTCTCCCGCTCCTGGGCCTGTTCGGCGGAGTCCCCCGAGTGCTCCCGGGTGACGTCACTCTTTATGCTGGCCAGGCGCGCCTGCAGGGCCTCCAGCCGCCGCTCCAGTTCCGCCCTCAACCCTTCGTGTGCCATGACCGGTCAGGCCTGGGCCGTCAGCATGCGGTAGAGCTCATCCTTGAGGTGGACGCGCCGCACTTTCGCCTCCTCCTCCGTATGGGTCGCAACAGGGGTAACCTCGTTTTCCATATTCTCGACCTCCCGCGTGAGCTCATGGTAGGCGTCAAACAGGCGCCTGAAATGGGCGTCGCTGATTTTCAGGTTGTGTATCTGCTCCTTGAGCTCGGGAAATTCGTGTATCAGGTCATGATGTTCAACAGACATATCTCTTCCTTAAATTGGTAAACCAGGTACTTATGATAGCTTAATCGGCTGGGCAAAGGGCACCTTGATCTGGGTCAGTTTTGGCCAAAACCGCCGGCCGATCGGGCAGCCGAGTAAGCGCTTGACGAAACCCGTGGCAGCCCAGAAGATGGGGCTTGCCCCAACCACAGTGT
>Ga0224505_10002272_pt1 | contig 11406 bp, 3 predicted proteins | sample SF_Jan12_sed_USG_FD_169102 | JGI IMG/M metagenome (GOLD analysis project Ga0224505, IMG submission 169102) | Sediment microbial communities from San Francisco Bay, California, United States - SF_Jan12_sed_USGS_4_1 | ecosystem: Environmental > Aquatic > Marine > Sediment | place: USA: California...
ACTTCCATGCCAACCTCGTTATCTTCAGCAGGAACATCGATTTCTACAACCGCATCAATATCATGAAGGTCACCCTGAACGACGGCGTGGCGGACATCATCGCGATGGAAACGCGATCGGCCCGGCTTATTGAAGACCAGGTGGCGATGGCGATGGCGGTCATTCCCCGTGCCGGGCTCAAAGCCATCCGGGCGGGAAATGAACGACTTGAAGTCGCCTCGCATGAATGAAGAGGTCAGAATGTATGTGGCCCAATCTTCTTCCGTCGTGAACGGGTCTGGCCAGGAATCAACTCTCTCCCGTCATGTTTTGTGTTTCTCTGACTCATGGTTTGCCGCGTTCACCATAAGGGTACTGAAGATGAACGAAACGGTTGTCGCCGATTGGGAACCTTCTGGAACAGACACATGCGCAGTGTTTGTGGTCGGCTGATTTTCCTCGCCATCATATTTGGTGCGAGCTTTTCTGTAAGTGCGAGCGGGAATTCCAATGATCTTGACCGGGATTCTCCGACTGATCCTTTCAATGGGACGTATCTGATTGAAGGGAAGGCTATCCGATTACATGATGGCCGTTCCGGGATAGCGGCCGCCCCAGGGTCCGCCACACAGATCAGGACAGCGGTCTATGGCCCCATCCTGCATGGGGATTTGGACGATGATGGCGACGAGGATGTGGCTCTGATCTTGTCGCATGATCCCGGCGGAAGCGGCACGTTTTTCTATGTGGCCGTGGCGATCAATCTCAACGGGCATTACCAAGGGAGCAATGCCGTATTCCTGGGGGACCGGATTCTGCCACTGGCCCTTACAATTCAACATGGTCTTCTCGTCGCAGGCTATGTGGACCGTCAATTGGGAGAAGCCATGGCCACGACACCGTCGGTCCCGGCATCACGACACATGATGCTGACTAACAACACGCTGGTCGAAGTCGATCCTCTTGGTGAAGGGGAACAGGTGATGGCGGGATGGGTGACCATCGGGCATGAAGTCCGATCGTTTCAACCCTGCTATCAGAAGAAGGTCTTGTGGTTGCAGGGCGATTCTCCTGCATTGAACCGGATTAGGGAGGCGTATCGCCAAGTCTTCTCCAATGCCGAACCGTATCGCCCGCTGCTGATGATGCTCCGGGGTCACATGGCTGACCCGCCGTCTGATGGATTCGGGAGGGACTATGATGGGGCCTTTGTGGCTGGACAAATCCTTCGAGTGTCACCCGATGGGCACTGTGCTGATAGGCAAAGCCTGGACTATGGCTCCACGGCGCAGGAGGGGCGGGAACCACAGATCGAGACCAATCGGAAAATCTCGTTCGACCTCAGCAGCCTGGATCAGGAAGGACTCTATGGGCTGTCGAACGGCAAGCGTGCCCTCTCCTATGAATTCTGTATTCCTGATTCGGAGGCACACACACTCGAAGTAACGCGTATTGATCCCACCCTGCGATGTGCCACGGGATCACCAGGACGCATCGGCTGCGGACCGGGTACCTGCCTGTGTCTCGGCTCGACTCATCAAACAGACTTCAAAGAGGTGCTCAACCGTTTGGCTGAATTGCCATACGTGGCCCGCATCGATCAAAGCGTGTTTGAATAACGCGACCACTCAACTATTCTTGTGATCATGAAGTGCTCGCAACACAATGGAACTCAAATGACCCCTGCGTGTGATCACTTGAAAGGCTACGCCACGATGCACGAATTGCTGCCGGGGCTGACGGAAACTTAGGGTTGTACTACTCGCAAAGAACGCAGCCTTCGCAAGGCGGCAACACCCCGGGGGTAAATTGCCCGGCCGCGGCCGATGAGCAAAGCAAGCCGTGTGAAGAAATTCAGTGAGAGAACCCAACCTCTTCCAGGCCCGGAACCAAAACCTGGGCGGCTTTTTTTAGCCGAATGGGACCTGTTCCAGTCTGCTATTTGCCTCGAAATAGTTTTGGGGGGTCTCGTTCGCTATAACCCTGCATGCGTATAGTGTTAGTATATTAAAGTTTGACCTAAAAACAGGGCAGAGGTTTTGACAAACCTCGGTTAACCGGGTTGAGACGTGTACGACGCGCAATCGTTGCTTGGCAGGTTCATATGCGTTGCCCTTGAGTTCCAGTAAGAGACGTTTCTACGACACTGTCCAATTTTACGCTGATGATTTCAATCCCTCCCCAAAAAGCGTAAGTATAGTAAGTTCGACAGGCAACCGGCTGATCATTTGACAGCACGGAGGATGAGTGTTTGGCAGCACAGGTCAGAAGGCCCGTGCTGCGCTGACGACCACGAATTCGAGCGAGGAGCGCGCCATCGTTATCAAAGAGTTTGGATTTGCGGGCCGCACACGGAATGCGCTGCGTAACGCCGGGGATACGGAGTTGCTTCGCTCGGAGCTGTACAGCATCGAGCAATTGAAGCGGCACGCGGTCACACTGGCGGGCCAGCATAGAATCGATCCGCATCCCGGGCCGGACAGGTTGTTACCACGTCTGGCGGACAATGCGCGCGTGCTGCTGGCGGCGTATGATCTCGTGACTGCCGCAGCCACGCCGGGACAACGGATCGTCCCGGCAGAGGCCTGGTTGCTTGATAATTATTATCTCATCGAACAGCAGATCGGTCTGGCGCGTCGGCATCTCCCGCGAGGGTACAGCCGGCAGTTACCGCGATTGGCTGATGGCCCGTCCGCCGGATTTCCTCGAATTTATGACCTGGCGTTGGAGTTGATCTCTCACATGGACGGTCGCGTCGATAGCGACAACGCCACCCAATTTGTCGCCGCCTATCAGACGGCCGAACCATTACAACTGGGCGAACTGTGGGCATTCCCGATCATGCTGCAATTGGCGCTGTTGGAAAACCTTCGACGCGTGGGGTTGCGTATCGCCCGTCGGCGCGAGGAGCGCGACGCGGCCATCACCTGGGCAGACCGCATGCACGCGACGGCCGAAAAAGAACCGAAACAGCTTGTCCAGCTGCTCGCCGAGTTTGCCAATGCTGATGTGCCGCTGACCGCGCCGTTTGTGGAGGAATTTTACGCAAGACTTCAGGCCCAGGGACCCTCGATTGCGTTCATTCAAACCTGGGTTGAGCACAAACTCCTCGAACAAGGGGTGACCGCAACGCAGTTATCGGCGGCGGCCGGGCGAACGGCCGCGACCAACCAGATCTCCATCGCCAACAGTATCGGCAGTCTGCGGTTCATCGGCGCCATGGATTGGAGAAATTACGTCGAGGCCCTCAGTGTCGTTGAACAGACATTGCGTGAAGACCCGACGGGAATGCACGCCAAGCAGGATTTCGCCACACGCGACCGGTACCGGCATGTCATCGAAGACGTGGCGAGGGGCAGTTCCCAAAGTGAATGGGCGGTGGCACGCGAAGCCATCGGTCTCGCACAGATTGCTGCAGAGGGATCGAGTCCCGACAACCGTACTGCGCATGTCGGATACTATCTGGTCGATCACGGACGGCCCATACTGGAGCGTGCGGTCGGGTGCCGGTTGTCGTGGAAAATGTGGTCCAGCCAAGCGAGCCAGGTTGTCCGCTTGATCCTGTACCTCGGCCCCATCCTGTTGCTCACCGTTCTGGCCACATCGGTTGTGCTGTTCTCTTTCGAGGGACTCTGGCCGGGTGACTGGCGGTACTGGTTTTTTGCGATGACTGGCGTCATCGGGGGCTCAGTGCTGGCTGTCTCGCTGGTGAACCTGTTGGTTACGCTCGTCCTCGCGCCTCGTGCGTTGCCACGATTGGATTTCTCGCGGGGGATTCCGTCCGATCATCGCACCATGGTCGTCGTCCCTTCCTTGCTAGGCAGGGAGGAAGAGATTGATGGTCTTCTCGAAACTCTGGAGATCCGCTATCTTGGCAATCGCGACCCTCATCTGTTCTTTGCCTTGTTGACGGATTTTCGGGACGCGCCTGAGCGTACGCTGCCGGATGATGCCGCCTTGCTCGCTCATGCGCGTGCCGGCGTTCAGGCGCTCAACGAGACCTACCGCGAGGACCGCCCCTGTATCTTTTATCTGTTTCACCGGCCACGGGTGTGGAATACCTATGAACAGGTGTGGATGGGATATGAGCGCAAACGCGGCAAATTGGAACAGTTCAATGCCCTGCTGCGGGGTGAGGAGCAAACGGCTTTTTCGGATATTGTCGGTAATCCCTCCATCTTGGGTTCGATCAAGTATGTTATTACCCTGGATACCGACACGCAATTGCCCCGCGATACGGCACGCACACTGATAGGCAACATTGCTCATCCGCTCAATCAGCCCGTTTACGATGCGGACAAGGGACGCATCGTCGAGGGCTACGCGATCCTGCAGCCACGCGCGTCGATTAGCCTGACCAGTGCCGGGCAGTCACGATTTACGAAACTGTTCGCGGGTGAGTCAGGCATCGATCCCTACACGCGCGAAGTCTCGGATGTCTATCAGGATATTTTCGGGGAGGGGTCGTTTATCGGCAAGGGCATTTACGATGTGGACGCGTTTCGTCAGGCCGTCGATGGGCGCTTTCCGGAAAATCTCATTCTCAGTCACGACTTGCTGGAAAGCGGGTATGCGCGTTCGGCACTGGTGACCGATGTCGATATCATTGAAGAGTATCCGGCCAGTTATGCCATAGAGGCCAGCCGGCGACACCGGTGGATACGAGGCGACTGGCAGCTTGCCGGCTGGCTGTTTCCTCACGTGCCCGGACCGCCCGGGTCAAATAACTTGAAGCTGAAGCGGCACCAGAATCCCCTTACCGCCCTGTCCCTGTGGAAAATTTTCGATAACCTGCGACGCAGTCTCGTGTCGCCGTCATTACTCGCGCTGCTGGCAGGCGGTTGGTTGTTTGGTCCGGGACCGGCGTGGTTCTGGACCCTGCTGGTCGCGGGTGTGGTGTTTGTGCCAACCATGCTGGGAGTCGTGGTCGAGATCATCCGTAAGCCAGAAGAACGTGATTGGCTGGTGCACCTGATCCTGAAGAGCAAATCGGCGGGGAACCCGATGGTGCTCGGGTTACTGACAGTGGTGCTGTTGCCCTACGACACCATGATTTGCCTAAATGCCATTCTGCGCTCGGGTGTGCGGATGCTGTTTACTCGACGCGGATTATTGCTCTGGCAACTGCCATCGTATGCCATTCGTAATGCGAGCCGGACGCTGGCTGATTTTTGTCTGGAAATGTGGATCGCCCCTGTTACGGCGGGGATACTGGCCTTCGCATTGCGGGTCAGCCGGCCGGAGGAGTGGCCTTTCATCGCGCCTGTCTTGTTACTTTGGCTGATATCGCCGGTTGTCGCCTGGTGGATCAGCAGGCCGCGTGTGTCCCCCCTACCGGACTTGACCGTTGAGCAACGCAGCTTCCTACGGGCCTCCGCCCGGCGAACGTGGCGCTACTTCGCGAAGTTCGTCGGGCCCCAGGACAACTGGCTGCCGCCTGATAACATTCAGGAATATCCGGAGCCGGGCATCGCCTCGCGCACTTCCCCCACGAACATCGGCATGTCGCTCCTGGCAAATCTGGCTGCGTACGATTTCGGGTACCTTTCCGCCGGAGAATTCCTGCGGGTGACCGGGCACACACTGGCCACGATGGAAAAGCTTGAACGCTACCGGGGCCATTTTTACAACTGGTACGACACGCGCACGCTGAAACCGCTTCGTCCGCTTTACGTCTCGTCGGTGGACAGCGGTAACCTGGCCGGCAGCTTGCTCACCTTGCAGGCGGGGCTGGCCGAGTTAAAAGATCGGCCGGTGCTGTCCTCGTGCCCGTTTCATGGGCTACAGGACACGTTGCAGGTATTGGCCGAACACGTACCCTCGTTACCAGCTCCGGACCTTGCGAAGAAGATCAAGGTTCTTCAGGACAATCTTCATACACTCACACTGAACGGGGAGCCACAGACATTGGCTGCGGCTGAGGTCTTGCTGGATGAGATTCACCGTACCGCCGGGGAGCTGGTGGCCTGGCTGCCAGCGGATATTGATATCGATGGGGAACTGTATGCCTGGGCGCAGGCATTCGATCAGCAAGCCCGCACCCTGCGAGATGATCTGAGGTTTTTGGTGCCTGATCCGCGGCATGTCGACAACATCCCGACCCTGGGGGAATTGGCCAGAGAGAGAGCTGTTGGTACTGAAGCGTTGTCGTTAGCCGGGGCCGTTGTGCTTCGCTATCCGGGTGCGGTGGAACGGCTCAGAATCATCGACGAGTTGGTGGATCGTTGCGGGGAACTGGCGGTGATGGATTTTGAATTTCTCTACGATACGTCGTGCGGCTTGCTGACCATAGGATACGACGTGGGTGAACGGCGCCGCGATCCATCCTGCTACGACCTGCTCGCATCGGAAGCGCGCCTGGCGAGCTTTTTGCTCATTGCGCAGGGACAGGTCCCGCAGAAGCATTGGTTCTCACTGGGCCGCCAACTCACCAGTTATGGCGGCGACGTGAGTTTGATTTCCTGGAGCGGCTCGATGTTCGAGTACCTCATGCCGCAACTGATCATGCCGAGTTACGAAAACACCTTGCTGGAGCAGACCTGCAAGGCCGCAGTGTCGCGCCAGATCGAATACGGCCGGCAACGGGCGGTGCCCTGGGGTATTTCCGAGTCCTGCTATAACGCCACCGATATGCACCACGTCTATCAATACCGGGCGTTCGGGGTGCCCGGGCTTGGCTTCAAGCGCGGGTTGGGAGACGATCTGGTCATCGCGCCCTATGCCAGCGCACTGGCGCTGACGGTCATGCCGCGGGAAGCCTGTCGCAATTTGCAGACGCTGATGGCCAATGGGTTCCGGGGCGCCTACGGGTTCTATGAGGCGGTGGATTACACGCCATCGCGCGTGCCGAGGGGAAAGAATCACGTTATCGTGCGGACATTCATGGCGCATCATCAAGGTATGAGCCTGTTGGCTTTTGCGCATGTTTTGCTGAACCGGCCGATGCAACGGCGATTCATGTCCGTCCCTCTCATGCGGGCGACGGAATTGTTGCTGCAGGAGCGTGTGCCGAAGAAGGGAGCGACGTTGCACCCCCACGCGGCTGAAGTGAGCGCCGGCGTGCGACCCGCCGCCGCGGAAACCGGCGCGATCATGCGCGTGTTTACCGATCCGAACACGCCGATACCTGAAGTGCATGTGTTGTCCAACGGCAGGTACCACGTCATGGCGACCAATGCCGGCGGAGGGTACAGCCGCTGGCGTGACCTGGCGGTCACTCGTTGGCGCGAGGATGCCACATCCGATTGCTGGGGCACATTCCTGTACGTGCGTGATCGCGACTCGGGACGGTACTGGTCAACCGCCTACCAACCGACGTTGCGCAGGGCCGATCACTATGAGGCGATTTTCGTGCAGGCCCGCGCGGAATACCGGCGGCGCGATCAGGGAATCGAAGCGCATACCGAGATCAGCGTGTCACCGGAAGATGACGTCGAGATCCGCCGTGTCACGCTCACTAACCTGTCGTCCCGTACCCGTTCTATCGAGGTGACGAGTTACGCTGAAGTTGTCTTAGCCCCACTGAATGGCGACCTGGCTCATCGCTCATTCAGCAACCTGTTCGTGCAAACCGAAATCCTGCCGGACCGGCAGGCGATTCTCTGCAGGCGGCGCAGCCGCACACCGGGTGAGCCGGTGCCGTGGATGTTTCACCTGTTGGCCGCGCCAGGCGCGGTGGCCGATGAGCCGTCATATGAGACGGACCGCGCCAAATTCATCGGGCGGGGTCGAACGGTGGCCAACCCCGTGGTCTTGGATAGCCCTGATCGTTCGTCCACGCTGTCGAACACCGACGGGTCGGTGCTCGATCCCATCGTGGCCATCCGCCGTACCATCACCTTGTTGCCGGACGAATCGGCGACGGTGCAGATCATCTCGGGAATCGCGGACACCCGCGAGACAGCATTGGCAATTCTGGAGAAATATTGTGACCGGCACTTCGTTGAGCGTGCCTTTGAAATGGCTTGGTTCCAAAGTCAGGAGGTGCTACGCCACCTCAACGCCACCGAAGGCGATGCTCAGGTCTATGGTCGTCTGGCCACCTCCGTCATATTCGCGAATGCCTTGCGTCGTGCCACACCCAGCGTCATTGCCCGCAATCGGCTTGGTCAGTCGGGCCTTTGGCGCTTTGTCGTCTCGGGCGATCTGCCGATCGTCCTGCTACGCATTGGCGACCGGAACCGTATTGACCTGGTCAAACAAGTACTGCAAGCCCATGCGTATTGGCGGATGAAGGGCTTGACGACGGACCTGGTCATCGTGAACGAAGATTTCTCCGGCTACCGGGCTGTGCTGCAAGACCAGATCATGGGGCTGATCAATGCGGGTCCTGAAGCGCAAGTGCTTGACAGACCGGGAGGGGTCTTTGTCCGGCGCGCCGAAGACCTGTCCGAGGAGGACCGGGTCTTGTTCCAGACCGTTGCCCGCGTCGTTCTCACCGATACCGCCGAGACATTGCTCGAGCAAGTGGAACGGCGCGTGTCGACAGCGCGTGTGCCGGAGCTTCTGGAACCAGTGGCCGACCAGGCCGTTGACCCGGTCAAACCCCTGGCGGCCCGCGAACGCATCTTCTGCAACGGCCTGGGGGGCTTCACGCCAGACGGACGCGAATACGTGGTCACCCTCGAGCCCGGGCAGAGCACGCCGGCTCCATGGGTCAATGTCATCGCGAGCCCGCACATTGGCACGGTCGTCAGCGAGAGCGGGAGCGCGTATACCTGGGTGGAAAACGCTCACGAGTTCCGGCTGACCACATGGCACAATGACCCGCTGAGCGACAGCAGCGGTGAGGCACTCTATATTCGCGACGAGGAAACGGGTGCGTTCTGGTCGCCGACACCGTTGCCTGCTTCCGGTCGGTCCGGGTATGTGTGCCGGCACGGGTTCGGGTATAGCGTGTTCGAGCATGACGAAGCCGGCATCTCCTCGGAATTGTTCACCTACGTCGCCATGGACGCACCGGTGAAGTTTGTGGTGGTGAAGTTGTCTAACCATTCGAAGCGCCCCCGTCGATTGTCCTTGACCGGGTATTGGGAACTGGTGCTCGGTGAGTGGCGGCACACCAATTTGATGCACATTGTGACGGAAACCGATCCGCACAGCGGGGCGCTGTTTGGGCGCAATGCGTATGGCCGGGAATGTGCCAATCGGGTGGTCTTCGCGCAAGTCAGTGAGCGGGAGCGCACCGTGACCGGAAACCGTACAGAGTTCATTGGCCGCAATGGCTCGCTGGCCGGCCCGGCGGCGATGCGCCTCAAATGTTTGTCGGGCAAGACCGGTGCGGGCCTTGATCCATGTGCGGCGATACAGACTCAGATCGATCTGGCAGACGGGCAGGAGCGCGAGATCGTGTTCGTCTTCGGCGCGGCCCGCAATACCGATGAAGCGCAGTATTTCATCGAGCGATTCGGCGGACCGGCCGGCGCACGGCAGGCCTTGGATGCGGTGTGGGAGCACTGGAACCGCATCTTGGGCGCGGTGCATGTGGAGACCCCGGATCAGGCGCTGGACGTGTTGGCCAACGGTTGGCTGGTTTACCAGACCCTGTCCTGCAGGCTCTGGGGTCGTAGCGGGTATTATCAGTCCGGCGGGGCCTACGGGTTCCGCGATCAATTGCAGGACACCATGGCGCTGATCCATGCGACACCGTGGCTCGCCCGGGAACAGTTAATCCGTTGTGCCGAGCGACAATTCCGCCAGGGTGATGTGCAACATTGGTGGCATCCGCCCAACGGTCAAGGGGTGCGCACACATTTTTCCGATGATTACCTTTGGCTTCCGTATGCCACCTGTCGGTATGTCTTAGCGACCGGGGATACCGGAGTCCTCGACGAGTCAGTGCATTTCCTGGAGGGCCGCGAGTTAAATCCGGAAGAGGAGGCATATTACGATCAGCCGCAGCGTTCGGCGGAAGCGGCAAGCCTCTATGAACATTGCGTGCGTGCCATAAAACACGGATTACAATTTGGCGAACATCAATTGCCCTTGATGGGCTGCGGCGACTGGAACGATGGGATGAACCTCGTCGGATGTGCGGGCAAGGGCGAGAGCGTGTGGCTGGCATGGTTCCTCTATGAAAATCTTCAGCTGTTCGCAGATCTGGCACATGGGCGTGGCGACCAGGCGTTTTCCGAAGCCTGCAACGGGCAGGCTTCGCTGCTGCGCAACAACATCGAGGTCCATGCCTGGGACGGGAGTTGGTATCGACGGGCTTATTTCGATGATGGCACACCCTTGGGCTCGTCCGGGAATGTCGAATGCCAGATCGATTCGATCAGCCAGAGTTGGGCGGTCATTTCGGGAGGCGGCGATCCCATCCGTGCCCGACAGGCGATGGCAGCCGTGGACAAGCGTCTGGTGCGACGTGATGCGCAGCTCATCCAACTGCTCGCTCCGCCATTCGATACCTCAGACCTTGAGCCCGGGTATATCAAAGGCTATGTGCCAGGCGTCCGAGAAAATGGTGGCCAATATACCCACGCCGCGATTTGGACGACGATGGCCTTTGCCATGATGGGGGACCGGGACCGGGCCTGGGAATTGTTCGCCATGCTCAATCCCATCAATCACGGCAGTCTGCCGGAGAAGATCGAAGGCTACAAGGTCGAGCCGTACGTCATGTGCGCGGATATTTACGGTGGCCCCCCTCACACAAGTCGGGGCGGGTGGACGTGGTACACTGGAGCGGCGGGCTGGATGTACCGGCTGACTCTGGAAACACTCCTGGGCTTGCACCTGGAAGTGGACCGTCTGCGTATGGCACCGTGTGTCCCAGCCCATTGGGAGTCGTACAAAATCCATTACCGCTTTCGGGAGACCGTCTACCACATCACCGTCAAGCGTGTTGGTGATAAGCCGGAGCATGTGAGCCGTTTAACGATGGACGGTGTCGAGATCGATGGAGTTGGCATAGATGCCACAGGGCGACCGCAAGGTCTGATCCCCCTTGTGGACGATCGTCGGGAGCATTACGTCGAAGTGGATTTGCGCTAGAGGGTATGTAAATGGCCTAGATCTCTGCCTTTCCATGCAAATCGGGATCTCTTCTCCTTGTCATTCCTAACATTGGGTAGCGGAAATCCATGTTGGTTTCTTCCGGATGGCTCCCCGCTACGGACAGGTGAGAAACGCAAAACCACAGATAGGTTGCCCCTGACAACTGCGGTGTGAGGATTGACAGTCTTCGGCTTAGACAACAGGCTTAATGGTATCTGACAGTGTCCGTCATTTGCTGGCCTAGTTTTTACACACGAGAAAAAGGATGTAGGGAAACGATGAAATCAGCAGGGCATGACCAGACGATTGCGAAAGAACTGAAGATCACGGCCAGGCAGGTGACGGCCACGGTGGGTCTGCTGGATGATGGCGCCACGGTGCCCTTTCTCGCACGCTATCGGAAAGAGATGACGGGTGGATTGGATGAGGTCG
>Ga0224505_10002273_pt1 | contig 11401 bp, 12 predicted proteins | sample SF_Jan12_sed_USG_FD_169102 | JGI IMG/M metagenome (GOLD analysis project Ga0224505, IMG submission 169102) | Sediment microbial communities from San Francisco Bay, California, United States - SF_Jan12_sed_USGS_4_1 | ecosystem: Environmental > Aquatic > Marine > Sediment | place: USA: California...
CAGAGATTCCCGCTGCTCGGCTATTGCTCTCCGGTCTCGCCCGGGCGCCCCTGCTGCTCGGCGCGGATCGCTTCCGCAATGGTTTCACTCAACTGGTATAACAAAGCACTGTAGGCTGCAGGAAGCGCGCCCGGCATCGGCTGTTCGGACGCCAGCGGTTGGGTGAACTGGCTGATGCGGTGGGTGAGGCTGGTGCCGTCGCCGGCCCGGTACAGCAGCCAGTCCACGACCAGGGTCGCCTGGCCGTCGCGGGCATCCAGGTCCAGTATATTGATCCTGACCCCGTATTCCGGTGCCTGGCGCAGATCCCAGGGGAAAAACTGCAGGTTTTCCGTGTGCAACAGCTGGGACAGGTTGAGCCCGACGACCCGCTTGACACCGTACTCCAGGGGCTCCGCCCAGCGATCGGTGTCGGCCAGTTGCAACTGGTTGCCACCGCGGGTGTATACCAGGGCATTGCGGTTGAGGAATTCGGGAATATCGACCGGCCCGATACCCAGGGAGGGTTGCTGGCCGCCGGTGGCTGGGGCGACGGCGGCGGTGAGCCGGTAGAAATTACTCGGCGGTGAGCTGCCGCAGGCGGTGAGGCACAGCAGCAGATACAGGCAGGGGATGATTCGATTCGGCTTGCAGGTCATTGGTTGTCCTCTTGCTTGCCGCGCAGCAGCGCCTCGGGTTGCCGGTCCAGCATGCTGGCGAGTTGCTGAATCGCCCGGCTGGCCAGGGTCAGCTCACGCAGGGCCTTGTCCAGCTGGTAGGCGGTGGCGGAGCCGGGCGCCACCAGGCTGTCGATATTTTTCATTGTGTCCTCGAAAGCCAGGATGGCATCACCGAGCATATCCAGGTTTTTCTGTGCGAGCAGTGAAAGCTTGGGCATCTCCGCGTTCGCCCCGGCCAGGGCATCCGACGCATTGTCAAGTACGCCGTCCAGTTTCGGGCCGGAAGAGGCCAGCTGCGCCCTCAGCTCGCTGCTGAGGGCGCTGAGGGACACCAGGCTGTCCTCCAGCTTTGCCGGCAGGGTCTGGAAGGCGGGGTTTGTGACAAAGTCATTGAGTCCGTTGATGGTGCCTTCCAGCCGCGAGGCCAGTGCGGACAGATCGATTTCCTCCACCTGTCGCGCCAGCAGTTCCAGATCGGTGGGGATGGTGGGGATCTGGGTGTATTCCGAGTCTATCTGCGCCAGTACCAGTGGTTTGTCCGGATGGAAGTCCAGCTGGATGTAGAGCAAACCGGTAAGCAGGCTCTGGGTCTTGAGCTGGGCGCGAAGGCCGCGTGCAATCAGCCCATCGGTGACGTCCTTGGTACTGCTGCCCAGGCGCTTGATATTCTGGCTGCTGAGTTGGGCCTCCACCAGCATGGTCAGTTCAAGGCTGTCGGCGTTCAGCATCAGTTCGACCTGGGTTACCTGCCCTATCTGCACCCCTCGCAATGCCACGGGAGCGCCGACGTTCAGGCCCTTGACGGAACCGTCGAACACCATGACCACCGTTTCCCGCGACTGGCCGAAGTTCGTGCCCAGGGCGAAAATGACTATCGTGATCCCGATCAGCAGGGCGCCCAGGACAAACGCCCCGATGGCGACGCTATGAGGCTGCTCACTCATGCTCCGGACTCCGTGTTTGTGCGGTTTTGGCGAGGCTGCCGCCCCGGGTGAGGAATTCCCTGACCACCGCCTGCTGGCTGTGGTCGCGCAGGTAGGCCGGGTCGCCGCAGTCGATCATGGTATGGCTGGTGGCGTCCAGGTAAACCGAGTTGGTGGCGATGGCGAAGATGCTTGCCAGTTCATGGGTGACGATGACCACAGTGGCCCCGGTGGATTCCTTGAGCTCGAAGATCAGGTCGTCGAGCAGTCTGGAGCTGATCGGGTCGAGTCCGGCGGAGGGCTCATCGAAAAACAGTATTTCCGGATCCAGCGCGATTGCCCGTGCCAGCGCGGCGCGCTTGAGCATGCCCCCGCTGATTTCGGCAGGGTAGTAGTCCTGGAAGCCCGCCAGCCCCACCAGGGCCAGCTTGTAGGCGACAATGTCGGCAATTTCGCCCCGGCTGTAGGCGCTGTAGAGCTGCAGCGGCAGCGCGACATTTTCCGCCAGGGTCATGGCGCTGAACATGCCTCCCGTCTGGTATGTAATGCCCCAGCGCCGGCGGATCGCATCCCGCTGCTGCGCGCTGGCGCGGGTAAAACTTTCACCGCTGTAGAGTATTTCGCCCGCCGCGGGCGCAACCAGGCCCAGCATGTGCTTGAGCAGGGTACTCTTGCCACAACCGCTGCCTCCCATGATCACAAAAATATCGCCGCGCCCGATATCGAAGTTGAGGTCGCGCTGGATGACGACCGGGCCATAGGCCATGGTGAGCTCGCGGATACTGATCAGGGGCGCGGGGGCAGGGGCGACAGTCATATGTGCAGCTGCTGGCAGAGTATGTTGATGGCCGCGTCGGCCACAATCAGGTAGACGATCGCGGTGACGACTGCTTCCGTGGCCGCCTGGCCGACCGCGGCGGAACTCCTGCCCGAATTGATTCCCGCGCGGCACCCGGCCACGGCGATCAGCGCGGCGAAGACAACACTCTTGGCCAGGCCCACGGCCAGGTGGTTGACGGCCAGTGCATGTTCGGTCTGGCTGATATATTGCAGGGGGCTGATGCCCATGCCTCCGGCAACCACACCGCCCCCCACGATTCCCAGCAGGTTGGCGTAGAGGGTCAGCAGCGGCATTACCGCCATCAGGGCGAGAATGCGCGGGATCACCAGGAACTCCACCGGCGAAACCCCCAGGGTGGTAATGGCGTCGATTTCCTCGTTGGTCTGCATCGTGCCCAGCTGCGCCGCATAGGCCGCACCGGTGCGGCCTGCCATGACCACCGCGGTCATCAACGCGCCCATTTCCCGCAGGACACCGATGCTCACCAGGTTGGCCACGTAGACACCGGCGCCGAACTGCTCCAGCTGCACCGCCCCCAGGTAGGCCAGGATCATGCCCACCAGCACACTGGTGAGGCTGATAATGCCCAGTGCATCGGGCCCCGCCTGGTAGGCGAAGTGGCGGAAATCCTGGAAGCGGGTATTCGATTTTCCCGTCACCAGCCGCGCCAGGGCGATGCTGACTTCGCCGGTGAAGGCCAGCGACTCGCGCACCGCGCCGACAGCTTTGCCAAACAGTTGGCGCGGGCTCAGCCCTGCCAGCCAGCTGCCCCGCGACGCCGCGGGCTGCTGGTGGGGTGCCACCGCGGTGGCCAGCGCGAGCAGCCTTTCGGCCCCCGGGGGGAGGTTGCGGGTGGTGAGCTCGATTCCCTCCTGCGCGCAGTGATTGTGACACTGCAGCAGGAACGCCACCAAAGTGGAATCCCATGGGCCCAGGGCAGTCCCGTCGATGAGCAACCGGGTGTGCGTGCCCGGCTGCAACTGCTCCCGGAGGGAGGCAAAGTCCGCCGCTTTCGAGCCCTGTACCCATCCGCCCGACAGCTCAAGCAGGGCGTCTTTGTCATTCTGTCGGGCAAGCCTTAAGCCGGCGGGCGCGTCGCTCATGGGAGTGGGCAGCTTGTCTGGGATCGCCAGAGTGTAAGGGATCGGGCCCGGAAAGGCCACGCTCCCCGGGGGCCCATTATTGAAAAGGCACCGGTGGCCTCAGGGGGGCAATGATGTCGTAGGCCTTCTGGTAAATCTCCGCGACCGGGGTATGGCTGTCGGCTTCCTGGCGCCGGGAAATCATGGTGATTGGAAACAGGTACTCGTCGCTCTCCTTGTAGCGCAGGGCGCGGCTGCGGCCATGGGCGTCCTCGTAGATCACCCAGTGCATATCGAGAGCGGCGGCCAGCAGGTCGCCCATGACCACGCCCATCGCCTGCAATTCACGGGTCTGGTCCGGTTTGACCAGGCGCCGGTCCAGCAGCAACTGCAGTATTTGCAGGTCATTGTTGCGGTCGCCGTTGAACCCCCGTCCCAATTGCAGAGACGCCAGCTCCTGCAGGGAATCGCGCTGCTGCGTCATGTATTGCAGATCCAGGTCGGTCAGCTCGCTGATTCTCACCGTGTTCTGGGCGGCAACCGGGCCGGCCAGCAGCACGGCCGCGACCGTGGCCATGACCCAACCCGCCCATTTCCTTGTTGACATACCTTTTACCTCTTCGCTCGCTATCGCCTGCAGGCCCCTGTGACGGACCAGTCCGGCGGGATGGTCGCCGGCGCCCGGACCGGTATGGCACCGCGACCGCCTTCATTTTAGCCCAATTTGGTTGTCTTACAGCCATTGTCATGGATAATGGCGGACTTCCCCGGGTCGGGTCGATACCAGTGCCCGCGACACGCGCAAAATTCGGAGACAGTGAATGATTACCGGCAGTATAGTCGCCCTGGTTACCCCCATGCATGCTGACGGCAGCGTGGATTGGTCCGGGCTGGAGCGGCTGCTCGATCTTCACCTGGAGGCGGGAACCAGCGCGATCGGGGCGGTAGGTACCACCGGCGAAAGCGCCACCCTGAGCGTGGAGGAGCACTGCGAGGTGATCCGCCACTGCGTCGATTACCTGCGGGGGAGGCTGCCGGTGGTGGCCGGAACCGGCTCCAACTCCACCTGGGAGGCAATCGACCTTACCCGGGCGGCGGCCGAGGCGGGCGCGGCTGCCTGCCTGCTGGTGACACCCTATTACAATCGTCCCACCCAGCGCGGCCTGTACGAGCATTTCAAGGCTGTCGCCGCGGCGGTCAGTGTGCCCCAGATCCTCTATAATGTGCCCGGGCGAACCTGTGTCGATATGAGCAACGACACCGTGGTCCGGCTCGCCGAGCTGGAGAATATCACCGGGATCAAGGACGCGACCGGGGATCTGGCCCGGGGCCGGGAGTTGATCGGGCGTTGCGGCGAGCGCATTGCCGTCTACTCCGGGGATGACCCGACGGCGATGGAACTCATGCTGGCGGGTGGGCGTGGCAATATCTCGGTGACCGCCAACGTCGCACCCGGGCCGATGGCTGAACTGTGTCGACTTGCCCTGGGTGGCGACCGCGCCGGGGCGAGCGCCATCAATGAGGTCCTGACACCTCTTAACAGGGCCCTGTTTTTGGAGGCCAATCCCATTCCGGTCAAGTGGGCCCTGCATCATATGGGAATGATAGAAGAGGGGATACGCCTGCCGCTGACCCCCCTGGATGAGCGTTTTCGGGAACAGGTAAAAGCGGCTCTGGAGGCCGCGGGAATCTGATGGAGCATTCAGTCAAAATGGTGAAGTGGGTATTGCCACTGGCCCTTGTTTTGTTTTGCGGCGGGTGCGGATACCTGTTCGGCGACGAGGGGGTTTTCCGGGATAAGTCCAACGATTACAAGAAAGCCCGTGAGGTACCCTCGCTGCGGGTGCCCGAAGGCGAGAGCGATGCCTCCCTGGGAGAGATTTATCCGATACCTCCCATCACTGACACCATCCTGATGGCAGACAAGTTCGAAGTGCCCCGACCGGCTCCGCTTGATGTCACATCCGAGGACGAACAGGTAAAAATACAGAGCCTGGGTGACGAGAGCTGGGCGCTGGTAGCCACCGCGCCGGGCCAGGTCTGGCCCCAGGTGCGGGCGTTCCTGTCCTCCTCGCAGATACCCGTCGCCCGGGTGGATGCGAGCGCGGGCCTGATCGAGACCGGCTGGGTGAACCTGGAAGGCCAATCCATGGCCAGTCGCTTCCAGTTCCGCATCGACCAGGGCGTCCAGCGGGGCACCAGCGAACTTCACGTGCTGCAGATGAGCCAGGCTGGCGATGTGGCCAAATGGCCCGGGGTTTCCTCCGACCTGACCCAGGAGAAGGACATGCTGCGGGCGATATCCCAGTACATCGCCAACAGCACGGACTCAACCCCGGTATCGATGGTCGCGAACCAGGCTATCCATTCGGAGGGCAAGATCTCCATGCAGGAGGGGCCTGACGATGACATCTACATTCTGCTGAGCCTTCCCTATGACCGGGCCTGGGCTTCCGTGGGGCGCGCCATCGAAGAGTCCAATTTTGAGATTACCGACCGCGACCGCAGCGCCGGAAAGTACTACGTGAAGTTTCTCGGCACCAAGTCCGCGGAGGAGGCGGGCTGGTTCGACTGGCTGCTCGGCGGTGACGAGGACCCGATGGCCAACCAGGCCTTCGTGATCTCGGTGGAATCCGTCGATGCGCAGGACGTCTCGATCAGGGTTGCGCAGCAGGCCCCGCTGGAAGGGGGCGAAACTGTGGCTCTGGAAAAGCGGGATGAACAGGCACTGCTGACGCTTATCAAGGGCAATATCGACTAGATGCGGTTTGCCTCACTCGGGTCCGGCAGCAAGGGTAATGCGACCCTGGTCCGGGCCGGCGATACCCTGCTGATGGTCGACTGCGGTTTCTCCCTGCGCGAAACCACCCGGCGGCTGGCGCGCCTCGACGTGCAACCGGAGCAGCTGGACGCTATCGTGGTCACCCACGAGCACTCTGATCACTGTGCGGGTGTCGCGGCCCTTTCGCGCCGGTTCGGGATTCCCGTCTATCTCAGTCACGGCACCGCCGGCACCGGCCGCTGCGACGGCAGTCACCAGTTGTGCCGCTTCAACTCCGAAGACAGCTTCAGCGTCGGCTGCCTGGACATCAGGGCCGTGACGGTGCCCCACGACGCGGCGGAGCCCTGCCAGTTCCTGATTTCATGGGGAGAGCAGACCCTCGGTATCCTGACCGACCTCGGCAGCGTTACGCCCCATGTGCTGGACAGCTTCAGCCCGTGCCACAGCCTGCTGCTGGAATTCAACCACGATCTCCCGATGCTGCGATCAGGCAGCTATCCACCCGCGCTCAAGCAGCGCGTCGGCGGCGACTGGGGACATCTGAACAACACCCAGGCGGCGGAACTGTTGCGCCAGCTCGGCGGCGCGCGCAGCGGCCACCTGGTGGTTGCCCATATCAGTGAAAACAACAACAGCCGGCAGAAAGCCGAGGAAGCGCTGCTGTCGGTGCTGGATTCGCTGGAGCGGGTGGTGTGGGCCGGGCAGGCGGAAGGCTTCGGTTGGCTCAGCGTGCTTTAGCGGGGCGCTGGCGCTTCCAGCGGCGATTGCTCCACAGCCAGCTCTCGGGTTCGCCGCGGATAGCCTGTTCCGCCAGCTGCACATAGCGCTCGGTGATGCGGTGGTCGTTGCCATCGTAGGGGGGCTTCGCCACCTCCGCGAATTCCACCTCGTAGTAGCCCCGGGCGCGGCGCCGGCACCTGGCAAACAGCACCGGGCAGCCGGTGATTGTCGCGATACTCTGGCCGCCCTCGTAAAACGCCGCATCGCGATTCATGAAGGGCAGCCAGTGGCTGCGCTCGGTTTCTATCGGCGCCTGGTCGGCTACCAGCACAAACAGCCTGAATTCGCGCCGGCGCCGCAGTATGTCGCGGGGTGCCGCGGCCATCGTTATCGGCCGCGAGCCGAACTGGCTGCGAATCGCGAACATCAGCTCGTCCACCGTCCTGTTATGCAGGGGTTTGTAGACCGGGTCGACCGGGATATCCAGCTGCAGCCGGACGCCGTGCAGCATCCATTCCCAGTTGCCCTGGTGGATGCTGAGGACGATCACCGGATCCCGGAAGTCATTGGAGTACTCCCTGAGAAGCTGTGGATTTACCACGGTTACGCGCTGGCGGATGTCCTCCGCACTCATGGTGCGCGTCTTGAGTATCTCCAGCGCAACCTGCACCAGCTGCAGGTAAAACTTTTTTTCCAGTGCCCTGCGCTCGGTTTCGCTCTTGTCCGGGAAAGCCTGGGCGAGGTTCTGCCGCACCACCGCTTTGCGATAGCCCGCCACGTAGTAAAGCAGCAGGTAGCCCGGCCATGCCAGTGCGTAAAGCAGTGGCAGGGGCAGCCGGCTCAGCAGGCGGTAGAACATCGGGCGTCGTCCCGCGCCGTGACCCCGGCGGCGACCCAGGCGGGGGACACTAGCTGCAGTGGTCCGGCAGGGCCACGTGCGGTACCCGCAGCAGGCTGCCGCTTGTCGGGCAGCGCAACTCCGGGTTGTCGGACAGGTCCACCCGCTGCAGGGCGGGCAGCTGGTACAGCGGCACCGGGTCGATAATATGGTTATTGTCCAGGTACAGTACCTGCAACACGGTCAGCGCAGCCAGTTCGCCGATGTCGACGATGTTGTTCGAGGACAGCGTCAGCTGTTCCAGTTCGGTGAAGGTGGACAGCCCCGCCAGGCTTTCAATACCCGCCCCGGTGCAGCTGAGGGCAGACACTTCGCTGGCGCTGCTGGCTTTGGCGTCGTTGATGGCCTCCCTGATACATTCCCGCAGGGCCTTGTCCGGGACACTGAAGTCTGTGAACAGCGGGTCTGGCGTGTAGACCACCTTGTCGTTGACGGTGAAATCATAGCTCCCGCAGGCGGCGACCAGCAGGAGTGAAAAGCAGGCCAGGTAAAGGCGGAAGCGGTCGGTCATGGCGGGTGGTTTCCCTGGGTGATGAAGGCGCCTGCCCCCGCCGGCGGGGCGCAGTGCGGACGATGTAGCCCCCCGGGAGGAGGACACCTATAATGCTAGCTTGTCGGGCAGATAAAAACGAGCATGGAAATGGCTGAATCCACGATAACAGACATTCCTCCGGGCGAGCGCGAGTCGCAGGACTCCATCAGCATTGTCCAGCGGGGCAATCTCAAGACCCTGGAGCAAACCCTGCGCCGGCAGTGGCGGCTCGGCCAGAATATCGTCCTTTGCTGGAGCGCCGATGAGCGCGGGCTGCTGGTTATTTTCGTGCCGCACTATTTCCTGGGCAACTACTGCGCCGGGGCCGATCCCAGGTTCGTGGAGGGCGAGGACAACGAGGCCTTTGTCAGGAAACTGATTTCCGGCAGGAGGCGGAAAACCCGGGAGCAGCTGTTCAAGATCAGCGAGCGCCTCGATGTCGCGCCCACTTTCATCAAGCTCAATACCGCGCTGACCGAAGACAAAAACGTGCTGGAGGCGGTAGAACAGCTGATCAGGCGCTATGGCCTCAGCTATGTCGAGAGCCGGGCGGTTGTGCTGCTCGATATCGTGGAGTTTTCATTGCACACGCCCTTCGAGCAGGCCAGCCAGCTGAACAGCCTTTCCTACTCCCTGAACTCCGCCTACAACAAATTGCTGGCCCAGGGCATCGAGGTCAATTTTGCCCGCACCACGACCGGTGATGGCTACTATATCTGGAACCGGGACCTGGGCCCCGCAGCGAACCAGGACCTGTTCTATTTCATGTTGCTGGTGGTGGCTGACAACGCGGTGGCGCGAGCGGCGTCCAGGGGCAATACGGTGCCGGTGATACGAACCGCCTACCACATCGGCGGGCATTACGAGTTGTACCAGGCCGAGGGCGTCAACCCGACGGTTTTCAGCTATATCGTCGGGGATGTCACGATCGAGCTGGCCCGTATGGTCGACCTCGCCCAGGCACACCAGATACTGATCGGCGATTTTCACTGTGAAAGCCCCAGCTGGAAACCTGTCACCGACACCCAGGCCGGCGCCCGGGCCGCGCCGATGGTGGCGGCCCCGACCTTTGTCAGTGCCTGCAACCGTGGCCTGGCCTCGCTCAAGGGCATCCAGCTTTCCGGTAAGGCCATCAACTCCCTGGCCTGCCATCTCACCGAAGGCGGCGATCCGCCGGACAGGAGCGGCCCGCGCCGGTTCCGCATCGTCGACAAGCACGGCCTGTCGCGCCACGCCTACAACCTGCAGATCGCGATCGAGCTCGAGGGCCAGGGCCTGTCCCTGGGGCTGGACGACGGCCAGCTGCCCCACCGCAGCGCCAGTGCTGCCGCGGGCCCGGCCCCTGACCGCCAGCCCGGTGCCGCGCCCAGTACCGAGGAATTGTTCGACGATCTCGCGGTGCTGCTCAAGAAGCGCAACCCGAAGGCGATGACGGAGGATTGACCGGGCCATGACACCGGCGCGTAGCCTCCACCTTGTCCCGGGATACCGGCATTCCGCTCGCAGCCTTGGCTGAGCCGCCGCGGCGAGGGATTTCCCTGGCGCTGGTGGCGGCCGCGGCCGGCGATGTCCCGCTGGCGTCCGCGCTGGCCCTCCAGCTGGAGGCGGCGCTTGCACCCACCGGAACTGACCCCGCCACCTGCGAGGAGTTCGATGTGCTGCTCCTGGTGTCGGGCGACGCCCTGGCGCTGCAGCAGACAGCGGCGCTGGCATCGCTTCCGGGGGAGAGGAAAAAGCCGGGGCGACGCTCTGCGGGCAGGGATTTGCCCGGCCCGGTATCGGTGGATTTCGGCAGTGATGCCATGCGCCACCGGCGGCGTTCCGGCCACAACGAACTGCTCGGCAGGGCGGTCGGAATAGCCGGCAAGCGGCGCCCGCATGTACTGGACGCCACCGCAGGTCTCGGCCGCGACAGCTTTGTGCTGGCGGATATGGGTAGCGCGGTCACCCTGTGTGAGCGGGAGCCGGTGATCGCCGCGATGCTGGCGCAGGGCCTGCAGTTGGCGCGCGCGGGCGACGACTGGCTGCGCCAGGTAGCGCAGCGCATGGACCTGTTCCCGGGGGATGCACGCACTTTCCCGGGGAACGACCGCACCCCGGGGGCCGCGCAGACCGGACTGGTGGAGGTGATTTATCTCGACCCGATGTTTCCCGGGCGGGACAAGAGCGCGGCTGTAAAGAAAGAGATGGCGCTGTTCCAGGCGCTGCTCGACGCAGGGGACAAGCGGCAGGATGCCGACGAGCTGTTGCGGTGGGCGCTGGCGCAGGATGTCGCCCGGGTGGTGGTCAAGCGCCCGGTCAGGGCCGGGTATCTCGCCGGGCTCAAACCCTCCCACAGCATCGCCGGCAAGGCGGTGCGTTTCGATGTCCATGTGCGCCGCGCCCTGGACTGAAGTCCGGGCACTGCGCGAGTACAGGCCCGTCGCGCGACAGCGCCCGGTGACCGGGTTATGATCGCCGGCCTGCCAACGGCGGGTCAACACGGGGGAAGCCATGTCAGGCGATAAAACAACAGCACTGGTTACCGGCGCATCGTCCGGCCTCGGCGCAGAATTCTGTCGCCAGTTGGCCGATCGCTGCGACGTGATCATCGCGGTGGCCCGGCGCGGCGACCGCCTGCACCGACTGCGGGACGAATTGGCCGGGCGAGCGGAACTGCACGCGATAGTGGCGGACCTCACTGCGATTGAGGGGGTCGCGCGGACCATGGAAGCCCTGCGCCAGCTGGGCCCGGTGGATTACCTGGTGAATAACGCGGGGCTGGGTACCCATGGTTATTTTTCCGACCTGCCCATCGACGGCCAGCGCGATATGGTCAGCCTTCATATCGACGCGACGATGACCCTGTGCCGCGCGGCGATCCCCTTCATGCGGGAGCGGGGCCGGGGCTATATCATCAATGTGTCTTCAGTGGGCGCATTTATCCCCAGGCCGCACCTGGTGGTCTACGGTGCCACCAAGGCG
>Ga0224505_10002274_pt1 | contig 11395 bp, 9 predicted proteins | sample SF_Jan12_sed_USG_FD_169102 | JGI IMG/M metagenome (GOLD analysis project Ga0224505, IMG submission 169102) | Sediment microbial communities from San Francisco Bay, California, United States - SF_Jan12_sed_USGS_4_1 | ecosystem: Environmental > Aquatic > Marine > Sediment | place: USA: California...
ACCAGGTCGAGCACCACCCGGTCGGCCTGCTGATCGAGGGGGTCGAGCTCGCTGAGGTTGACGTGCACGTTGCCGTCACCGAGATGGCCGAACACCCAGACCCCCGCACCGGGTGCATCGGCGCGGACGGCGTCATCCACCTGGTCGAGGAAGGCGGTCATGTGACGCGGGGGTACTGACACATCGAGCTTGTGCACCGTGCCCCGCCGCGCGAGCGCATCGGTATGGCCTTCCCTCCACGCCCACAGGCCCTGGTGACTACGAGCGTCGGTGGAGATGACCGCTTCGGCCGCCGACCGGGGCGGCACATGCTCCTCGACGAGCTCGGCCATCCGTTCGGCCATGCCGGCTGGTCCCTGTACCTCCGCCAGGATGCTCACCGGCCAGTCGGGATGGATGACCGACCGGCCGAGGTGCTCGGCCACCAGCCGACACCCGTCGAGCCGGAGGTACTCGATGGCCGTCACCTCGCCATGACGACCGAGCCGGGCGGCCAGTTGCACCGCCGCACCGTTCGACGGGAGCGGAACGAGGGCAACCGCGGTCTCGTCCGACGGGGTGACCAGGGCCAGCCGGACCCGGCTGATGACGGCCAGGGTGCCCTCGCTCCCGGTCAGCAGCGACGGGAGGTGATACCCCGTGTTGTCCTTGGCCAGACCCCGCAGGTCGCACAGGATCTCCCCGGCCCCGGTGACGCACTCGACGCCCACCACGTGGCGGCGGGTCATGCCGTGCCGGAGGACCCGGATGCCGCCGGCATTGGTCGCCACCGTGCCACCGATGGTGGCCGAGTCCCGGGCCCCGAGATCGACCGGGTACTCCCAATCGGCCGTCCGAGCAGCCCGTTGGACCTCGGCGAGTGTTGCGCCGGCCCCGGCGGTGACCTGCCCGTGGTCCACGGGCTCGATGTGGCGGATACGACCAGTGGACAGCACCACGCCGGGCTGTTGGGGGACGGCGCCGCCCACCAGCCCGGTGTTGCCGCCCTGGGTGTAGACGGCCAAGCCCGCCCGGCGACACACGTCGATGACGGCCGCCACCTGGGCGGCGTCGGCCGGCCGGATCAGCGCATCGGCCGAGCCGGTGAAGCGACCGGTCCAGTCGACCGTGGCCGCCGCCATCAGGTCGGGCTCCACCGTCAGGTGGTTCGGGCCGACGATCGCCGTGAGCTCGTCGAGAGCAGCCGATGGGGCCATCGAGCCATCGTGCCACGCCCGGCCGGGCACATCGCACCGTCGCGCTCCGAGCGCCACACGGCTGACCACGGAGGATTCCCTCGATCGGTGGGCGCATCGTGCCGATGGAACGCTGATGTTCACGGTACGCCGCGCCCCGGGCGCCCTCGTCGCCCTGCTCCTGTGGCTGCTGGCGCTCTCGCTGACGGCCGCGGCCCAGACCGCGCCCGAGGACTCGGCCTCTGACGTGCCACCGGTCGACCTGGACCTCCTTCGGGAGGACCTCGGCGAGGATCGCCTCAGTGGCGGGCTCGAGCTGATGGAGCTCGAAGGCGGGACCTACCAGGCGGCGCTGCTCGAGCTCTGGACGGCCCGGTATCGACGTGACGCCGCACGGGCCACCATCGATGCCACCGTGGCGACGCTGGCCGCTCTCGATCTGGATCTGGACGCCGTCACCCGAGAGCGGGCCATCGAGAAGACCCGCCGGACGTCCCTGCTGGCCGCCCTGGACGAGGTAGCTGCGGCCCGGGCCGAGGTGGCCGTCGCCGAGTTCATGGGCGTGGGCAGCGAAGATGATCTCGGCCTCCGGTCCCTCGATCGTCAGCTGGCGGCCGAGGTGGCGGCCATCCCTGTCCACAGCGACATGGCCTGGGAGGCGCTGGACTCCCAGCAGGCCGAGCTGGACACCATGCTCACCGCCACGTTGACGCGCATCGCCGACCACACCGAGGAGCTCGACGGACTCCAGACCGAGATCCAGGATGGCCGAGCCGTGCTCCAGCAGGCTCGCATCCACGACTTCGTACTCACCGGCGAGCTCCCCGGCCTGGCCGAGGAGGTGCGCACGGCCCGGTGGGCGACCACGGTCACCGCAGTGGGCCAGCCGCTCGTGGTGGTGGACGCCTACGTCCACGCGGCGCGCACCATGGCCGCTGAGCAGCCCGACTGCGGTATCGAGTGGTGGATGGTGGCCGGCATCGGTGCCGTCGAGTCCGGGCACGGGACGTTCGGCGGCAGCTCGGTGGACGCCAATGGCGACACCGGTGGCACGATCATCGGGATCGTGCTCGATGGCGAGAACGGAACGGCGGTCATCTCGGACTCCGATGGCGGAGCGCTCGACGGCGACCCCGTCCATGATCGGGCGGTGGGGCCGATGCAGTTCATCCCGCAGTCGTGGAGGACGTTCGGCCGAGACGGCAACGGTGACGACGTGGTCGATCCCCACAATCTCTACGACGCGGCGCTGGCCGCGGCCGGCCTGCTGTGCCGGGTCGACGGATCGCTGTCGGCCGATGCCGGCCTGCGCGCCGCGCTGCTGTCGTACAACCATCGTGAGGTCTACGTGGGGGCGGTGCTGCGGGCGGCCGCGCCGTTCCGCCGGGTCGTGATCCCCGACCCGCCGCCGGTGGCCGACCCCGTCTTCGCTCCGCCGGCCACTCCGGTGTTCCCGCCGGCTACCGCCCCCGCCTGACCCGGCCCCACCGCACCGCCTCCGCCCCGGCTGGTCGTTCGGCGCGAGCCATCACCGATGCGGTCGAGATGTGGTCGGACGGTCACATCTCGGGGCTTCGGCTGTGTACAGACCTGTGTAGATCATCGATCGGGATGGGGATTTCGCGTCGGATCTGGGGATAGCCCTGGGGATCTCGCGAAACCCCTTGACCGCGGTGATGCGAAGGGGCAGGGTGTCGACAGCAACGAGGAACGTGAACCAACCGGACCGACACGTCCGCTCGAAAGGTTCCGGAGGCTTCGGCCGAAGGAAGCGATCGGGTTGGCCGGGTGCCTGGAAGGCGATCAGGAACCGTTGCCAGCAGACCGACAAGCCCGAACCGTCACCGGGGAGGGTGAGTCGACAAGGACCACGGGACGTTGGCAGACGTCGACCATCGAGTTCGCTCGACGGAAGACCGAGTGAGCGGACCGCTCGGGTCGGATGAGCCAGCAGCCGGTGTCGACGGACAGCGGAGCATCTGCGGGAGCAGCCGGTCCGAGGCAAGTGGCTCGATCATCACCAAGTGGGCGCCGCCGGGCGGCCATGTGGGCGACGGTCGAGGGCAGCCGACGGGTTGTCACCGGGTCGACTCGGGTGTGGCTTCCTGCCAACGGAGCAGGGGGTGACATCAGGCCATCGGGAGCGTCCCTTCGGGGGTGGTTCGGGATGGTTCGGAGCCCAGCTGACGGGTTGGGACGACGATGACGGTCGCACGTAAAGGCCCCGAGAAGCGCAGCCGGTCAAACGGTGAGGCTACTCGGGGCCTTTCGCTGTCCTGACCCCGATCACCCGCCGCTCACTCCTTCAGCGCCACCGCATTGGGCGTGACGTTCATCTTGGGCTCGTATGCCGCGGCGTCGACGTCGCGGGCCTGGCCGGCCATCGAGTTCCGCAGGTCGCGACGACAGCCGGGGCACGGGCCGTAGAAGTCGGCGGCGGCGGCGTGGCCGCAGCGGGGACAGTCGAATTCGAGGGGGTCGGTGCCGGCATCATCGAGGGCCATGGCGTCATCCTGTCACGCAGGCCGAGCACCGTTTGACACCACAACCACGTCGTCCACAACAAATCCACCGGTCATGGAGGGGAAATCCACCGGTCATCCTCTGGATATGCACAGGGCAGCCTCTCTACGGTGGAGCAGTCGATCCGCAATCCACGGAGGTACCGGCCATGGCTACGTTCCAGATCCTGCTCCAGAACGGATCGACCGAGATCATCGACGGGGTCGACGGGTACGAACCGGAGGGCCCGATGACCACCTTCTTCCGCAGCGGCTCGAGCCGAGCGGTGATCGATTCGTGGAGCGAGCGGGTGGCCAGCGTGCGCACGGTGGACATCGCGGTGGTCCGACGCCTGGCCGCCGACCCCGAGTCGGTGGTGCTCACCGTCTGAGGCGCCGGCCCGACCGACGGTGCGAGGACGCCCCCGAACGGTCGCCGGGCACCGCCTGTTGGGGGTTGCGGCCCGACCTGGGCGCCGCGAGCAGGCGTGGGCCATCTATCATCCTGAGCGATGTCATCCACCGACGCTCTCGATCCCATCATCATCGGCGCCGGCCCCGCCGGCCTCACGGCGGCCTATCAACTGATGAAGGCCGGGGTGCCCTCGACGGTTCTCGAGGCCGACGACGTGGTCGGGGGTATCAGCCGCACCGCCGAGCGCGACGGCTGGCGCTTCGACATCGGTGGGCACCGATTCTTCACCAAGGTGGGGGCCGTGGAGGATCTCTGGCACGAGATCCTGCCCGATGAGGACTTCCTCACCCGGCCCCGCATGAGCCGGATCTTCTACAAGGGCAAGTTCTACGACTACCCGCTGCGAGCCATGAACGCCCTCCGCAACCTGGGCCCGATCGAGGCCATCCGGTGCGTGGCCTCGTACGTCTGGGCTCGTATCCGACCTCCGGCCGACACCACCAGCTTCGAGGGATGGACCGCGTCACGATTCGGCTGGCGGCTGTACCAGACCTTCTTCAAGACGTACACCGAGAAGGTGTGGGGCGTCCCCGCCGACAGCATCCAGGCCGACTGGGCCGCGCAGCGGATCAAGAACCTGTCGTTGTTGAAGGCCATCACCAACTCGCTGATGCCCCGCCGCGGCCAGACCGACGTCACCAGCCTGATCGAGCAGTTCCAGTACCCCAAGTTCGGCCCGGGCATGATGTGGGAACGTTGCCATCAGCTCGTCACCGACGGCGGGTCGTCGGTGCGGTTCCAGCAACCGGTGACGCGCATCGAACACGCCGAGGGCAAGGCGCTGCGGGTGCACACGTCGGGCCCGGGGACACCGGCCAGCTACGACTGCTCACACGTCATCTCGTCGATGCCCATTCCCCTGCTGGTGAAGGCCATGGATCCGGCCCCACCTGCGGAGGTGCTGGCTGCGGCCGACGGGCTGGGCTTCCGTGACTTCATCACGGTTGCCCTCGTCGTCCCCGAATCCGACGGATTCCCCGACAACTGGATCTACGTGCATGCGCCCGAGGTCAAGGTGGGCCGGGTGCAGAACTTCGGTCAGTGGTCCCCCCACCTGGTGAAGGAGGGACGAACCTGTCTGGGGCTGGAGTACTTCGTGAACGAGGGTGACAAGTACTGGACGATGTCCGATGACGACCTGATCGAGCTGGGCACCCGAGAGATGACCGACCTCGGTCTGCTCGACCCCACCCACGTCGAGGCCGGCCACGTCGTGCGCATGCCCAAGGCGTACCCGATGTACGACGAGCACTACCGCCACAACGTCGACGTGCTACGAGGATGGCTGGCCGAGCACGCGGTCAACGTGTACCCGGTGGGGCGCAACGGGATGCACAAGTACAACAACCAGGACCACTCCATGTACACCGCGATGCTGACGGTGGAGAACATCCTGGGTGCGTCCCACGACATCTGGGCCGTCAACGTCGAGGAGGAGTACCACGAGGAGGTCTCGAACGGGTCCGACCCGTCGTGACCGCGCCCGTGGAGTCTGCCGCGCCGTCCCGGCCGGGAGCAGTCCGCGGTGTGTACTTCCCTGCCGTCGAGGGTCTCCGGGCCATCGCGGCTGGCCTCGTGTTCGTCCACCACCTGGGGTTCTTCAGCGGCGCCACCTTCAGCTCCTCGCTGGGCGGATTGCTCGACACACTCGATGTCGGGGTCCCTGTGTTCTTCGCGCTCAGTGGCTTCTTGTTGTTCCGACCCCAGGTCGAGGCGATCCTCGATGATCGGGCCCTCCCGGCCCCCGCCCGCTTCTGGTGGCGCCGGCTGTGGCGCATATACCCCGCCTACTGGGTGGTGTTGACCCTCGTGTACCTGGTGTTCCGGCCCGAGGTGTCCACCCAGGCACCGGTGCGCGAGTACTGGATCCACTATCTGCTGCTCCAGATCTACCCGTCCGACGGGGTGTTCTGGGGCATCTCCCAGGCGTGGAGTCTGGCCGTCGAGGTCAGCTTCTACGCCATACTGCCGTTGCTGGCCATGGGGGCGAAGCGCTGGGTGAGTGGCCGTCCCGTCAGCCAGCGAGCCGTGCTGTTGCTCGGTGGTTGTGCCGGGCTCTACGGCGTGAGCGTGCTGTGGCGGCTGATCGCCATGCGTCAGGACTGGTCCTTCAACACCACGCTGTGGTTGTTCGGCACCATCGACTACTTCGCCATCGGCATGGCCCTGGCCATCGTGCACACCTGGTCCCGGCGACGCGACGTGGGGGCCAGGGTCGAACGCCTGCTCACCACCAGCGGATGGTGGTGGTGGCTCGGCGCCCTGGCCGTGCTCGTCTTCATCGGCTACCAGCTGGGCCTTCCCCGTGACGCCGAAGGCCGCGCCGCGTGGCACGTCGAGCTCTACCGGCAGTTCGGCTACGGAGTGGTCACCTTCCTGGTGGTGGTTCCCCCCATCTTCGGCGCCGTCGGCTCGTCGCTGCACCGGTTCCTCACCCTACGACCGGTCGTCGGGCTGGGCGTCATCTCGTACAGCTTCTACCTGTGGCACACGACGGTCATCGAGGAATGGTTCGCGGTGACCGACCGCACCCCCATCTTCGGGTGGGGCCTCGGTGAGATCTCCTTTCCGAGTGTGGCGTTCTTCTCGTTGGTGGGCACCACCTTCGCGGTGACCGTGGCCCTGTCCTGGGTCACCTACCGGCTCATCGAGCGCCCGGCCCTGACCTTCAGCCACCGGGTCGGCCCGAGCGCAGGGGCGAGGCGGTCGTGAGCGCAGTGGATCGGCGATGGTGGATGGTGATCGCCGTCTTCTGCGTCGGCATGTTCGTGCTCGAGGTGTTCTACATCCTCGAATACCGAAGTGAGATCCAGAACTACGTGCTGCCGACCGGGCACGTCTACCGCTCGAGGATCTGGGGTGACGGTCTGGTCTACAGCTCCCAGGCCAACTACCTCGCGTCGGGGGAAGGCCTGGTGGCGCCCCTCCCGCTCGAGCTGTTCGGGGTGGTCCAGCAGTCCGCCGATCATCCTCCCCTGTACACGCTCTACCTGGCGGCGTGGTCTCTCGTCGGCGTGAAGTCCCAGGTCGGTCACATGCTGGTCACCGCGGTGGCGTCGAGTCTGACGCCCCTCACGTTCGGACTCCTCGGCCGGCAGGTGGCCGGGCGCACGGTGGGACTGGTGGCGGCCTTCTTCGGTGCCTTCCTGCCAAGCATCTGGGGATTCGCCGGCCTGGCCCTGGCCGAGGCGCTCACCATCCCGCTGGCGGCCATGGCGGCTTACACCGCCTACCGCACGCTCGATCGACCCACCGTGGCCAACGCGGCCTTGCTGGGGCTGTTCACCGGCCTGGCCGCGCAGGCCCGAGCCGAGCTGTCCGCCTACGTGTTGTTCGCCGTGATCCCGCTCATCGTGATCGTGCTGCGCGACCGGTCCTGGCGCCAACGCCTCACCATGCTCGCTGCCGCGGGCGTGGCCTGCGCCGCCGTGGTGTTGCCCTGGGTCGGCTACAACCTGAGCCGATTCGAGGAGCCCGTCCTCATGTCCATCGGGCTCGACTACTCCGTGGCGCAGGGCAACTGCGACGAGTCGTACAGCGACGAGTACATCGGCTACTACTGGCTGGCCTGCATGGGCGACGCTCTCGAGGGCACCGGTCTCACCTACGTCGACCAGTCGCTGGGCGCGGCCCACCTGCGCGAGACCGGCGTCGACTACATCAAGACCCACCGCGGCCGCGCCGTCACCGCGGTGGCGGCCCGAATCGGGCGAGTCGTGGGTGTGTTCCACCCGCTCCAGCAGGCCCGACTGACGTCGCTCATCGACGGCCAGGAGCCCTGGCTCACCAATCCGGGGGTGTTGCTGTGGTACCCGATGGTCGCGCTGGCCGCCGTGGGTCACGTGATCCTGCGCCGCCGAGGACGAGCCGTTTTCCCCCTCCTGGCGCTGATCGCGGTCACCCTGCTGGCCGTGGCCATGAGCCTCGCCGTGCTGCGCTATCGAGCCCCGATCGAACCGGTGGTCGCCGTGGGGGCGTCCGTCGCGCTGGTCTCGGGTGGCCGCTGGCTGGCCGAGGCGTGGCGCGACTCGAGCACCGCCCCCCAGTAGCGTGGCGCCCGTGGAAACCGAGCCACGCACCGTGGTGGTGATTCCCGCCTTCAACGAACAGGAATCGCTGCCGGCCGTCCTGGCCGAGTTGGCCGACACCGTTCCCGAGTTGGCGGTGGCCGTCATCGACGATGGCAGCGCCGATGCGACCGCCGACGTGGCCCGGGCCGCGGGCGCGGTCGTGCTTCGCCTGCCGTTCAACCTGGGAATCGGTGGTGCCCTGCGGGCCGGCTTCCGGTTCGCCGTCGAGGAGGGCTTCGATCGGGCGGTGCAGTTCGACGCAGACGGCCAGCACGATGCCAGCCAGATCCAGGTGTTGCTCGACGCGCTCGACGAGGGCGCCGACATGGCCATCGGCAACCGCTTCGGCTCCTCCGACGACTACGAGGTCGGCGCCACCCGCGGGTTGGCCATGCGGTCGCTGCGTTGGCTCACCCGGCGCCTGGCCGGTCAGAGCTTCGTGGACACGTCCTCGGGGTTCCGCGCCGTTCGGCGCCCACTGCTCGAGCGCTTCGCCACCGAATACCCCGTCGAGTACATGGACTCTGTCGAGACCCTCATCAGCGCGTGCCGGGCCGGCTTCGATGTGCGCGAGGTTCCCACCACCATGCGGGCCCGAGCCGGCGGTCAGCCCTCCAACCGCAGCTTCCGCCTGGTGTACAACTACCTACGCTTGCTGGTGACGGTGATGTCGTCGACGCTGCGACGCCGCCCGCGCCCGACCTGAACGGAGACCGACGTGAGTGCACAGGCCCATGTTCTGCTGGTGATCCTCACCGTGGGCGCCATCGCCTTCATCCTGCGCCTGGTCAGCCGGCAGGTCCTGAAGGCGAAGTACGCCCTGCTCTGGGTCACCATCGGCGCGGGTGTGGCCGTAATGGCCGCCGTCCCCAGCCTGCTGGACACGGTGGCCGGTTGGCTCGGGGTCGAATACCCACCGGCGGTCTGGCTGATGATGGGGCTGGTGTTCCTGTTCGTGTTGTCGGTGCACTTCTCGTGGGAGCTCTCCCGGCTGGAGGGCCGGGTCCGCACCCTGGCCGAAGAGGTGGCCCTGCTCCGTCACCGCGTGGAGGAGCAGGACGCCACCGTCGATCGATGACCGGTGTGACACGAGCCCGATCCGGTATGCCGGCCCGGGGGCGGTAGGATCGCGGGTCGCCCGAAATTCCCTGAGGATCTCCGTGCATCGGTCTCGCCGGCTGGCCACCCCCGAGGTGGCCGTGTCCCCTGAACAGTTGAGCAAGATCGGTGACCTGGCGGCCAGCGCCGGCATCCGTCGGATCCACATGTTCGCGTGGCGCGATCTGGTCGATATCGAGGCCGGTGGATCCGAGGTCCACGCCGCCGCGGTGGCCTCGGTGTGGGCCCGGGCCGGCCTCGACGTCACCATGCGCACCTCGTGGGCGCAGGGTTCGCCGCCCAAGGCCGTGCGCGACGGCTACAAGGTGGTCCGCAAGGCCGGCCGCTACCTCGTGTTTCCGCGGGCCATCGGTTCTGAGCTGGCCGGCCGTCACGGCCAGCGCGACGCACTGGTCGAGATCTGGAATGGCATGCCCTTCCTGTCGCCGTTGTGGGCCCGGGGGCCACGAGCCGTCTTCCTGCACCATCACCACGAGAAGATGTGGCCACTTGTGCTCGGGCCCAAGCTGGCCCGGCTGGGATCGGTCTTCGAGCAACGGATCGCCCCACCGCTGTACCGGGGAACTCCCATCATCACGTTGTCCGAGTCGTCGCGAGAGGAGCTGGTGCACAAGATGGGACTCCGGGCCGAGCAGGTCCATGTGGTTCCTCCGGGCATCGACCCGTACTTCGGTCCGGGCTCGCAGCGCTCGGCCGAGCCGCTCATCGTCGCCGTCGGACGACTGATGCCATCGAAGCGGTTCGATCTGCTGATCGAGCAGGCCAGTCGGGTGCGGCGCCGAGTTCCCGGACTGCGTCTGGTCATCGTGGGCGAGGGCTACGAGCTGGACACCATCGAGGCCTTGATCCGCAACCTCGATGCCGAGGACTGGGTGGAGCTGCCCGGTCGGGTCGATGACGAGGAACTGGTGGAGCTCTACCGGCGGGCTTGGCTGGTGGCCAGCGCCTCGATCAGCGAAGGGTGGGGCATGACGCTCACCGAGGCGGCGGCGTGCGCCACGCCGGCGGTCGCCACCGACATCGCCGGCCACCGCGATGCCGTCATCGATGGCCAGACCGGGCTCCTGGCTGCCAGCGACGAGGCCTTCGCCAACGCCCTCCACGACCTGCTGACCGATTCCGAGCAGCGCGCTCGTCTGGGTGCCGGAGCCCTGGCCTACGCGCAGAGGTTCACGTGGGAGGCCACCGCCCGGGGTGCGCTCGAGGTGCTGGTGGCCGACGCGCTGGCCAAGGGCCACCGGCCGCGCTGACGGCCGGTCGGTTGCCGTCGTCATCGATGTCCTCTCCCCCGGCGTCGCCCCTCTCGGACCGGGCGTTGCTGGTCGACCGGATCTCGCTCGTCATTCTGGGTGTGATCTCCTACGTGCCGCTGCTGCTCACCGATCGGGGACAGATCGGCGCCGATACCAAGCCCTACCTGTACCTCGATCCCGGTGCCCTCCTGAGCGACTCGCGGTGGATGTGGCAGCCCGAGGTCGGTCTGGGATCAGTGCCCCACCAGAACATCGGTTACCTCTGGCCGATGGGCCCGTACTACTGGGTGATGGAGACCCTGGGATTCCCCGACTGGGTCGCCCAGAGACTGTGGATCGGCACCACGATCCTGGCGGCCGGACTGGGCGTGCGGTATCTGCTGCGGACCATCGGTTGGCGCAACGTGGGCGTCACCGTGGCGCTGTTCGCCTACGCCTTGAGTCCGTACGGCCTGGCCTACTTCGCTCGTATCTCCGCACTCCTGTTGCCGTGGGCCGGCCTGCCATGGCTCATCGGCCTCACCATCCGGGCGACCCGCAGTCAGGGCTGGCGTCACCCGGCTGGGTTCGCACTGGTGGCCGTCACCATCGGCAGCATCAATGCCACGTCGCTGTTGCTCGTGGGGCTGGCCCCGGCCCTGTGGGTCGTGTACGAGATGGTGATCCGACGCTCGTGGACCCCGATGTGGGCCGGCGTGCGGATCGGGATGCTCACCCTCGGCTGCTCGCTGTGGTGGATCGTCGGGGTGCGAACCCAGGGTCAGTTCGGTCCCAACGTCCTTCGGTTCACCGAGACCTACGA
>Ga0224505_10002275_pt1 | contig 11391 bp, 12 predicted proteins | sample SF_Jan12_sed_USG_FD_169102 | JGI IMG/M metagenome (GOLD analysis project Ga0224505, IMG submission 169102) | Sediment microbial communities from San Francisco Bay, California, United States - SF_Jan12_sed_USGS_4_1 | ecosystem: Environmental > Aquatic > Marine > Sediment | place: USA: California...
GTTCGATCGCCTGGTCGTGGCGTTCAGCGGTGGTGCCGACAGTGCCTTCCTGGCCTGGGTGGCCAACGACACCCTCGGGTCAGAGCGGGTGATGGCCGTCACCGCGGTGTCACCGTCGCTGGCCGCTGACGAGCGGGCCGACTGCGCACGCCTGGCCCGGTCGTGGGGTCTGCGCTGGACCGAGGTGGCAACCGACGAGATGGATCGCGCCGCGTATCAGCGCAACGACGGAGACCGGTGTTACCACTGCAAGGACGCGCTCATGGACGCCATGGTGCCGCTCGCCGAGGAGGTGGAGGCGACGGTGGTGCTCGGCGTCAACGTGGATGATCTGGGTGAGCATCGACCGGGTCAACATGCGGCGGCCCGTCGGGGCGCCCGGTTCCCGCTCGTCGAGGCCGGCTTCAGCAAGGAGGAGCTGCGGGCCACATCCCAGGTGTTGGGGCTCGAGACCTGGGACAAGCCCGCCGCGGCCTGTCTGGCGTCGCGCGTGCCGTACGGCACGACGGTCACGGTCGGCGTGTTGTCGTCGGTCGAGCGGGCCGAGGCCGCCCTGCGGCGCCTCGGGTTCGCTTCGCTGCGAGTGCGACACTACGAGGACGTGGCTCGCCTCGAGGTGCCTGTCGGTGACCTTCAGCGGGTCCTCGACCGCCGACTCGAGGTGATCGAAGCGGTTCGCCGCGGCGGCTATCGGTACGTCACGGTCGACCTCGAAGGATTTCGGTCGGGCAACCTCAACGCTGCTCTCGGGACCTCGGCACCGTGAACCGGTCCTCGCTCGCCGACGACGAACGCATGTTGGTCGGCTACGCCATCGCACTGGCCGACGGTATCCAGGCCGCCTTGGCGCCGTGGGTGGTGCGGTCGGTGCATCGGGTGGCCGAGGACCAAGGCTTGACCGTCGATCCGGCCACGGCCGACGCGGCGGCCGCTGCGTGCCGTCGGGAGGTCGGCGACCGCATCGCCGAGGTGCTGGCCCTCGACATCGACGACCAGACCGTCAACCCGCTCCAGTTGCTGCGGGAGGCGGTGCGCTATCCGTCCGGGGTGCTCCGGTCTCTCGGGGCTCGTCCCGTCGACCGTGACCCATTCGCGGTGGAGAACTTCCCCGACGACCCCTTCAACCTCACCCCCGCCTCGTTCGCCGACATGGACCACGATCTCCAGGATCTCGGTCTGCACTGGGGCGCGGCCAAGGCGCATGTCCACCTGCAACGTCGCCGGACTCGGTCGTGATCGTCGCCGCCTACGTCCCGTCGATGATGGACCGCAGTCGGGTGGAGAATGCCCTCCCCGAGGCCTACTTCGTGGCCACGGCCGACCAGCTGGGGCTGGTCGACGCCGACGTCGTGGTGCTCGACCTCGATGCCGATGGCTCTCTCGAGGCCCTGGCCGAACTGGTCACCGACGCCCGGGTGGTGGGGTTCGGCCGTCACACCAATGTCGAGACGCTGCGGCGGGCGGCGGCCGCGGGTTGTGAGGCGATGGCCCGGAGTGCGTTCTTCAAGCGACTGCCGGAGCTGTGACGGCACTCGACCCCCCGGCGGAGACGGCCGGGACGCGAACCGGGCACCTGGATCGGATCGCCGAGGTGCCGGTGTGGCGCCATCGGATTCCGGTTGGTCACGGTGTGGTCACTCCCGGCACCGAGGACACCGTGGCCGAGCTGGATCGGCTGCAGATCCCCCTCCACCTCGACGGGCAGCGGGTCCTCGACGTGGGTTGTTCGGACGGCTACTACTCCTTCGTCTGCGAACAGCGGGGTGGCACCGTCACCGCCATCGATGATGAGAGCTCGTTCCTGGGCGGCGACGAGCGCCGCAACGGCCTGCGGACGGCGTCCGATCTGCGGGGATCGACGATCGACTATCGGGTCGCCGATGTCCACGACCTGGCCACCGCCTCGGTGGCCGGCCCCTTCGACCTGATCCTGTTCGTCAACGTGCTGTATCACCTGGAGAACCCGGTGCTGGCCCTGCGCCAACTGGCCGAGGTGGCCCGACCGGGCGCCCTGCTCGTGCTGAAGACCTACTACCGGACCGATGTGCGGGTCTGGGTCCGCGGTCGATGCCTCGGATTCGATGTGATGCCCGCGCCCAAGTGGTGGTTCTTCCCCGGCACCGAGCTGGGTGGCGACCCCACCAACTGGTGGGCGCCCAACCGTGCCGGCCTCGCCGCGCTGTTGGAAGCGACCGGCTGGTCCCACCGCTTCACCGGCCGCTGGCGCGACCGTCTCTACCTCCACGCCCGCCGCACGCACGCGTAACCGGCTCCGACCCTGTTGCCGGTTGGTCAGTCGCCACGGGTCCAGCCGGCGTCGGTGATCGGCCGAGGTTCGAAGAACAGGCACCCATTTGGACAGGCGAACGGGGCCTCCTCGTTGGCGTCGACCCGGCATCGGCGCACCGTGTCGCCGCCGGTCGTCGACCGGCTCGAGTAGTGCCGACAATCCTCACGCACGGCCACCGGCTCAGTGTTGCACGTCGAACCGATCGAGGAGAGCATCGTCGCGCCAGACGGTGTTAACACGCCCGAAACACGGGCGTGACCGGCGAGACACCTGGGCCGGTCAGGCTGGTGCGGTCTGGCGATGCTGGGAGGCAACGGTCATGGAGGGCAACACCGCGTGGATGCTCATGTCCACGGCACTGGTCGTGTTCATGGTGCCGGGACTGGCGCTGTTCTACGGCGGGATGACCCGCTCGAAGAACGTGCTCAACATGTTGAACATGAACATGTACTGCCTGGGCATCGTGCCCCTGATGTGGGTGCTGTTCACCTACTCGCTCGGCAACAGCTCGGGTGACCCCAGCTCGGGCCTCTCCCGTGAAGAGCTCATCGGCAACTTCGACGCGGTGGGGCTGGACAACATCACCGGCACCGACCTCATCCCGGTGGTCTTCTTCATGACCTTCGCGGCCATCACCCCCGCCCTGATCTCCGGGGCGGTGGCCGATCGCATGAAGTTCTCGGCTTGGGTGTTGTTCGTGCCGCTCTGGTCGCTGATGGTGTACACGCCGGTCACCTACTGGGTGTACAGCGGTTGGCACCTCGACCTCGATCCCGAAGCCATCGACTTCGCCGGTGGCACCGCCATCCACATCAACGCTGGAGTGGCGGCCCTGGTGCTGGTGCTGGTACTCGGGCGCCGCGCCGGCTGGCCCCGTGAACCCATGCCGCCCCACAACATGCCACTCGTGATGCTCGGCACGGGCATCCTCTGGTTCGGATGGTTCGGCTTCAACGCCGGGTCGGCCGGCGCGGCCGACGGTGTGGCCGTCCAGGCGCTGCTGAACACGTTCGTCGCCGCCGCGGCCGGGATGCTGTCGTGGCTGGCCGTCGAGAAGCTGCGCGACGGTCAAGCCACCACGCTCGGTGCGGCGTCGGGCATCGTGGCCGCACTCGTGGCCATCACCCCGGCCGCGGGCTATGTGGGGTCCATGTCGAGCATCGTCTTCGGGCTGGTGGCCGGCGTGGTCTGCTACTTCGCCATCCAACTCAAGTTCCGCCTCGGCTACGACGACAGCCTCGATGTCGTGGGCATCCACGGTGTCGGTGGTCTGGTCGGCGGCGTGCTCCTCGGCTTCCTGGCCAACGCTGACGTGAACGGGGTGGATGGGGTGTTCTTCGGTGACTCCGGGCTGTTGGCCAGCCAGCTCATCGCCATGGGGTCGGTCGTGCTGTTCAGCGGGGTGGTCACCTTCGTGATCGCCAAGGGCCTGGACCTGGTGATCGGGCTGCGGGTCGACGAGGAGTCCGAGGCCATCGGGCTCGATCAGTCACTGCATGCGGAGACGGCGTATCAGTAGCAGCCGGGAGGGTGGTCCCTCGCGTGGGAGTACCGTGAGCGCCGTGCGGCTGCGTCGCGACGAGATCATCGACAATCCCGCCCTGCGCGGCAGGGAGTTGTGCCGGGCCCACAGCGCGGTCCTCGACCAATGGCTGGGCACCCTCTTTCGCGACATCGTGACCGACGGTTCGGGCGTGGCGCTCGTGGCCGTGGGTGGATACGGGCGGGGCGAGCTCAGCCCGGGCAGCGACATCGATGTGTTGTTGCTGCACGAGCCGAAGTACCCGATCGACCGGATCGCCGAGAAGCTCTGGTACCCGGTGTGGGACGAGGGGCTCAAGCTGGGGCACTCGGTGCGCACCCCCAAGCAGGCCCTCGACCTGGCGGCCGACGATCTGGAGACGGCGACGGCACTGTTGCACTGCCGGCTGGTGTCGGGTGACTGGGCATTGGCGTCGGGGCTGGCCGACGAGGCCCGTGCCCAGTGGCGATCGGGTGCCAGTCGATACCTTCCCGAACTGGCCGATCGCACCCGCGAGCGCCATGAGGAGATGGGCGAGGTGGCTTTCCTGCTCGAGCCCGACCTGAAGAACGCCCGCGGCGGGCTGCGCGACGTCCATGCCCTGCGATGGGCCGAGGTGGCCGAGCCCCTCTTCGGCGATCAGTCCTCGGCGGCCATGGACCGGGCCTATGGCGTGCTGGTGGCCGCGCGCGCCGAGGTTCACCGGCTGGGCGGACCGGTGACGAACATCCTGCGTCTCGATCGCCAGGACGAGGTGGCGGCCCGACTCGACTACGTCGATGCCGACGCCCTGATGGCCGACGTGGCCGGTGCGGCCCGGTCGATCGCGTGGACCAGCGACGCCACCTGGCACCGACTGCGGCGGTCGCATCGGGGCCGCCGGCTACGCGCCCCCAAGGCACGCGAGGTTTCGCCGGGAGTGATCCTCGAGGATCGAATCATCCGCCTCGACCGGCGATCCAGTGTACACGACGACCCGCTGATGCTGTTGCGCCTGGCGGTGGCCGCGGCCACCCACCACGCCTTCATCGAGCGGGCCACGCTCGACCGGCTGGTGGAGGAGGCACCGCCGCTGCCCGACCCGTGGCCGCTCGAGGCGCGCGGTCTGTTGGCCGACCTGTTGCTCACCGGTGACCCGGCCATATCCGTGATCGAAGCGCTCGACCAGATGGGGCTGTTCGTCCGCGTCATCCCCGAGTGGGAGCCCTGTCGCAGCCGGCCCCAACGCAACGCCTACCACACGTTCACCGTCGACCGTCACCTGTGCGAGTCGGCCGCCCGGGCGGCCACCCTCGCCGATCACGTCGATCGGCCCGACCTGCTGGTGCTCGGTGCGCTCTTCCACGACATCGGCAAGGGTTACCCGGGCGACCACACCGAGGTGGGCATGGTCCTGGTCGACACCATCGCCCGCCGGATGGGCTTCGAGGAGGACGAGGTCGACCTGCTGGTCGACATGGTGAAGCTCCACCTCCTGCTGCCCGACGTGGCCACGCGCCGCGACCTGGACGACGATCGCACCATCCGCACCGTGGCCGAGCAGGTGCGCTCGGTCGACACGCTCGAGCTGCTCGGTGCGCTCACCGAGGCCGACTCGGTCGCCACCGGTCCGGCCGCATGGAGCGAGTGGAAGGCCGGGCTGGTCGACACGCTCATCGACCGGGTCGCCCACGTCCTTCGGGGCGGCGACCTCGGTGAGGTGGTCGAGGGCGACTTCCCGTCGGCCGAACAGTTGGAGATGCTGGCGCGTGGCAAGCGGGTGATCGAGGGTCATGGCGACACCCTCACCATCGTCACCGAAGACCGTCCGGGTCTGTTCAATCGCGTGGCCGGGGTGTTGGCCCTCAACGGCGCCGACGTCTTCAGTGCCTCGGCCTACAGCGAGGCCGGTATGGGCATCGAGGTCTATCGGGTCGGTGCCGCCCACGGTGCCGAACCCGCGTGGGACCGGATCCTCGCCGACGTCGAGCGGGCCATCGACGCCAAACTGGCCATCGATGCCCGCCTCGCCGAGCGACAGGAGACCTACGGTCGCCGCAGCGCGGCAACGGCCCGACCGCTGGCGCCCAGCATCACGGTTGACAACGATGCCTCGGCCGTGGCCACCGTGGTCGAGGTGAGCTGCCCCGACCGCATCGGCGTGCTCTACCACATCACCAAGGTCTTCCATGAGTTCGATCTCGACATCGTCAGCGCGAAGGTGCAGACGCTGATGCACGACGTGGTCGACACCTTCTACCTCCGCGATCGCCATGGCGACAAGATCGCCGATCCCGAGCTGCTGTCCGAGCTCGAGCGAGGCCTGCTCTTCGCCCTCGACCAGTGACCGACGATTCGCCGCTGTCGGAGAAGGATCTGCTGCGCTGGTCCGAGGCCCTGTCGGGTCTGGCCCGCACCGGCTTGGCCTTCACCGACAGCCTCTACGAGCGCGAGCGCTTCGAGGAGATCCTGGCCGTGGCGGCCGACATCAGGACCAAGGCCGAGTCGCCGTACGATGCCGAGACGCTGCTGCACGAATGGACCAAGCAGGTCGGCCACGGCGTACCCGGCTACGTGACCCCGAAGGCCACCGTGGCCGCGCTCGTCGGCAACGAGCGGGGTGAGCTGCTGCTGGTGCAACGGGCCGACTCGGGGATCTGGCTCTATCCCACGGGCTGGGCCGATATCGGGTACTCGCCGGCCGAGGTGGCCGTGAAGGAAGTGCTCGAGGAGACGGGCATCGAGACCGAGGTGGTGCGTCTGGTGGGGGTGATGGACGGGCTGCGGCTGGGCTTCACACGGATCCCCCTGTACTCCATCGTGTTCCACCTTCGAGCTGTCGGTGGTCGGCTGACCCCCCACCCCCTCGAGTGTGAGGACGCCGGCTTCTTCGGCGAGCATGCGCTCCCCGAGCCGATCGTGGGTGTCCAGCAGTGGCGACAGCTGGCGTTCGCCGCCATCCGAGGTGAAGACGTGGAGCCGTACTACGACGAACCCCGCACCCCGCCGTGGGCCGGCGATCGACAGGAGACCGAATGACCGCCACCGTCGGCTACCGACAGACCACGGACGGGCTCACCCTGCTGGAGCGACACTGGTCTGCTGCGTCGGCGCGGGCAACGGTGCTGATCGTGCACGGCCTGGGTGAGCACAGCGGCCGCTACGAGCACGTCGGGGCTCGGCTGGCCGATGCCGGTTACGACACCCGAGCCATCGACCTGCGCAGTTTCGGGCGCAGCGGGGGTCGCACTCGCTCGTACGTCGAGGCGTTCGAGCGATTCCTCGACGATGTCGAGGCCTTGGTGGTGCAGGCCCGGACCGAGGGACGTCCCGTCGCCGTGTTGGGCCACTCGATGGGGGGACTGATCGTGACGGCCTACGCGGTCAGTGGTCGCCCGCAGCCGGCCGCCTATGTGGTGTCCGCCCCGCTGTTGGGGGTGGAGGCGCCCCGCTGGCAGCGCATGCTGTCGAGGCTGCTCACCCGGTTGGCACCACGCGTGTCGATTCCCAACAACATCGATGCGGCCACGCTCAGTCGCGACGTGGCCGTGCAGCAGGCCTACGACGCCGATCCGCTGGTGCAGCACGGGGTCACCGTGCGGCTGGGCGCCGAGATGTTCCGGGCCATGGACGCCACCAGCGTGGCTCTGGATCACATCGTGGCGCCCATGTTGGTCCTGCACGGAGCCGAAGACGTGCTCGTCCACCCGCGATACTCGGCGCCGCTCGGTGGCGTGGAGTCGGTCAGGCGGGAGCTGTTGGCCGGGCTGCGTCACGAGATCTTCAACGAACCCGAGGGCGACGAGGTGCTCGACCGGGTGATCGAGTGGCTCGACACCACCGTGGTCTGACGAGCACCGCCGCGGTCGGCGGTGCACTCCTGAACGGTGGACCGGGTCCGGCGCCGCTCAGACGCCGGCCAAGAGCTCCCGGAAGGGTTCGAGGCCGCCGGCCGCCGGTTCTGTCGTCACCATGAAGTCGCGTACCACCTCGACGAAGCGCTCGGGCTGCTCGACATGCGGGAAGTGCCCCGCGCCTTCGAAGATCTCCAGCCGACTGTGGGCAATGGTGGCGTGGGCGTTGTAGGCGTGCTCGATGGGGATGATGGGGTCGTCGTCCCCCCAGACGATCATCGTGGGCATGGCCGCAGCCAGGTACAGACGGTCGGTGGCGTTCACCGACTGGCCGCCGGGATCGAGCACGGCCCTGAGCGTGCGAACGAAGGCTGCACGGTTCTCGGCCTGGGTGAGTGAGGCATACGCCCGCCACATCTCGGCCAGTCGCGGTGCGTGGAGCCCGCGGCGGTGCAGCGAGCGGCTGATGGCATCGCCCCGGTCGCGAAACAGTGGTGGGAACAGCACGGGCATGAGGTACTCGGCGCCGGGCAGGGTCAACACTCGCAGGAGCCAGCTGACCTCACGACCCAATCCTCCGCTTCCGACCAGCACGAGTCGGTCCACCAGCTCGGGGTGCTGGTACGCGAGCTGCATGGCCACGCCGCCGCCCAGCGACTGGCCGATGACCGTCACCGGTCCGAGCTCGAGTACGGCGAGCAGGTCGCGCAGTCCGCTGGCGTAGGCCCCCAGCGAGTAGTCGCCCATGGGCTTGGCCGACTCGCCGTGGCCGATGAGGTCGGGGGCCAGCACGGTGTAGTCGCGGGCCAAGGCCGGCATGACGTCGCGCCATGTGCGCGAGCTACCGGCCATCCCATGGATCAACAAGATCGTGGGACGGCTGCGATCGGCGTCGGCCAGGCGATAGCTGACGTCGTGGCCGTGGATCGTCACATGACGTCGTGGGATGCTCATACCCCCATGTTACCAACGGGTAGCTTCGATGCCGAGGGCCGAACGTCCCGGCCCCGGGCCCGACGCACCTACGCTGGGGGTCATCGACGGCCCTCCGACAGACACCGACGAAGACGCCGATGACCAGTTCGATCCCGAGCGCCTGGCCGAATGCGGGTACTGGCGCTGTGGCGAGCTGTTCGAGCAGCGCAGCGTGAACCACCGCTACTGCGCCAAGGCGTGTCGCAGTCGTCAGAAGAAGTGGGAGCGGGCCCAGCAACGCCGAGCTCGACGCCGGGGCTGAGCACCGGCGGCTGCGAACCGTCCGGACCGACGCGGGGGCACCGGTCGGCTGAGCTCGTCAGTCGGGCTGGTCGCGCAGGAACTGCTCGACCTCGGCCACCAGCTCGTCGGGGTCGGCTTCCTCGAAGGGCCCTTCGTCGTCCGCCTCCTCCTCGAACGGGCCGAACTCGAGCTCGTGATCGTGGGCCGCTTCCAGCTGGGCCACGTACTCCGCCGTCTCGTCGTCCTCGGCCACCAGTTGATCGACCTGGCGCTCGTAAGCGGCCGACGCGATCTGGAGGTCAGTGGTCACCACCGACACGTCGAGCAGCGCCTGGAGGCGTTCCAGCAGGGCCAGCGCCGCTTTGGGCGAGGTGGCCCCGGAGACGTAGGACGGGACGGCGGCCCACAAGGCCACCGCCGGCAGACCGGCGTCCTGGCAGGCGCCGTGCAGCACCCCGACGATGCCGGTGGGTCCTTCGTAGGTGGAGACCTCGAGCTCGAGATCACCGGCGATGTCGGCATCGTCGGCCCGGCCGTACACCGGCACCGGTCGGGTGTGGGGCACGTCGGTGAGCAACGCGCCGAGGGTGATCACCATGCGGGCGTCGGTGCGCCGGGCCACTTCCAGGATCTGCTCGCAGAAGGTGCGCCAGCGGAGTTGTGGCTCCGTGCCGGAGAGCACGATCACATCGTCGGCCGAATCGGGCACCGTGAGCGCCGTGAAGGTGTTCTCGGGCCAGGTGATGTGCCGTTCACGTTCCTCGTCGAGGGTGACCAACGGGCGGGCGGTGGTGAAGTCGTAGAAGTCCTCGGCTTCGATCGAGGCCAACGGTTCCCCGTTCCAGCGGCGGACCAGGAAGCTGGCGGCGCTCGAAGCGGCCTCACCCGCGTCGTTCCACCCCTCGAAGGCGCAGATGAGCACCGGTCGCCGCAGGTCGGGTTCGTTCAGCCACCGGAGCGCCGGGCCGTCATCGGGTTGTGCCGGCTTGCCCATCGGCACCGAGGGTATCCGAGCCGACGGCGGGTGCGGCCGGCGCCCACCCGCCCGCCGATCCACTGGCTAGGGTCGACCGTTCAGCCCCGATCCGGATCCGGGAGGCGCGTTGCCAGAAATCCAAGAGATCGTCGCCGTCGACGACGAACTGGTCACAGCCTTCGAGCGCCTCACCCCGCAGCTCTCGTCGTCCAACCCGCCTCCGTCACGCGACGCGCTGGCCGCCATCGTGGCCAGTGAGGCATCGGTGCTGTTCGCCGCCCGGGACGATGTCGGGCGAATCGTCGGCAGCCTCACGCTGGCCGTCTTCCGGATCCCCACCGGCCTGCGGGCGTGGATCGAGGACGTCGTGGTGGACGAGTCGGCGCGCGGCCAGGGCATCGGGGCCCTGCTCAACCAGGCCGCCATCGAGCGGGCCCGCCAGCTCGGTTGCACCACCGTCGATCTCACGTCTCGGCCCTCGCGTGAGGCAGCCAACCGGCTGTACCAACGGCTCGGCTTCGTCCCCCGCGACACCAACGTGTACCGCTACCAGCTCTGACCGCCCGGATCTGCGCCGATGCGGGCGGTGCACGAGACTGGGTCGCCGTCGCAGGGAGGATGCGGTGCTCACAGCCCAGGTTGACGGACCGAACGTGGCGCTCGTCGCCGTCTCGGCCGGACTGATCGTGGCCGCCGCCGTGTTCATCGCCGGGTTGTGGGCGCAGCGGCGGCCGCCTCGGGTGGAACCCGCCGGGCCCACCGACGTCCTCGGTCCCGAGACCCCGGCTCTCGTCGACATGCTGACCGGCGGCTTCGAGGTGAACGACGATGCCGTTCCCGCCACCGTGGTCGATCTGGCCCATCGCCGCTGGATCAGCATCGAAGATGTCACGGGCGGGCATTGCGCCATTCGTTCGCGAGCGGCGCCGGGTCGGGGAGAGCTGACACCCTACGAGGCTCGGGTACTGCGCCACATCGAATCCCACACCGTGAACGGCGTCGCCCCGGCCGCCGCGCTGACGCTGGGCGATGAAGGGGTGTCGAAGCGATGGTGGACCGGCTTCGTGCGGGAGGTGCACGCCCACGGCCGCGCCCTCGGCCTCAACCGGCCGCGATGGGATCTCCGACACCGCGGTCTGGTGTGGGCCCCGATCACCGCGGCCGGTGTGGCCACCATCGCCGCGGCCAACACGACGGACACCACCGAGGGCGACATCGGCGCATGGGGCGAGCCGGCCGTCATCGTGTTGGGCCTGTGCTTCGTGGCCCTGGCCGGCCTGATCGGAGTGGCCGGCCGCATCACCCGTTCCGAGGCGCAGACCGAGACGCCGGCGGGTGTGGAGGCCGCCGCTCGCTGGCTGGGAGTCCGCGAGTGGATGGTGGAATCGACGGACTTCGAGGACAAGACCGCCGCGTCGGTGATCCTCTGGGAACGCCCCCTCGCCTACGCCACCGCCTTGGGATTGGCGCCCGACGTGCAACGTCAGCTTCCGTTCGAGGCCGATCACGATCGTCACGCCTGGAGCCGTGCCGCCGGCTATTAACACCAAAT
>Ga0224505_10002278_pt1 | contig 11387 bp, 10 predicted proteins | sample SF_Jan12_sed_USG_FD_169102 | JGI IMG/M metagenome (GOLD analysis project Ga0224505, IMG submission 169102) | Sediment microbial communities from San Francisco Bay, California, United States - SF_Jan12_sed_USGS_4_1 | ecosystem: Environmental > Aquatic > Marine > Sediment | place: USA: California...
GTGCCCGACGCCCAGCGCGACGACGTGACGCACGCGCCGATGATGACCACCGCCGACATGTCCATGAAGATGGACCCGATCTACAGGGAGATCAGCCAGCGCTTCCGTGACGACCGATCGCAACTCGACGATGCCTTCGCTCGGGCTTGGTTCAAGCTCACCCATCGCGACATGGGTCCGAAGGTTCGCTACCTGGGACCCGAGGTCCCCGCGGAGGAGCTCAGCTGGCAGGACCCGATCCCAGCCGGCAGCGAGCTCAGCGCCGACCAAGTCGCCGCAGTCAAGGCAGCGATCCTGGGCTGCGGGCTGAGCGTCACCGATCTGGTGAGCGTCGCCTGGGCGTCGGCCTCGACCTACCGAAGCTCCGACAAGCGCGGCGGCGCCAACGGTGGCCGCATCCGCTTGTCGCCCCAGATCGATTGGGAGGCCAACCAACCCGCTGAGCTGCGCCGAGTGCTGGGCGTGCTCGAAGGCGTGCAGTCGAGTGTCGACTTCGACGTGTCGATGGCCGACCTCATCGTCCTCGGTGGCGCGGCGGCGGTCGAGGTTGCCGCCAGGGCCGGCGGCGTCGAGGTCACCGTCGGTGTGAGCACCGGCCGAGGCGACGCCACCCAGGAGCAGACCGACGAGGAGAGCTTCGCCTGGCTCGAGCCCCGTTGGGACGGCTTCCGCAACTACCTCGGCAAGGGCAGCGCCGACGTCGCCGAGCACCTGCTCGTCGACAAGGCCCAGCTCCTCGGCCTGTCCGCGCCGGAGATGGCCGTGCTGGTTGGTGGCCTTCGGGTCCTGGGCGTCTCCGCGAACGGCCACGGCGTCTTCACCGATCAAGTCGGCACCCTCAGCAACGACTTCTTCGTCAACCTGATGGATCTCAGCACCGAATGGACCGCCTCGGGCTCTACCGCAGGTGTGTTCGAAGGCAAGGACCGGGCCACAGGCAGCGCTAGGTGGACCGGCACTCGCAACGACTTGGTGTTCGGCTCCAACTCGATCCTGCGAGCGATCGCAGACGTCTACGCCGCCGACGATGCGGGCGAGAAGTTCGTGCGGGACTTCGTCAGCGCCTGGGTCAAGATCATGGATAACGATCGGTTCGATATCGCCTGATCGCCCTTCCTCGGGAACGCCCACCGGGACGAGCTCAGTCGCTCCGGTGGGCGTTCGGCATTCTGGCCGAGCTCCGGTGTCGTGGGATCCGCGCCGTCGCGGTCCGCCTCGGTCAACGTCCGGGCGCTCACCACCCAGACGTGCCGGGCTCACCTTTGAACGGGCCGACAACGTCGTTGGTGATCCATCCCCCGTAGAAGCCACCGGCTTGGGGTCGCACGACTTCGCCATCCACCGTGCAGCGGACCAGGCCGGGGTAGAACGAGATCCAACCGGCGTGATCGACGAAGTCCGGGTACGGATCGGGATATCGCCAGCCGACGGGTTCGGTCGTCCCCGCAATCGCCAGATACTCGGCGATACCTTTCCACTCGCAGTGCGATGAGCCCGCCACACGCACCAGTAGCCCCGACTTCACCGATTCCGGCGGCACGTAGAAGGCGGGTGGGTGCGATGTCTCGAGGACCCGCACGGAGCGGTCAGTCGACGCTATGAGGCCTCGAGCCTCCGAAACTTCCACGGTGCGGGCGTCCGGTACCACCGCGGGTGGACGTGGGTAGTCCCACACGGATTCCTGGCCAGGGCCGGGGTCTTCGGCGAACGGCGGGCGACGCGCACCCCGATGCTGCCAGCCATCGCGTACATGCCGAAGCCATGCTGGAGTGTCGTTCCGCACGCCCGCCACGCTACTTGCGCCTGGCGCTAGCGCTCCGGCCCTGCGGGCACCTTCCTGCGAACGTCATCCGCGAGGCCGTGGCCGGCGTCGCCGTAGAGGTATCGGGCTACGCGTGTTCGACGCTCTCGCCAAGAGAGGCGTTGGCCGCCTATGACCGCCTGCGCGGACTCGATCTGGACGTCGCCGCCCGGCCCCAACCGCTCCCTGACAAGCGGCCACCGAGGGAGTCAGTCGGAACCGATCACCGCGACCTTCATGAGTCCGCGCTCTGGCGCATCGCCATGGTTTGGAGTCGCGCCAGCGCGATCCGGCAGACCGCCAGGTAGGGCGCAGCCGGCCACGGGACACCGAAACCGACCCGACAGTGGTCGCGCCCGGTGGGCTCGAGGCGGTGATCGGTCGCGCCGACACCTGCGACCTTCCAGGCCCAGCGCAATCGGTCGTCGTAGTCGGTGATCTCGAACGGCAGACCGATCCCCAACACGGTGGTCACCGTCCCCGTCGCCCCCGCCTCGAGGCGGTGATCGTCGAGTTGCGCGCGCCGCACCATCGGCCCCCACTCGGGCCAGCGCTCCGGGTTCGTCAGCAGCTCCCAGACAGCTTCGGCTCGGGCATCGATGTCGCGGTGTACCCACAGCCTCTTCACCTGATCACCGTACTGCTCAGGTCGGCCCGAACAGGTGTCGAGCGGCACGAGAGGGGGTCCGTCGACGGTCTCGCGTCTCGATCCGTGGGCAGGTCGGCGGGGTGGGGGCCGGTCAGCCCAGCGCCTGCTTGTAGATCTCGAGGGCACGAGCCCTCGCGTCGCGGTGATCCACGATGGGCATCGGGTAGGTCTCGCCGAGGGTCACGCCAGCCGCTGCGAGGCGGGCGGGGTCGGCAGCGTGGGGTTCGTGAATGGACGTCCCGGGGAGCTGGGCGAGCTCGGGGACCCACCGGCGGACGAAGTCACCGTTGGGGTCGAACTTGTTGGCCTGGCTGGTGGGGTTGAAGATCCGGAAGTACGGCGCCGCGTCGGGCCCGGTGCCCGCGACCCATTGCCAGTTGCCGGCGTTCTGAGCGACATCTGCATCGACGAGGTGGTGGCGGAAGAACCGCTCGCCTCGACGCCAGTCGATGAGCAGGTCTTTGACCAGGAAGCTGGCACAGATCATCCGTAGTCGGTTGTGCATCCAGCCCGTGGTGGTCAGCTGTCGCATTCCGGCGTCGACTATCGGGAAACCGGTCTGGCCGTTGCACCAGTGATCGAACCCATCGGGGTCGTCGCGCCAGACGATGTCGTCGTAGCGGGGGCTGAGCGCGACATCGGGCAGATCGGGTCGCTGGGCGAGGGTGTGGGCCCACCAGTCGCGCCACGCCAGTTGACGCACGAACGCGGCGCCACCGGCGGTTTCGGTGCCCACGAGGTCGAGCAGGGTTCGAGCGGCGATGGTGCCGAACTTGAGGTCGGCCGACAGGTCGGAGGTGCCCTCGATCGCCGGGAGATCGCGTGTGACGGGATAGTCCTCGACGCGCTCGAGCCAGGCCGTGACCCGCTGCCGCGCACCGGCCTCACCAGGGCTGTGGCGGAGCGGTCCATCTGGTGGAGGGATCGGTTCACTCGCGACCGCGGTCGGCCGGCCTGGTCCTGGGGTGGGCCAAGGTGTCAGTGGGGTGGCGCTCCACTCGTTGTAGAAGGGTGTGAAGACCTGGGACAGCGTGCCCTTCTTGGTCAGCACGGCTCCGGGCTCGTGAACGGTCACTCCGTTGTAGGTGTGCATCGGCACGTTGAGTGCTCTGGCGACCGCGCCATCGCGCTGGCTCGAGAACCAGCTGGCATCGGCGTTCACGTAGACGGCTGCGCCGTCAGCCTCGGCGATCACATCCGGGACCGCGACCGACGCGGGGCCGAAGCGAACGACCAACCTCGCCCCCAGGTCCCGGAACGCCTGGTCGAGGGCGTGGAGGTGGCCCAAGAGCTGACCTCGACGTATCTGTCCAGCCGACTCGAGCAGCGCCGGCTCGAGGACGAACAACCCGACTACCTCGGCGTGAGCCGAGGTGGCGGCAGCCCACGCCGGATTTTCCCCGAGACGAAGATCTCGACGGAACCACACGACGCCGGGCCTCGGATCGATGATCGCCACGGGCAAAGTATGACCAGTCGACGTGCGAGGCCCCGCACGCCCGCTAGCCCAACAGGGTCTCGCCAGCCATCACCGACAACGACCGGAGCCCGCTCGCGAACCACGACCCCCTGAGCGTGGACCATCACACCTGGTCTGCGCTTGGGCGTCGAACTCGGGCACGCACAGGTTCGGGCGATCCGGGCGAGACGGTCGCCTTCGTCGGGGGAGAGGACACTGCCCGCTATGGCCAGAACGCCGTCAACGACGGGTGGGGGGGCGGTCGTTGCGAGTCCGGTGATGAGGGCGGTACGGGCATCGAGGTCGATGGCGGGCAGCATGAGCCGCAAGCTCGTGTCGAGTCGGAGCTGCGCCTCGGAGAGGACCCCGCCGCGGGGCGGGTGGCGATCATCATCGAAGCCGCGCGCCCCGTCGTGCTGCACGACCTCGTCGCCGAGGCACACGGACTCACCCCCGCGAGCGCGCGGTCACCACGCTGATCGCAGCTGGTCTCGCCAACAAGGAGATCGCCGGTCGCCTGGGTCTGTCGCGGTACACGGTCGAGGACCACGTCAAGGCCGTGTTCGCCAAGACCGCCGTCCCCAACGGAGGCAGCCTGGTCGCCCTCCTCCAGCACGATCACTACCAACCGCGAGCCGACGCCGGTCACCATCCGGGGCCCTACGGCTGGTACCTCGATGACTCGATCCTCCTCGCCGGATGACGAGCCCCGGGTTGTGTTGGCGCGACGAGCGGGAACGTCCCGACGTCGGAGAGCGCCTGAACCGAACCGGCGGCGAGGGTGAGCGGACTTGGCGACACCGTGGTCACACGACAGCGCCGAACAGGCTGCCGATCGCAGCAGTGACGGCCATGGCCAGTGCGCCCCAGAACGTGACGCGCGCTGCGGCGGCGGTGACAGGCGCACCTCCGGCACGGGCGCCCACGACGCCCAGCGCCGCGAGGAACACCACCGCGGTGACAGCAACGAGCGCGATCTGGGCGCCACCGGTCACCAACGCCGCTGCGACCAGCGGGAGAGCGGCGCCGATCGCGAAGGTCGCGGCCGAGGTGAACGCGGCCTGCACCGGACGGGCGGCGGTGGTCTCGAAGATCCCCAGTTCGTCCCGGGAGTGGGTCCCCAACGCATCCGCGGCGGTGAGGCTCACGGCAACCTCGTGCGCCAACTCGGCGGTCAGCCCCCGTTTCTGGTAGATCCGGGTCAGCTCGGCCAGCTCCCGTTCCGGATCCTCACGCAGCTCGTCCCGCTCCCGGCCGATGTCAGCCCGTTCGATGTCGGCCTGGGAGCTCACCGACACGTACTCACCGGCTGCCATCGACATCGCACCCGCAACCAGGCCCGCGACACCGGCCACCAGCACCTCGCTACGTCGAGCGTTCGACGCGGCGACACCGATCACGAGACTCGCCGTCGATACGATCCCGTCGTTGGCGCCCAATACCGCAGCACGCAACCAGCCGATCCGATGAGTCCGGTGGACCTCTTCGTGAACCATAGGCCAACAGTGTTCCAGCAACCAGGAGAGGCCTGCGTACGGAAAAGGCCCACGCATCCCACTCGGTTGACGAGTACCTCCAAGGCGCACATCGTTGCGGGTCAGTTCCCGCAACGTCACCGACACCGCAGATGACGTGCTCGAGTCGACCGTCTGGACGAGATGTGACGGAGGTCGTCGGTACGTCAGCCGACGGTGGATCGCGTCGGAGGACGTGGCAGCAGGCGGGCGGTGACGACCAGGGTGGCGGCGCCGAGCGCAACCCCGGCAACGATGTCGCTGACGAAGTGCATGCCGCGGTACCAACGCGACGCTCCGACGACGATCGGCAACGCGCCGGCCAGGACGACCGAGAGGACGCGGGCCCAGGTTCGATCGGTGTGGCGGAAGACGACCACGGCCACCGCGGCGTAGACGGTTGCGGCCGCCGTGTGACCGGACGGGAAGCTGGAGTCGACAGGTGAGTCGTCGAGTGGGGTCACCTCCGGACGGGCGCGCCGCACCACCAGCGTGATGGTCAGGAAGGCCGCGGCCTCGAGGATGAGCGAGGCACCGACGAGCGCGGCTTCGTGCCATCGGCGCCAGGCCCACAGGAACACGGCGCAGACAAGGACCGTGGCCACGACTTTCACCGAGCTGTCGGAGAGCGCCGATCCGAGACGACTGACAGCGTCGAGTCTGGGGGTACGACGTGCGGCGACCCACTCGCTCGCCCGCTGGTCGAACCGCGTGATCGTCGAACCGCGTCCGAACCCCGTCACGAACTCGCCGACGACGACGCCGGTTGCGGTCAGCACGACCCACCAGACGGCAAGGCGGCCGAGCAGCGCGCGGTCGATGGGCTCGGGCGGCCACAGCCCGGGTGCTCCCCGATCCAGCATGGACCGGCCTGCCTGGTCACGCTTCCGCACCCGTCGCTCCATCCGGGCCCCTCCCCGATGCCTCCAACTTGGTCCTACATCAACGACAGCGATCCCACATCGCCGAACGATCGCCAAGAGGCGCAACGCACTTGCTGAGCGCGAAAGCTGGTGGGGCGAGGACGTTGGCCGGCCGCCGGGGCCGCCGGGCTCGCCGTTCGGGGGACCTCGAGTGACGCGCGACCTTCAGGCACGAACCCCTGTTCGATCTCTGGGACGCGATGGCCAGCGCCGCAACGAAGTCAGCGAGATCCCCTGTGGTGAGGGGAGGGCGCCGATGTCGCGCCGGAACCGGTAGAGCATCGGGTACACGGGCTTCAGTGGGACTACCACGGCCACAAGCCAACACAGATCATTGAGAATTCGGCACTACAGGGACGCCCATGTGAGATGCTATGACGGTGGTAACAGCGACTTTTACGGGACCTGGACCGGACTGATTCTGATGGATTCGATCTGGGACTTGGTGACGGACAACGACTCCGCTGGTGGGAAGTTGGTGACGACCGCCGTCATCGCGGTTGTGGCCATGCTTGCTGGTGCTGTCATCGGGCGGCTTCTTGCTCGCCGGACCGACGACCGATACCGGAAATACTATGCGCGCAAGGCTGTAAACTATGCCGTCGGCATCCTGGCCCTGATTGCGACCGGAATACTCTGGCGGCCGTTTGCCGGCCAGTTGGGACTCGTGCTCGGGTTGATTACCGCTGGCCTAGCCTTTGCGATGCAGGAATTGATCGGCGCACTAGCGGGATGGTTCAACATCGTGTCAGGCTCGATCTTCAGGGTTGGCGACCGAGTGCAAATCGGTGGCGTTCGCGGTGATGTTATCGACATCACGCCGCTGCGTACGAAGGTCATGGAGATCGGGTCGAGCGTCCATGATGACGCCTGGGTCAGGGGTCGTCAGTACACTGGGCGGATCGTTGCAGTTTCGAACAAGGCGACCTTTACCGAGCCGGTGTTCAATTACAGTACGGCATTCAACTTCATCTGGGAGGAGGTCACGATACCGGTCGCCTACCACGACAATTGGCGTGCAGCTGAAGCCATAATGAACGAGGAGGCAATCAAGATATCTACCTCGAAGGATGCCGAGGAAGCGTTGGTCGAGATGGTGGGCCGCTATCCGGTTGCGCGCACCGAGGTCGAGCCTCGTGTGTTCATACGAGCGACCGACAACTACCTGGAGCTCGCCGCTCGGTTCGTCGTTCCGGTGCGGATGGCCCGGTGGCGCAACGATGAGTTCACTCGGAGGGTGTTGGATCGCTTCGAGGAGGTCGGGGTGTCGGTGGCGTCGGAGACGACCGATGTCACCCTGCGCCAGCCCCTGGTCGGAGGCCATCAGCCCTCAACCTCGCCTGCATCGGAGACCTCCTCGGTCCCGATACCTGATTCATCGCCTTGAGCGGCGAGCTGGCGTTCCTCGGGCTCGTGGAAGGAGCGACGGACGCTTTCGTCCAAGAGGTGGAGTTGGCGTTGCAGGGGCGGCATCCGGTCGGTGGGTGCGACATCGATGAGATCGGTGATCGCGGCTCGAAGCCTGCGATGAACCTGGATCGACGAGGATCCGTATTCTCGGATTTCCTCGAATGACAGGGTGACGAGGCCTCTCCAACCGACGATGCTCCGCATGAAGCGCAAGTCGCCGTCGCTGTCACAATAGGCGCCCGTTGGCTGCGGGCGAGTGGCCACTCGGCGCAGGAGGCCATGGAGTCGGTCGATGGTCTGAATGGCCGTAGTGGGATCGTTGAGCGATGGTGACAGCGCTCGTTCCGCAATGTCAACGAGCTGGCGGAAACCGTAGGCAGGGTCCTGGCGCATGCTCCGCTCTCGCCCGAAGTCCATCTGATCCAACAAGTTGGCGGGCGCGACATCGGTTCGCCCGCCGAGCACCTCGATCAACGGTGCTCCGTTCGCCACGAAATCGCCCATGTCCGCAACGAGCCTGAATACGCAGTCATGACGGCGAGCGAGCTCGACCAGTCCACCGATGTCGAGGCCGGCCAGCACTCCGTCTCGACCTTCCAGTGAGATGACTTGACGGCAAGCACCGAGATCCGCCACCTTGTTGGGCATCTCGATGCCGGGATCGACGGTCCAGACGCGATCGAGCGACGCGCTCGTCTCCTCGGCGATCGAGTCAATGATATTCACCACGCGAATTGCCTGGGTGATGTGGTTGACGTAGTAGATGAACGTCACAAGGCTCGTGATTACCAGCCCAAAGGTCAGCGAGACAGACAATCGAGGAACGAATGCAGCACCGACCGCGCCGGTCCTGACCTGGCTGAGAACCACGAGCGCGAAGACGAACGTGGCCGTGAACACGCCAAGAGACACCTGGCTGCCGCGGTCGCGTAGAAAGGAGCGCAGCACGCGAGGCGAGAACTGACTACTGGCCAACTGCAGGGTGACAACGGTGATCGTGAAAACGAGCCCGGTGAAGGTCAACATCGAGGTCACGATCGTCGCGAGGATCTGCTGGGCGGAGGTGGGCCCCCCGTTGAACACGAACCATCCCGGTTCACCATCGAGTCGGCGGTCCAGAGCCATCGACGCGATGGCCAGCACCGTCGCGCCTGCGACGAACACCGCAGGCACGAACCACAGGCCGGTGCGAAGCGTTTCCCGCAGGTGCGCCAAGCGCGCATTCTCGCTTTCTTGCCTCAGGGCCCGTCGCAGACGCATGTACCAGGTTGCCATGGTCCGGCGATCAGGTCGGGCGTTGGCCACCTGCGATTCCATCCGGGCGCGGGGCGTCACCCTGTCGCGGATTGCCTATCGCACCTGACGACAACGCGTATCGTCGAACGCCGCTACCGCGGCTCGGAGGAGAGACGAGGGTGTCTCGCGAAGCTGCACCGATACGGCGGATCGGGCGCCGAGGTGTCGGAAGCTCGCTGCTCGCATTGCGGTGACCGTGTTGGACGCTGGGCGGCGGCGTACGCTGCTTCGGCGACATGGCCGCCTCTCCGTCCGACGTCGACCTGGTTGTCCTGCCGACCCGCGCCCTGCCGCCGCTGCGCGCCATCCTGCGGCGCGTGGCGGCCGCTGTCGGCCTGCTCGTGTTCATCGGCGTCGTCGTCTACCTCGGCCGGGCCGGCTACGTGGACGCAGCCGGCGGGACGATCGGCTGGCTCGACGCCTTCTACTACGCGTCGGTTACGGTCACGACGACCGGCTACGGGGACATCTCTGCGGTCACCCCGACCACCCGCCTGGCCGCCCTCGTCTTGATCACACCGGCGAGGATCCTGTTCCTCATCCTCGTGGTCGGTACGACCGTCGAGGTCCTGACCGAGCGCAGCCGGCGCCTGCTGGCCAGTCAACGTTGGAGGCGTCGCGTGGCCGACCATCACCTGATCTGCGGGTTCGGGTCCACTGGGCAGAGCGTCGCCAGCGCCCTGCTCGATCGGGGCATCGAGCGGCGGCACATCGTTGTCGTCGACGTGGACCCGGCGATGCTCGCCGCGGCCGCCGAACTGGGCCTGACCTGTATACGCGGCGACGCCTCGCGGGTGGCGGTGCTCAACCAGGCTGTCATCGATCGCGCCGAGACCGTGATCGTGACGCCCAACCGCGACGACACGGCGGTCCTCATCACGCTCACGGCCCGCGAGCTGAACCCCAGGGTCCGGATCGTTGCGTCGGTGCGCGAGCTGGAGAACCACCACCTCTTGCGCCAGAGCGGTGCCGATTCGGTGATCGACGCGGCGGCGACCGTCGGACGCCTCCTCGGGCTCGCGACCCAGAACCCCGACGCGCTCGACCTGGTGCACGACCTGCTCGATGCCGGCACCGATCTCGAGCTGGCGACGGTCGCTCCCACCCGCGGCGAGGACGCTCGTTGGGGTGCGCCCGTCGGCGTCTCGGTCGTGGAGGTGGTCCGCGCTGGCCGACGACTACGGGCAGGGGACCCTCCCGTAGCGGACCTTCGGCCCGACGACCGCCTCATCGTCGTGCGTGAGGTCGCCGAGCGCTGAGCTGAGACCGAACCGGCGCCGTCACCATCGACGCCCCGAGATGGTCATGGGACGCGAGATGCTGCGCTGACTCCAACCTTGCGCGGAGGCCCACACCGGCCCGACCGCGCACTCAGCCAGTCCGGTGACCGAAGTGGACGTTCGACCCTGGGCGCATCAATCGAACAGCGCCGACACTCGACGGATCTCCTGATTACCAACGGGGCATCGGTCCGAAATGCGGGTCGAGGCCTGAAAGTAGTCTGATCATGAAGACTGATCGAGCTCCGATCAAGGCGCCGGAGGTGGCGGCGGAGAAGCTGCAGCGCTTGGTGGATCGACTCGCATCCAAGCAGCGGTTCGGCCATGCGGTCATGGGAGTGGAACGCGGCGACGGCTCGTTCAGTTGGCGGGGCGCAGCCGGAGTCGCGAACCTCGAGGGCGCGCCGATGACACCGGAGACGCCGTTCTTCCTCGCTAGCGTGACCAAGCTGTACATCGCGACCATCGTCCTCCAGCTCCACGAGGAGGGCAGGGTCGACTTGGACTTGCCCATGTCCACCTATCTCGGGAATGAGCGAGTCGCGGGGCTGCACCGCGTCGGTGCAGTCGACCACACGCCCGAGATCACGACCTTCCACCTGTTGAGTCATACGTCAGGGCTGAACGACTATATGGAGGGCAAGCCGGACGGGGAGAAGAGCTTGTACCAACAGATCGTCGAAGGCAACGATCTGTCCTGGAGCTTCGACGACGTGTTGAGGATCAGCCGCGATCGGCTACACCCTCACTTCCCGCCTCGAGCACCAACCTCCGGCCGTCGCAAGGGCCGCTACTCGGACACCGGATTTCAGCTGCTGATAGCGATCATCGAGGAGAGCACTGGGGCATCGTTCGCCTCCGTGCTCGAGCAGCGGATCATCCGGCCGCTCGAGCTGCGACAAACCTGGTTGCCAGGCAACTCCGAACCCCTCGACCCAGTTGCGGTGAAGACTGACATCTGGTCGAACAACCGCCCGCTCGCCATCCCGAACGCCATGGCTTCGTTCAACGATCTCTACGCTAGCGTCGAGGACGCCCTGCGGTTCCTGGCGGCC
>Ga0224505_10002279_pt1 | contig 11385 bp, 15 predicted proteins | sample SF_Jan12_sed_USG_FD_169102 | JGI IMG/M metagenome (GOLD analysis project Ga0224505, IMG submission 169102) | Sediment microbial communities from San Francisco Bay, California, United States - SF_Jan12_sed_USGS_4_1 | ecosystem: Environmental > Aquatic > Marine > Sediment | place: USA: California...
CATGGATCAGATTGAACGGGGAATGGGGTGATGCGGTAAACCGCCTCAAGGTTGAAGCGGCAGCGGAGCGTGTGGAGCTGGCGAGAGGAATCGAACCTCCAACCTGCGGTTTACAAAATTCAGATCGCCCTACCTCAGGCAACGTAACCCCACAAGAAACCACGAAGCAAGACGCTGGCACGGATGCTGCTGATGGGGCCAGTTTGTCCTGTCCTGGTAGCAGCGTGGTAGCAGATTGCGATAAGGAAAGCGAGAGAGTTGAAGCTGCCACAGCTCCAGAGACTATGGGTCCTGGTATAGACCAATCGTTATCTGCGCAATCACTTCCAGACGACCATGAGATAGGCACGGAACCATAGTTCTGCCACTGTGCTGAGATTTTGACCCTGATCGGTTTTGCTATTCCCCATCGCTCTATGCAAAATAGAAACAAGAAATATTGAGAGGTATAAATATCTTTATGGAAGACAATGAAAAGTTACATGGATTTTATAGAGACGATGGCACAGAAATAAATCCCGAATTAATACCAAAGCCGAGTCTATGTATTTTATGCACTAAAGACGATGATCCAAAAGAAGAAATACCGTGTATTCTAACCAGAGCAGGTCAACAGGGCGAATCGGAATTTATCTGTCATGCGTTTGAGCCAAAAAACAAGAAGGACAAAATACAGTTTGAGCAAATTTCTCCGGGCGACCCAGAATAAAACGGACCTGGTTTTAAGTCATTGTTGGTCTTGCCCGTGCCCCTGAGCCTGGTCGTTAGTTTACATGCAGCCCCAGAACTCGCTGCTCTAATGCCACGGTTCAGACGAAGAACACCGCAGTGCTCAAGCCTACTTCAGTCCACCTCATCTCAGCCAACTATAACCAAAGCTGTAACTAGACCGAAGCCATGGATTGAATGAGTCTGCGCAGACTTACGTTAGATGGCACAGCAGCTTTCCATGGCCATGGTTGATTGGCAAGGCAGACACACTGTGATTTAGAAACCGAATGAGCGAATTGCATACTCGGAACCTCTGATACACAACGACAACCTGCGATTTCCTAGTTTGCTGCCCGTTGAAATCGCCTGAAATGACACTAGCTTAGAGGGACCTGCTACCACATGGCTACCAACGTGATCCCCACAGAATCCACCAAGAAGCCGAAACGCCGTTATACAAAGCATGGGTTTGCCGCGTCGAATAAGATCGTGTCCACGTTGGGTTATAAGGCGGTCGATGGGCGTTCAGCTCTAGCGATTGAACTGAAACAGGAACGGCAGGAACTGATTCAGGCCCTTGGCGGTCCCTCAGAAATCAGCCCCCAAGAACTCGCCATAATCGACATGATCGCCATGAAGCGCATCCGACGGAAGCCGATTCAAGAATGGGCGCTGTTGAACCGTGACGCGCTGTTCAATCGTCGGAATAAGTGTCTCGCTCCGATTGCCCTTCAGCTTGAGCAACTGGAAGAGTCAGAGGTTCGATTATTGAAGGAACTTGGATTGAAACGGAGAGCCAGGCAGCTCCCCAGTCTTTCGGACTACCTAGCCACGAGTAAGCCGACGCCCACGAACGGCACGCTCCCTGACGGCTCAGCCAACGAGACACCGGAGACCGCCCCGAACACAAGCGAGGCGACGCCATGAACATCATCGAGCAACTCGAGCACCCTCACCTGTTCGGCGCATTGCCACACTTTAAGAATCTTACGACCTGGTCGATGTGGCTTGTCTTTCTCAAGAGCTTATTCGGATTGCCCTTGAATAGCAGCGAATTGGACGCCTTCAAACAGTGTACGGGACGCGCCACGTACAATCCGCCTCCGGGTGGGTTTCCTGAAGCGGTTGCCATTGCAGGCGTGCAATGTGGGAAGAGTTCGATTGCGGGCGCACTCATCGGCTCGGCGGCCTTAACCGGCGACCCAGGAACCGTGGCTATCGGAGTGGCGCAAGACCATCGGGGCGGTATGCGGGTCCTGTTGCGGTACGCTCGCGCTCCGTTTGAGACGCTCGACATGTTCAAGGCCGAAGTGTCTCGTGATACGTCTGACTATTTAGAGCTGCAACGCGGGACGGCCCTCGCCGCATACCCATGCAAACCCGCAGCCCTGCGAGGCGTCAAAGCCAGCATTGTGGTGCTGGATGAACCCGCGCATTTTATCTCCACAGATGGACGACCGACGGATCTGGAAATGTGGCGGGTGGCGCGTGGACGTGTCGCCATGACAGGCGGGAAGATTGTGGCCATCAGCTCGCCGTATGCGCAATCAGGCTTGCTCTACGAATTACATAAGCGACATTTCGGGAACGATGATTCGCCCACCTTAGTGTGGCAAGCCTCATCCAAGATGATGAATCCGCTTCTGAGTGATGATTACTTATCCCGCATGGAGCAGGACGATCCTGACGCCTATCGAAGTGAAGTGCTGGGGGAGTTCCGCCAAGGCGTGAGCAACTTGTTTGATCCTGATGCGCTCGACGCCTGCATTGACGTGGGGGTGAAAGAGCGATTGCCGGACCCCCGCCATCGTTACACGTCGTTTATCGATGCCGCGAGCGGATCGGGACAGGACGGCTTTGCCGTGGGCATTGCGCACGAGGATGCAGGCCGGTACGTCCTGGATTGCGTGCGGGCTTGGCGTCCACCCTTTAATCCATCCGGTGTGATTCAAGAATGTGCAGACCTCTTGAAGCGGTACCGACTGAGTGAGACGTGCGGAGACCGTTACGCCCCGGGCTTCGTGAGTGAAGGCTTCCGGCTCAATCAGGTCCACTATCGCCCATCTGAACGAGACCGTTCATCGATCTACCTAGAACTCTTGCCGATGGTCAATGCCCGGCAGGTGGTGCTGCTAGATCGGCCTGATCTCTTGAAAGAACTGCGCGGTCTCGAACGGCGACGCGGGACGGGCGGACGGGATCGGGTCGATCATCGACGAGGTGCGCATGATGATGCCGCCAATGTGACGGCGGGTTGTCTGACGTTGCTCGCGTCACATGCCGGGCAACAGGTTTATACGTTCAATTTTGTGACCGGTGAGGAGATTCATTTCGACTCAGAAGACCAACGCCTTTTGCTCCGTGAGTCCAGGTTGTCGGGCGTGCCGCCAGAAGTGATTCGTCAGCGATGGGAACAGGAACACGTGTCTTAACCACTCACAAGGAGGTCTCTCGTGATTACGAACAATGTCATTGGATCTGTTGTGCATGGGCCGCTCGCGCTGGTGCAACGGTTGAACGAGGAACTGTCGGTGGAGAAACTGCGAGGGGCCACGTCCACCGTGATGGCAAGCGCGGTTTCTAAACTCGATGAAGCCGCTTCGATCTTGGAGGCGTTCCGGGTGAAGGAAGCGGCGATTCAAACCGACGCCAATCTCTCCGATCAGGGCAAACGGACCAAGATGGAGACGACGGCGAAGGAGTTCCACGCGAAGCTAGCCTTCGTCGAGCAGGCGGCCAATGACCGACGGGAAGCGGCGCGTCAGCTACGGGCAGAATTGGACACGTTGCCGAAAGTGACGACCGATCCCGTGCTGGCGTATCTACGCGAGCAGGAAATCAGGCAAGAACTGCGCAAACTGGCACAGCCAGAGCGCATGAAACTCGTCTCGCAATCCGTCGAGCGCAAGGATCTATCGATCCTGCAAGCCGTGAGAAACGACCCTTTCAACGCACATGAATTGATTCCTCATGAGTTTATGTCGCGAATGCTGGACCAATCGTTGGAGAAGAACCGGGCCGAGGATCTTGAGCGATGGCGGACGTTGACCCTGTGTGCCGAGAAGCTGCAACTGTTAGCCAATACGTTGGATGTGGTGTTAGGCCGGTATCGCCTCGATCTGCCGACGTTCCCGACTCCGCCAATCGGCAAGGTGGATCTCGGCCAGAAGAATCAGCAACAAGCGCCGGAGAAAAAATCGTCGGTCGATGTCCCGCCCAAAACCGTTGGGGCCTTTCAGTAAGTCGGGCGCTGGCCAGCCCCCAAGGGAGCGGCGATCCTTAGCGTTGTGGGTCGTCGTTCCCCATTCTTGGAGCAGAACTCCGATGACGTGCGTTCGATGCCATGGTCTGTGCGCTTCGGAGACGACCGAGACCGACGAAGGCCGGTTGTGTATGGTTCGCTGTTTACTCTGCGGGGCACGGTATGAGGCGCTGGTGAATGCGCATCGCTTCTGTCGGCCTGAACCTTCAAGACCGTTCCCCTCACCAAGGCGAAACTGCCCCGCTTTCCCCTGGCTGAGGGTCGGTACCCTCCTCCTCTCGTCCCGTACGCAGGGAGATCCCCTTACGGGGTCTGTTGCGATTTCACTTTGCCTGTCTTAGTATCGGTCTCCCTGTGAGGCTCCGATGGCCGTTGTCCTTCTGCCTAACCGTTGCTTCCCCATATCACTGTCTAGTGAAGTAGGAGGCACGGCTCAAGGTTGACGAAAGGAACCACGCGCCAGCGATGGAGGCCGCGAGAGACTCAGGAGCTGTACGATGGATGTTTGGCGATAGATGAGTGTGGAGGTCCTGTAAGAAGAGGTGTTATACCGATCCGCATAAACACCCGTGATAAACATTCCAGCAATCGTAACTCATTGAAACGGTAACGTTCCTAGCACATAGTTCACAATCCGCAGTGGCGTGTTATACGGATAGAAAATGCCACATCTGGTTCTTATGCGCCCGTAGCCTATGCCACGGAAGATGAACAAATAGTGAGCAATTAGAGGTAATGGATTCTCACAGTGATTTACAGTGGACGAAAGAATGACAACATGTATCATTTTCGCATCTTCCTCAGCTACGCTCACGCAGATAGGGAAAAGGTCGAACCTATATGCGCGCTCCTACATGATATGGGCTTGGCCCCGGTCTGGGATAAGGACATTGCTGGTGGAAAAGCGTTCGACGACGGAATACGGCGGCAAATTGCGCAAGCCCACGTGTTCATGCCATTGCTTACATCGAGGTCACACGATCGGCCATGGGTCCATCAGGAGATAGGCTATGCATGTGGCATCGGTGTGCCCGTTGTTCCTGTCGCGCTTGGTGCCCTTCCAGACGGGATGCTATCAGGAATACAGGCGATCTGCGTCAAGGACGACCTGTCGGACTTGCGGCAGGGTATAGAGCACGCAGGAATTGAGTCACTAGTCCTGCCCTCCCATGCGGCTGGGGAACTAGAGCGACTAGGGATTACGACACATCTTGCAGAGTTCAGTGAAGAGCGAACTAGACTTCTGGTTAGATATGCTAAAGAAACTTCTCGGTCAGCTTCCATCAAGACAGCGAGCAATATTCTCGTCGTTTTCGCTCCCTGATGCACCACCCGACCACACGATTTGGAACTCAATCGAGTTTCCAGAGCGACGTAGCAGGTACTTGCGAACGTTATTGCGTGAAGAGCGTAGAATACTAGAGGAGCATGCCCGGATTGGAGGTTGTTCCTTGGTTCTCAACCCATTTGTAGACTTCTCTGCTGTTGGAGCTAGGGTTCATCGCTCTCAGCTCGAGATTCTACGAGAATTCCTGATTTCGATGCCAGAGGACATGATTCGCGTGGCATTTGTTGGCGGTAGGTTTTTGGGGAATCTCACGATTATTGGGGACTGGTTCGGCGCCAAGGCATTACCGCCGCAACCTGGAGCAGAGTACCTGCAAACAGTTTTCTGCCACCACGCCTCGACGGTTCTTCGATGGCTACTTGATTTCGACCAGGAACTTGAGGACAGCCTGCACGCAAATGGAATAGAAGTGTGTGAATCGCGAGATTATGCGGTGAAGCGGATTGATGATCGAATCAGGGAGTTGCCATCGCAGTAATCCGCATTCTCAGCCGCTGGCCATTCTATAACAGTGAAGGTGATCGCATAACAACGCCAAACTATTCCATCTTTGAGAAACGTACCTGCCACCGTGGAAATACCAGGAGGCCCAAAGAACCCGACCGCTGACTAACTCTCTGTTCCCCTCATTTCCCGATTGCCTGACCGGAACAGAAAACACGCTTCTTGATGACATCCTCGCCTTCCTGAACAAGAATGGGCTGACCTCACATCAGTCACTCAGCATGATCTGGTCCTTATACAGATCGGCCTAAACAGTGTGAGCTAGCACATTCGAGAGCCCAACGCTTATGATCTATCTGATCGGCGTCGACCACATAATCCAGTACAACGGACACGTGAACAATTATAAAGAAGTGGCAATACGGGAGTTCCAAAATTATCTGCGAGAACAGATACACACGACTGGTGCAATGGTGCTAGCAGAGGAATTCTCTGACGAGGCCCTCCGTATAAACAACGTGTCGACCACTACCGTCAAGCAGGTTGCTGACGAGGTGTGTGTGCAACATTTGTTCTGCGATCTAGGCAGGCAAGAACGCACGCAATTACAAATTGTTTCCTTGGAAGAACGGGAAGACTATTGGCTGAAGCAGCTGGCCCCGTTTCGGGCTTGTGAGATGCTCTTCGTGTGCGGCGATGACCATGTATCCACATTCCAGAAAAAGCTTACCGCTGAAGGCTTGGCTTCCTGCATCCTGTCGACCGGCTGGGGAAAGTATTTAAATCCAACTCGTGCGTAGATTTCCAGCGAGGTCAACACCTGTACTGATCCCACAGGTGGCGGTGTTCCTCGGCGCTGTGGCCTTCACCTGATGATTCTCAGGAGCCCGACCAGACAGTGGGCATAACCAAGCCACAATCGTTTCCTAAATTCGACGCCTTCTACCACAAGAATCCCGTTGACACGCAAGCCGCCGGGTATCAACTCGCGGGGAATTGTCCGTAGCTCCCTCGTTCGAGGAATAGGGCTTCTGATCCACCGGCACATAAAATGAACGTATGGTGACTGACGACGCCCAACGGTCCCAAACAATGAGAGCACAGTTTTTGGCCAGATGGGAGGCGGCCAGCCTGAAGGTCCCCGAGCAACTGCCTGATTTGAAGGGGTCCGCACTGCGACTCACGTGGGATCTGGTGACCGGGGGCAGTAAACAGTTCGACACGGTCATCCGACATGGGAAGCGGGAAGTCTGGCGTGAACCTTCCCTTTACGAAGGCTACCAGCGGTTTCAGGACATCGTGGATATTCTCAAAGTGAAGTATGGCTCGCGCCTGTCCGATGTCGTTCCCACGGACGCCAGTGCGCTGTATCTATATGGGGACTCGATTAGCTCGATTGACTTCGTCCGGCAGATCCGGGAGTCGTTGAGGAACCCGCAACCACTGCTCTCTGAGGCGGAACGGCGGCTCCGCCAGATCCGGGCTAACCTGGCGGACGGTTGGGCGTTCGCGAAAGCGATGGAGGCCGAGGAACGCGAACTGGCGGACGAGCGAGCCGCCCGTGAGGCGGAGGACGCGCAACCCCAACTGCAACGCAAGCCGAAGCCTCGCCGTCGCACCCGTCGGAAACGTGCTCGCTAGTCCCTCTCTGGCCGTGCCCGTTTTCCATTGGTTGTGAAGGAGGCGAGTCCATGAGTCAGGGACTGAGAAGTCTGACACCTGGCCAGAAGGCGCAACGGACGGCGCAGTGGGCAAGGATCATGACGAAATGGCTGGTCACCCGCAGCCGTCGAGGTGGAGCCAAGTGGCAGGTCGTCAACTTTAACGGACCCCAGGGGTCTGAGTCGGTAGGGATTGTGGATCTCCTCGCGATTCGAAAGGATCATCGCGCCCATAAGGCAGGACTGAAACGAGGTGATCTGTTCGAGACCGTCTTTATTCAGATCAAGGGCGGATCGGCTCTTCGCCCGACACGACAGGATGTCTTGCGTCTCTCCCGTGTAGCAAAACATTACCATGCCAAGGCCGTGGTGCTTGCCGAGTGGCAACGCAAGAAAAGACTTGAGCTATTCAGACTCGACAAATTGCAGTGGACACGAGTGGATCCATCCGTGGTCTTTGGAGGCCGAACACGAAGTCGGAATCGCGAGAGGTAGCATCCAACAAGCGGTAGTCTTTCTTGATGTGCCTCAAACCTCCACTATCATCTAGCCACGTCAGCCGCTTTCTCCTTTGACCTTTTGCTACGATTGCGGCTACCCTTCGTCGGGGGCAACGACTCGGACTAGCTATCTGAGTCGGCGACGTTGCCTGGATGTCGCGTGCCCCCGCTCTTCCCCTTCCAGGTCGATCCACCAGGCGGGAATCGTGCCGAAGAAGAAGCAATCTCCCTCCAAGCCAACCATTGGCCCCCTGAGCGAGTACACTTACACAACCGAGACGGTGTCCGTTCGGTACCGGAATGGTGTGCCGATCCAGATCGTTCATCCGCAACATCTGAAGTGTCTGCAAAACGCCCTACCTCAGCCCGTCGATAAAGGGGGCCGTCCCTCGGTCGAACGCAGCATCCGATACATTTTGAACCGTACCGTGTCGGACTATCTTTTCAGTTTTGGTGTGTTCAAGCCGACTCCATTGCCTGTCACCCGATACAAACTTCTCAAGTTGGCGCTCGCGTGGCGCGACAAAGAGCGTGACAAGATCCTGAAAACATCAGCCCCGGAGTGGGCATCGGAGGAGGATAGGAAGCACTTGGAAGCCGACAAGGAGAAACGCCTAGAGCAGCTTATCGTCAGCCAACACTCCCTCGACACCTTCCTGAAACGCTTCTTTCCAAAGCCAGGCCAACACCTTTCCGTGGAGAATCTTCATCAGCTCTTCCCGCACCTCTGGTACGACTAACCCTCCCCTCCAAAAACCATCACCCAGTTTTTCCGGTACCCCCAAAACCTCTCCCTAGTTTTTAGGTCAGTGACACGTACCGCCATCTGGTTCTATGTAGCATTGCGCACAAGGCGATGATTACGGAGGGGGAGCGATATGGAAAAAATGCTGTCGCTGAATGAGGTCGAGAAGTTGATCGGGCGTAAGCCGACCACGCTGCGGTTAGACATTCGACTAGGACGGCTTCACGCCGTGAAGGTCAATCGGCAATTTCGGATCAAGGAATCTGAGCTGAAGCGGTTTTTAAACACGGCGAAGGGCTGACGACGTGAGCTTCCACGTGATGAAGTTGGTGTGGAAGAAGTCGAAGGCCAAGGGAGGGACATTACTCGTGCTGCTTGCCATTGCCGACTATGCGAACGAGAAGCACGATGATGTGGCCTGGCCGTCAGTACGCACATTGGCCGCGAAAGCCCGCATGACTGAACGGAACGTTCAGCTTGCTCTGAAACGATTGGAGAAGAGCGGGGAGCTAGCGATTGAACCCGGCAAGGGACCGTATCGAACGAACCTCTACCGGGTGAAGATCGTTCAGGGTGAAGAGTTTTCAGGGCTGAAAACTCCGACAGGGGAGGGTGAAAAATTCGACATGGAGGGGGTGAAGCCCACTTCACCCAATCCCTTATCTGAATCCCTTAAAGAACCCTTATCTCCCCTCCTATCCCCTCACGGGGATGTAGGGAGTGTTTGGGAACTCTTCGTTTCGGAATGGAATCAGATCCCCGGCGTGAGACCGTTCAAAGGCCCACCAGGGCCAGGATTGATGAAGCTGTTCACGCGACGAATGAAGGAACATCCCTCCCCATCGTTCTGGAAGGAGGTGTGTGCCAGCGTGAAGAAATCAGGCTTCCTCACGGGAAGCGGCAAGTCCGGGTGGCATGTGACCCTCCCGTGGATCTTGAAGCAGGCCAATCTGGAAAAAGTCGCGGGGGGTACCTATTCCGCTCCCCCCAACACGAAGTTCGTATGCTGAACGAGGGAGGAGCCCATGCATGGAGGCACGGAGCATGAACCGGTGGCTGCAACGACGATGGTACCAGTGCCAGGCCTGTGCGGGCGTCTACCTCCATGATCTGGCGTACCGACACCACGGCTTTGAATGCCCCGAACGACCGTTGGCAATCACGCCACGGCTGCGAGAGGCGGGCCGGACCTACGAGCCGATGATCGGACGATAACCACAACGGAGGACGACGTATGAGCACTCAAAAACTTATGGTGTTGAACCAGGACGAATCAATCGGGATTCGGATTCAAAAGGAAGTCGACGGGCTGACAATGGGTATTCTGACGGACGGGGAGGCCTACGTGTCTGAGTCCAGTCTCGCTGAATTGTGTGGAGTGAGTCAGGTCGTCATTGATTCCATCGGTCAAGAATGGAACGCGGAACCGCCGACAACACGGATTGCGGCGATCAAGATGAATCTAAGGGCAGAGGGCTACACGGCTCCAAGGGCGTACGTGACGGCGATGTGGAAGGGGGTGAAGCAGCGTTGCTACCCCTCAAATATCTGCACAAGTATTCTCAACTATTTCGCCTTTAATGCTGGGCCGGACTGTCAAGAGACCGCCCGTGAGAGTATTCGCCGAATCAACGGAACCCCGACGCCGGGCCACGATTCGCCGACCGGGAGCGACGCGATGCCGCCAGGGTTCTTCGATCCTGACAGGATGCCGTTCGGTCTGGACCTCGTGGAGTTGTATCGTTCCATCGAACAATGCTGGGACCAACATTGGGAGGCTCAAAAACTGGGGGAGAAGTACGGGGAACGCAGCCGCAATCCGGAGGCGGAGTCGAATCCGAGAGCGGCGCAGTGGTTCTATCCCAACGCATCGCTGGCGGTGTTTCGGGCGTGGGTGCAACACGAATATTACGCAGGTGGGATGTTCGAGGCCTACCTCAACGAGAAAGTTGCGCGCGGTGAAATCCATCCAGCACTGGCGGCACACGCTCTCACCACCATCCTGCGAGGCGCTCGGATGGGGAGCGCCTAGGGTCCACCATGAGAATTCGCCCGTACGACAAAGGGCATGTCGCGGCAGACTGGCAGGAAGCGACGGAAGATCAGGGCAGGGAGCAGGGAGCATGAAAGCGAGCGGCGCCCCGAAGCTGGCGGATGTAATGCGAGTGATTGAAGACGCGGTTTCAGCAGTCACCCTCGCAGAGCTACCGCTATTGTTGGGCCACCTGGAGAAGATCAAGGCGCTCGGGTGGGGTCGGATGATCGCGGCACCTAGTAACGGGTATGCCGATATGAACCTGCTCACCGTCCCAGAAGTGGCCAAGTTGCTCAAGGTTTCAGAGTACAAGACCTACGAGCTGGTCAGACAGGGCGCGATCAAAAAGATTTCTATCGGGGATTCAGTGCGCGTCAAACTGTCCGATTTGCAAGCGTATCTAAGCAGAAATGTGGATTGAACTGAAACAGCTCTAACCTTCATATTGGGTGGTATCCACTAGGGGGTGAGTGATGGCCTGTGTACGAAAACGACGCGGGAAGTACGTGGTCGATTGGCGAGACAGGGATGGCGTCCGCCATTGGAAGTCGTTTGATAAGAAAGTAGATGCCGATGCGCACCGGGATAAGGTTGGACCGGAAGCCCGTAAACGAGCGAGATCCACCGTTCCGGCAAAGAGCACCCTTGCTGAATATGCAGCCCACTGGCTAAGCCTCGT
>Ga0224505_10002283_pt1 | contig 11375 bp, 11 predicted proteins | sample SF_Jan12_sed_USG_FD_169102 | JGI IMG/M metagenome (GOLD analysis project Ga0224505, IMG submission 169102) | Sediment microbial communities from San Francisco Bay, California, United States - SF_Jan12_sed_USGS_4_1 | ecosystem: Environmental > Aquatic > Marine > Sediment | place: USA: California...
CGCTGTCGCCTGCAATGCAGGCTCCTACAGCATTAGCCGCCGGTTGCGTTCTGCAGCTGTGCGATGAACGGGTTTGCGAAGGCGAAGTACAGCGCGATACCGACGCCGATCATGGCAACCGCGTCGAGCAGTGCGACGACCAGGAACATCTTGGTCTGCAACATCGGCGCCAGCTCCGGCTGGCGTGCAGCACCTTCGAGGAAGCGGCCACCGAGAAGGCCCATGCCGATGCCGACGCCCAATGCGCCGAGACCGATCAGAAGTGCGACAGCGATCGCGGTGAATCCAATTACAGTTTCCATCAGTGTCTCCAGTTAAGGATCAAGTCAATAAGATCAATGTTCTTCCGATGCCAGCGTCAGGTACACGACCGTCAGCATCATGAAAATAAACGCCTGCAACGTAATAATAAGGATATGGAATACCGCCCAGCCGAAATGCAGCGGCAGTTGCCATAAGCCGAGTAACGCAATCAGGATAAAAATCAGTTCGCCGGCAAACATGTTGCCGAACAGTCGCAATGACAAAGACAGCGGCTTTGCCAGCAAGGCGACCGACTCGAGAATAAAGTTGAAGGCGATGATGAACGGCGCGGCGATGAGCCCTGCGCCCTTCATTGGCGGTGCGATCGGGTGCAGCGTCAACTCGGCGATGAAGCCACCGATGCCTTTGCTCCTGATCGAATAAAAAAGAATCAGGACGAAAACGGCTATCGACATGCCGAAGGTGATGTTGACGTCGGTGGTCGGCACGACCTTGAGGTACGGTATGCCCGCAGCCTGTCCCAGCATCGGCAACCAGTCGACCGGGATCAGGTCCATCAGGTTCATCAGGAACACCCACATGAAAATCGTGAGTGCCAACGGTGCGATCAGGCGGCTCTTTCCGTGAAAAGTGTCTTTGACGCTGCTGTCGATAAAGTCGATGACGATTTCAACGAAGGCCTGGAACTTGCCGGGACTGCCGGACGACGATTTTCTGGCGGCGCGACCGAACAGCCAGATAAAGAGGACGCCAAGGATGACCGAAAACGCCATCGAGTCGACGTTGATCCCCATCGGGTTGCCGGCGCACTGATTCCAGATCCATTCACCGCTGTCCGATTTGCAGACCTGCAGGTTCTGCAGATGGTGCTGGATGTAATCCCCTGAGGTTTGAGGGCCGTGTCCGCCTTCACTTGCCATTCTTATTACTCTTTTCCGATTTCGTTTCCGATTCGCGATGATCGTCGCGCATCAGGAAACCTGAAAATGTCACCAGTTGTGCCGCAATAAAGCCGGCGAACAACGCTCCCGCTGCCAGTGGCTTCACCAGCGTGAAGACGATGCCGAACATCAGCACGGTCAACGCCAGCTTTCCCAATTCCCCAATATAGGCTGCCCGAATCAGGGCACCCGCCCCGGGATCGCGCCGCGGCACCACGAGCCGCAGTGCCAGAAAGGCATTCGGGATTACGCAGGTCAGGCCACCGAGCAACGCCGAGTAACCCGCAACGCTTCCGCTTACACCCCAAAACACCGCGGCAAGCGCCATGCTCAAGGCCAGTTGTGCCAGCAGGATTTTAAGAAGCGGGTTGGCGGGCGCAGCTCGGGATCGCTCCGCTGCCTTGCCATCCATTCCGCGCTTGCCTCCGGCACTAAAAACGCCACTTCCATCGGCTTGCCGGCGGTAGGTGGCGTCGTTTTCGAATAATCCTGACGGGCCTGTATTTAGCCCGCGCATTATAGTGACCGGGATGGTGCAAGGCAACACAAAAAGCCTTTCAAATAAGGTGTTTTTCCTCTTACTTTCTGAGGGCTTAGCCCGCCAATTCAAGGATTTAGGGGCATATAAGCACATATATTTTCTGCATTGCGACGCAACTCACACCATTCCGGCCCGTCGGTCTCTATAAAAGTGTCTTTGAAGCCGCTTCCCGGGCAGGGAAGCAATATCGACCGACCGCAATGATCGCTTCGGGACCTGTTTCTACTTTGTGGGAGCCTGCATGCAGTTCATTGTCAGCCAGTCATTGCGACACGACAGTTCGCTGAAACAGTTGATCCGCGAGCTAAGTCTTTCGGTCGGCTTTTTCTCGGATGCGCAGTCGCTCAACCGCCTTATGCGGGGTGAATCGCGACGCATTGTCATGCTGACCGAGTCTGACGTCAGCGAAGCCGCCATTGCCGTCCTTGAAAAAGCGACCGCCACGACGACGTTCGGCCTGATCCTCTGTACCGATCGCGAGCGGTTGCGGAGCAGCAACCGGGCCGCGCTGCTGGCCCAGATCATCGAATTCAACAACGTCGAGTGGATCCGCAGCGATTGGGACCTCGATGCCTTGAGCCGTGCCACCCGCGGATGCCGCCGGCGCATGTTGCGGGTCGCCCGCGCCGAAATCGAGCAGGCGATCGCGAAACGCGAGTTCCTGATCCAGTACCAGCCGAAGGTCGATCGCGGCAACGGCCAGGAGTGGCTGACCCGCGAGGTCGAGGCGCTGATTCGCTGGCGGCACCCCGTACATGGCCTGCTGGGACCGCTCGAATTCCTGCCCGACGTGGAGGCATTCGGCCTGACAGCCGCCGTTGCCGAATACGTGCTGAATGAAACCGCCGCACAACTGGTTCAATGGCGCGAAAGCAAGCTGAGCCTCAACGGATGCATCAACCTGGCCTCCAGTCTGCTGAATCGCAACGAACTCGCAGACCGCTATGCCGAGATCGTCAGAGAGCACGGACTCGAGTGCTCCAGTTTTACATTTGAAGTAACCGAGAAAGAGGTAGCCAATTCCGATGCCCCGCACCTCAAAGTGCTGGGCGCGCTGCGCGCCCGCGGTTTCAGAATTTCTCTCGACGATTTCGGCGTCGCGGCTTCCTCGCTTGGCACTTTCGAACAGCTGCCGTTCGACGAAATCAAGATTCATGCGACGGTGCTGCGCCGGGCGCGCAACAACGATGTCACGCAGAAAATCCTGGCGGCCATCACCGGCCTTGCACACAAGCTCGGCATTTCGGTTTGTGCCGAAGGCGTGGAGGACCAGGAAACCTTCGATTTTCTCAAGACCATCAACTGCGACAAGATGCAGGGCTTCTTCATCTCGGAGGCGGTACTACCCGACATCATTCGTCGCGTTTACCGTGCAGGCAGCGGCAAAGCGCAGGACGTCGCGTAGGAATGTCGCCTGCGATGCAGGCCAATTTGCCCGAGGAACCGATCGAAACGCTTGCGGGTCGGTGCAAATTGATCTTAAGCGCGGTGTACGTCGCAGCGTCGACTTGTCGCCTGCAATGCAGGCTCCTACAAATGCAATAGAACAACTGTACGAGCCTGCATCGCAGGCGACCCTGACTATGACACTCGACCAAGCTTCGTGTAGAACTGCGATGCTATGGCTCAATCTCTCACCATCGGTCTCATCGTCAACCCGATCGCCGGGATGGGCGGCAGCGTCGGGTTGAAAGGCACCGACGGCGATGCCTACGAAAATGCGCTGGCGCTCGGTGCAACCCCGGTCAGTCCTGGCCGCGTACTCGAAACGCTCACCCAGTTGCAGCACAAGAACGGCATTTGCTGGCTTGCCGCACCCGCCGACATGGGCGCTGCTCAGCTCGCATCCGCCGGTCTGTCGTTCGAGGTCATTGGCGAAGTTTCGGACCGTTCTTCAGGCGCCGATACCAAAAAAATCGCAGCAGAAATGCTTGCGGCCGGAGTGGATCTCATCGTATTTGCGGGCGGTGACGGAACGGCAAGGGATATAGCGGATGCCATCGGCACGAAGATTCCCGTCGTCGCGATTCCGTCCGGCGTAAAAGTCTACAGCGCGGTGTTTGCATTCAGCCCTCTTGCGGCAGCAGGCCTGATCGATGCTTTTGTCGAAGGTACGGGCTTCACCGAGGAAGAGGTCCTGGACATCGACGAAGACGCTTTCCGCGACGGACGGATGGAAGCGCGTCATTATTCTTTTCTGCTGGTGCCGGAGGTTGGCCGGCTGTTGCAGGGTGGCAAGGAGTCCTCCGGCATGGCTGGCGGCATCGCCGAAGCAAAGCACGATCTGGCGGAGATGATCGTCGAAGAGATGATTCCAAATACGCTTTACCTGCTGGGCTGCGGCACGACGATTCGCGCCGTTGCCGACGTGCTTGGCGTCGAAAAGTCCCTGCTTGGAATCGACGCCGTGCTCGATGGCAAACTGATCGGAAGCGACCTGAACGAGCAAGGCATCCTCCGCCTGCTGGACAAATACCCGATCGCAAAAATTCTGCTGACGCCGCTCGGCGGAAACGGTTTCATTCTTGGGCGCGGCAACAAGCAACTGACAGCGGAGATAATCCGGCGCGTCGGACGCGACAATCTAATAGTGATCGCAAACCGCGAAAAACTGTTGTCGCTGCAATGCCTACACGTCGATACCGGTGACGCGCTCCTTGACCGTGAACTGGCAGGCTATATCGACATCGTCGTCGGATTGAATTTCCGTAAAGTCATGAAGATAGCCTAGCGCGATTCGCGCACGCCATGATCGGAGCGTAATCGGCTTCCTCGAAGCGCCGGCTTCGCTGCGTTCGCTGACCCTGCATTGCGGGGGTCACTTGATGTGCTTCAGAATCCCGTCGAGCTCGTCGAGGCTGTTGTAGGCAATGATCAGCTTGCCGAAACCCTTGCTCGAATGATCGACCCGCACCTTCGCGCCGAGCTTTTCGGAGATTTCGGTTTCGAGCCGTCGAATGTCGGCATTCGGGCTCGCTGCCGCAGCTGATTTTTTCGGTGTTGCATGCGCCGTCATTACCCGGCGTACGAGCTGCTCGGTTTCGCGGACGGAGAGCCCTTTCTTGACGACCTGGCGGGCCGCGTCGAACTGTTGCATCGCGTTGGTAATGGAAAGCAATGCGCGGGCATGGCCCATTTCGATCTGCCGCGACTCCAGCATCGGCTTTACTTTGTCCGACAGTTCCTGCAGGCGCAGCAGGTTGCTGACGGAGGCTCGGGAGCGGCCGACGGCATCTGCCGCTTCCTGGTGTGTCAGGTGAAACTCACGAATGAGCCTGTCCAGTGCCTTGGCTTCTTCGAGCGGATTGAGGTTTTCGCGCTGTATATTTTCTATAAGCGCCATCGCGATGACGCTTTCGTCCGGCACATCGCGAATGACGGCCGGAATCTCCGCAAGTCCGGCCATCTGCGCCGCACGCCAGCGGCGTTCGCCAGCAATAATTTCGTAACGCTGCGCCGCGCCACTCTTTCCGATCAGCGGCCGCGCCACGATGGGCTGCACGATCCCCTGTGAGCGAATGGAATTGGCCAACTCTTCGAGCGTGTCCTGGCGCATGTCCACGCGAGGCTGATACTGGCCGCGTTGCAACAGCTCGAGCGGAATGTTTTTCAGGCTGCCGTCGACCGGGCTCGCAGCGGCCGGAACTTCTGCAGCCGGTTTGCTCAAAAGTGCTTCGAGACCGCGTCCCAGTCGTTTCTTTTTTGTCATCGTGCGTGGCAATCCGTGAGTAAAGTGAGTTCGGGTTTTTACTGCGCCGCAGACTGACGATCGTCTTCCCGGCGAAGCACTTCGCCGGCGAGCGCGAGGTAAGCCAATGCGCCGCGTGAAGTCTTGTCGTGGTAGAGCACCGGCCTGCCAAAACTGGGCGCTTCGGCGAGCCGTACGTTTCTCGGTACAACGGTACGAAACACCTTGTCGTTGAAATGCTCGATCAGCTGATCCGACACCTCGTTTGACAGATTGATTCGCGGATCGACCATTGTCCGCAGCAAGCCGTACATTTCGAGGTCCGGGTTGACGCTGGTGCGTACCTGTTCGATCGTGTTTAGCAGTGAACTAAGACCCTCGAGCGCGTAATACTCGCACTGCATCGGAATGAGTACGCCGTCCGCCGCGGTCAACGCATTGACAGTCAACATATTAATGGACGGCGGACAATCGATAAGGATGAAATCGTACAATCCCCGGACCGGCGCCAGCGCCTGGCGAAGCCGCATTTCCCGGCCGATTTCCTGCAACAGCCTTACCTCGGCCAGCGTCAGATCCTCGTTGCCAGGCAACACGGCAAAGCCGCCTTCCGGGGCTGAAATAATGGTGTCGGCTGCGCTCGCCTCGCCGAGCAGTACATCGCAGGTGGTGAGCTCGAGGTCCATCTTGTTTATGCCGCAACCCATGGTCGCGTTGCCCTGCGGATCCATGTCGACCAGCAGCACGCGTCTATGCGTCGCGGCCAGTGACGCCGCGAGGTTGACGCATGTGGTCGTCTTGCCAACACCACCCTTTTGATTGGCCACAGCAATGACTCGCGTCATGCCTTGCCCGTCCCTGTCAGACGCACAACGTGCCGCGAGTGCTGCGGTAGCCCTGGTACTTGCAATTCGATCACACGGAAATCCCAATGTTCGGGTCGTTTTTTCAATGCTTCCAGCTCTTCGGCCGGATATTTTCCCTTCGGCGCCAACAGTACACCGTTTTCCGCCCTGAGGTGAGCCGAAAGCTCGACAAGCCGCTCCAGGCTCGCCAGTGCGCGGGCAATCACGGTATCAAAGGGCTGATCGGCAACAAAATTCTCGACACGAGCCTGCACCACGGTGACATTTTTCAGGCGAAGACTTGCAATCATGTGTTTGACAAAAGCGACTTTCCTGCCATTGCTGTCGAGCAGCGTGAAATGCCTGTGTGGCTCGGCCAGCGCCAGCGGCAGCCCGGGAAAACCTGCGCCGGTGCCGATATCCGCGATCCTGGATCCCTCGAGGTACGGCCGCAACGACAGGCTGTCCAGCACGTGGCCGCTTACCATTTCAGCCGGATCGCGAATCGCCGTCAGGTTCACGCGTTTGTTCCAGCGAGTGAGTTCCGACAACAGCCGCGCCAGCTTTTCTGCAGACCCGGAGGGCAGGGTCTGGCCGAGTGCTGTGACGCCATCAGCGATGTCTTGTTGGATGCGATGCATAAGTACGATGGCATGTCGCCTGCGGTGCAGGCCAATTTGCCCGCGGAGCCAAGCAAAACCGATGCGGGTCGGTGCAAATTGATCTTTAGCGCAATTTGGGTAGCAGCCTCGTAATGTCGCCTGCACCGCAGGCGAACAAACCATGGTTATCTATTTCACCAGCAATGCCATGAAATCGTCGACGTCGGTTGCCGCCAGTTTCTTGCGGTCGGCGCAAATGGCAGCAAGCTCCGTCCACTGCCCCTTGGCCAGCTTGCCGGAGATACTCGTTTCGAATTTCTTCTTCAGCACCGGTATGCCTTCGCCGCGTCGCTCGCGGTGGCCGATCGGGAAATCCACTGCCACGCGATCGGTGCTGCTGCCGTCCTTGAAGTACACCTGTATCGCGTTGCCGATATAACGTTTTTTGGGATCGAAGTAGTCTTTCGTGTACTGCTTGTTCTCCGTCACTTGCATTTTGTCGCGCAGCGCATCGATGCGCGGGTCTTTCGCCACCTTGTCTTCGTAATCCGCAGCGGTCAGCCGGCCAAAGATCATCGGGATTGCGGCCATGTACTGGATGCAATGATCGCGATCGGCCGGGTTATCCAGTGGCCCGGTCTTGTCGATGATGCGCACGCCCGGTTCCTGGGTCTCGATGACGACGCGTTCGATATCCTCCAGCCGGTTCTTTACCAGCGGGTGCAGGGTCATCGCCGCCTCGACGGCGGTTTGTGCGTGGAATTCCGCCGGATAGGAAATTTTGAAGAGGATATTTTCCATCACGTAGCTGCCAAACGCCTGCGGTAGAGAAAACGCCTTGCCCTTGAACAGCACGTCGTAATAGCCCCAGGTTTTCGCGGTCAGCGCAGACGGATAACCCATTTCGCCGGTCATCGTGATCAACGCTAGACGAACCGCACGGCTCGTCGCATCGCCCGCCGCCCAGCTCTTGCGCGACCCGGTGTTCGGCGCATGCCGGTAGGTTCGCAGTGCGCAGCCGTCGATCCACGCATTCGATACCGCGTTGATGACCTGCTCGCGGCTGCCGCCCAGCATGCGGGTCACTACGGCGGCCGATGCCACCCGTACCAGCAGCACGTGATCGAGGCCGACGCGGTTGAAGCTGTTCTCCAGCGCGAGCACGCCCTGGATTTCGTGCGCCTTGATCATGGCGGTTAACACGTCCTGCATCTTCAGCGGCTTGCCGCCCTCGGCGCGTGCTTTTCGGCTCAGGTAATCCGCGGTCGCGAGAATACCGCCGAGGTTGTCGGACGGGTGGCCCCACTCGGCGGCCAGCCAGGTGTCGTTGAAGTCCAGCCAGCGGATCATCGCGCCGATATTGAAGGCGCCGAGCACCGGATCGAGTTCGTACGATGTGCCGGGCACGCGCGCGCCGCCGGGCAGCGTCGCACCGGGCACGACCGGCCCGAGCAGCTTGGTGCAGGCCGGGTAGTCGAGCGCCTGGAAGCCGCAGGCCAATGTGTCCATCAGGCAGTAATGCGCAGTCTCGAAGGCGAGATCGGAATCGATTTTTGCGTTGCAGACGTAGTCTGCGATGTCGACGAGCACCTGATCGGGATCAGGCCGGTTTGCCGAACGAATATCGTGGCCGGACATGCTTACTCCAGTGTCAGAAGAAAATTCAGGCGCGCTTTTCCATCGGCAGCCATTTCTGCAATGGCGGGCCGATGTAGTCCGCGGCGGGACGAATCAGCTTGTTATTGGATCGTTGTTCCATGACGTGCGCCGCCCAGCCGGTTATTCGCGAGCAAACGAAAATCGGCGTGAACAGGTAGGTCGGTATGCCCATGAAGTGATAGACGGTGGCGGCGAAAAAATCGGCGTTGGCAAACAACTTCTTCTCGTCCCACATGACTTTCTCGATAGCCTCGGACACTGCATAAAGGTGCGCGTCGCTGGCATCTTTCGACAGCACTTTCGACATTTTCTTGTTTACTGAATTACGCGGATCCGAGGTCGTGTACACGCGATGGCCGAAGCCCATGATCTTGTCCTTGCGCGCCAGCATCTCGAGCACAGCTTTCGTGGCATCCTGAGGCGACTTGAATTTCTGGATCAATTCCATCGCCGCCTCATTCGCGCCGCCGTGCAACGGCCCGCGCAGCGCGCCAATGGCCCCGGTCACTGCCGAGTGCATGTCGGAGAGTGTGCCGGTGATCACTCGCGCCGCGAAGGTCGATGCATTGAACTCGTGTTCGGCGTAAAGGATGAGCGTTGTATCCAGCGACTTGCGATGCAGTTCACTGGGTGCCTTGTCATGCAGCATGTGCAGGAAATGGCCGGACAGGCTGTCGTCGTCCGTTTCGACATCGATGCGCTTGCCATCAGCGTGGAAGCGATGCCAGTAGAGCAACATCGACGGCAGGCAGGCCAGCAACCTGTCGGCGACCTTCTGCTGATTCGAGAAATCGCCTTCCGGCTCGACGTTGCCGAGGATGGAGACACCGCTGCGCATGACATCCATCGGGTGCGTATCGCCGGGGATCATCTCCAGCACCTGCTTCACTTGATCCGGCAAGCCGCGCAGCGACTTCAGTGTCTTGATGTACGCCGCCAGCTCTTTCCTGTTCGGCAGCTTGCCGTACAACAGCAGGTAAGCAACCTCTTCGAAAGACGCGTTGTCCGCCAGGTCGTAAATATCGTAGCCCAGGTAGGTGAGGCCGGCGCCTTCCTTGCCGACTGTGCAGAGTTTTGTTTCGCCCGCCGAGACGCCCGCAAGGCCGCCTGTTTTCTTTTTGTCGCCCATCTTTGCTCTCCTGTGTCCCTGCGCACTAGCGGCGTTACTTTTTCGTCAGGCCCTTTTCGGCAAACAGTTCGTCAAGCTTTGCTTCGTATTCGTGGTAGCCGAGCACGTCGTAGAGTTCGGTGCGCGTTTGCATTGTGTCGACCACGGCTTTCTGCGTGCCGTCCTTGCGCAGTGTCGCGTACACATTCTGTGCCGCCGCCGCCATCGCACGATACGCAGACAACGGATACAACGTGAGCCGCACGCCGACCTTCGCCAGCTCTTGCGTCGTGAACAACGGTGTTTTGCCGAACTCGGTCAGGTTTGCCAGCACGGGCACCTTGATTACGTTGGTGAACTGCCTGTATTCGTCCAGCGTCGTAAGTGCTTCCGCGAAGATCATATCGGCGCCCGCTTCGACGTAAGCCGCCGCGCGATCCAGCGCCGCCTGTTGTCCTTCGACGGCGTGCGCATCGGTGCGCGCCATGATGGTGAATTTTTCGTCGCTCCTGCCGTCGACGGCGGCCTTGATCCGATCCACCATCTCGGCCGATTCGACCAATGCCTTGCCAGGACGATGGCCGCAACGTTTCACGGCGACCTGGTCTTCGATGTGACAGGCGGCAGCGCCGGCGCGTGTCATCTCCTTGACCGTGCGGGCGATCATGAAAGCGCTTCCCCAGCCGGTGTCCGCATCGACCAGCAAAGGCAGGTCGCAGGCGTAGGTGATGCGTCGAATGTCCTCGCAGACATCGGAAAGCGTCGTCATTGCAAGGTCCGGCAGACCGAAAGACGCGTTCGCCACGCCGGCACCCGACAGGTAGATCGCCCGGAATCCGGCCCGCTTCGCCAACAATGCCGAGTAGGCATTGATCGCCCCGACGACCTGTAAAGGTCTTTCTTTTTCAAGGGCTTGCCAGAATCTTGCGGCGGCATCACAGGCCATACTGCGCTCCAAAAGTTACTGGAATTTTAATCGGCATTAGAATTGCCGGCCGAAACCCCCGATCTCATGGGCCCCTGGGGCGGAGACATTGAAGGATCGGGCCGGGGGCGGGAATTCTAAACTACCGGATGGCCGTTTCCCAAATCCTAATGAAACCAAAGGTTTGCGAATTGAAGACGTCGAACCTGGCGCAGCCACTGCGGCCAACTCACGCAATTCCTGCGTCAGTTCGGCCCCGCCACTGGCCGCGTCAGGCGATCTCGACGACGATTCGTCCGGTAACCGTGCCATCGATATAAGCCTCAAACGCGCCCGCCAGCTCATCGAAGCTGATCGTGCGACTGCCGATCGTGTCGAGATGCCGCGGCCGCAAATCGCCCCCGATGCGTTGCCACACGGCCTGTCGAAGAACCGGCGGCGTGTCGACCGAGTTGATACCCAGCAGGCACACTGCACGCAGAATAAAGGGCAGCACGGTTGTATTGAGTTCGAAACTTGCCGCGAGACCGATGCTCGCAATGTTGCCGCCATAGTTCATCGTGCGCGTCAGCCAGGTGAGGTAGTCGCCGCCGAGATTGTCGATGGCACCGGCCCACTCGGCCTTTTCCATCGGCCGTTTGCCAAGATCGACCTGGTCCCGCAAGAGGATGCGCGACGCGCCGATACTTTTCAGATAAGCAGATTGCTCGGCCTTGCCGGTCAGCGCCACCACTTCGTAGCCGCGGCCCGCAAGCATGTCGATTGCCACGCTGCCGACGCCGCCGGTGGCTCCGGTCACGAC
>Ga0224505_10002284_pt1 | contig 11370 bp, 8 predicted proteins | sample SF_Jan12_sed_USG_FD_169102 | JGI IMG/M metagenome (GOLD analysis project Ga0224505, IMG submission 169102) | Sediment microbial communities from San Francisco Bay, California, United States - SF_Jan12_sed_USGS_4_1 | ecosystem: Environmental > Aquatic > Marine > Sediment | place: USA: California...
AACGGTCGAGCACCAATTCTTGATAGCCACTGGAACCTGAATGAGATTGAGGTCCCCTTCAGAAAACGTCGCGACTTTCCTGCATGCCGCCGCCCGAAATTCGATGGGGAGCGCCCTCCCGTAGAACGAGTCCCATTCACCGATCAGGATCACGGCATCCCATCCCAGACGAACTTGGCGCCGTTCCAGTTCCTCCACTAATGACTCGAACAACCGATCATCAGACCCGATATCGTACGCGAGCCTGATGTGGGCATCCGCCAGACGGCGTGAGAACTCCTGCTCGCAGGATTCGTATGTGGTACAACCTGTCCCTGTGCCGGACTCGGTCTTCAGCCCATAGGCCAGCAGCCCTTTCATCGCGCTGCTCCAAGGTGAGTACAGGTCGATCCAGCCCTCGGCATTCGGCCAGGCCCCGATGCCCTCGTGGGGCGCGGCATAGGAGGTCCCAACTTCAGTCAAAAGCGCTCGGAACGCGGAGGAGTCACGAGGCCCAATGATCTTAAACGTCACCGCCCGTTGCAGCCTGGGATTTAGCCGGATCAGTTTCCGTGTGTCGTTTGTTAAGAGACAGTCGCTCCTGGTCTCCGATTCTTGGCACACGAGAGCTTGTGAAAATGATGTCAGACTTGCAAGCAATCCGCGACTCAGGGCCTCGTCGGGAAACCAGACCACCAGAACGCTTTCCGAACGCGCCCCTTGCTCCCCGCAGACTTTTGTTCTCCTGAGGCGATACCATTCATAGGGTAGCGCCGGAGTAGGACTCTGTGGGTCCCACTCGACAAAAGACAGTTGACCTTCCCGTTCGGGGACATAGCAGCCGACACTGAGAGCCGTTCCGACGGCATAGCGGTCACGTAACCGCGATTCCGTGTTTTCGACGTAGGGCCCTCCGGCGGTCGTCACTAAGAGAACGGTGGGATGCTGTCCTTGTAGGACCCGGTCCGCGAGAGCCTGCCGCAGCGCTCTGACCCGTTGTAACAGACGGAGGGGCGGGTCAGAGGCCTGGCGATTCGCTCTTGCCTCGCGCATGCCCCGCTGAACCGCTGCCACCGGATCCTCCCACAGGCGAGCCCGAACCGTTTGTTCCTCAATCGTCGGCTTCATCTCCAGTCCGGTGCCGACCGGGCGAGAACTTCGCAGCGGTTCCTTCACCAACACCACACCTGCGAGCGCCAGTACGATGGTGAGGGCACCAGCTACGGCAATTTTAGAGTCATTCTGCTTCTTCGCCATCGTGCTTCTTGGTGATGGGGAGCGCTAAATCCGGGTTTTTTCAAGTCTAATCGCGACACTCTACAACAGACCGTTTGGCCTGTGAAGTAGTTGTGACGGCAAGCCATGGACGGCTGAAATCGGAGCGGGGATGATAAAGTCTATGAAGAACAACTCACAGCCAGATGTTTGCCCCAATTCGGTGGCGGAAGCGCATAGGCCTCCATACCCGGCTGGTCGGTGAAGGGGTCTTGGAGCAACGTGAAGAGTCTGTCGATTTCGGAAAAGTCTTTGCTCTGGGCCTTCTCGATAGCCGTTTGAGCCAGATAGTTGCGCAGCACATACTTCGGATTCACCCGATGCATTCGGTCACACCGTTCGCCATCATGGCTATCCTCGCTCCTGAGACGATCTCGATACCGCACAGCCCACGTGTCGAAGCGGTCGGGATTGAGAAAGTGTTCCCGCAGGCTGTCGTTCGTCGCCCCATCGGATGATGAAAACGTACCCAATTCCCGGAACACGATCGCGTAATCGGCGTGGCTGCCCTGCAGAAGACCCAGGAAGTCGCGAATGAGTTCATCATCTTCTGGTTTCTCTTCCGTGAACCCCAATTTCGCGCGCATGCCCTGGAGATATTCCCGTTCAAATCGTGGCTGATACGCATCAAGGCCCGCCTTCAGCACATCCTTTTCCGCCAACGGTAACAAAGCTTGAGCCAAGCAGCTTAAATTCCAGAGCCCGATGTAAGGCTGTTGGTTGAAGGCATAGCGGCCGTTGTGGTCCGAGTGGTTGCAAATGAAGCCCGCGTCATAGTCGTCCATAAATCCGTAGGGCCCATAGTCGAGCGTGAGACCAAGGATCGACATATTGTCTGTGTTCATGACCCCGTGTGCCCAGCCGACCGCCTGCCATTGGGCGATCAACCGTGCCGTGCGCTCGACAACCTCGGTAAAGAAACGCGCATACTTGTTTCCATCATCATGCAGATGGGTGAAATGCTGTTGAATCACGTAGTCGGCCAGCGTTTTGAGATGCTCATGCTGTTTTCGATAATAAAAGATTTCGAAGGAACCGAAGCGAACATGTGAGGGTGCCATGCGGACCAGCATCGCACCGGTTTCGATCTGTTCCCGATACACCTTGTCGTCACTCCCAAGGAGACAGAGCGCCTGTGTGGTTGGAATACCCAGCCCCTGCATCGCGGCGCAGCAGAGATACTCGCGGATCGTTGAGCGCAGCACTGCTCGACCGTCTCCATCGCGCGAGAACGGTGTCATCCCAGCACCTTTGAGCTGCAGATCCCATCGTTCGCCTCGGTCGTTCGTCGCTTCGCCGAGGAGAATCGCTCGTCCATCGCCAAGCTGCGGCACATAGACCCCAAACTGATGGCCGGAATACAGCATTGCGAGCGGCTCCATCCCAGATGCCAGGACGCTCCCGCCGAACAGCGCCGCGAATTCCGGCCGAGCACATTCCCCTGGATCAAGCGTGATCAATTCGGCGGCGACGGGATTCGCGTGAACCAGATGAGGCGAGGCGCTGAACGGAGTCGGATTCACTCGTGCGTGGAAGGCTTGAGGAAGACGGGCGTAGGTATTGTCGAAGGAAAGCGTTTCCAGTGTGCGCCGGGTCATAGCCTTGTCTATCACGTCTCTCTCGATTTTTGCTATTGTTTGGGTGGTCTGACCATATTGAGCGCTCAAAGATTCGGCTCTCCCTCGACGATATCGATCAGGGCTCGGTATACTACGCCAGCGGGCATGAACTCATGCTCAGCCGGAGGTCGTGCCTGAAGAATCGCCTTATGCCCTCTTCTCAATCCAAGATTCCAGTTCAAGCCAAACCTGAAGTAGCCGCTGCCGAGGTACTGGCCTGGGTCAGCGACTGTTTGGAAGGCGGACTCTGCCTCATCGCCAAGGGCATACTTGTTTTTGAGAACGCACACTTCGGAGAACTGGTTGAAGCGCTGGCCACCCCACTTGTCCAATCCAGGCCGGATGTAACGAGTTTACGCGCTCTCTTGTTTACCGATGCGATGACCTGGAACAAGGAGACTTTAGGCTCCAGGGGCAGTCAAACGTATCAGCTCGTGGACCGTCAGGGCCAAACCCTTATTTACGAGTGCCGTTACAACGTGGTGCCATACCATGGTGAGACTGGCGTGCTCTTGGTCCTCAGAGATATCACTGAACATACCGAGCTGGTGCGCGAGGCGTCGCAGATTGCGCGTTTTCAATCGGTGTTGGCCAGAATCGGCACACTTGCCGTCAGTGATGCCCCGGCACAAGAGCTGATGAGTGAGGCCGTTAAGCATACCGCGGAGGCCCTCGAACTCGAACTGTGCAAGATTCTTGTCCCACGGGAATTCGATGATCACCTGGCTGTGATCGCTGGAATCGGTCTTGAGCCGGAGTTGATCGGCAAACTCACGATCGAGGGCGGCACACATTCTCAAGCCGGGTACGCCATCCGCGAACGGCTCCCGGTAGTCGTCCGAGACTTGCGAAAGGAAACCCGGTTCACGCCGTCGAAACTCCTGACCGAGCATGGTGCGATCGCGGGCATGTGCGTCCCGATGCTTGTGGAGGATCGGGTCTACGGCGCCATGACGGCCCATTCCAAGTCAGTTCGCGACTTCACGGTCAAAGAACTCGAGTTCCTCTGTGCGGTCGCCAACACCGTAGCGACGGTACTGGAACGACGGCGCCGGGCCGATACTCAACGAGATCTCTACCATCGCTTGTTCATGTCTGCGCAGGATGGAATCATGCTGACCGACACCGACGGCTGCATTCTGGAATGGAACCCCGCATTAGAGCGCATGACCGGTTGGACACGCGAGGAGGCGCTTGGCCGGCGGCCGTCGATCTTGAAGTCCGGCAAACATCCACCGGAATTCTACGAACGACTCTGGCAAGCTATCCGCACTGGACTGCCGTTTGTGGATCGTTTCGTCAATCGCCGAAAGGACGGCTCGGAGGTCCTGGTCTGGGAGAGTGTCAGCCCCGTCAAGGATCCCGACGGAACCACACAATCTTTTTTGGCGATACTCACCGACCTCAGCGAGCGAGAACAGATGCTGGAAGCCTTGCGACACGCCGAACAAGTCAAATTGGTGGGACAACTGGCCGGAGGCATATTGCACGAAGTCCGCAATCCATTGATCGGACTCGGAAGTCTGGCGACTCATCTCGCGGAACAAGAACAACTGCCCCGCGCTGCCAGAGACCGCTGCGCCCTCATTGCGCGTGAAGCAGCCCGCATCGACGAACTGCTTGAATCGCATCTAGACCAACTGCGGCCCCGCCCATTCGATCTCCAGCCCTGCGACCTCCCATCTCTCATCGACGACATGTTGACGCTGCTGAGACCGAACCTGCGAAAACAGCGGATTGTCGTCGAGAAAAGCATCCCGGAGGTTCCTTTATTGGAAGGCTCCCGTGCCCACTTGCAGCAAGCCTTTCTCAATATCTCGATGAATGCGATCGATGCCATGCCGAATGGAGGCGAGTTGACCATCAAGGCGGCACTCACGGCAAAACAAGGTCCGGGCATCTCGGTGACGTTTTCTGATACAGGTAAAGGGATTGAGCCCGAAGACCTGCAGCGAATTTTCGAGCCGTTTTTTACGAATGGGAAGGCCAAGGGCGTGGGTCTCGGCTTGACGATCACCCATGACATCGTCGAGCGACACGGCGGACAACTGGCAATCAGTAGCCCTCCGGGAAGTGGAGCGATGGTCGAGGTGTGGCTGCCCCTGAAGCGGGATATGTAGCATGACGTGGCAACTCCTGTTGGTGGAAGACGAAGCATCGGTCCGCGAAGCGTTCGCACTGCGCCTCGCGGATCAAAGATATGCCGTACAGACGGCTGGGTCTGGAGAAGAATGTTTGACCCTCCTGAAGTCTTGGGAACCGGATATTCTCGTGCTGGATCTCGTAATGCCGAATCTGTCCGGCTTGGACGTGCTCGCCCGTGTCAAGCAAACCGCGCCCAACTTGCTCGTCATTCTGTTGACCGCCAGAGGTACGGTGAAGGATGCGGTCGAAGCAACGAAGCTCGGCGCATTCGACTTTGTCGCCAAATCCATCGACATGGAGGATCTGCAATACGCGCTCAGACGTGCCGTGGAATTCTTGATACTCAAGCGCCAAGTTCGCTTGCAAACCGGACAAGCCACCGAACGCTATGCCATTGGCCGAGTGCTCGCCGAGAGCTCCGTCACGCATGCGTTCCTCGCGCAGGTCCGTGAATTGGCAAAGAACGACCGGATCACGGTCCTCTTGCAGGGTGAAACTGGGACCGGCAAGCAATACACCGGCCGGGTCATTCACTTTAATGGGGCACGAGCCCAGAAGCCCTGCATTGAGGTCGACTGCCCGTCCATCCCCCATGAGCTGTTCGAAAGCGAGCTTTTTGGGCATGAGAAAGGTTCGTTTACTGGCGCCGCAGGCAGAAAGACGGGTTTGATCGAGATGGCCGACGGTGGGACCGTGCTGTTCGACGAGATCGGGGATCTCCCCCTGACGCTCCAGACTAAACTCCTCCGGGTGCTCGAAGAACGGACTTTGCGCCGTGTAGGGGGGGCGGCCACCATCCCGGTTGATGTGCGGTTCATGGCCGCCACGAACCGCAATCTGAAAGACGCGGTGGCGAAAGGCGAGTTCCGTGAAGATCTGTACTTTCGGCTCAACGTCGTCGCCTTGACCGTTCCTCCGTTGCGCGAACGGTCCGAAGACATTATTCCCTTGGCCCAGCAGTTTCTTACCCGGTCAGCTCTCTCACTTGGGAAACCGGCTCGTCTTATAGGAGAGAGCGCACATACCCTCTTACGCCGATACACCTTTCCGGGCAATGTGCGCGAACTGAGCAATCTGATCGAACGTGCGGTGCTTTTCTGCCCCGGTGAGACGCTTGAAGCCGTGCATTTCCCTTCTGATGTGCGAGAGACTCCCGTGCAGCCGGTCGTTGGTACCGCTCCTCTAGAATCGACGTTCACCGACACCACGGATCCCGCTCAGATCCATCTTTCATTCCGCCTCGGTGAATCCTTAACCGACCTTGAGGACCGCATCATCAGCGAAGTGTTACAGCGGTCGGACGGAAACAAATCCCTTGCCGCCAAGCATCTTGGCATCACCCGCTGGATGCTCGATCGTCGACGAAAGACCGACTCCTAATGTAGCCCAGGGCAGGACAAGGCAATAGATCTCGATTCTCTCCTCATCCTCTTCACCTAATCCGAGTACTGCATTAGAAGTGCATGGACGCACGACAATGGTGCACCTACACACGGTGCGCACGGTTATGGATCGACACCTCTGCATTTACCGCCTAGTTTAGTCGATCTCCGAACGTTCTCACAGAAATCACCCGTGGACCGCTCATTGCAGGAGTCCTCAGTCTGAAACGGTCCTCCACGTCGCCACTTACGAGAGTGAGCAGAACTCCATGAAACACCTCCGCGCCCTGGAAGATCAAAGCGTCTACATCCTTCGCGAGGCTTATAAGCATTTTGATGACCTGGCGATGCTGTGGTCCATGGGGAAGGACTCGACGGTGTTGCTCTGGCTCGCACGAAAGGCTTTCTTTGGGCATGTGCCGTTTCCTTTGGTGCATATCGATACAGGCTATGAGATGCCGGAGTTGATCGACTATCGCGATCGGCTCTGCCGCGAATGGCGGCTCGATCTGGTGGTCGGCCAGAACAAAGAAGCCCTCGCGAGCGGTATGGGTCCTGAGCAAGGGCGTGTCACCTGCTGCACGGCGATGAAAATCGAGGCGCTCAAGCAAACCATTGCCAAACACAAGTGGACCGCCGTGATTCTCGGCATCCGCTCAGATGAGGAAGGGACTAGGGCTAAGGAGCGCTACTTCTCGCTGCGCGACAAGCACGGGGAATGGGATTTCCGTGACCAGCCGCCGGAGCTCTGGGACCAGTTTAATACATCGTTTCCGGCTGGTTCCCACGTTCGGGTCCACCCCCTGCTCGACTGGACGGAGCTGAATATCTGGGAGTATCTGGAACTCGAGCGGATTCCCCTTCCACCTCTCTATTTTGATCAAGGCAAGGGGACCCGTTATCGCAGCCTGGGCTGTGTGCCCTGCACCGGTACCGTCAATTCCTGTGCCTCAACCATTCCGCAAATCATCACGGAGTTGCGAACGACGACAATCGCTGAACGAGCCGGACGGGCACAAGATGAAGGACGCGGGATGGAAACGCTTCGCAAACTCGGACATATGTAAACCACTGGCGTTTCGCGCAGCATGTTCCCTGCCCCCGAGCCTCCCAACCCGTGGCATTGGTCGCGCGACAGGCTGTGGGGGCGAGGGCCACGTGCAGGCATGCACAGGGTGTGTGTGGCCGCACTGCTTCCTCAGTACATGGAGGCACTCTCGTTGGGGACGTGATCGGCGGGTGCGTGATTTCTCCTTATTCAGGAGTCGCTTACGACTCGCAATCGAAGGTATACTCGTCTCGGCCTTTTTCTTGCTCCAAGGGCAGTCAGAGACATGCTCGAATGAGTGGCCGTGAACGAGGCGATATGAGCAGATCATCTCTGCCAGCCCATCGAAATCTTGAGGCTCTTGAGCCTGACAAGGATGGAGCGGAACCTCTTAGATCAATGACCACTCGCGACCAGACATAGGACACTTTCCGCCGGATTCTATCAGCCAGCTCAGCTTGAACCTTACATACTGGATCACTACCGATGACATCTTATGAAGCAGAAAGAACCATAACGACACCAAGAAACGAAGTTGAAGAGACCGAGGGCAGCCTGTCGGTTGATACGGGACCAGTCGTTAAGCCAGCATCTGCTGCTTTCCAGGCACAATATGCCGGACGGGATATCGCCGCCGGACTGATCGCTGGGTCAATGGCGATTCCATTGACGGTGGGTATTGCCATGATGTCCGAGTATCCCATTAAAGTCGGCTTGGCGACAGTCGCATTTGCCTGTTTGATCGGTTGGATCAATGCCTGGTTCAGACCCGGCAACTATATTGGATGCCCGGGAATCGCCGCGGGTCTGGCGCCGGTGTTGGCTGTCGGCGTTGCCAGCTTTGGCCTAGAGAATATGGCCTTCGCGATTTTCCTCACGGCGACCATTCAAGCCGTCATCTGGCGATTCAACTGGCAACGCTATATTCTGGTTGCTGTGCCGGTGTATCTCGTCGAAGGGCTGCTGGCGGGTGTCGGCCTGAAGATCGCGCTCAAGTTTCTTACCTTTACCTATGAACTGCCCGCCGGACTGGAAGCCGCCGATTTGTTTTTGAACGGCGCGCGTATCCAAATGATCCTGATCTCCATGGTTGGGTACGGCCTCTTCGTGTATCTGTTTCTAAAGTTCAAGAACACGCAGCCCGCCGTTCCCTATTTTGTCCTGATCGCAGCAGGAACGATCCTCGCACAGTTCGTCACGGTGCCCATGTTGTCTATGGAAGATACGGATCTCAAACTTGCGCTGCCGATCCCGCACTTCGACAATGCATTGATGATAGTCTATATGGTGGGATTTGCGGTGATGCTGGCGGTGATTGATATCATCGAACAGGTGATGAGCAACGCTGCGATTGAAAAGATCGACCCGCTCAAGCGCAAGTGCAACAGCAACAACAGCCTGCTGGCGATCTGGATCGCCAATATGGGGGCGAGTTTCTTCGGCGGCATGACCAATCTCGACGGTCTGGCTAAAAGCACCACCAATCGCTTAGCTGGGGCCTATACTAAATTTTCCGTCCTCATCATCGGGTGTGTGGTGACCTTCTTTACCTTCAACACGCAGGCGCTGGTCTATCTCCCGAAGTTTGCGTTGGCGATCATCATGATCTTTTCTGGCTGGAAGATGATCGAGGGCCTCATCCATGTGACACATCATGGTCCCTATGCCATGATCCTGGCTATTTTGTGCGGCGTGCTGGTCTTCAAAGTAGGAATTTTCGAAGGATTGCTGATTGCCCTGGCCGTGCACGGGGGTGTGCATTACATGATGTATGCGAATCTCGATAAAATGCCTGGAAGGGATATTGTCAAGAGGTACATTGATGACCTCAAAAAAAGTGACAGCGGCGATATCACCTAACCAACTCGGCTCATACTGGTCACGCGGTATCGTCTTGAGGAAACGGCGATAGATATCCGTGTCCATCAGGAACACATCACACTCGTAAGAAGGCGTATCGTTATGTTCGGGAAAATTATGGTGGCAATTGATGGCAGCGAGATTTCCATGAAGGCGTTGATGGAAGCGAAGCGCATAGCTGTGTCCCATCATGCGACGTTGCGCATCGTCTATGCCACCCCCGATTCAGACGATACCGATCAGGAAGCCGGTCTCAGGGTGTTAGCACAGGCCAAGTCTGCTGTCGGTGACGGCGTAGACACAGAAGCCCGTGTCTTACACGCTGATGCCATCTATGGCCTGAATGGAATCGCGGAAAGCATCGCGAACGCCGCGAACGAATGGGGTGCCGATCTTGTGGTGGTAGGAAGCTCGCATCGGCAAGGGCTGGAACGATGGGTGATCGGTTCCGTCGCGGAACAGTTGATCGCCAAGATTGATGCATCCGTTCTCGTGGTTCGTCCATCTTAATCAGTCGAGTGGCAGGAACTGACACCAGTATGGATTAAGTGGGCAGTGAGCAGACGTGTCTCGCCCATTCATACTTGTCCTGTGAGCGTCCTCTGGTAATCAGCAACGAGATGACCGGTAAAGAAACCTTCCCCTCTCCACATTTCCAGACATCATTCCTGTCGGACCAAGCCGTTGTGAACTGAGCATTGGCGCACAACTCGACGTGCAGTTCGTGTGGCGGTGCACAAGAAGTTCCTTGCCTAGCACAACATCGACGCATAGCAAACTTCCAATCGTGAAGATTCGCGAATTTGCTAAGTAATTGTGATGCCGATTCACAGCATGGTTTTCACACAACCTGGAACTGGTTTTGCACATGTAGTCAGCTTAAGGGAACGGATGGTCCGATCGCCCTTGCTGCTTAAGGGAGGTTTCCATGGGCACACAGCATGTCGTGACGATGTTACCGGGAGAGGGTACTGGTCCGGAAATTTGCGAAGCGGTCCGACTGGTCATCGATGCCAGCGGCGTCAACATCAAATGGGAGTACGAAGACATTGGGCTCGACTGTTTGGAGAAATATGGCACTCTCCTGCCGGATAAGACAGTGCAGAACATCGCCAAGAACAAAGTAGCGCTGAAAGGTCCGACGACAACCCCGATCGGCACCGGACACAAGAGCGCGAACGTGACACTCCGAAAAGTATTCGACCTCTATGCAAACGTGCGACCGGCCAAGCTCATTCCGGTGCTCAAGCGGCCCTGGGACAAGATCGACATCATTAACTTTCGGGAGAACACTGAAGACAGCTACGCCGCCATCGAGCACATGGTGTCCGATGAGGTCGCGCAATGTTTGAAAGTCATTACCTGGCCCGGCTCCTATCGGATTGCCGACTTTGCGTTTAAGTGGGCCAAAGAGCAGGGACGCAAGAAGGTCTTCTGCGTCCACAAAGCCAACATCATGAAGATGACCGACGGCCTCTTTCTCGATGCCTTCAGAGAGGTGGCCAAGAAATATCCCGACATCGAGTCCGGCGACATCATTGTCGATAATTGCTGCATGCAGCTCGTGAGAAATCCGGCACAGTTCGATTGCTTGGTGCTGCCGAATCTGTACGGCGACATTCTGACGGATCTCTGCGCCGGACTGGTGGGTGGCCTCGGCTTCGCGCCCGGTGCTAACGTGGGCGACGGCTGCGCGATCTTCGAAGCGGTCCACGGTTCTGCGCCGAAGTATGCCGGCATGAAGAAGGTCAATCCCTCAGCCGTGCTGGTCTCCGGCGTCATGATGCTGCGATGGTTGAAGGAGGAAGCGGCAGCCGATCGGATTACAAAGGCGATGTTCGCGGTCCTCGATGAACGAAAGCATGTAACCTACGACGTCGGTGGAACGGCGACCACAGACGAATATGCGCAAGCCATCGTGGATAAAATGCACGCGAAGGCCTGAGTTCCAGATTACTGGCACAATGGAAAAGGAGAACAGCAATGCCGACATTCACTGAAACAGCGAAAGCGACAAAAAAGAAACGCGAGATCAAATTGGTCGGAATCGATATGTACATCA
>Ga0224505_10002285_pt1 | contig 11370 bp, 8 predicted proteins | sample SF_Jan12_sed_USG_FD_169102 | JGI IMG/M metagenome (GOLD analysis project Ga0224505, IMG submission 169102) | Sediment microbial communities from San Francisco Bay, California, United States - SF_Jan12_sed_USGS_4_1 | ecosystem: Environmental > Aquatic > Marine > Sediment | place: USA: California...
GTGAAGCTGGCCAGCGTCGACCAGAGCCGTGACAGCCTCGATGACAACAAGAGTGTGTGGGAGGAGATCTCGGGCGGCCAGGACATCATCACGGTGGGCAAGTACGAGACGCCATCGCGTGCGTATGTCGGACGATTCAATTTCCGGGGCGGAGACCAGCAGAAGAAGATCGGCCTGCTGTCTGGAGGCGAGCGCAACCGCGTGCATCTCGCGAAGACGCTCAAGGCGGGCGGGAACCTGCTGTTGCTCGACGAGCCGACGAACGACCTGGATGTCGAGACGCTCCGAGCGCTGGAGCAGGCTTTGCTGGAATTCCCGGGCTCGGCCATCGTCATCTCGCACGATCGCTGGTTCCTCGATCGCATTGCGACGCACATCCTCGCGTTCGAGGGCGACAGCCAGGTGACCTGGTTCGCCGGCAATTACGCCGAGTACGAAGAGGACCGGCATCGCCGCCTCGGCGCCGATGCCGACCAGCCGCATCGCATCAAGTACAGGCGCCTGGAGACCTGATGAGCTGGCTCATCGCTGGCGGCCTGCTGTTTGCGCTCCTGACGCTACTGTTCGTCGGCAGGACGCTGGGCTCGCTGCGACGCCGGCGCTTCGGCCGGGCCACGTTGTCCTCTGCCGGCTGCATTGGTTCCGCGGGAATCGCGCTTGCGTTCGCGCTGCTCCTGTACAGCTATGTCAGCTACCAGCGGCTGACCGCGGAACAGGTCGTCGCCGAACTCGAATTTACGCGCGTCGCGCCGTACGAGTTCCGGGCCCGGCTGATGGTGCCGGACGGGCGCGACCGGTTCTTCCTGCTGACGGGCGACGAATGGCAGCTGGATGCGCGCGTGATCAGCTGGCAACCGCCTGCGACGATACTCGGGCTCGACCCGATATACCGGCTGGACCGCCTGGGCGGGCGTTATGCCGAGGTCGATCGCGAGAGAAGCGAGCCGCGCACTGCCTACCAGCTGTCACCATCGCCGGCGCTGGACCTGTGGCGCGTCGCGCGGCGCTACCCATTGCTCGCGCCCGGCGTCGACGCTTATTACGGCAGCGCCACCTACCTGCCGATGGCCGATGGCGCCCGCTACGAGGTGAGCCTGAGCCGCGATGCCCTCGTCGCGCGGCCCGCCAATGAAGCCGCCAGGGAGGCTGTCGGCAACTGGAACTGAACAGCGGCTACGGCCGTATTATGTTCAACCGACCTCGCCGTCAGACAAGAGCCCGATTCTGCTGGCCACGAGGGCCTCAGCGTTGTTAAATTAAGGGCTTAGAAATAGAACTGAATGAGCGATGGCAATAGTTCTGGAGCGAGAACGAGGACTCGTGCAGCCGACCGAGGCGCAGTTCGGCCTCGAGTGCCCGTATTGCGGCATTTACGCCCACATGTCGCCCCAGTCCGTACCCGACGTCGAGGCGCTCTATCGCCACCGGCCGAAGCACGTCGGGCTTGTCTATCAGTGCGACGCCTGTAATGCCCCGGTCTTCCTGCGCTTCGGCGTCAAGGAATACCGCGACACCGGTATCGAGCTGTTCCAGAGCTTCATCGAGCTGGAACGCCCGAAAGAGAAGTTTCCGTTTTCCTACCTGCCGAAACAGACCGAGACCCTGTTCCGCGAAGCAATGGCCTGTTATTCGAACGGCAGTTTCAATGCGTTCGCATCCATGTGCCGGCGCGCAGCCGCCAGCGGCTATGCCGCGCTCGGCGAGGGCGGCAAGTTGCGCGCATTCGACGAGGTCATGGCAGCCCAGGATATTGCCGAGATCGACGACGACAGCTTCGACCCCATCAAGCGCGTCCTGTTCGAGTCCGGTGACGAAACCCTGCCGATCCTGAACCGGGCCCAGGCCGGCGTGCTGCTCGAAGTGCTGAAGGACATGTTCTACCAGTGCTTCGTTCGTCGCGGCAAGCTGACGCGCGCAATCAAGGTGCGGCGGTTCTTTGTCCAGGAAGCCAACGCGAGCCTGCGTCCGTCCGCCTGACGGGGGCGCTGCCGTCGTCCGCTAGCCGATCGCCACGCGTGCGTTGCGGAACATCCGCAACCATGGCCCGTCCTCTCCCCACTCGTCCGGGTGCCATGAATTCTGCACCGTCCGGGCCACGCGCTCCGGATGCGGCATCATGATCGTCACACGCCCGTCCGGCGTCGTGAGACCGCAGATTCCGTCGGTGGAACCGTTCGGGTTGGCCGGATGCGTCAGCGCGAGGCCCCCGTAGTTGTCCACGTATCGCAGCGCGACGAGGGGCTCGGCCAGCGAGCGGGTCCGGTTGTCCGAATAATCGGCGCGGCCCTCGCCGTGCGAAGTAACGATCGGCAGGCGGGATCCGTCCATGTCCCTGAGGAACAGCGACGGGCTCGCCGCGACCTCGACCAGGCTCAGGCGCGCTTCGAACTGCTCCGAGCGATTGCGCAGGAAGCGCGGCCAGTACTCCGCGCCGGGAATCAACTCCTTCAGGTGCGAGAACATCTGGCAGCCGTTGCACACACCGAGTGCGAAGCTGTCGGATCGTTCGAAGAACGTCGCGAACTGCTCCCGCAGGGCCGGGCTGAAGAGGATCGACTTCGCCCATCCCCCGCCGGCACCCAGCACGTCGCCGAACGAAAAACCGCCGCAGGCCACTATTCCGATATAGCTATCGAGCGAGTCGCGACCGTCGATCAGGTCGCTCATGTGCACGTCGAAGGGGTCGAAACCGGCCCGGATGAAGGCAGCGGCCATTTCGTACTGGCTGTTGACGCCCTGTTCGCGCAGGATCGCCACCCGCGGCCGCACCCCGCCTATGTACGGCGCCGCGATGTCCTCTGCCGGATCGAAGCTCAGCCCGGCGTTCAGCCCGGGATCCGACGTATCGAGTATCCGCTCGTACTCCTCGAGGGCCGTCGCCGGGTTGTCGCGGAGCGCCTGCAGTCGATAGCTCGGCTCCGACCAGGCGCGCTGCATGGCGACGCGGCCGAGCCGGAGCGCGACCTCGCCGTCGTTGTAGACCGTGAGTTCCTGGGACGCATCAACCGTACCGATCTCGACCCACGCCGTATCGTAGCGCTCCAGCACGGACCGGACGTCCGCAAGTCGATCGTCGGCGACCTGGATCACGCCGCCGAGTTCTTCGCTGAAGAGCTGCGCGATGAGGTCGGCGTCCGAGCCGGCCAGGTGCAGCGACACGCCGAGGCGGCCGGCAAACATCATCTCGGCGACGGTGGCCATGAGTCCGCCATCGGAACGATCGTGATAGGCGAGCACCAGCCCGGCCCGGCGCAGCGCCTGCAGCGCCCCGAAGAAGCGCGCGAGACGGGCCGGGCGGTCGAGATCGGGCGGCGTCCCGCCGTTCATGCCATAGACTTGCGCGAGGCAGGATCCGCCGAGCCGGTTCGCGCCCTCGCCGAGGTCGATCAGCAGGAGGCGGCTGCCGCCTGCCACTGCGCGCAGCTGGGGCGTAAGGTGAGACCGCACGTCGCTGACCGGCGCGAACGCGGACACGATCAGTGAAACCGGCGCGACGACCTCGCGATCGACGTCTCCGTCCTGCCAGTGCGTGCGCATCGACAGCGAATCCTTGCCAACCGGGATTGCGATCCCCAGCTCGCGGCACAGATCCAGGCCGACCGCCCGCACGGTGTCGTACAGCGCGGCATCCTCGCCGGGCTGCCCGGCGGCCGCCATCCAGTTCGCGGACAACCGAACCTTGCTCAGCTCGTCGATCGCCGCAGCCGCGATGTTCGTGATTGCCTCGCCAACCGCCATTCGGCCGGACGCCGGCGCGTTCAGCGTCGCGAGCGGCGTCCGTTCGCCCATCGCCATCGCCTCGCCTGTATAGCCGACGAAAGTCGACGCCGTAATCGCGACGTCGCTGACCGGCACCTGCCATGGCCCGACGAGTTGGTCGCGCACGCTCAGGCCACCGACGCTGCGATCCCCGATGTGGATCAGGAATGACTTGTCGGCCACCGTCGGGAAACGCAGCACGCGGAAGGCGGCATCCTCGAGATCGATGCCATCGAGTGCCAGCGGCTCGATGTCCACGTCGATGCGCGTGACGTCCCTGGTCGTTTTCGGCGCCTTGCCGAGCAGCATCTGCATCGGCATATCCACGACGTCATTGCCGAAATCACGGTCACTGACGACCAGGCGGCCGTCGTCGGTAAGTGTACCGATCACCGCGCAGGGGCATCGCTCGCGCTCGCAGATGCGTTCGAACTCGGCGATACGGTCGGGACCGACGATCAGTACGTAGCGTTCCTGCGCCTCGTTGCACCATATGCCCATCGGCGCCATGCCGGGCTCGGCGTTCGGCACTTCCCTGAGCTCGACCCGGGCGCCGCGCTTGCTGTGATCGACGGCCTCCGGCACGGCGTTCGACAAGCCGCCCGCGCCGACGTCGTGCACCAGCAGAATCGGGTTGTCGGTGCCCATGGCCCAGCAGCGGTCGATGACCTCCTGCGCGCGGCGCTGGATTTCCGGGTTGCCCCGCTGCACGGATGCGAAATCCAGGTCCTCCGTGCTGGTGCCGCTCGCCAGGCTCGACGCTGCCCCGCCACCGAGCCCGATCAGCATCGCGGGCCCGCCAATGACGACGATCTTGCCGCCGACCGGGACTTCCGCCTTCAATGCATGCTCCGCGCGCACGTTGCCGACGCCGCCGGCGATCATGATCGGCTTGTGGTAGCCGCGGATCCGGTTCGCTGGCCAGCCCGGCCCGGCAAGCTCGTAGCTGCGGAAATAACCGAGCAGGTTCGGCCGTCCGAATTCGTTGTTGAAAGCCGCCGCGCCGATGGGTCCTTCGAGCATGATCTGGAGCGGAGTCGCCATCCGCTCCGGATGGCCGAAAGCCTGCTCCCAGGGCTGCCGGAAACCCGGGATACGCAGGTGCGACACGGTAAACCCGGTAAGTCCTGCCTTCGGCTTCGCGCCGAGGCCCGTCGCGCCTTCGTCGCGTATCTCCCCCCCCGAACCGGTTGCCGCGCCGGGGAACGGCGAGATGGCGGTGGGATGATTATGCGTCTCGACCTTCATCAGGATCTGGATCGGCTCGTCGCTGTATGACCAGCGCCGGTCCCGAGCGCCCGGCATCAGCCGGCTCCCCTGGTGACCCTCGATCACGGCGGCATTGTCCGAGTAGGCCGAAACGACGCCCTCACCGCTTGCCTCGGTGGTGGCGCGGATCATGTCGAACAGTCCGCGCTCTGCCGGCTGGCCATCGATGATCCAGTCGGCTCGAAAGATCTTGTGGCGGCAATGCTCCGAGTTCGCCTGGGCGAACATCATCAGCTCGGCATCGGTCGGGTCCCGGCCGATCCGGCGGTAGTTATCGCACAGGTATTCGATCTCGTCCGGTGACAGTGCAAGGCCGAGGTCCTCGTTCGCCCGCACGAGAGCCGCCGCGCCCTGCTCTGTGAGCGGCACGATCGACAGGGGCGAGGGCGTGTGCGCTTCGAACAGTCGGACCGCCTCTGCGGCATCCAGGAGCAACGCCTCGGTCATGCGATCGACCAGTGACGAGCCGAGTTCGGCCAGGCGAGCAGCCGGCAGAGCCGATGCAGACCAGAGCGCGTATTCGATGCCGCGCTCGATACGCCGCACGCCGCCGAATCCGCAGGCCAGAGCGATATCTGTTGCCTTGCTCGACCATGGCGAAATCGTACCGGGACGCGGCACGACGATAAGTGTGCGGGCCCCGCCCGGAAAACTCGCCGGCGGCTCGTCGGACAGCAGCAGCGACCGGAGCCGGGACTCCTCCGCCGTCGCCAGGGCGTCGCGAAGCTCCCCGAAATAGATGAAACGCGCAGCCAGTCCGGTGATACCGGGCTCGATGGCCCGCAGCGATTCGATCAGCTTGCTCAGGCGGAAGTCCGACAAGGCGGACTGACCCGGCATGATCAGCAGTCTTTGCGACGTGGCAGCCGGTGGATCAGTCGCGGGTCTGGACAAGCTCTCGGAGTCCCGTGGTCAGCAGGTTGGCAGGGGCCGAATTCTAACAGGATGTCGGGAAAGGGCTATCCTGCCCTGTCTTGCGGGCCGGCTGGCAGCGGCCGGCAGGTATTGCTCAGGAGTCCTTGCTCCCGCCCGGCGTGTAGACAGGGACGGGAAACTGGGTCACGTTGCTGCCCTCGAACTTCGAGATCTTGCTGATCCCCTCCTTGTCGACCTCGTCGATACGGATGATCGAGTGCATCGGCAGGTAGGTTCGCTTGACACCTTCGAACTCGCTCTTGATCCGCTCCTCCGACGGGTCGACGACCACGGTCGAGCGCTTGCCGAAGACCAGTTCCTCGATCTCGACGAAACCGAACAGCGAGCCGTGCCCGACGCTGCGGGCATAGATCTCGTAGATCTGGCCCTGGTTCATGAACACGATCTTGTACAGCGCTTTGCTGGCCATGGGCGGGACTGGGGTCTCGGAGGGCGGCGCAATCCTGGCCGCGGGGCGCCCAGTGTAACCGAAAACCCCGCCCGAAAAGATCGCGGTCACCCGGCCAGGCCCCGTCAAATATGGTCGATCTTTTCCATATTTGGAGTTGCTGGCCGAAACCAAAGACCGATTATGTGAACTACGTGGCGGCGGCAATTCGTCCGGCCGGGCAACATGCTCAAAGCCGGGCGTGCATCTGCAATCCAGGCGGCGTCGCAGCGCTTGGGAGTGACCCATGGGACTGGTAATCGAAGTCACGAGCGAACAGAAAGATATTCTCGGGGACGACTACGTCCGCGATTTCAGCGAAACGGGCGGCACGATAGGGCGTTCCCTGCAGAACGACTGGATCCTGCCCGACCCGGATCGCTACATCTCCGGGCGGCATGCCACGATCGACTGCCGCAGCGGCGCGTACTATCTCGTGGACGTCAGCACCAACGGCATTTACGTGAACGACGACGCCGAACCGCTCGGCAAAGGTAAAACGCGGCGGCTCTTCGACGGCGATCGCCTGCGCATGGGCGACTGGGAGTTTCTCGTCAAGATCGACGGGGGCGAGGACCTGGACGTGCCGGAGCTGCCCCCCGAGACCGCTCTGCCGCCGGAAATGGAACAGCGGATTCCCGAGCAGGTGCAGAAATCCGGCGTCATGTTGCTCGACGAGGAGGAACTCACTGGCGACGATGCTTTCCAGGCGGCGATCTTCGGCGAAAAACCCCAAGCCTCCAGTCGCCCTGGTAAACGGAAAAGTCGCCAGCCGGAGCCGATACTCGATACGGACGAAACCGGCGTCGGCGAGGCCCTGCCTGCCGAGGGCACCCTGTTCGAGGCATTTCTCGAAGGACTCGGCGTCGATCCCCGCGACGTCCATTCGACGGTCGATCAGCGCGAGGCCATGATCAACATGGGGCGCGTGATGCGCGAGCTGGTATCGGGTATCACGGACCTGCTCGTTTGCCGGACCAATGTGAAGAGCATGTTCCGGCTCGACCAGACCACGGTGCTGCCGCGCCGGAACAACCCGCTGAAGCTGTCCGCGAGCATCGAGGATTCGCTGATGCAACTCCTGGTCGGGAAGGAAGGCGAATACCTCGCGCCGCTCGATGCGGTAAAAGAGGTCTGCCGCGACCTGCGTTTCCACCATGACGCCGTCGTCGGCGCAATGGCGGCGGCCATCGGCGATTTCCTCGACCGGCTGGAACCGGACGAACTCAGGCAATCCTTCGACCGGTCCATCGGACGCCTGGCGATCCTGAAATCCCTCAACCAGTTCAAGTACTGGCAGATGTATAGCGATCTCTACCCGATACTCATCCAGCAGGGCAACGGTCCGTTCCCGCAGCAGCTGGGCGAAGACTTCGTTCGCGCATACGAAAAGCACATTGCCGAATGCAAGCGCCTCGAACACGTGGTCAACGACAAGCCCTCGCGCAAGCGCGCCGCGAAGCGGGATCCGGAACCGGTGTCGTTCGGCGACACACAGCGACTGGACCGCCCGGCGGAGGAAATGATCGAGCTGTAAGCCGCCGGCCCGGCAGGCCGGTGGTGTCAGCGATTCATCCGGTTATCGACCAGGTCCTCGACGACTGCCGGGTCGGCCAGCGTCGACGTGTCGCCGAGGGCCTTGTAGTCATTCGCCGCAATCTTGCGCAGGATGCGCCGCATGATCTTGCCCGACCGGGTCTTGGGCAAGCCGGGGGCCCACTGTATGAAATCCGGCGTCGCGATTGGCCCGATTTCCTTGCGCACCCACTGGGCGAGTTCCTTGCGCAGCGCCTCGGAGGGCTCGACGCCCTCCATCAGCGTAACGTAGGCATAGATACCCTGCCCCTTGATGTCATGCGGGCAACCGACAACCGCGGCTTCCGCGACGCTGTCGTGCGCGACCAGCGCACTCTCGACTTCGGCGGTTCCCATGCGGTGACCGGACACGTTCAATACGTCGTCGACGCGGCCCGTAATCCAGTAATCGCCGTCGGCATCCCGGCGCGCACCATCGCCTGTCGTGTAGCAACCCTTGAAGGTCGAAAAATAGGTCTCGACGAAGCGCTGGTGGTCCCCGTACACAGTTCGCATCTGGCCGGGCCAGCTATCGGTGATGACCAGGTTGCCTTCGGCCTCGCCCTCGAGGACTCGCCCGTCGCCGTCTACGATGGCCGCCTGGATACCGAACAGCGGCCGCGTCGCCGAGCCGGGCTTCAGGTCCGTTGCGCCGGGCAGCGGGCTGATGAGAATGCCCCCGGTCTCGGTCTGCCACCAGGTGTCGACGATCGGGCAACGGCTGTCGCCCACGACCTTGTAGTACCACTCCCAGGCCTCCGGGTTGATCGGCTCACCGACACTTCCAAGCAATTTCAGTGACTTGCGCGACGTGCGCTTGACGGGGCCATCGCCCTCACGCATCAGAGCCCGGATCGCCGTCGGCGCCGTGTAGCAGGTGTTGACCTTGTGCTTGTCGCAAACCTCCCAGAATCGCGATGCCGACGGATAATTCGGCACGCCTTCGAATATGACCGTCGTGGCGGCATTCGCGAGCGGCCCGTACACGATATAGGAATGACCGGTCACCCAGCCAACGTCTGCGGTACTCCAGTAGATGTCGCCCGGGTGATAGTCGAAGACATAGTGAAATGTCATCGCCGTGTACACCAGGTAGCCGCCCGTCGTGTGCAGCACGCCCTTCGGTTTACCGGTCGAGCCGGACGTGTACAGGATGAAGAGCGGGTCCTCTGCACCCATTTCCTCGCAGGGGCAGTCGGCGTCGACCTCTTGTTCCAGTTCGTGCAACCAGTGATCCCGACCGGCCGTCCACCCGGTCTTGCCGCCGGTGTTCCGCACGACCAGCACCTTCCGCAGCGAGTTCACATTGGGGTTTTTCGCCGCCGCGTCGACATTGGCCTTCAGCGGGATCTTCTTGCCGCCGCGGACGCCTTCATCCGCCGTGATGACGATATTGGATTCGCAGTCGTGGATGCGCCCGGCCAGGGAGTCGGGCGAAAACCCGCCGAACACGACGCTGTGGATGGCACCGATCCGTGCGCAGGCAAGCATCGCGATCGCGGCATCGGGAATCATCGGCATGTAGATGGTGACGCGATCGCCCTTCTTCGCACCGAGTTTCTTCAGCGCATTCGCGAACCGGCATACGCGCTCATGCAGCTGCCGGTAGGTGATGCGCTGATCGCGCGCGGGATCGTCGCCCTCCCAGATGATGGCGACGTCATCGCCGTGTGCGTCGAGGTGGCGGTCTACGCAGTTGTAACAGGCATTCAGGCTACCGTCATAAAACCAGCGTATGTGCAGGTCGTCCTTCGCGAAGGACACGTCTTTTACCTTGGTGAAGGGCTTTATCCAGTCGACCCGGCCGGCCTGCTCTGCCCAGAAAGCCTCGTTGTTCTCGATGGATTGCCGGTACATCTTCTCGAAACCCGCCGCATCCAGCCATGCTCGCCTGGCCACTTCCGGTTTCACCTTGTGTATCGTGCTCATCGGTTTGCCCTTTACTGGTTTCTGGATCCTGGTGTGTCCGTCCGGGGCCGCCGGACCTGGCGCTTGTCCTGCCGGGCCGCCAGCGCGAGTACGCGCTCGGCCCGCAACAGGTGCGGGCGGTCGACCATCCTGCCGTCCAGCTGCAGCGCTCCCGCAGCCGGGTGTTCTGCAAACAACGCGACCAGCCGCTCGGCCTGCCTGATCTGCTCGGGCGACGGTTGCAACGCCGCATTGATGACCGGCACCTGGTCCGGGTGTATTGCCAGCATGCCGCTGAAACCGTCGCGCCCGGCGGCCGCAACATACTGTGCCAGCCCGTCCCGGTCGCGGAAATTCGTATAAACCGTGTCGATCGCCGGCACCTCGGCGGCCGCCGCGGCTACCAGGCACAATGAACGCGCCAGTTCGTAAGGTGGCAACCAGCGGCCGGCATCGTCCCGGTTGGTGCTCGCGCCGAGGGCCGCGCTCAGGTCCTCGGCGCCCCAGGTCAGGCCCGCCAGCCGGCTCGACGCCCCGGCATAGTCGCCGAGCCGGAACAGCGCAGCCGGCCTTTCGGTAACGATGGGCAGGATGCGCGTAGTCCCGGGCGCCCGGCCATGCTCGGCTTCGAACGCATCCAGCAGCGCAGCCAGCCGGCGCACGGCATCCGCTCCCTCGGGCTTCGGCAGCACGATACCTGCAGGCGCGGCCGGCATGACGGCGCGCAAGTCGGCGACTGCGTCGTCCGTACCCAGCGGATTGATCCGCACCCAGCGCTCCGGTGCGCAAGGCCCGGCCAGGAACTCCGCGGCGCGGGCGCGTGCGGCCGGTCTCGACGATGGTGTCACCGCATCTTCGAGGTCGATGATGATCGCGTCGGCTTCGGACCCGGCGGAACGCGCAAGCTTTTTATCGCTGTCGCCCGGCACGAACAGGAAACTGCGGATCACGCGGGTTTCCGGTGCATCAGGGCGGATCGCTTGCAGATGCCGACGAGATCGCCGTGCTGGTTATACGCGCGATGTTCGAACACCACGATACCGTTGTCGGGCCGCGATTTGCTGCCGCGCAGCTCGAGCACCTCGGTCTGGACGTGGATCGTGTCGCCGTGGAACAGCGGCTTCGGAAACCGAACCTCGTCCCAACCGAGATTGGCCACCGTCGTGCCGATCGTCGTGTCGCCGACCGAGATACCGACCATGAACGCCAGCGTCAGGCAGCTGTTCACGAGCGGACGTCCAAATTCCGTCGACTTGCAGTATTCGGCGTCGATGTGCAGCGGCGCGGGATTATGCGTCAGCGCGCTGAACCAGACGTTGTCCGCCTCGATAATCGTACGGCGGATCGCATGGTCAAAGACCTGCCCGACGCGAAATTCCTCGTAATATAGCCCCGGCATACATCCTCGCCGCTCGTTGCCCGGACCCGAATGATAATCGGACCGCGGGGCGATGAGAAATCGGGGCCCGACGAGGCCGGATTTTGGATTCGCCGCC
>Ga0224505_10002287_pt1 | contig 11360 bp, 8 predicted proteins | sample SF_Jan12_sed_USG_FD_169102 | JGI IMG/M metagenome (GOLD analysis project Ga0224505, IMG submission 169102) | Sediment microbial communities from San Francisco Bay, California, United States - SF_Jan12_sed_USGS_4_1 | ecosystem: Environmental > Aquatic > Marine > Sediment | place: USA: California...
ACCCGGCGGTCTCGTACGAGGCCGAGACCGATCGCGGACAGCAGGCAGTTCTGGCAGTTGAACCGGGAGGACAGCGTGGGCGAGTCGTAGTCCGACTCCTCGAGCGTATACGAGGTCAGCAGCCGCGTGTAGCGGGATCCGAAGAACGGGAAGCCGAGCTGGATGCTCCCGCCCCGGGTCCGGATCCGGCCGAGGTCCGCGATCGTGTACCGCAGGCGCGTGCTGTGGACGCTGAGCGAGCCCGAGATCAGGCTCCCGCGGATGGCCGGATCACTGTACGTGATGTTGAAGTCCTGGATGTTCCGGCCGAACTGCCACTGGAACTGCATCCGCTTGCCGCGCCCCAGCACGTTGGGCTCGTCGAGACCGATGAACCCGCCGAGGCCGGTTCCCTGTCCCACCGAGGCGCCGAAGTTGACGTTGCCGGTCCGCCGCTCTTCGACCCGGAAGACCACGTCCACGTCCACCCGGTTGTCCGTCGGCTGGATCTGGGGAATCTCCAGCGGCTGCTGGAAGAACCCGAGGTTGGAGACGTTCTGATACGCCTGAATCAACGCGTCCTGCCGGAACACGTCGCCCGGCACCAGCGGGAACGTCGCTCGGCGGACGACACTTTCGTGCGTGATGGTGTTCCCGACGATCACGATCTTGCGAATCGTCGCCGGATCTCCTTCGACGATCTGCCAGCGGAGATCGACGAACTTCTTGCCGGCGTCATCGGTTCGACGGGACGTGACCGGACGCACGTCCGCATACAGATACCCGTTGTTGCCGTAGAGCGTCTGCACTTCCCGCGTGGCGTCGTTCCAACGTTCGTCGTCGAAGAAGTTGCCGCGGCGCCCGCCGCCGAATCCGAGAAAGCCGCCGCTGGCCGTAAACGCGCCGAACGGATAGAACTGCTGTAGCTGCTCCGTCGAGAACCGCCGGTTGCCCAGAACCTCGAACGTTCCCACTTCGTACGGATCGCCCTCGTCGACTTCGAGCACGAGCTGCCCCTTGCCCGTTGCTTCGTTGACGATCAGCGTGTCGCGCAGCACGCGGAAGTCGATGTAGCCGTGCGAGGCATAGAACGCCGGCACCCGTTCGCGCAGATCGCGTTCGAGCTCGTTCTCGTTGTACTCGCCGCGCTGGAACCACCAGAAGCCCTCGGGGTCGATCTTCATCTCGCCGACCACCTGACCATCCGTGAACTGGGAGTTCCCTTCGACCACGACCTGACTGATGGCCACCCGTCGGCCCTCGTCGATGTCGAACACCGCGCGCAGGCTGCCGTCGTCCTGGGGCAGGGTGCGGATCCTGGTGGCGCTCCGATAGAATCCCTCCTTGCGATACAGCGAGTCGATCGCCGCGAGCGACTGCTGTGCCGCCCCCGGGTCATAGGGACGGCCTTCGTCCAGCTTAACCCGACTTCGGACACTCCGCACCGTGAGCCGCTCGACGCCGCGGACGCTCCAGCCGAGCAGGATGGGACGCTCGACCACGGTGAAGCGGAGAATACGCCGCCCCTCGACCTCCCCCTGCTCCACCAGAACATCCTCGAACTGACCGCTTTCGTACAGGGTCTGGAGGGCCCGCTGAACGTCGCGGTACGTGATCTCCTGGCCGATGGGGATACCCGCGAGCGACAGGATCTGCGCCCGAGCAACTCGGCGGGCGCCGACGACGTCGATCGAGTCGATGACGGTCGTCAACGCACTGGGCTGTTCCTGCGCTCGCGCCCACGCGGGGACCGCGGCGAGCGCCGCGGCCAGGGCCAGGGCCCGACGGGTCACTACGGCGCCTTGGAGGCGGACAGGACCCGGAACGAGAGCCGGTCGCCCTCGGCCGCGACGTCGACCTCGATCTCGTCTCCCTTGCCGATCTCCTGGAGCAAGATCTTCTCGGACAAGGGGTCCTCGACGTACCGCTGGATGGCACGCTTGAGGGGCCGGGCCCCGTACTGCTCGTCGTGGCCGTGATCCACCAGGAACTCCGTGGCGGCGTCGGTGCGCCGGAGGGTGAACCCCTCCTCGACCACCCGCGCGGCCACCTGCGCAAACAGAATCCCCACGATCTCCTTGATGTGCTCGCGGCCCAGCGGGTGGAACACGATGACGTCGTCGAGGCGGTTCAGGAACTCCGGGTTGAACACGCGGTTGATCTCATCCTTCACTTTCTCGGCCATCTTCTCGAAGCTGGCCTCGGCATTCGATTCCGAAAAGCCGAGCGAGCGACCCTTGCCGATGTCCCGCGCGCCGATGTTCGACGTCATGATCACGACGGTGTTCTTGAAGTCGATGACGCGGCCGTAGTTGTCGGTCAGACGGCCTTCGTCCAGCACCTGGAGCAGGATATTGAAGACATCGGGGTGCGCCTTCTCGATCTCGTCGAGCAGGACGACCGAGTATGGCTTGCGCCGGACGGCCTTCGTGAGCGTCCCGGAGTCTTCGTAGCCGACGTAGCCCGGCGGGGCCCCGATGAGTCGGCTCACGCTGAACTTCTCCATGTACTCCGACATGTCGACCCGGATGAGGGCTTGCTCATCGGCGAACAGGAACCGGGCGAGCGCCCGCGCGAGCTCGGTCTTCCCGACTCCTGTGGGGCCCGAGAAGATGAAGCAGCCAATGGGACGTCGGGGGTCCTTGAGGCCCGCGCGCGAGCGGCGGATGGCCCGAGCAATGGCCTGAATGGCCTGGTCCTGGCCCACGACCGAGCCGTGGATCTCGTCCTCCATGCGGAGGAGGCGCTGGGTCTCCGCTTCCTGCAATCGTGTGACGGGGATGCCGGTCCAGCGGGACACGATGAACGCCACTTCCTCTTCCCCGATGACCGGGCGGTGCGTTTCGCGCTCCTTCTCCCACTCCTCCTGGCGGCGCCGGATCTCCCCTTGGAGCTCCCGCTCTTGGTCCCGCAACGCCGCGGCGCGCTCGAAGTTCTGATCGCGCACCGCCTCTTCCTTGTCCAGGTTGATCTGCTCCAGGCGTCCCTTGAGCTCGCCGACGTCGGCGGGGGGGACCTGCGCCGCCAGCCGCGCCCGGGCCGAGGCCTCGTCAATGACGTCGATCGCCTTGTCCGGCAGGAACCGATCGGTGATGTACCGCTCCGCCAGGCGGGTCGCCTCGTCGAGCGTGAGGTCGGGAATGGTCACCCGGTGGTGGTCCTCATAGCGCTGGCGCAGGCCCTTGAGAATCTCGACGGTCTCGTCGATGTTCGGCGGATCGACGATGACGGTCTGGAACCGCCGCTCCAGCGCGCCGTCCTTCTCGATGTACTTGCGGTATTCGTTCAGGGTCGAGGCCCCAACGCACTGCAACTCGCCGCGGGCCAGCGCGGGCTTGAGCATGTTGGAGGCGTCGATCGCTCCCTCGGCCGCCCCCGCACCGACCAGCGTGTGCAACTCGTCGATGAACAGCACGATGTTGCGGTTTTGCGCGATCTCGTTCATGACGGCCTTGAGCCGCTCCTCAAACTGCCCGCGGTACTTGGTGCCGGCAATGACGGCCGCCATGTCGAGGGCGAGCACGCGGTGCCCCCGGAGCGATTCCGGCGCATTGCCCGCCGCGATCAGCTGGGCGAGGCCCTCGACGATGGCCGTCTTGCCCACGCCCGCTTCCCCGATCAGCACCGGGTTGTTCTTCTTGCGCCGGGACAGCACCTCGATCACCCGCTCGATTTCGCTCTGCCGTCCGATCGTCGGGTCCAGCTCGCCTTCGCCGGCGAGGACCGTGAGATCGCGGCAAAAATGGTCGAGCGCGGGGGTCTTGGACTTCTTCTCCGACCGCTGCCCCTGCCCGGCCGCCGGTGCCGCCCCGGCAGCCTTGGTCGTCTGCGGGACGTCACCGCCGAGCAACCGCAGCGTCTCAGCCCGGGCCTGCTCGAGGTTGACGCCGGCATCGGTGAGCACCTGCGCCGCGATGCCCTTCTCCTCGCGCAGGAGGCCGAGCAGCAGGTGCTCGGTGCCCACGTACGAGTGGTTGAGCTCGCGCGCCTCGCTCATGGCGAGCTCGAGCACCTTCTTGGCACGCGAGGTATACGGCAGGTCCGGCGGCCCGGCCGCCGCCGGCGCCTTTCCCTTCTTGACCGTTTCCTCGATCTTCTGCTGGATTTCCTCGAGATCGACGCTGAGGTTGCTGAGGACCGCGGCCGCGACCCCCTCGCCCTCGCGGATCAACCCAAGGAGAATATGCTCGGTCCCGACATACTCGTGATGCAGCCGCGCCGCTTCCTCGCGGGCCATCTGCAGCACCTTTCGGACACGATCCGTGAAGTTGTAGCCGTTCATAGTGCCACCACTCAACCCTCTGCCGTAGCCGATCCATCGCGCGGTTTACGCCGCGCGTCGTCGTCGAACAACTGGCGCACGAAATCCGCCCGGATCGCCGGCAGATCGGGATCCGTCAGCGTGCGCGCCGCCTGCCGGGCCACGTGGGCCGGCTGGGTGAAGACCAACAACTTGTTCAGCGTATATACGCCGACATCACCAATGAGGTTCAGTCCTACACCCAGCCGGACGCCACTGAGCAGATTCATGGTTTCCTCGAACGACAGACTGCGCGCGTGCCGCAACAGCCCATAGGCCCGCCACACCTTGTCGGCGATCACCGTCGGAGCGTTGCGCAGCAACACCTCACGGGCCTGCCGTTCGTAGTCGATCACCTGGCGCACGATCTTGCCAAGGTGATCCAGCAACTCCTCCTCCGACTTGCCGAGCGTCGTCTGATTGGACAACTGGAAGAGGTTGCCCACGACCTCGCTTCCCTCGCCGTACAGGCCGCGGAAGGTCAGTCCCACCTGGGTCAATCCCTGGAGGACCTTCGCGATCTCTTTCGTGAGCACGAGGCCAGGAAGGTGGATGAGGACCGACGCGCGGAGGCCCGTCCCGGCGTTCGTCGGGCAGGAAGTAAGGTAACCAAACTCATCATGGAAGGCGAAGGGAATGCGGGCACCCAACTCGCGGTCCGTGCGCTCGAGATCCGCATAGGCGGCGCCCGGCGCGAACCCGGACTTCACCACCTGAAGACGAAGGTGATCCTCCTCGTTGATCATGGCACCCGTGGCGCCGGCACTGACCAGCGCCGCTCCACTGCGCACCGTGCCGCCCGCGCTGAGTCCCGCGAGATCGCGCGAGATCAGATGGCGCTCGTGCAGCAGCTGGCGCTCGAGCCGCGTCAGCTCGTCGATACGGATCGTCACGCCGCTGGCAAGGTCGGCCGTTGCCTGGACGGCCGCCACGACGAGATCCCGCGCCTGGGCGCGCTCGGCGTCGCTCGCCCGCGGCGGGAACGGCGTGTCGCGGAGATTGCGCGCCAGTCGGATCCGCGTGGAGAGCACGACGAGGCCCTCGGGGCCGCTGGCATCGAGCCAGGGGACGCCGCCGTCCGGGAGCAGGTCGAGGTCGAGCGTCATTCCCGTTCCCTGATCTCGTCGCGCAGCCGCGCGGCGAGCTCGAAGTTCTCCGACTCGATGGCCCGCTGGAGCTGTTCGCGCAGGCCCGGCAAATCTCCGCCCGCCCCACCGCCGGCGTGGGCCGGCACCTTTCCGGCGTCGGCGGGCGAAACGTAGGGCTCTCCGATGTGCCGACTCGCCCCGTGGAGGCGGCGGAGCAGTGTGCGCAGCGGGGACTCGAACGTCTCGTAGCACCGCCCGCACCCGAGCCGTCCGGTCTCGCGGAAATCCTGGAGCGTGGCCCCGCAATCCGGACAGCGTCCGGACGTCTCCGTCGTGGGCAGCTGGGCGGCTGCTCCCTTGTCGAGGCCGGCCAGGAGGTCCCCTACGGGGAACTTGGCAAGACTGGCCTCGGTTTGGATTCCCTGCTGGGCGGCGCACGCCTCACAGAGGTGCTGCTCCGTGTGCGTGTTGTCCACGATCTGCGTCAGGTGGATGACGGCTGGCCGTTCCCCGCACCGCTGGCACTGCATGTCAGGACATTGCCTCGGCAGCCGTGGCGGCGCGCAACTGGCCATGCTCGAGCCACAGGACCCGGTCGGCCCGCTCCGCCAGGTCGCGGTTGTGGGTGGCGACGACGAGCGCCGTGTCGAGCGATGCGGCGAGTCCGGCGAGGAGCTCGTGCAGTGCCCGGCTGTGATGGTGGTCCAGATTGCCGCTGGGCTCGTCGGCGAGCACGACACGAGGGTCGTGCACGATGGCCCGGGCCACCGCGCACCGCTGCTGTTCCCCTCCCGAAAGCTGGCCGGGCCGATGGTGCAGCCGGTCGCCAAGCCCGAACCGGCGGAGCACCGCCTCCGCCTTGGCGAGCGCCGCCGCCGCGCGCTGACCGGCGACGCGCAGTGGCATGGCAACGTTCTCGAGCGCCGTGAACTCCCGCAAGAGATGGTGGAACTGGAACACGAATCCGAGATCCCGGTTGCGGAGGTAGTCCCGCTCGGTCGGCGAGAGCGTCGCGTACGCCCGCCCGCCCAGCTGGACGGTGCCGCCGGTCGGGTCGTCGAGGGCGCCGAGGAGGTGGAGCAACGTGCTCTTGCCTGCCCCACTGGCTCCGACGACGGCGACCATTTCTCCTGGATACACCGTAAGATCCACGGCGTTCAGAACCTCGATCTCGGACCGGTCCCCCCCGAGGTACACCTTCCGCAGGCCGACGGCCTCGAGCACGGCGGTCATTCGTGCCGGATGGCATCGACGGGATGGAGCGCGGCGGCCCGTCGTGCCGGGTGGAGGGTGGCGGTCACGGCCACGATGAGGCTCGCCGTCATGACGATGGCCACGTCGAGCGGGTCGACCCGCACCGGGATCCGGCTGATGAAGTACACGGTCGGGTCGAGCTGAATCAGATTGCTGCCGTCGATGACTCTGGCCAGCACGAGGCCCAGCACCATCCCGAGGACCGTCCCGATGAGTCCGATGATCGTGCCCTGGAGGATGAAGATCCGGCGGATCGCCGCGCCCGGCATTCCCATGGCGCGGAGAATCCCGATTTCCCGGGTCTTGTCCGTCACGATCATCGTCAGCGTGCTGACGATGTTGAAGGCGGCAACCAGCACGATCAGCAACAGGACGAGGCCCATCGCGAGTTTCTCGAGCTGGAGAGCCGAGAACAGCGATGCGTTCTGCGACTGCCAATCGAGCGCGCGGTACGGATATCCGAACTTCTCTTCGAGCCGGCGCCCGACCGCTTCGGCCCGCGCGGGGTCATTGAGCCGGATCTCCAGACCGGTCACGGCGTTGCCGAGGCCCGCGAACTCCTGTGCGACCTCGCGCGGGAGCACGGCGTAGGCGTTGTCGTACTCGTACATCCCCGTCTCGAAATACCCGGTGACCTCGAAGGTCCAGAACCGGGGAACGAACGCGCCGACGCTCGCGTTGAAGCGCGAGCCCCCCGGTGAGATGGCCGTGACGGTGGCGCCCGGAAACGCCGAGAACCGCTCGGCCATACGGCGTCCCAGGACGATGCCGCCGTCGACGTCATCGCGCGTCGTGGCGAACGTGAGGTCGCCGCGGACGAACGTCTCGGGCAGCCGCGTCACCGCGGCGGCGCCCGTGTCGGTCTCGATCCCGAGGATGTAGGCCCCCTCGTGATAGTCGTGGCCGGCCGAGAAGAGTCCCTGTGTCAGCACGAAGGGCGCGGCCGCCACCACGTCGGGATCGTCCCGGACCTCCGGCAGGACCACCTCCCACGCATCCATCCGGATCCCCTCGCCAAAGGTGAGGAGTCGGAGGTGTGGGCTGCCAATCAGGATCTTCTCCCGCAGCTCGTGCTGCAGGCCGTTCATGACGCCGAGCACGACGATGAGCGCCATGACCCCGATGGTGATTCCGCCGGTCGCGATGAACGTGATCAGCGACACGAACCGGGCGGAGCGTCGACTCCGCAGATACCGGCCCGCGATCACACCCGGGAGTCCGATCACCCCTCGCTCCGGAGCTGCGGGAACAGGATCACGTCACGGATCGACGGCTGCTCGGCGAGGAGCATCACGAGTCGGTCGATGCCCAGTCCGATGCCGCCCGTGGGCGGCAACCCGTACTCGAGCGCCAGGACGTAGTCCTCGTCCATGACCTGGGCCTCCTGGTCGCCGGCGGCGCGGGCCGCGCTCTGGACCTCGAGACGGCGACGCTGGTCATCCGGGTCGTTCAGCTCGCTGAAGGCGTTGGCCAACTCGCGGCCCAGCACGAAGAACTCGAAGCGCTCGGCGAGCGTCGGATCGCCGCGTTTGGGCTTCGCCAGCGGAGACAGCTCGATCGGGAAGTCCACCACGAACGTCGGCTGCTCCAGCGCGGGTTCGACGTACTGCTTGAACACCTCATCGACGAGCTTCGGCCGGCTCATCCCGGCTGGATCGGTACCGCCGGCGGAGACGGCGGAGACGGCGGCGTGCAGCGCGGCGTCGTCGGTATCCGCCAGATCGAGTCCCGCGTGCCGGTGGACGAGCTCCCGGTACGTCGCGCGCCGCCAGGGTCGCGCGAAGTCCAGCGCGGTCCCGAAGCGCTCGATGCGCGCGTCGCCGCACAGGGTACGGACGACGCCCTCCACCATCTCCTCGGTGAGGGCCATCATGTCCTCGTAGTCGGCGAACGCCTGGTACAGCTCGAGCATCGTGAACTCGGGATTGTGCGACCGATCGAGCCCCTCGTTCCGGAAATCCTTGCCGATCTCGTACACGCGCTCGAGGCCGCCGACGATGCAGCGTTTGAGGTAGAGCTCGGTCGCGATCCGCAGGTAGAGCTGCCGGTCGAGCGCGAGATGGTGCGTCGTGAAGGGACGCGCCATCGCCCCGCCGTAGATGGGCTGCAACACCGGAGTCTCGACCTCGAGGAACCCGCGCTCATCGAGGAACCGCCGCAGGTAGCTCACCGTGCGGGCCCGGAGGCGGAACACCTCGCGGACCTCGGGGTGGACAGCCAGATCCGCATACCGCTGGCGGTACCGCGTTTCGTGGTCGACCAGGCCGCCGTGCTGCCGTCCCTCGGCGTCGGACTTGCCGATCGGCAGGGGACGGACCGCCTTCGCGAGGAGCGTGACATCGGCGGCGCGCACGGTGATCTCGCCCGTTCTGGTCATGAAGACCTTCCCGTCTACCCCCACGAGGTCACCGACGTGGAGCAACCGCACCATCTCATACCGGTCGTCGCCCAGCTCGTCGCGTCGGAAGTAGAGTTGAATCCGGCCGCTCGCGTCCTCGAGATGCGCGAACATGGTCTTGCCGTGGCCGCGCAACGCGACGAGCCGACCGGCGACGCGCACGGATTCCTCCCCGTCGGGCGCATACGCCGCGAGCGCATCGGCCGCCGAGTGGGTGCGGTCGTAGCGGTAGGCAAACGGCTCGACTCCCCGGCGGCGAAGCTCCGCCAGGGCTTCCCGGCGTGCGGCTTCGAGATGGTGTTCGGGCGCCTCGCTCACGCGGCCTTGCCTCCAAAGCGCTTGAGGAACGTCTTGATGAACTCGTCGAGCGCGCCGTCCATGACCGCCTGGACGTCGCCGACCTTCAGCTCGGTGCGGTGGTCGTTCACCATCGTATAGGGCTGAAACACATACGAGCGGATTTGGTTGCCCCAGCTGATGTCCCGCTTCGTGGCCTCCAGTTCGGCCTTCTTCTTCTCCTGCTCCTCGAGGGCGCGCTGGTAGAGCGCCGCCTTCAACATCTTCATCGCGACCGACCGGTTCTTGCCCTGACTGCGCTCCTGCTGGCACGACACGACGATGCCCGTCGGCGTGTGGCGGAGTCGCACCGCCGACGACGTCTTGTTCACATGCTGCCCCCCGGCACCGGATGCCCGGAAGACCTCCATCTCAATGTCGTCGTCGCGGATGTCGATCTCGATCGTGTCATCCACGTCGGGATAGACGAAGACGGATGCAAACGACGTGTGCCGCCGCGCCTGGCTGTCGAACGGGGAGATGCGCACCAGGCGATGCACCCCCTTCTCCGCCTTGAGGTACCCGTACGCGTAGTCGCCGGTGATCTCGATGGTGGCCGACTTGATCCCGGCCTCGTCCCCCGGCTGGAGGTCGAGGATCCGGACCTGGTAGTTGTGGCGCTCGGCCCAACGGGTGTACATCCGGACGAGCATTTCCGCCCAATCCTGCGACTCGGTGCCGCCGGCTCCGGGGTGCACGGTGAGCAGCGCCGACCGCTGGTCTTCGGGGCCCTGAAGCATGGTGCGGAGTTCGAGCGCCTGCAGATCGGCGGCCGCCCGGGTCGCCTCTTGGCTCAGCCCGGCGACGATTTCGGGATCGGGGTCGTCTTCATTGAGGTGGGCGAGTTCTCGAGCATCGGCGATCCGTTGCCACAGATCGTCAAACGGCTCGATCCAGCGTTTCAGCGTCCGAACGGCTTCGACAGCGGACCGAGTGCGCTCTGATTGGTCCCAGAATCCGGGCTCCGCCATCCATCCCTCGAACTCCGCGAGCCGCGCACGCTTGGCGTCCAAGTCAAAGATAGCCTCGGAGTTCCTCGAGACCGGCCTGCAGTTGGCTGAAGCGCTCCGCCACATCGAGATTGTTCACGTCGGGCTCTCCTGGGTCCGTACGCAACGAGCCGTCGCCTCCGGGAGTCGAAGGGACGGCTCGCCCATCGGTGCAATATAGGTCCGCGCCCGGATCGATACCACCCGGGCGAGCCTAGAAGAGCTGCTGGCCTCCGGCGAGAATGTCGTTCAGGGCTTCCTGCCAGTAGGGCGTGCTCGTCGCCATCTCCTCCCCAACCTGCTCGACGTACTCCTCCCAGCTCTTCTGGATCTCCTCGTCGAACTCCGCCTTGAGCGTGCCCTCCGCAAGGGCGCGCTGACGTTTGGCCGGCTGGTAGACGATCATGTCCGAGACCAAGGCCCGAGCCAGCCGCCGCGCTTTCTGCTTGGGGTCCTTCTGCAAAAACGGGTTGACCCGCCGGGCCGTGGTCTGCTCGGTCGGCGCCGCGCTCGGCGGCGCCGTGGCCGGAGCCGGGGACGGCGAGGTGACGATACTCGGGGGCGCCTGGGCGGGCGTCGGGGCCGCTGGCGGCGACGTGACGGGCTGACCGGGCGTCGGACGGAATACGGGTGCCGATGGGCGAGCCATCGGGGGTGCCGAACCGGCCGGTCGTGCCACCGGCGCAGGCGGGGTGGACCGCGGGGCCATGAATGGCTGACTCAGTCGCGGCGCAACGGGGGCCGCCGGTGGTTCCGGCGCCGGCGCTGGGGGAGCCGCGACTGGCGGCGCGGGCGCGGGCGCCGCCGCAGGGGTGGTTGGAGCCGAAGGCACGGCGGGCGGCCGCACCGCACTCGGCGGTGGGGCCACCGGCGCCTGGGGAGGGGGATGCGATTCCGCCGCCAGTGGCTGTGGTGGGATCGCGCCGTCGCGGCGGACGTCGATAGTCGCGGCACAGACCGCGCACCGAGCCCGCACCCCCGCCTCGGGCACCTTGACCGGATCCACGCGGAAGACC
>Ga0224505_10002288_pt1 | contig 11358 bp, 12 predicted proteins | sample SF_Jan12_sed_USG_FD_169102 | JGI IMG/M metagenome (GOLD analysis project Ga0224505, IMG submission 169102) | Sediment microbial communities from San Francisco Bay, California, United States - SF_Jan12_sed_USGS_4_1 | ecosystem: Environmental > Aquatic > Marine > Sediment | place: USA: California...
GTACCGGCACTCCGGGGTTCCCGGTCGGCTCGTGGATGCACGTCTGGAGCAATACGCTGCAGGTGTGCACGCTGTGCCACAGCACGACGCCCTCGAGCGATCGCTGCGGCGTGGAATTCGAGTGCCCGCCCAAGGGCGTGGTGCTCACTTCCGACAACTACAACGGCGTAGTGGACGGCAGCGTGGTGCGGGCGGGCGACCTCAATGGCAGCAAGCTGTGGGACCGCGTGACCGACACCGATCCGCGCAAGCGCATGCCGTTCGGACTGCCTCCGCTTTCCGCGGAGCAGCTCACCATCATCCAGAACTGGATTCTCGACGGCGCGCCGTTCTGCCCGGCGGGCGAGCCGCTCGACGCGTGCACCCCGTGAGCGTGCCGACGGTGAGGTTCGCGCCGGGCTTGTCGGCGCCCGCAGTGCTGGCGGCGATGCTCGCGGCGCTGTCGCTCGTGCCCGGCGCTGCCGGGGCCAAGGGTGACAAGGTGGACGTCGAGGCGCTGCAAGCCAAGGTCGACGGCCTGGCGCGCAGAGCGCAGCTGGAGCGCGGCCGGAAGGTCTATTTCCAGGCCTGCTCGCCGTGTCACGGCATCCGAGGCGACGGCAAGGGACCCGCCGCGGCCGGCTTCGATCCCGCGCCCCGCAATTTCCGGCGCGGGGTCTACAAGTTCCGCTCCACGGTGAGCGGCATGCTGCCGCTCGACCGGGATCTCGAGCGCACCGTACGCGAGGGCCTGGCAGGCACCGAGATGCCGCGCTGGAAGGGCGTGCTCGCGGAGAACGACATCATGGCGGTGGTGCAGTACGTGAAGACGTTCTCGCCCTACTTCGACGACCCGAAGTCGCTGCCGCTGCCCGACGACATCGTGAAGGTTCCCGAGAAGCGCCCCTTTGAGCCCAGCCTCGCGTCCATCGCCGCAGGCCGCCAGATCTTCATCAAGCAGGACTGCGTGAAGTGCCACGGCGAAGAGGGGCGCGGCGACGGCCGGGAGGCCGACAAGCTGAAGGACGACTGGGAGGTGCCCATCCGTCCGGCCAACCTGGCGCTCCAGCATTTCAAGAACGGCAAGGGCGATCGCGACATCTTCCGGGTATTCACCACGGGCCTGAACGGCACGCCGATGCCCGCGTTCGACGAGCTGAACGACGAGCAGCGCTGGCAGCTCGTCGATTACATCAAGTCGCTGGAGCGCAAGGGCTGGTTCTACTGGCTGCTCGTCGAGAACCCGAACCAGGTCCGGCACCCGCGACCCCTCGTCAAGCCGAAGGAGAAGAAGTGACGGGGCGGATACAGCGACTCGCGGCGCTGGCGGCTCTGCTGCTCGCCACCGGCTGCGGCGCCGGCTCTGGCGAGGGGCTCGATGCGACCGGCAATCTGCTGAGTCAATCGCAGCCCGCCGGGACGGGCGGCGGCGGTGGCGGCGGGGAAGGCGGCGCGAGCGGCAACCCGAACGCGACGCTCGCGTGGGTGCAGGGCAACGTCTTCGGCGGCGTGTGCAGTCAGTGTCACATCGGGGGGAGCGGCGCGCCGTTCGGTGTCGACTGGAGCACGTCGGCAAACACCTGCGCGAACGTGGGGCGCGCAAGCGGCGAGAAACCGGAACTCAACGAAATCACGGCCGGCAATCCGGCCACCAGCTACGTCATCTGGAAGGTCGAAGGCCAGGGTCCGAACGGCGAGGCGATTGTTCTGGGTCGCATGCCGCTCAACAACGCGCCGCTGACGCCCGACACGATCCAGAACATGAAGGACTGGATCGCGGACGGCGTTCCGGGCTGCTGACGTTTCGGCGCGAAGAATCAAGAACAGCTCGACTGGCAACAAGCGCAAGGGAGCAGGGGAAAGACGATGCGGCAAACGCGGGAAGGAGCATTGCGATCCGCAATCCGGCTGGTCGGTGCGCTGAGCGCCGGCCTTGCGATCACCGCCGGTAGCTCCCCGACCGCCCACGCCGAGCCCTATCTGGCGATCCAGGAAGGCTACAAGTGCTCCAAGTGCCACGTGAACATGACCGGCGGCGGCAAGCGCACGGATTTCGCCAACGTCTACGTGCAGACACGGCTGACCGCCACGTTCCTGGACTGGCGGCGCATCGGCGCGAGCGAGGAGGCCAGCGACGACGAGAAGAACCCGCTCAAGGCGGACTCCCAGAGCAGCTTCTTCAGCGGTCGGGTGAACGACTTCATCGCCCTCGGCGGCGATTTCCGGGTGCTCTTCGAGCGCAACAAGCCTCCGTCGACGGCGGCGACCGAGACCTTCAACCAGCGCAAGCACAACCTCTATCTGGAAATCAACCTGATTCCGGATCGCGTCACCTTCTATCAGACGCTCGCCGAGGGCGGCGATGCGCGGGAAATCATGGGTTTGCTGAAGGGGGAACTGCTCGGCGAGCCCTACTACGTGAAGGCGGGGCAGTTCTTTCTTCCCTTCGGGCTGCGCCTGCAGGATGACACCGCGTTCACGCGCTCGGCCACCGGCTTTACCTACGGCACCACGGACGTTGGCATCGAGACGGGCTACGAGCCGGGGCCCTGGGCGCTGCACCTGGCGTACACCAACGGAACCGGCTCATCCATCGAGACCAACCGCGCCAAGCGCGTCACCGGGTCCCTGGCGTACGTACACACGATGTTCCGGCTGGGCGGCTCCTACTCGACGAACAAGGACGCGCAGAAGGTCCGGACCCAGATTGCCAGCCTGCACGGCGGTGTGCAGCTCGGGCGCGTCGGCCTGCTGGCGGAAGGGGGCTACATCGAGAATCCCACCACCGAGCAGCGCTTCGCGATCGCGGAGATCAACTTCCTCGTCCGGCGCGGCCACAACCTCAAGTTCACCTACGACTACTACGACCCGTCGATCGCCGTCTTCGAGAACGCGCGCGAGCGCTACAGCGTCGTCTACGAGCCGTTCCTGAACCAGTTCACGCAGGTGCGCCTGGGCGTGCGCGAGAACCGCGGCATTCCGCAGAACGCGGGACAGAACGCGCTGCTGGCGTTCGGCGAGCTGCACCTGTTCTTCTGAGGCCCGCGCACAAGGAGCCCGCGCCGATGTTCGAAGCGATTCCTCCCACCCCGCCGACGCAGGCCGACACGGCCACCGCCGCGCGGCTGGTGGAGTTCTCCTCGGACGCCGCGCTCGTCATCGACGACCGGCAGTGCGTGTCCGCCTGGAACCGCGTCGCCGAGCAGTTGTTCGGCTATGCGCGCGACGAGGCGCTCGGCCGGCCCTGCGCCGAGATCCTGCAGGCGGTCCTGCCCGGCGGCGAGCCGCAGTGCGTGCCGGCATGCCAGGTCTTCCAGTGCTTTCGCGACTGCCGCCCGCAGGGCGTGGCCCGCTGCCGCGTGCGCCACAAGGATGGCGGCTGGGTGGAGGTGAGCTATCACTCGATCGTGCTGCCGCAGGCGCAGGGCCTGTCGTGCGGCGCGCCCGTTGCCATCGTGTTCCTGCGCGAGCGGGACGCGCAACAGGTGCGCGCGCCGCTCGGCGGCGTGCTGCAGATCTTCACGCTCGGCAAGTTCGGCCTGGTCGCCGGCGGGCGCGGCGTCGAGGTGGAGAAGTGGAAGCGGCGCCAGGCAGTGACGCTGCTCAAGTTCCTCGTGACCCAGCTCGATCGCCCGGTGCACCGCGAGCGCATCCTGGATTGTCTGTGGCCCGAGGTGGACGAGGCGCGCGGCTGGGGCCGCCTCAAGGTGACGATGTACTACCTGCGGGAGCAGCTGCGCGCCGCGGGCGCGGGCGAGGACGCCCTCCAGACCGTCGGTAACGCCTACCTGCTCAAGCGCGACGCGGTGTGGGTGGACGCCGAGAGCTTCGAGAAAAGCGTCTCGGCAGGCCGCGCGCTGCAGGCCAAGGGGCAGGGCGCGGAGGCCCTGCGCCGCTATGAGGAGGCGCAGCTGCTCTACCGGGGCGCCTATCTCGAGCAGGACTCGCTGGCCGACTGGTGCGCCGAGGAGCGCGAGCGCCTCGGCGAGATCTACATGGACATGCTGACGCGCAAGGCGGAGTGCCACGCCGAGCGCGGGGAGTTCGCCGAGGCCGTGCTCGTGTGCCGCAAGGGTCTGGTGCACGACCCGTGCCGCGAGAGCTTCCATCGCGACCTGATGGATTACCTCGCGCGCCTCGGGCGCCGGGACTGGGCGGTCGCCCAGTATCGCCACTGCCGTGAGGTACTCGGGCGCGAGTTCGGCGCGGAGCCGATGCCCGAGACCCAGCGCCTGTACCGGGAAATCCTCGCGCAGGAGCGCGCCGAGAGCGGCGCGCCGTCGGCGCCGGTCATCGAGCTCAAGCCGGCGTCCTCGCGGGGCTGAGCTTAGTCACCCGCGTTCCCGCGCGGGCCGTGTTACCAGACTGTCACTGCGGCGTGTTACTTGAGAGCCGCCATGCCCAACGCCCCAACCGCCCAAGGCCTGCCGCCATGGTGAGGTCGCAGACCACGCAGTCGTTCGTCGCGCGCATCTGGCTGGAGCGCGACGCCGGCAAGGAGGCGAACTGGCGCGGGCACGTGCAGCACGTGCAGGGCGGCGAGGAGCTCTATTTCCAGAGCTTCGCCGAGGTGTGCGAATTCCTGGAGCGGGTGAGCGGCGTGTCCGCGGCCTGCCTGGACATGGCAGCGCCGCGGCCGGTGGCCGTCCCGCCGGGCGGCGACACCGGCGGCCGCAAGCGCAAGGCGGGCGGGTGAGGCGCGAGTCGAACTGGGGCGCGTGGCTGTTCTTCGTCACGCTGGCCGTCGTCCTGATCTTCTTCTGGTGGCTCCTCATCTACACCGGCGGCGTTTCGGGACACCACGGCTGACGGGAAGGACGCGCGCCATGAGCCTGCCGAGCGGCGATTTGCGGGGATGGGTCCTGCGCGGCCTGGTGCCGGTGCTCCTCGTCGCGCTGCTCGTGGCGATCGGCGCCGGCCTGCCCGGCGCGGGCGCCGCCGAGGCGCTCGCCGCGGAGCAGGGCGCGGCGACCGAGGCTCCGGCCGAGGCCAAGACGCCGGCCGACGCGGGCGCACCCAAGCTCAAGCGCGCGGACTACCCGCGCCTGGGCGTGAGCAGCCGCACCGTGGTCTGGATCATCGCGCAGATGCACCTCTTCTTCGGCGCGCTGGTGCTCGCGGTGCCGATCTTCGTGCTCGTCATCGAGCTGATCGGCTTCAGGACCGGCGACGATCGCTACGACGACATGGCGCACGAGTTCATGAAGGTGAGCCTGACCGCGTACGCCATCACGGCGCTGTTCGGCGGCGCGCTCGCGCTCGCGCTGTTCCTGCTCTACCCGCAGTTCATGGGCTACCTGATGCGGGTGTTCGGATCGCAGGTGCTCGTCTACGCGGTGCTGTTCTTCCTCGAGAGCCTGTTCCTCTACGTCTACTACTACGGCTGGGACGCGCTGCGCTACGGCAACCGCAAGTGGGTGCATCTCACCCTGGGGCTGATGCTGAACGCGGTGGGCACCACGCTGCTCGTGGTGGCGAACTCGTGGACCACCTTCATGATGGCGCCCTCGGGCGTCGACCCGGCGAGCGGCGCGGTCACCGGCAGCATCTGGGAGATCATGAAGGGGCCGCTGTGGAACCCGCTCAACCTGCACCGGTTCCTCGCCAACATCGCCTTCGGCGGCGCGGTGGTCGGCGCCTACGCGGCGTTCAAGTTCCTCGCGGCCAGGACCGCGGCCGAGAAGGCCCACTACGACTGGATGGGCTATACCTCGAACTTCACGGCGATCCTCGCGTTCCTGCCGCTGCCCTTCGCCGGCTACTGGATGATGGCCGAGGTCTACGCCTACTCGCAGCAGATGGGCATCCTCGCGATGGGCGGCATCCTCGCGTGGCTGTTCGTGATCCAGGCGGTGCTCATCTGCACCATCCTGCTCGCGGGCAACTACTACCTGTGGACCGGGATGTCGCGCACCGAGGGCGGCGAGCGCTACCGCTGGATGGTCAAGTACATAGCGATCATCCTGGTGCTCGGCTTCCTGGTATGGGTCACGCCGCATAACGTGATCTACACGGGCGCCGAGGTCGCGCGCCTGGGCGGCGGCAACCACCCGGTGCTCGGGCCGCTCGGCATCATGCCGGCGAAGAACATCGCCGTGTTCCTGATGCTCATCTACACGTTCCTGTCGTTCCAGCTCTACCGGCGCGCCGACAAGGTGATCACGGTCGAGTGGCGCGACTGGGGCAACGCGCTGTTGATCGCGATCTACATCGTGGCGAGCGCGAACGTCATCTTCGCCGGCGTGTACTACGGCTACTTCACCAACACCGTGTACAAGGTGGGCTCGAGCGTCATCCAGGTGATGTCCACGGTCGTCGTGATCGTGAGCGGCGTGGTGATCGACACCCTGATGTTCAAGGGCGCGAAGACCCTGCCCGTGTACTGGGGCAAGGTGCCGGAGCGCTCGCAGTACGCGCTGTTTGCGCTGCCGATCGCCTTCACCTGGCTGATGGCCCTGATGGGCTACATCCGCTCCTCGGTGCGCACGCACTGGCACGTCTACACGGTGATGAAGGACAACTCACCGGACAACTTCATCCCGCCGCTCGCGACGGTGGGCAACGTGGTCACGGGCGCGACGCTGCTGTTCCTCGTGTTCCTGTTGTTCATCTTCTGGATCGCCAACCTGAGCGGCACCCGGCAGGTCCCGCCCGCTCCCGCGCCGCGCGCGGCGCGGGCCGAGGCGGCGGCATGACGGCGCTCGCACGGCCGCTCGCGTTCAGCATCGTCCTGATCCTGGCGTTCGCCGCGGTGACCTACGTATTGCCGCAGATGAGGGGCGAGGCGCCGGAAGACAAGGAGGTGAACCTCGGCGAGCTCACTGTGGAGAGCTATGCCGCCCTCGGCCAGGAGTTGTATGACGGCAAGGGGACGTGCGCGCTCTGCCACAACAAGCTGGGCCGGGCGCCCGACTTGCTCACCTACGACGTCGTGAAGACCTCGCTCGAGCGCGTCGCGGAGGCGGGCTACAAGGGCCAGGCGAAGGACGCGGAGGGCTACCTGCGCGAGTCTCTGGTGGCGCCGAGCGCCTACGTCGTGAGGGGCTTCGGCAAGAAGGGCAGCGACGACACCGAGTCGCCCATGCCGGCGGTGGACCAGCCGCCGATCCAGCTCTCCGAGATCGAGATCGGCGCCGTGATCGCCTACCTGCAGAAGAAGGACGGCAACCCGGTCACGGTCGCCTTGCCGAAGGAAGCGCCCGCGGCCCGCAAGCCCGAGGCCGGCGCCGCGCCGGCGAGCGCGCAGACCGCCGAAGCCGCCCTCGCGAAGTTCGGCTGCGCCGCCTGCCACTCGGTCCTCGCGACCCAGTCGCCCGTCGGCCCGAGCCTCACCGACGTCGGCAAGCGCCTGAGCGTCGAGCAGATCCGCACCAGCATCGTCGATCCCAAGGCGGTCATCGCGCAGGGCTTCCCGCCGATCATGCCCGAATTCCCGCACATGACGCTGACGGAGCTCGACCTGCTGGTGCGCTTCCTCGCGCAGCAGAAAGGGTCGGTGAAGTGAAACTGCGGGTCCCGGCGTTCGCGCAGGCGGTGCTGGTGCTGGTCGGCGCCTGGCTGGTCTTCAGCCTGGCCGTGCCGCCGTTCATGCCGCGTTCCCTGATGCTCGCCTACATGATCATCGTATTCGTCGGCGTGATCCTGTACTTCTCCAGCGACGAGGCCCGCTGGCGCGAGTTCAAGGCGCCGATCGCCGCGACCCTGCGCAACGACGACACCTGGCTGCTGCGCTGGGCGCTGCTGCTCGGGCTGCCGCTCGTGCCGGGAGCCGTGGTCTACGACGCGCTGAAGCCCTCGCGCGAGACCCCGCTCGAGCTGCGCCAGGTGCACCCGTCGCCGCCCGCGGGCATCCGGGTCTACGGCAAGTCCTACGACCTCGCGAAGCTCGAGAACCCGGTGCGCATGAACGTGCTCAAGCTGCTCGGGACGGACGCGGACGCGGCCTGGAAGGCTTACCGCGACGCGGCGCAGGCGGGCAGCCAGGTCTACTACCAGAACTGCTTCTACTGCCACGGCGATCTGCTGAACGGCAAGGGGCACTTCGCCAGGGGCCTCGATCCGCTGCCCACCGACTTCAGCGACGTCGGCACGATCGCGCAGCTGCAGGAGTCGTTCCTTTTCTGGCGCATCACGACCGGCGGGCCGGGGCTGCCCGAGGGCGGCATGCCCTGGAACTCGGCGATGCCGGTCTGGCACGAGATGCTCTCCGAGGAAGAGGTGTGGAACGTGATCACCTTCCTCTTCGATTACGTGGGGCAGGTGCCGCGCATGTGGGATCCGGGCATCTCCAAGGCGGTGACCACCATGAAGGACCAGATCGCGGCGCAGCGCGCCAAGATGGACAGCAAGGCCATCTACCAGTTGCGCTGCGCGGTATGCCACGGCGAGAGCGGCGCGGGCGACGGCCCGGCGGCGGATTTCCTGTCTCCGCGGCCGCGCGATTTCACCGGCGGGCTGTGGAAATACAAGACCTCGCCGGGCGACCTGCCGCCGCGCGACGCCGACCTGATCGAGACGATCCGCGCGGGCCTTCCCGGCACGAGCATGCCGGGGTGGTCCGAGGTGCTCACCGACCAGCAGATCGCGGGTCTCGTGACGCTGCTCAAGCAGTTCGACACCTCGGGGTTCTGGGCGCCGAAGGACGCGAAGAACGAGGACTTCGATTCGGCGGGCCGCTACCTCAAGGCCGACGCGCGGGCGATCACGCAGGCCGAGCCCACGGACGGCCAGGTGGCCTACTCGCCGGAGTCGGCGCAAAAGGGCAAGGCGGTGTTCGAGGAGAACTGCCGCAAGTGCCACGGCGAGACGGGCCGCGGCGACATCACCTCCGGCAAGCTGCTCGAGGACGACTGGGGCGAGCGCGTATGGCCGCGCGACCTCACCAAGCCCTGGACCTGGCGCGACACCGAGGCCGCGTCGGAGGCCGAGCGGGCCGAGCGCAGGGACGCGCGGCGCGACGAGACCCTCCGCAACATCTACCGGCGCGTGTCGATCGGCATCCGCGGCACGCCGATGCCCGCGCACCGCGCGACGCAGGAGGGCGAGAAGGACGCGATCGCGCCCGAGGACCGCTGGCACGTCGCGAACTACGTCTACTCGCTGCGCGAGGAGAGCACCTGGCCGGGAGAGCGCAAGGTGCTCGAGGCGCTCGAGGTGAGCGGCGAGCTGCCCGCCGAGCCGGACGATCCCGCCTGGGCGCAGGCCCTGCCCAGCACCTTCCGCCTCGTGCCCAACATCGTCAAGGAAGAGCGCCTGTTCACCCCGTTGAACGACGCGATCACCGTGCGCGCGGTGTACAACGCGCGCGAGATCGCCTTCCTGCTTGAAGTGAACGATCGCACCGAGAGCCGCCCGGGGGGCGACGTGGTGTCGCGGCTGCCCCGCAAGAGCGAGAAGTTCTTCCCGGACGCCGTGGCGATCCAGTTCCCGAAGGAGGGCGCCTACGGCACCGCGCCGGTGCAAAAGCCCCTGTATCGCCACGGGGATGCGGCGCACCCCACCACCATCTGGTACTGGAGCGCGGGCTCGGTCGAGCCCCGCGTCGCACCGGCTGCGGCGCTGTTCGACGCCACCGGGCCGGACGCGAAGCTCGTGCGGCGCGCGGACGCCGGGGATCTCGGCGCGAGCGGCCAATGGAAGCAGGGGCGCTGGCGCGTGCTCATGAAGCGCCCGCGCGGCGAGCTTTCCCGGCTGCCGGCGGCCGGCGCCGACGTCGTGTTCCGCAAGGGCCAGTTCATCCCAGTGTCCTTCGCCAACTGGGATGGCAACAACGGCGAGATCGGGTCCAGGCACACGCTGACGCCGTGGTTCTGGCTGCTGCTGCCGCCGGAGGCCGATTACGCGCGGATCTACGGCCTGTCGATCGGGACGACGCTCGCGTTCCTGCTGGCGGGCATGGCGCTGGTCTGGGTCGAGCGCCGCAGGCGGCCGGCGCAGGGCCGCGCCGCGGGCTGAGGCGGGCGGAGGAGCGCGCGTGTCACCGAGGTGTCACTGCCCGATGCTAAAAATCGCCGCACAACCTGGAGAACACACATGAACGCTTCGCACTGGCTTACTCTGATCACGGGCTGCCTGCTGGGATTCGCCGGGGCCGCCGTCGCCGCGGACTACAAGGTCGCGAGCGGCGGCGTTAAGAACGGCGGCACCGTCAGCGGCCGCGTGTCGCTCAGCGGGCCCGCGCCCAAGCCCGTCGTGCTAAAGGTCGACGAGGACAAGGAGGCCTGCGGCGGAGACCGGCCCTCCGACGAGCTGCTGGTCGGCGCGGGCGGCGGCGTGCAGAACGTCGTGCTCAGCATCGAGGACGTCGCCGAGGGCAAGGACTGGGACTTCCCCGAGACGTTCACCTACGACCAGAAGAAGTGCACGTTCGCGCCGCGCATCATGCTCATCAAGCCCAACATGGCCGGCGAGGTGCTCAACAGCGATTCGATCGGCCACAACTTCCACACGATCAGCAAGGGCGTCTACAACATCAACAAGAAGATCCAGCCCGGCAGCAAGCTGGTCGTAAACAAGAACAACATCCGGCGCTCGGGCCTGGTGCGCGCCAAGTGCGACATCCACTCGTGGATGGGCGGCGCGTGGTTCGTCGCCGAGACGCCGTATACGGTGCTCACGGACAAGGACGGCAATTTCACGCTCAAGGACGTGCCGCCGGGCAGCTACACGCTCAAGGCCTGGCACGAGAAGCTGGGCGAGTCCGAGCACAAGATCGTCGTCAAGGCCGGCGAGACGACCAAGGCCGACGTCTCGATGAAGCCGTAGGCCGGCCGTACGGCAACGGCCCGAAGCGGAAGACCAGAGCGTGCAACCGGGAGCCGGAAGAGCGCTTCGCCGCTGGGCCATCGTGGTGGCCGCGGCGCTCGCGTTCTTCTACGCCATGGACCACGCTCTGATGAGCGCCCAGGGCCTGCCGCTCAACTGGAACATGTCGCCGCGCGGTTAGCGCCGCGCGCCCCGGCCCTGCTGCGGCAGTTCGCCGCACTGGCGACGGAAAATGCGGCATAAGGGCTTCACGCTGGTGGAACTGGCAATCGCCCTGGTGATCATCGGGCTGCTCCTGGGCGCCCTGCTGAAGGGGCAGGAGATGATCGTGCAGGGCCGGGTGAAGAACGCGATCGCCGAGTTCTCCGAGGGCGCGGTGGCCTTCATTTGCCATAACGCCTCTTGCACAGCCCCCTCGACGCCGTCGGCGTGACCGATTGCGGCACCCAACCGCTGCCTACCCGCCCGGATCCGGCCCCAGACGCTCGCTTTGCGCAGCGCGGAAGAGAAGGAAGTTCTTATCCCTAGCAGGCCGTGGAGGAAGGCGCGCTGTCCATCGACGAAACGCTGCGCACGCGCACGCAGAAGCTCAAAGCGCGTCGTAGCGAAGTGCTT
>Ga0224505_10002289_pt1 | contig 11356 bp, 11 predicted proteins | sample SF_Jan12_sed_USG_FD_169102 | JGI IMG/M metagenome (GOLD analysis project Ga0224505, IMG submission 169102) | Sediment microbial communities from San Francisco Bay, California, United States - SF_Jan12_sed_USGS_4_1 | ecosystem: Environmental > Aquatic > Marine > Sediment | place: USA: California...
GCACGTTGTTGATCAAGAACGCAGCCCTGCTCGCCACGATGGCGGGCGAGGAGATTCCGGGCGGCGGCCTGTTCGCGCGCAACGGTTGGATCGAACAGATCGGGCCCACCGACTCCCTTCCGTCCGAAGCCGATGAGGTGGTCGACTGCTCGGACCACGTGGTCATCCCCGGTCTGGTCAACACCCACCACCACTTCTATCAGACCCTGACGAGGGCGATGGCCCAGGACTCCGAGCTCTTTCCCTGGCTCGTCGAGCTGTATCCGATTTGGGCGCGGGTCACGCCCGACCACGTCCACGCCTCGACCGTGACTGCGCTGGCCGAGCTCGCACTGTCCGGTTGCACGACGGCGTTCGACCATCACTACCTCTGGCCGGCTGGAACATCGGTCGATCAGCAGGTGGCGGCCTCCGAGGATGTCGGAATCCGGTTCCACGCAGCCCGAGGGTCGATGAGCGTCGGTGAAAGCGCCGGCGGCCTCCCTCCCGACTCCGTGGTGGAGGACGAGAACGTGATCCTCTCCGACTCCCAGCGGGTGGTCGACGCGTTTCACGACCCCGAGCCCGGGGCGATGGTTCAGGTGGTGCTGGCGCCGTGTTCGCCCTTCTCGGTCAGTCGCGACCTCATGGCCGAATCCGCCCGCCTGGCCCGGGACCTCGGAGTTCGTCTTCACACCCACCTGGCCGAGACACGCGACGAAGAGGAGTACTGCCTCGAACGGTTCGGACTACGCCCCGTCGACTACGCGGAGTCGGTGGGTTGGCTCGGCGAAGACGTTTGGTACGCCCACGCCGTGCATCTGTCGGACCGCGACGTGGAGATCATGGCGTCGACCCTCACCGGCGCCGCACATTGTCCGACATCGAACATGCGGCTTGCGTCGGGCATCGCACCGCTCACCCGGTTCCTCCAGTTGGGCGTGCCGGTGGGCCTCGGAGTGGACGGTTCGGCATCGAACGACTCCTCGCACCTGATGGCCGAAGCTCGCCAGGCGTTGCTGCTGGCTCGTCTCGCACGTTCGCTCGACCAATCAGACGAGCCGATGCTGACGGCTCGCCAGGCCCTTCAGGTCGCCACCGCGGGCGGTGCCGCGGTGCTGGGCCGGAGCGACATCGGCACGCTGGAGGTGGGCAAGGCAGCCGACCTGGCGTGTTTCTCCGCCGCCGACGTCGCCATGGCGGGAGCCGCGGACCCGCTGGCGGGGCTGGTGTTCACCGGTCCTCACCGGGCGGAACACGTCTTCGTGCACGGGCGAAGGGTGGTGGACGGCGGCAATCTCGTCGGATTGGACATGGAGCGGCACGTGGCGAGACATCGGCAGCTGGCCCGGGCGCTGCTCGACTGATCAACCGGAAAGTCCCGTCGATCGTGACGGTGGTCCACTTACGTCGGACCATGTCCGGTGGCACGCTGAGATGAGTGTTCGAAGTGCTGACGGCTGCCTGGGCGGCTCCCGGGGTCAAGCGGTTCCGTGTGGCCGCCCCGAGAGTTGCTGAGCACTGGCGGGCCGGGCAGTTCGTGATCGTCCGCGCCGGCGAAGGCGCCGAACGAATCCCGCTGACGATCGCCGAGGGCGACGCCACCGAGGGTTGGATCGGCCTCATCGTCCAGTCTGTGGGCGCATCCACGACGGAAATCAACTCCCTCGAGGTGGGCGACACGTTCTCCGATGTGGTGGGTCCACTCGGAACCCCGTCCGAAGTGGAGGCCGTTGGCTCGGTGGTGGTGGTCGGTGGCGGAGTCGGTGTCGCAATCGCCTACCCGACTGCCGTTGCCCACGTCGCCGCCGGAAACGACGTGACGGCGATCATCGGCGGCCGGACCGCAGATCACGTCATTCTCGAACAGGAGCTGGCAGCGGCGTGTTCTCGGGTCGTCGTATGCACCGACGACGGGTCTGCAGGGCGCCCTGGATTCGTGACGGACGCCCTCAGCGATCGCCTCGAGGAAGGCGAGGTGGACCTGGTCGTCGCGATCGGTCCCATCGCCATGATGCGAGCCGTCACCGGAGTTACTCGAAGCCGCCAGATCCCGACGATCGTCAGCCTCAACCCGATCATGGTTGACGGTACCGGCATGTGCGGGGGATGTCGCGTGCTTGTGGGAGGCGAGACGAAGTTCGCGTGTGTCGACGGTCCGGAGTTCGACGCCCATGCCGTCGATTTCGACGTCCTCGACGCGAGAAACCGGTCGTACCGGGACTTCGAACGTCGCGCCTGCGCGGTGGCGGAGTGAGTACCTCGCGCAAAGAGCGGATGGCTCGCCCGCGCACGCCGATGCCGGAGCGGAATCCCGAAGAACGAGCCCACTCGTTCGATGAGGTCAACCTGGGCTACACCACGCAGCTGGCCATCCTCGAAGCCCAGCGGTGCCTGCAATGCCCCAGACCGAAATGCGTAGAAGGGTGTCCGGTAGGGGTTCGTATCGACGAGTTCATCGCCCATGTCTCCGACGGTGACTTCGGGGCAGCCGCCGCCGTGATCGGGCAGGACAACGCTCTCCCCGCAGTCTGCGGGCGAGTGTGCCCTCAGGAAACCCAATGCGAGGGCGCGTGTGTGCTCGACCGGAAGGAGCGTCCCATCGCCATCGGCCACCTGGAGCGTTTCGTGTCCGACTTCGTCCGCGATCACGACGTGGGCCGAACCGTTCCGACGGGCACGAAGACGGGCAAGCGCATTGCGGTCGTCGGCAGCGGACCGGCCGGACTGGCCTGCGCCGGTGACCTGGCCAAACGGGGTCACGAGGTGACCGTGTTCGAGGCACTCCACCAACTGGGCGGCGTCCTCGTGTACGGCATCCCCGAGTACCGGCTCCCAAAGGAGATCGTCGCCGCAGAGGTGGACCGGCTCGGGGAGATGGGGGTGTGCTTCGAGACGAACGTCCCGATCGGGATGGCGGAGTCCCTCGATGACCTACTGGAGAGCTTTGACGCCGTCTTCGTGGGCGTGGGTGCAGGTCTGCCGCGATTCCTCGAGGTTCCGGGAGAACACCTGGTAGGGGTGATGTCGGCCAACGAGTTCCTCACCCGGGTCAATCTCATGGGGGCGTACCTGGCCGACTCCACCACTCCCGTGTACGACCTGGTGGGGAAGACCGTCGTGGTCGTGGGCGGAGGCAACACTGCGATGGACGCAGTGCGCACTGCCCGCCGGATGGGTGCCGCCGACGCTCGCATCCTCTACCGGCGCACCGAAGAAGAGATGCCCGCCCGTCGGGAAGAGGTCCGCCACGCCCGGGAGGAGGGTGTCGCCTTCGAGTTCCTCGTGACTCCGATCGAGTTCAGAGGTGTCGACGGCTTCTTGCGCTCGATGGTGGTGCAGCGGATGGAACTCGGCGAGGAGGGACCAGACGGGCGGCGCCGCCCGGTGGCCGTCCCGGGCAGCGAACTGGAGATACCGATCGATGTGGCGGTGATCGCCGCCGGCAACGCCCCGAATCCGCTGATCGGCCGGACGACCCCGGACCTGGAGGTGACGGGGCGAGGAACCCTGGCGGCGGACGTGGAGACCGGCCGTACATCGAAGAAGGGTGTGTTCGCCGGCGGTGACATCGTCACCGGGGGAGCGACGGTGATCCTCGCCATGGGTGCAGGCCGCAAGGCCGCAGCGTCGATCCAGCAGTACCTCGACTCAGGCGAGTGGTGACCCCGGGCGTCACAGCCGGGCTGAAGCAGTCAGGTTGAACCTCGGTCGACGGGCAGAACGCCGTCCAGCATCGCGAGGAACGCAGGACAGGCAGTCGGGACGGGTTCGGTGCACGCAAGAGCGTGTTCGATGCCGTCGATGGCCGCGTCGAGGTGGCGGCGCCGTTCCTGCAACTCCTCGAGTTTCGCCGCAAACCGCTGTCTGGAGGCACCGGTCGGGTCCGGTTCGAGGAGTTCGCGGATTTCTTCCAGCGTGAAGCCCCCTCGCTGAAGCAGCACGATCGTCGCAAGGCGCTGGAAGACCTCGGCATCGTATTGGCGTCGAAGCCCATCACGCCCGATCGGATCGAGAAGGCCGGCCCGTTCCCACACATGGAGCGTCGATGTAGGCAGACCCGATCCCCGGGTGACATCGCCGATGTCTACGCGGTCGCTCATGCCGTCGATTCTCGCACCGGTGGTCGTGGCCCGAACCACCGGGGTACCAGACACCGGTACCGGTCGTAGCCGCATCCGAATGCACGGCGGAGAGCAAGTTCTTCATGGGGGATGTACCAGCAGTTGGCGAGAGCGGCGAAAGCCGCCGGCCCCGCCCACGCCGGCACCGTTCCGACATTGAGAGCCACGCCGGACAGGCCGAGGGCCATCCCCAGATACATGGGATTGCGGGTTCGAGCGAACGGACCCGTCGTCACCAGCGAATCCGGCTCGTCGAAGGTCCCGATCGTCGTTGATGCGCGCTCGAACTCGGATACCGCCGCCCGGATCAGAAACACCCCGGCGACGGTGGGGGATGACTCCGGCGACGCGTGCCGCCGGGGGGAGCCTACGGTGGGTTCGGTGGGCTGAGCCCACCGTGACAGACAGCGTGGCGGCCAGCGCAGCCGCGGCCGGGGGAAGTAGTCGGGTCATGTCGGCGCGACCTTGTGACCGTTGTGGCTCGTTGACGAGGATTCGCACAACCGTTCGCCTATGGCGATCAGCCATTCACCGATCCGTACGCGCCTGCTGCGGCGTCGAGGTTCAGATCTCCTTCCCGAAGCGAGGCGCTCACGCCTGACGCGGTCGCTCTCGAGGATGAACTCGTTGCTCATGAAGCGATCCATGTCACGCTCCTTTCTCGATTCCATTGGACAACATGAACCATGGTTGAGGTCAAGAGCGTTATTGGCTTCTTCTGCCGGATCGCGGCGCGAGTCTGCAACCGTTTGGAAAGCGAGTGGGCCTACCTTCGCTCTCAGGCATAGCGAATGGAGGAGTGCATGTCGCGAAACAGACTGACCAGGCTCGCAGCGATGGTGGGGGTGCTCATGATTGCGCCGGTGGCGGCGTACGCAATCCACGGGTTCACCGACGTACCGGACTCGAACGTGTTCCACGACGACATCTCGTGGCTGTCCGATGCCGAAGTGACGAAGGGGTGCAACCCACCTACGAACGACCAGTTCTGTCCGTCGGACAACGTGACCCGTGAGCAGATGGCTGCGTTCATGCGTCGACTCGCCGAGAACCAGGTGGTCGATGCGGGCACCGTCGGGGGGAAGGGCTCGGGCGACCTCGTCCGGGTGGCGACCGACCGCATGCCACAGTCGGAGACCGTGACGTCCGGTGTCGCCCTCAGCACCCAGATCGAGGCACCGGCCGGCGGGGGAGTGTTGCTCATGAACGCCGCCATACCGGTGTTCGGCAATGCCACCGACGACGTGAGCTTCTCGTGCACCATCTATCTGAACGGCGATCAGATCCTGCAGGGAGGTGGGTACGGCCAGTATGACGCCCCTCAGATTCAGGACACGTGCGCACTGTCGTCGAACGCCACGGTCCCCGAAGGGACTCACACCGTTGAGGTGAGGGTGTCGGGGTCGGACGCGTTTTTCCAGGTCGGAGCGCTCAACGTCGTGTTCGTCGGGATCGGTGCCGACGGCGGCGAAATCCCGATGCTCATCAATTGAACGATCGGCATCCGTGGTGGACTCCGTCCATCACGGATGCTCACACCATCCCGGCAAGGTCGGATTCGTGGATGCCGGGCGGAGCGCCCTTACGGATGAACCACTCGGTCCCGGCCATGGCGGCGAACGCCTCGTCGGCCATCTGGAGGAATGCCGAGCTGTCACTCACCTGACTGGCGTGGGCTTCGAGGCTCTGGCGCTTCTGGGCGATGAACGCCGTCACGTTCACCTCGGTCGTCAATTCGGCCTCGGGCGTTCCAAATGGGTTTCCGTCGTCCGCCGGGCCATCCGGATCCCACTCATCCGTGTCCATTCCTGCAGCCTTGGCGGTTTCCACCATGCGGCGTATGGCATCCCGGTTGGTGGTGGCCTCGTAGACGTAGGGTGTGGCGGCCAGTTCCGCTGCTCGGTGGCCCACCCGGTGGACCTGGACGTGATCGGGATGGCCGTAGTTGCCGTGCCAGTCGTAGACGGTGAGGGTCGTCGCCTGCTCCTCGGCCAGGATCTCCGCCAGCCGCTGCGCCGCTTCCTCGACATCGGCGTTGGCAAAGGCGCGGTGGTTGCCGTTCTGGTCCCAGCCCGTCATCCCCGAGTCCTCGTAACCCAACAGTGCGACCCGCTGCGCACCAAGGGAGGCGGCGGACCTCTCCAGTTCGGCACGCCGCCGGTCGGCGAGGCTTTCGCCGGGGGCGAGATCGTCCGGGACCTCGCCGTGCTCGCCGCCGGTGGCCGTGACGATCACCACCCTGTGCCCTGCTGCGGCATACTTCGCTATCACGCCGCCGGTAGTGAGCGATTCGTCGTCCGGGTGGGCGTGAAAGGTGACGAGCGTTGCCATCGCGGGCAGCGTAGATCGACGGCCGACCTACCGAGCACGCCACGCTTGCCGGGCCGCCAGGTAGAAGCCTGTGTTGTAGGCGGCATGGGCCAGCCAAGGGGCGACGACGCTCCCGGATCGTTCCCGGAGGGCGGTGAACCCGAAACTGGAGACTCCCGTCACCACCGCCGATCCCAGAGCCGCCAGCACCCGCTCTCGGCGTCTGGATCCGTTGCCGTTGCCGAGGCCCATTCCCGGATACAGCCGGAATGTCGGGATCAGATGCCACGCCCCGAACGCCACCGCGGTCACCGCTCTGGCAGAGCGGTCGCTCCTGCGGCGCAGGACGGCGTCGAGAACACCACGGAACGCCAACTCCTCGAAGAGCGCCGTCCCGAGCGGGAACCGAACCAGCGACCGGTAGGTGGCGCCTCGCCGGTTGTGGCCCCTCGCCCGCTCGTCGAGCATCCACCGGTGAAAACGGGGGTTGGATGCCGCCACGGCCGCCGACGCCCCCACAGCCGTTGCCACGACTGCTCCGAGGGCCAGTCCGGCGCCCGCCCGTTCGGGCGCCAAGCCGATCTCGCCCAATGACAGCCCGGCCCTCCGGGCCAGTCTCACCATCGACGCGGAGGCGAGCAGGTTCGCCGGGACATAGCCCCGCTCGGACACTGCCAGGTTCTGCACGACGTTGTAGCCGGCAAGCATCAAAAGCACCGCCACCGAATGGTCGCGTCGAGTCATGCTCGAAAGCCTACGGACTGTGGGTTGTTATCGAGGGCTCAGGTCGTCTCGCGGTAGATCGCCCACACCTTCTTCACCGGGGAAAGTGCCTTCCAGGTTCCCCTGCTGTCCTGAGGGGCGATCACCATGTCGCCGGGTCCGACCCGGTTGACTGTTCCATCCTCCGATGTGATCTCGATCTCACCCTCGAGGATGAACATCACCTCATGGAACTCGGTGAGTTCCATGGCCCCTTCCTCGGGGTCGCGTTTCCAGAAACCCACCGCAAACCTGCCGTCCGCCGAGCGATGTTCGATCGTCTCGTATGCGGGCGGGCGAGGATCATCGGCGTCCTGGGGAATCTCACCCCAAGCGATCGGTGTCGACCCCTTGACGACACGAATCTGTCCGGCCATCAGCGGGTTACCGGAGCGCCGGTACGGCCGAGTTGTTCGATGAGATCGGCGGCCTTGTGAGTCCCGGGGTTGGCACGGTGGCGTTCTCCGATTGCCGTCATCCGGCTGCGAAGGTCGGTATCGGCGAGCAGGCGGTCAATCGCACCTCGAAGTTGTTCCGGTTCAAAGGTGTAGGTGGGAATGCGCACTCCGAAGCCCGTCTCGTCCAGACGTTGCGCGTTGTCGTACTGGTCCCAGAACAGCGGGAGCGCCACCATCGGTTTGCCGAAGTAGAAGCCTTCGGTCGTGGTGTTGTTGCCGCCGTGGGTGATGATCAGGTCGACCATTCGCAGGATCGACGTTTGGGGGAGGAACTCCTCGCCCCACATGTTGTCGGCGAGTTCGTACTCGGTGTGCTGCGGCCCCCGCGACACGATGAACCGGTGGGGGCTGTCGGCGAGGGCCGAGACGATGCTCTTCATGAGGTCGACGTCGGCGGAGCCGAGGCTTCCCAGCGACAGGTACACGAGTGCGCCGTCGCCGTGCAGAGCGTCGGGCATCTCGAACGTGGCGTCCGTGGTTCGCACGCAGGTGTCGAGGCGGTGCCAGGTGGGAGCGAGTGGATTGTGGCGGGTGTAGTCGGCCTCGCCCGGGTAGAGGTACATGTTGAGGTACGGCGACTCGTGAATGAACTCGAGGTCGGGGAGGCCTTGCGCACCCTGTTCTCGGACCCACTGGTCGTACGACGTCCACATGTCGCGATGCGTCCGATCGTATTCGGCCCGGAACTCGGCCCACCCGGATCGATCGCCCTGGGCGTAGCCCGAGAAGACGGGGGCGATGCCCGGGTCTTTCAGCTCCAAGGGGTTGCAGCTCACGATCCGTGCCCAGGGTTTGCCGGCGGTGGTCACGGCCGGGAAACACAGCACGTTGTCCTCGACGATCACGTCGGGCTGCAGGTCTTCGAAAAGGCCTTTGATCTGAGGTTCGCAGTACTGGGCGCCGTCCAGCAAGGCCTGCCAGGTGGGCTTGATGAACGTGTCTAGCTGTTCGATGGTGGGCTTGCGGAACTCGGGAGAGGTGTCGCGGATGAAGTCCTTCCAGAACTGCCCGACCTCTTGTTCTTCCTCGGGTGGCTCGGCGAGGCTGACGAGGGCCTCCTCGAAACCGAGCGGTTCCAACGTTCCCTCGTAGGACGCTTCGGCGGCGAACACCACACGGTGTCCGCGCTGGCGAAGCGCGTTCCCGATCCCCACACAGTTGTTGGTGGGGCCGTAGGCGGCCTCGGGAAAGAAGACGATCGTCAACTGGTCGGACATGGCACCTCCACTGCTCGGCGGGCACGGTAGCGCCGTTGGTCGAGGGTCGCCCGGGGTCCCGTCACCAATCTTGAACCGCCGCACAGTCTTCCCGGGAAAACCGTGCGGGGCGGCCACGCGGCGGGGACGGCGCACGGTAACGTCACCCCCCTTGGAGAGAGAGGACCTCATGAGACGCGCATCTGGCTTGGTGGCCTGCCTTGGACTGCTGGTGGCCGCCTGTGGCGGCGGCGACGCCGTAGAACAGAATCCGGTCGACGAACAGTCGATCGTGATCTCGAACTGGGAGGGCTACATGCCGGAAGACCTTCCAGACACGTTTGCCGCTGCCACCGGCTTCGACGCGACAGTCAGCTTCCACGCCACCAATGAGGAAATCGTCGGCAAACTCGTCGCCGCCGGCGGCGAAGGTTTCGACGTGGCGTTCGTCAGCGGCCAGTTCGCCCAGGCCCTCAACGAGCAGGGGTTGCTGGCCGAAATCGACCCGGACAAGGTTCCGAACCTGAAGAACCTGTACCCCGAAGCAACCGAACTGGGATACGACCCGGGCAACACGTTCTCGGTCCCCTACGCCTGGGGCACCACCGGACTGTGTTATCGATCTGACCTGTTGAGCGAAGCACCCGACTCGTGGATGGATCTGCTGCGCCCCTCTGACGAGGCGGCCGGGAAGGTGACGATGCTGGCCACCGAGCGCTGGCTGATGCTCCCCGCCCAGAAGGCGCTCGGCTTCAGCGTCAACACCACCGACGAAGGCGAGATGACCCAGGTCAAGGACCTGTTGATCGAAGCCAAACAGAACCTTCTCGCATACGACGACACCACCTTCTACTCGAAGCTGGTATCCGGTGAGGCGGTGCTCGTCGAGGCCTGGGACGGCTGGTGCAACTACGGCATCCTCGAAGATCCCAACATCAAGTATGTGATCCCCTCGGAGGGTACGGACCTGTGGGTCGACACGATGGTGATCCTCGGATCCTCGGCCAACAAGGACGCCGCTCACGCCTTCCTCAACTACGTCCTCGACGAGGACAACCACGCCTGGGTCGTCGAAAACATCCTCTACAAGGTTCCGAACCAGGCGGCGATGGACAAGGTCGACCCGTCGCTCGCCGAGACCTTCCCGAACCTCGGGATGACCCCGGCCGAGGTGTTGGGTGGTGAGGCTCTGCTCGACCTCGGAGAGGCCCAGCCGATGTACACCGACATCGCAACCGAGGTTGCGGCCGGCGGATGACATGAGCCTGGCCGGACGATTGGAGGGTGAGGAGGCGAAAGCCTCTTCACCCTCATCGAGGCTCGGCAAGACAGTCACGCTGGGCCCGGGTCTGGCGTATCTGGCTGTGATGTTGGGGGCGCCGCTCGCCCTCATAGTCGGGTATTCGTTTCTCACGAGAGGGAGCTTCGGGGGAGTGGTGATGGAGCCCACGCTCGATGCGTGGGGGAAGCTCGCCAATCCGATCTTCTTCGACGTGGTCGCCGGTTCGATCAAGATCGCCTCCATCGCCACGGTGCTGGCGCTGGCCATCGGATACCCGGCGGCTTGGGTGATCGCAGGGCTCCCGGCCAAGTGGAAGACCGTGGCTCTCGTGGCGGTTGTCTTGCCGTTCTGGTCCAACTTCCTGATCCGCACCTACGCGTGGATCGTGCTCCTGAACAACGAAGGTCTCATCAATCGCGTGCTGCGCGGCTGGGGTCTGATCGACGAGCCGCTCGGCATGCTCTACACCGAAGGCGCCATTGTGGTTGGGCTGGTCTACATCTACCTGCCGCTGATGATCCTGCCTCTCTACTCATCGATTGAACGCCTCGACCCGGCGTTGCGTGAAGCCGCTTTCGACCTGGGCGCATCACCTCGGCGGACGTTCCGACGTGTGCTCCTCCCGCTCACCCTGCCGGGGATCATGGCCGGCTCGATCTTCGTGTTCGTGCCTTCACTCGGGAACTTCGTCGTCCCTGAACTGCTGGGAGGGGGACAGGAGATCATGATCGGCAACTTGGTCAGAGACCAGTTCTTCAAGGCGCGGGATCTCCCGTTCGGATCGGTCCTGGCGTTGTGCGTGATCGCCCTGATGCTGGTGTTGTTGTTCATCCAGGCGACCGTGCTGAGACGAACCAGGGAAACCCATGGCTGAGCTCTGGCGTCGTACTCCGCTGTGGATGGCATACGCGTTCTTGTACATCCCGATCGTCGTCTTGTTCGGGATGAGCTTCAACGCCTCGGGCCTTCCGACCGTCTGGGGCGGATTCACCACCTCGTGGTACGGCGAGCTGTTCTCGAACGACGACATCCTGGGAGGGGCCCGGACGACGCTGTTGGTGGCGGTCGGCTCGACGATCGTCGCCACCATCCTCGGCACATTGCTCGCCGTTGGGTTGGAGCGCTACAACCGTTCGAGGGTCGTGGATGCCGCGGTGATGGCGCCCGCCATCTTTCCCGACATCGTGATGGCCTTCTCCCTACTCGCCTTCTACACGCTCATCGGTTTCACATTGGGTCGGGTGT
>Ga0224505_10002290_pt1 | contig 11356 bp, 9 predicted proteins | sample SF_Jan12_sed_USG_FD_169102 | JGI IMG/M metagenome (GOLD analysis project Ga0224505, IMG submission 169102) | Sediment microbial communities from San Francisco Bay, California, United States - SF_Jan12_sed_USGS_4_1 | ecosystem: Environmental > Aquatic > Marine > Sediment | place: USA: California...
TTTGCGTTGACGCAGGATCTTCATCGGCTTGACCCATATGAAACGTGCCAGCCGGAATAGGGACCATCCCCGCAGGAATCGTCATCACCCAACCTTGTCTGCCGGGAACTCCCACAAGCTCTCCTCCATCTCCCCCTCTTCCTCCGCCACCTAATAAACCACACGCAGTGGCAGCAACACATGCAACAACTATAACAAGTTTTGACGAAACCGAATTATTCATATTTAAATGAGAGTTTTTGCCTGATGATTAAAGATTCGAAAATAGTGCTATTCACCTTATATTTTAGAAAAATGATTAACAAATTCTATAAAATTTGAATAAAAAACAAAATAATGCCTGCCTAATGCCTATACCTGGGGGTTCTAACGATCTTTTTAACTCCTCCCGCTGTTACTGGCAACTCATACGAGATCATAATCTCGTGTGAGAAATTTTCTTTTGCCGCCTGATCTTTCACAACAAAATCTATAGAGTATCCAAATCTCAACGACTTATCTTTTAAGAAAGCATACCCTAACAAAAGATTAGCGGCTTCTGATGATCTAAACGCCAAACCTCCCCACATCGTATTCCGAAGGGTTGCAATTACGGCAAAATCTACTGATGTTTCGTTGAAATCCGTTTTTACAAGGACTGAGGGACTCACCTGAAGATCAAGATTTACATCAAAGAAATACCCTCCCGTGAAATTCATATGATTTTCCAGGGCGTTACGTTGACTGGTGCCAAAATCAAATTCTGATTTTAGAAGATGATTAAATCCAAAACCTGCATAATATTTTGAGGTTCGATACAGAACACCTATTCCAAGATCGGGCCTAACTTGCGATTCTTTCCCTGACTTATCTGCAAGAAAAGGATCGTCAGGATCTATCGCTCTGTACTTATCAAAGTCAAGTGTCTGGGCATACACTCCTAATTTAATTCCAAAGCTCAGCTTGTTTTCTTTTATCCCTAAATGATAAGCATACATAGCCTGGGCTTCAAAGTTATTCTGAGGGCCCAACTTGTCGTTTAATACATACATCCCAAACCCACTTTTTAATTTATGGATGGGAGAAGAAAAAGAAAAGAGTTGTGTGGTTGGGGCACCCCCATCGCTGAATGATGACTCATACCCTTGCCATTGGCTCCGGTGCAGTAATGTAAGCCGGGTAACCCCATCAGATCCAGCAGCAGCTGGTGTCAGATAGAGATTATTGAACATATACTGGGTAAATTGAGCGTCTTGTTGCGCTAATAAATCAGCACCACTGAAGGCGAGCAGAAGGCAAAAAATAATATGTAAACCTTTCTTGTGCATTAAAATTCCAACATGCAGACGATAAAGTAAATGCTTTTTTACGACACTTTCAAAAACGAGCTAATTAAAGTGTAATAAATACCACCTATTTCTAAATTCCAATGAATGAAGGAGTTATTTGATACCGTTAGCCTTATTAATATACAGCTCAATAGCCCCGGTCATGGAGGGCGCATTGGGAAGCGGAGCCTCTATATCCAGGATTAGTCCAGCATCCAATACAGCCTTTGCTGTAGTAGGACCAAACGCAGCTATTCGAGTATTATTTTGAATAAAATCCGGAAAATTAACGAGTAGAGAGTTGATTCCCGATGGGCTGAAGAAGGCAAGTATATCGTAATACACATCCTTCAAATCTGATAGGTCGCTGGCTACCGTATGATAAATAATGGCCTCAGTAAAATCAAAACCATTTTCCTTTAAAAAATCAGGGATGTCATTTTTTCGAATATCAGAACAAGGGAAGAGGTACTTTTCGTTCTTGTGTTTCTTCAGAATTTCCAACAAATCATGGGTTGTTTTCAGCCCTGTAAATATTTTCCGTTTCCGGATGACAATATATTTCTGAAGGTAATTGGAGGTCTGTTCAGAAATGCAAAAATATTTCATATCAGCAGGCATCTCAATTTTGAGCTCCTGACAAATCTGAAAAAAATGATCTACAGCATTGCGGCTGGTGAAAATAATTGCTGTATGATTCAGAATTTCAATTTTTTGCTTTCTGAAGTCTTTTGCCGCCACCGGATCAACCTGAATAAAGGGACGGAAGTCAATTTTCAGGTTAAACTCCTCTGCTAATTTAACGTAAGGGGAATTAGAATCAGTCGGGGCTTCCTGGGTTACGAGTATGCTCTTTACTTTACGCACCCGTTCATTCACTTTTTCACTCATGTCAACTTGTAATGGATCCACTTAGTTGTAAAGTAATTTAACTACAAATAGAAAGGGTATTATTTCGGTGGCACAAATGTACGAAAATAATTGGAAGCCGGAGAAATGAACCCGTCTCATCAGCTTTAAAAAGGAAAGAATTACCCATGCAAACATTATCCAAACCAACATTTTATATAATCCCAAATGAAAATCTTCCCCTTCGCCCCAAAGAATAAAATAAAAGATTGCGGGTACCGCTATTACCACAAAGGACACCCCCAGTACACGAATAAAATTTAGAAATTGAAAACCTGACTGATCGCTAATCCCAAAAAGAAATGAAAATAAAGTCACAATTAATGCTTTTGCCAGAAGAAGGGAGAAAATCAAAACACTTATCTTCAGCCAGCGTGATGAACTTTGAATAAAGGTAATCTGGTCATCAGCTTCCAAAATTGAATATGTTGAAGAAAGACTATTCATTAGAATAGTTAATACAAATCCGCTTAACAATGACAAAAAAACATAGAACAAAATGTTAGCACTGCTCGCTACCTTATTATAAGCCTGGCTATCATCACCCTCCCTCAAAGAAAATAATCTATGAAGCGAAAAATAATGCGAAATATGTTTTGGGTTTAGCCGAAGCATGATCGCAAAAAATATCACTAACACTAAAAAAGATACGATGACAAAATTTTTAAAGCCACTTTCTTGTCTGAGAAGTGGTCCTTGGCTCTGAATGGAGCTTTGAGGCACATCAGTAATGATTAAGGTGCTCAGTGTTTTGTCTCGAATACCTGAGCAATAGATCGTAATCAACACAGATTCCTGGTTGGCCAACGCTGTCAAACTGTCTATTGAAATTTTTACCCTCGTTTGCTGGTCAACGAAAAGTTTACCATTAATAAAAATTGAGAATTTTTTGTTGTCTTCAACCTGAAGAAAATCATGTTTAAACAAGTGAGGCATTATGGCGAGGTAGATGACCTTAATATCCTCATCCGAAGATTCATCATACGGTTGATACGACTGATCACGGTACACCTGCCATTCTGAACCCAAGTCTTTTTTTACAAAAAAGTCCGTCCTTGCCTCAGCAAAAAGCGCAATGCAAAAAAAAAGGTATGGAAGAACAAAACGAATCATACTTCGCGCGAAATTATCAGGAAAGTATGGCAATGTAAAATGGTGCGCACACCGAGCCAGAAAAAATTAACTTTGTGAACCAATTATGGCGGGCATTTATCTTCATATTCCTTTTTGCAAGCAGGCTTGTTTTTATTGCGATTTTCACTTCTCCACAAACCACCAGGTGAAGGGAGAAATGGTAAAGGCATTAATTGAAGAACTTCACCTCCAGCACGAATATTTAGGTGGAGAAGAAATCAGCTCGATTTACCTGGGCGGAGGAACTCCATCGTTGTTAACAACAAAAGAGCTTAGTGACTTACTGGATACAATCCATAAACTTCATTCTGTTAACCAGGCTGCAGAAATAACCCTCGAGGCAAACCCTGACGACCTGAAAAAATCTACACTTGAAAACTATCGAACAACAGGCGTTAACCGGCTGAGCATTGGAATACAATCATTTCAGGATGACTTACTAGGGTTTTTAAACAGAGCACACGATTCATCTCTCGCTATGTCAAGTTTTCAATTAGCCCGGGATGCAGGATTTCAAAACGTAAGTATTGATTTAATCTATGCAATCCCAGGATTGGAAAATTCACGATGGGCAAGTGATATTAACCAAGCGATTTCCCTTGCCCCGGAACATATAAGTTGTTACTCATTAACTATTGAAGAAAAAACTGCTTTTGGGCGATGGGCCGCTGCGGGTAAACTAAAGCCAGCAGAGGAAGAAATCTCAGCGCAGCACCTGGAATTATTAATCGATAAGCTAGAAGCGGAAGGGTATGAGCATTATGAGATTTCTAATTTTTCAAAGCCCGGTTTCCATTCGCAACACAATAGCAGTTACTGGAAGCAAGAGAAATATCTAGGCATTGGCCCAAGCGCACATTCGTATAACAGAATAACACGGCAGAATAATGTGCGAAATAATCATCTATATCTAAAGGCCATCAACAACGGTACCGTCCCGTCCGAAGTTGAAATACTATCATCCGAAAACAAGATCAACGAATATATTCTTACAACGCTAAGAACAAATTGGGGGACCGACCTCGCTAAACTCAAAGCAGATTTCGGATATAACCTTCGCGAAAATAATAGTGCGTATATTCAACAGTTATTAACAGAGGGGTTGGCAACCCTCCAGCAGCAAGCGCTAACCTTAACACGGAAAGGCAAATTGCTAGCTGATAAAATTGCTTCAGATTTATTTGTTTTGAAACATGATCATTGAGGTTACTTCAGACTCGAAACGCTATTCTGCAAACCTGCACGAACCTCTTGATATCTCGCTTCCTATTCAAGAGGGCGAAAAAAATCCGAATTGTTATTGGGCTGGCCCTGTCGCCTTTGAAACAATCCGTGACGAGAACTTTATTGGGAGCGTAAAAGATGGCGGAACAGTGAATTATCAAAAGCTAACCATTACACCCCATGGGAACGGAACACACACAGAATGTTATGGGCATATTTCAGCTGATGGCGCTACTCTTAACAAGAGCTTGAATCAATTTCATTTTTTAGCTGAAGTGATCACGGTCACCCCGGAAAAGAATCATCAAGAAGATTCTGTGATTACCCGAAAAATGATTGAGGAGAAAATTCATTTTATAGACACGCAGGCCTTAGTCGTGCGAACACTGGCAAACGATGATTCAAAAAAATCGAGGAGCTATTCTGGTACAAATCCACCTTATATTGAAGCGGAAGGAATTGAAATGATCGTCTCCCTGGGAATTCAACATATATTAATCGACCTCCCAAGTCTTGATAAAGAAGTAGATGGCGGCAACCTTTTAGCCCATAAGGCTTTCTGGAGATTTCCTAAGGGTATCCGAAAGGGGTCTACAGTAACCGAGTTAATTTACGTTGACAACTCTATTGAAGACGGGCTTTACTTCCTTAACCTCCAGATAACAAGTCTTGAAATGGATGCAAGCCCAAGCAAACCCGTGTTATACAAGCTGAAAGAAGTTTTGTAATTTTCCGATAAGAGAAACATTCATGAGGTCAAACCAAGAGAAGCGCGTATATATGTTACTGAAAGCTGTAATCTTTCATTATCATGGTTTGGATAAAGAAGAAAAAAACGATCTTGACAAAACGGCTGACGAACTGAATGCTCATGAAGAGTATCAATGGGCGCAGGAATTTATTGCGGAGGATTACCTTACATCTTTCGAAAGGGCAAGAGCATTTTTAAATGACATTATTGCCGATTATCCAAAAGAAAAACGCGTAGAGTTGATTAACATGGTATGGAGTGCCAATAACCTGAAAGGCTATATCACAGAAATGGAAGCTACTGCCATGCTAAAATTAGCCAAGGATTGGAATGTACAACAAGAATTAATTGATCTTGTATTAAAATAATATTACAAGCTCATCATATCCTTAAACTTTGCAGCCTGCCTGCGACTTACCTCTACCTTTTCTCCTCCCTTTAATTTCACCATTAAACCCCCATTAAACCAGGGTTCAATTCCCTCAACCCAACTTAGGTTAATTATGTGTTTTCGGCTGGCGCGAAAAAAAGCTCGCTCATCAAGCTTCTCATCCAAAGCGTTGAGTGACTTGTGAATCATTGGGCGATTAGTGTCAAAGTAAACTTTAATATAATTTCCATCCGATTCAAACAAGCGGATATTTGATAGGCTAACAAACCAGCACCGCTCACCATCCTTCACAAAAACCTGGTCGTCTAATCCTAATTTCTTTTCTCCTTCACCGCGCTGTTCAACAACCTTTGCTCTTTCTTTCTCCGCTATTTTTGAAATAGTCTCCATTAACCGTTCTGATTGTATCGGTTTAAGTAAATAATCTAGCGCACTCACTTCAAATGCTTTAAGGGCGAATTCATCGTAGGCAGTGGTGAATACAACAAGGGGGACTGAATCAAGATCCTCCAACAATTGAAACCCCGTTTTGCCCGGCATCTGTATATCCAGAAATAATAAATCTGGATTAAGCTCATTGATCATGTTCAGGGCTTCCTCCGCGTTAGTGGCTTCGCCAATAACCTCAATAGAGGGGTGATCTTCCAATAACTTCATCAATTCTTTTCGCGCCAGGCGCTCATCGTCAACAATCAAGGCTCTCATATTTATTTGTGTTGAGGTATTATTATTTCTGTAAGCACAACATTATCACTTTCATTTTCAATTCGGAAGGACGCATCATCTCCATACAATAGTTTAAGGCGTTGAATCGTATTGGCAATTCCCAGTCCTCCCTGCTTTCCTTTCTTCAAAACGCTAATATATCGCCCGCTGTTTCGAATGTGTATTTTTAATTGGTTCCTTTCAACCGTAGTTTTAAGTTGAATAGTTCCCCCCGCTGTTAATTTAGAGATACCGTGCTTAATTCCATTCTCTATAAGCGTTTGAATCATAAAGGGCGGCACCTGAAAACTGCTTGACTCCGGATGAATTTGAATATCCGTTTTAAGCCGCTCTTCGAATCGAACATTTTCAAGACTTAAATAATCCTTCACAATTTTTAACTCATCGTCAAATTTTGTGAATCCTTTTTTTTCGAAGGCTAGCGAGTTGCGAAGTATATTAGAAAGTTGATTTATTGCTTGTTTGGATTTTAAAGGATTCTCATCCACCAATGCACGGATGCTATTGAGTGCGTTAAAAATGAAATGGGGATTAAGTTGCGATTTCAGGTTTTTTAATTCAATCTCCACCATGGAAGCCTCCTGCTTCAACGACTTATTATATTGTTCTATGTAATGGTAGGTGAAATAAAATACCGACCATAAAAACAACAATATCATATAAAAAGCGGAGAAGCCTAATATCTGACTGGCCTGATAGGCTGAATCTAAAACACCAGCACGGCCGGTAATCATACTTATTGGGATGCGAAGAAAATAAATAGCAAAACCCATTAATACTACCGCAGCAGCAACCCGTGGAAACAATTGTGGAAGTTTTAGCCTTATCCACTTACGACTTTTTAAATACTCTCTGAAAATGTGAGTGACCAACAAACACAAAAATGCTTCGGCTAAAAAGAAGAGTGGACGCCTTAATCCAAAACCTTGCTGAGAGGCTATTATACTGAACAGAATCTGCAAAAAAGCATAAGCCGACCATCCGCTAATTTGCAGCATCCAGTAAAGCCGCTTCTTATTGTCAACCATTAGAAAGTATTTGAACAGTCAAAATTACAGTTTCAACACTAGTGCTCCCTATTAAATTTAAAGTTGGAAATTAAAAGAATTTATACCTAAGCAGGTAGAAGAAAAGAAGGGAGGCTGATACGATTAAAATCCAGGTTATTATTACAATTGGTTTTTTATAATGGTGAAGCGCTGGCTCAGAAACCAGAGCATTAGATATAAAGGCACCCCCTGCACAGGCATATAGGAAAAATTCAAGCACTTCGGAAATGTATAACTGGTATACTCCGAACCCGATAAAAATTAATCCAAATAGATATTGACGAGTCTGTGCGTTCATTTAAACAAAATAATAAACAAATAAAGCATTTTTAATTCAGCTCAGCTTTTAAAAACTTTCCCGTATAACTTGACGGATTCTTGGCCACTTCTTCGGGTGTCCCTGTGGCCACAACACTTCCACCCTTCTCTCCCCCCTCAGGGCCTAAGTCAACAACATAATCTGCCGATTTGATAACATCAAGGTTGTGTTCAATCACCAGCACAGTGTTTCCTTTGTCAACTAGTTTTTGAATAACATCCAACAAATGAGAAATATCCTGAAAATGAAGACCGGTGGTTGGCTCATCTAAAATATAAAATGTGTTGCCGGTATCACGCTTCGACAACTCAGTAGCCAATTTTACACGTTGGGCTTCACCACCCGATAATGTAGTCGCGTGTTGTCCAAGTGAAATGTAGTCGAGGCCAACATCCAACAAGGTTTGAATTTTTCGCAAAATTCTTGGCTGATTTTCAAAAAACGTAACCGCCTCTTCAACGGTCATGTCCAAAACATCGGAAATAGACTTTCCTTTAAACCTAACCTCAAGTGTTTCGCGGTTGTAACGTTTGCCTTTGCATGTCTCGCAATGGACATAAACATCGGGTAAAAATTCCATTTCAATTAACCGAAGCCCAGCGCCCTCGCACGTATTGCAGCGGCCGCCTTTTACATTAAAAGAAAACCTACCTGGTTTATATCCTCTGATTTTTGATTCCGGAAGCTGAGCGAACAAATCGCGAATGTCAGTGAAAACCCCAGTGTACGTTGCCGGGTTTGATCTGGGTGTACGCCCAATGGGTGATTGATCCACTTCAATAACTTTATCGATGTGCTGGAGGCCATCCACTTTTTTGAACGCAAGAGGTTCTCTTCTTGAGTTAAAAAAATGTTTGCTCATTAACGGATAGAGCGTTTCGTGGATCAATGTAGATTTTCCGCTTCCTGAAACTCCTGTCACACAGGTGAATGATCCAAGTGGAATGTGAAGGTCAACATTTTGAAGATTATTACCGGTTGCTCCGGTAAGCGACAGCGCTTTTCCAGTTCCTTTTCTTCTTTTCTTATTGTAATGAATAGAAAGTTTACCTGTAAGGTAACGCGCAGTGGTGCTGTTATTTTTTAAGAATGATTTCGGTTCGCCCTTGGCCACAATCTGTCCCCCATGCCGACCGGCTCCCGGCCCGATGTCGATAATGAAATCCGACTCCAGCATCATCTCTTTATCGTGTTCGACAACAATCACCGAGTTGCCAAGGTCACGCAAATCTTTCAGCGCCTTAATAAGCTTTACATTATCGCGAGCGTGCAGACCAATACTGGGTTCATCCAAAATGTACAACACGCCCACCAACTGTGTTCCTATTTGTGTAGCCAGTCGTATTCGTTGTGCCTCACCACCGCTCAACGTTCTGAGCGGTCTGTTCAGGTGCAGATAATCCAGGCCAACATCCAGCAAAAATCCTATTCGTTTTCGGATTTCTTTCAACACTTCATTAGCAATTACCCGTTGCTTCTCGTTGATCCGATTTTCTAAACCCGCAAACCACTTATTCAATTGATGAATATTAAGCAAAGCCAGTTCTGCAATGTTTTTTCCGTCAATCTTAAAATGAAGAGATTCTTTTTTCAGCCTCTCCCCCTTACACTCCGGACAAATTTTTACGATCGTAAAATCACCTACCCACCGCCTGATGGCATCTGATCCTTCATCGCGTTGCTTTTCCAGGAAATTGACAATTCCTTCAAACCGTGTGTTCCACTCAGTGCCGGGATATTTTACGGAAGCAACTGCAACCGGAACATCATCGCCATAAAGCAGCACCTTTAAAACCTCATCAGGGATATCCCTTATTGGCGTGCTCAATGTTAACTTATACCGCTTCAAAATGGCTTCTACTTTTTTGAAAATCCAGATGTCGCGGTAAACGCCTAAAGGCAAAATTCCACCCCGGCTTATGCTTAGTTTTTTATCAGGAATAACCGACTCTTCTGTGATTTCTTCCACCTGCCCTAATCCGTTACACATCGGGCAAGCGCCATAAGGTGAGTTAAATGAAAAAGTATTTGGCGCTGGCTCATCATAAGACAAGCCAGAAATTGGATCCATCAGAAATTTAGAAAAGTGTTGAACGTTTTGTTTTTCATCCAACACCATCAGCACTCCCTTGCCTTCTTTTAAAGAACGATTGATCGACTGTGCAATTCTCGCTCTGTCTTTTTTGTCAACCACAATCCGATCAATTACCATTTCAATGTCATGGATTTTGTAGCGGTCAATCTGCATTTTTGGTTTTAGCTCTTGCACTTCTCCGTCCACCCTCACTTTTGTAAAACCCTGTTTTCTGATTTGTTGAAACAACTCGCGGTAATGGCCCTTCCGTCCTTTTACTACTGGTGCCAGCAAGGTTAACTTAGAACCTTGAAAGTTTTGGAGGATAGCATCAAGAATCTGATCCTCCGATTGCCGAATCATTTTTTCACCACTCAGGTAAGAGAATGCTTCTGCCGTTCTGGCGAAAAGCAGGCGCATAAAATCATAAATCTCAGTTACCGTTCCCACGGTAGATCGGGGATTACGCGAAGTCGTTTTCTGTTCAATGGAGATAACCGGGCTCAATCCATTGATTTTGTCTACATCGGGTCGTTCCAGGTTGCCAATAAAACTTCTGGCATAAGCTGAAAAACTTTCCATATACCTGCGCTGACCTTCCGCATAGATGGTATCGAATGCTAAAGAAGATTTCCCGCTTCCGCTGATGCCTGTAATTACAATCAGTTTATTCCGGGGAAATGAAAGGCTAATGTTTTTAAGGTTATGCTCACGCGCACCAATGATTTCGATGAAGTCATACCCGGTTGAATCCCGAATTTTCTTTTCCGCTGTTACCCGCGCCATGGATTTATAAAGAAGGGTACAAAAATGAAGTAAGGAATGTTACCAGACAACTATTTTCCCAGATCAGGGAACATCCTTGCCTACAATAGATTTTAAAAGAATAAACCAGTCTTGTTTTTCAAGCTTTACCGCAAGCGATTCTGCGCCTTCTTTTATTCTTTCCGGATTTGTCGAGCCCAGTATTGGAAACATTCCCGAGGGGTGGCTAAGGATCCACGCCAATAAAAGTTGAGTTACAGTGCATCCATACTTTTCAGAAAGTAAACCTAATTGCAAACGCGCACCTTCATAGGACCCTGGCTCTGTAAAGAATTTTCCGCCACCCAAAGGAGACCATGCCATGGGCGAGGCCCTGAATTTCATAGCCGTATCAATGGTGCCATCGTACAGCAAGTCGTTGTAAAAAAGGGATATCTCAATTTGATTGGTAACTAACGGGACTTGCACCAAAGTCTGAAGCATATCGAATTGTGCAGATGTAAAATTAGAAACACCAAAGTATAAAACCTTCCCCGACTGTTTAAGTGCGGTAAACGCTTCTGCAACCTCCTCGGGATTTAATAATGGATCGGGGCGATGGATTAATAATAAATCCAGAAAGTCGGTATGCAAATTTTTTAATGAAGTTTCTGCCGACTGGATAATATGTTCTTTAGATGTATCGTAATGATTTATCCGATGATCAG
>Ga0224505_10002292_pt1 | contig 11354 bp, 10 predicted proteins | sample SF_Jan12_sed_USG_FD_169102 | JGI IMG/M metagenome (GOLD analysis project Ga0224505, IMG submission 169102) | Sediment microbial communities from San Francisco Bay, California, United States - SF_Jan12_sed_USGS_4_1 | ecosystem: Environmental > Aquatic > Marine > Sediment | place: USA: California...
TGCTCTTTCAAGCGAACCAGGTTTCCCTGTCGCTGGGCAACACGGAGCATGCCCCGACTGTTATAGAAGTCTGCTATTCCGGGGTTAGAAGTCTGGGCAGCTGCCAGGTCCTTCCCGGCTTCATCGAATTTACCAAGCTGTGTGTGGAGAACGCCTCGTCCGTGGAGCGCATAGGCGTTCTTTGGGTTGAGCTCGATCGCCGCCGTGAATGCCATAATTGCGTCCTCGTACCGATCCAGTCTGGCCAACGCATCTGCGCGATAGAAATGTGCTTGACTGTGCTGAGGATGTGTTCCAACCAGATTCTTGGTCCATAATTCCCATGCGGCGAGGTCGGCAGGTGTCGCATTGGCAAACAACCGGAAGGACTCATTGTTCCGATTCAGCGCCAAATAGGCGTGTCCCAGAAGGAGGCGCTGCGGGCTCGAAGTCTCGGGCTTCACCTCGCCGATCAGCTGGGCGATCTTGGCCCAGTCTTCGGCCAGCACGGCCTTCTCGACATCAGGGGGCACGGCCGGCACCTTATCGGCCGCCTGGGCCTGAAAGACCGCCATGGTCACGAGTAGCGCCACAGTAACTAATCTCGCAATCATTGGGGTACCCTCCTATCGCTTGATGGACTTGGTGCCAAAGTGCGCCTTGAGCAGTTCCTTGCTCTCGTCTGACGTGTTGTGGAGCGACATGCCACTATAGTGAAATGGAAGTTTCACACCGCGTTTGAGCAGCAGGAAAACGACGTCCGCCTTCCGGTTCACAATGGCGACGTAGAGCGGGCTCCAGTCACCCGGAAACGTAGCGTTCGCATCGGCGCCATACCGGCCCTCAGGGTGGGCTGCGATGTAACGCTCGTACGATTCCTCCGTGTGCGTGGCTGGCGCCTTCTCCCAACTCACCTCATCCCAGAGTGTCGTGGCTTCCACACTGAAGGCCGTTTGAGATTGTCGGCTATCGAGTCGTTCCTTCTGGGTTCCGTGCCGTATCATTGTCCTACCTCAGCCGATCAGCCCTAAAGGCTCGAACAACGTCTCCTAATCCTACAAGCGTATACTTCTTGACGGAATCTGATGTCGGCATCCCACGGGCGATCTCTGGCGCATGGATAGAGTCAATAATCAGGGACTTTGCTGATTCACTCAATTGATCCTTAACGCTCGTACCGGTCACGGCATCGATATATGTGTAGGTATATGTACTACTCAACTCCGTTGCTGGATAAGAGCTGACCAAACCCTCCCTGAAGTCGGCGATAATCCCGAGCGTCCCGTCGCCCATATCGACGCCCAAGACGACTGCGTTCTCAGACTCTGGTTTCACGGCTATCTCTTCGATCGGAACCCGCCCAGGGAAGTCAAACCCGTCGGGAACCCTACCGACAGCGGAAACGCCTTCTCCTGTGACCAGGACAACTAAGGACTCGCGATCCTCGCTGTTTGAGAACACGTACATCCACCCCAAGACAGATACATCGCCTTCCAGTGACGGCGACGAACTGCCGTCGTTGAAAACGTGGGCTGCCCCGCGAATCTCATAGCACGCGGCAGTTGGCCGCCACTGATTGGCAATGGCGCGTACCAATGGCCATGATGCGAGGGCATCGGCTGGCCCCGACTCCACCGAGAACTCATGCTGGGCCAGCATTTCGGGAATGGAATTGTGAACCACGGCCTTAGCTAGTAGCTGCTGCCCTTGTTCTGGTCCGGCGTTCTGTTTCTGCTGGACGGCCGCCTGCCATAGCCAGGCGAGTGCTCCAATGACAACGATGGCTCCGACGAGTCTGACACGTTGTGACTTCTTCATGATTTGTCTCCAACCTCTTGGTACCGCGTTCCCCCCCCTGTTCTGTGCTTCTCCAGGCTTGGCTCAGTTGGAGCCACTGAACTAACCCGCACGGCCTGGAAGACGACAGGCTCCTGGAATCCCTGTAACACCTGGGACACGTCGGTCAGTGTCCTCCCTAAACGATCGAGCGCGGACGGCAGCCCGATCGTGTCGATCTGTTTCAGGCCTTCCTGGAGGGCTGTCTGGCATTCTGTGAGCCTCTCCGTTGCACGGGCGACTCCCGACAATGTCCGATCAATCGCGTCAGCTTGACGATTCAGTGCCGCATACGATGCCGACAGAGATTCCAACGTTTTGGCGGTCCTGCCGTTGGTCAACTCTTGCATGGCAGCTGACAGAGCCGTCTGGGCTGGCAGCAGGGAATCCACTGCATTCTGAATGCTCTGCATCCTTACGACTAGGTCGCTCGCGATCTCGTCATGTTTTTGCATGGTGGCATCGAGCCTCCCTGCGCTTTGCTCCGAAACCGCACGAGCACGATCGAGCCCTTCCCGCATGTTGCTTGCCTGCTGATCCATCGCGTCGCGGATCAGACTGAGCCTTGTCAGGAAGTCGTCGTTTCCAGTCCGCAGATCCTCGCCAATCCGCCCCGTAGCCTCTCCAATCGCATCGGCGAGACGCTCAAGCTCAGCGCGTCTCTGTCTATGCCACTCAGCATGCGCTTCGTGGGAGTCGGCAATGATACGGTTCGCGGTCGTCGCAGCCGTCTGGACCGCCGATTGCGCGATTTCGCTCAATGTGGCCCGCCAGAGTTCGGCATCGGGCGCGCCTCCTCTCACCTCGACTTCCGGATAGCGCTTCTGGAGTTGCGGCAGGATGGTGTCCGCGACGATCCCTTCGGTTCTCGTCACGAGCCTCTCTTCCCTGGCTTGAAGCGACGAGGACGGCAACACGAGGAGGAGCGCGCTGAGAAGGCCCAGTAGCGTTGTGGTGAATGCGAAGGAGAGGCCTCCTGTAACCTGCACCAGGCTTTGCTTGATGACGGCCACATCATCGACATTACCCCCGATCAACTGCCCGAAGTCACCAACTGCCAGCGCAATACCCATCACGGTGCCGATCAGGCCCAGAACCGGCAGCGCCCAGACGAACGTCTTGACAAGACCATAGGCATGGTGGATGTGCTCGGCATCTCCACTGACCTGCTGGTTCAGGAGCGACAGGGCATCCTGCAGACTGGGCTTTGTCGCCCACTGTCGGACAACGATTCGGATGTATCGAAGCAGGAAGCTGGACCGTGTGGCGCGCGTCTTGTCGATGTCGGCAAGGATGTCTTCCAGGGGTAGAGTCGAGACGCAACCCCGGCACTGGTCGACGGTTTCAGGACTGGCCATGCTCTCAGCTCGACCAACGCGGAGACGACGCAGCCCCAACAGTATCGCGCCCCAGAAGAACATCCCCAGCATGGCCGGAGGGAGAAACCCTTGAGGTGTGTCTAGGTCAAACAGCCTAGCCATAGTCGTCCCCTCAGGCGCGATGGAGTATATGGCCAACGAGGCGAAAACACCCATCAACAGGCCAGCGAAGGCGGCTGTCATGTGGATGGCGGCTTCCGACATCCCCAACAACGCCGAGTCCCGCGGGAGCGCGGACAATCGTGTCGTCTGTCCTGTGGCTGGGATTGTGGTTTGAACGTCCATACTCTCGCTCCTTCTCGGGGGTAAGTCTGGATAACGGGATGTTCGATCAGATGACCAAGAGAGATCGGCGTCGCTTTTATTCGTTGATGACATCAAACCTCGTGTTATTTTCTGAAGCATCTCGATAACGAGGCGTGTGGGAAAACGGTCATGGGCATTGAGGCAGAGGAAGCGAGTACCGTTGATATAGACCCACTCGTTATCACGTTCGTCGACACGCGTAATCGTCTTGATATCTGTTAGGTGAATAGTGTGCGTACCCTCAAGATTTCTCGCATAGAGCTTGACGTTGGAGAGAACGGCACCGTCCCAGGCGTTGCCAAACTGGCTCGTGTCAATCAGAAGCAGCGCCTCTTCATCGTTTTCCAGCTGTGCATAGCTTCGCCGCGCGGCGGCCAGCTTACGCTCAGGGATATTATCGCTCACGAATATGGACGCACCCTGAATCTCTTCTTTGTACGTTGCGATGATCTCCTTTATCTCTAAATCGCTCGCGATTTGATTCACACGTCACCCCACATGGCTTAAGTGCCAAACGCTATATCTGTAAGCTCCCCTTGTATCCGCCTAACGCTCTACCCCCGGCATCTTTCTCCACCCGATCGTCATCGCCGAGCTACCGAATCATATCGGCTACCGCATGACGCCCTGCTTTTCGTGCAAGCGCTTCACGCGTCCAATCACCCCTGGTCCTTTGCACGTGGCGAGGCTCCTTTCCTGAGCAAGAGCGTCACGATGGCTGCACAAGTTTTGGGGTCACGCGTCACAGTTGACTGATTGAGTTACCAACTGTACGCTCGCGCAAGAAGAAAATTCAAACCTACCAGTGGTCCTTTCTCACGCGACAGTTCTCTTCCCTATCAAACGGTGTTCGAATTCTTCAGGTCGCCAGCGGCAGGTGCCGACCAGCTCACACCTGCGAGGCGCACCGCTCGCGCCAGTGAAGCTGTCACTCTCGCTGCTTTCCCCTCTCCGATCCGCCAGTTTCGGCCGCTGCCGCCTGTTTCCTCTGTGACCTGTGCGGTGCCTCTCCTCCTCCCGTGAGAGAGTCACCTGCATTTCACACAGAGGAGGAAACACCATGGCGACCAACCAACAATCTAAACGACCAGCGACCACACTGCGATGTGGGAACATCAAGGCCACGATCTGGCAGAACGTCAGCGAGAACGGCCCGTTCTTCGCCACGACCTTTTCTCGCCCATTCAAAGATCAGTCCGGCGCCTGGCGCAACAGCACGTCGTTCGGTCTCAACGACCTGGAGGCCCTCATGAATGTGGCCTTTGAGGCGAAGGAGTGGATGACCGCTCACACACTAAAGCGCTAAGCCGCTTCAGTGTGAAGCCTCCGGCCCTCCGGGGGCTTCCTTCTCCGACTTTCACTCTTTCAATTGTGGCTGTGGGGTGATGAGGAGGCTCAGAACACCATCTTGCGAGCGTCTTTGCAGGAGCATGAAGAGATGCAACGGGTCACTCGGCGAAGGCAGAGAATCAGAGTACGAGTAAAAGTTACTTGCCACATCGTCTCAGGCTGTCATAGAGGCCTACTTATCAGTAGCCATATGGTAGCACCACCATCTATGGCATTGTTGATTCAGTACGTTACCATCAGTGGTAAACTAAGAAACCGTGGATCAACATTTTGGAAATGCCTACCTGAAGAGCCCCTGCCGATATACAATCAACGTGCCTACTATCCACCGCCATGACGCGAAACTGATTATAATTCTGCCATGCGACAGAGAGTACGACCTGAAAGACCTGGCATCGAACTACCCGAACCTCCGACTGGTTTTCCTCAGTTCTTTAAGAAGTTACAACCACGTATAGTCACTGCCGACGTTTGGGCTTTCTTGGAAACTTCGGTCAAGACGAGCCCGAAACTTACTAAAGATCAGAAGCGCCAATCTCTCGCCTTCATCCAGCAAGCCTTTGAGTTCTTTGAAGCCGCACAGAACCCAAGGATTGGTTCACGTCCGCTGCTCTATTACTACTCGTTTCTCAACTTGGCCAAGGTTGCAGTTCTATTGGGCGGTGTTAATCTGCCGCCCGTAGTGCGGCACGGGATTTCGGACCCCCGAGAGAATATCCGTCAGAGACTTCGCCTTCCAGGACAAGGTGTTCGAATTGAAAAATGCGCCCATGATCATTCTGTGATATTCCCCGAATTCGTGTCTTTTTTGGGCGGCGAGGTAACATCCCCTCGTGTGATTAAGGTCCTAGACCTGCTTCGACAGGTCCCCGGTACTCATCGCACATATTGCCGCGTTACTGGCTGCGACCCTTGTTGCATACCGATAAAGGTTTTTAGATTTTTTCAGGCTGGCAAAAAGATATTCCTCCACATGGGATTTGATCGGAAGGACGATGACGTTAGAAGTACTCTCCCACAGCTTCGTACAAGCAGTTCTTTCAATAGACTTTTTACAGAGGTTTATGTACCACCTGAGCACTGGTCCGATAGGAAAATAATCTGGTTTGAAACCGATCTTTTCGCAGGGGAAAAGGCAACCGTAAACAGTGCCTTACGAGCCATGGCCAAGGATATTACTTCTCTAGGATTTTCATCAATTCTTACTTCTATAGGCTACAGACATTATGTTCTTTGCATGCCGAAGCCAAAGCTGCTACCCCCTTTGGCCGTTATTTATGCCATCATGTTCTATTTCGGTTCGATCACCAGATACAAACCTTATGATTTCGACCGCATTGTAGAGGACAAGTACAGTTGGCTCGTTAGCGAGTTCCTTAAGACGCAACCGAATCAGTTTCTTCATGGATTAGCAGGCCAGATTGCTGGAGTGGATGTAGTGCAGCCATTCGCCTACCTCCATTAATGACGTCGAATTGATGCCAACCTGGTTCCGAAACGGCAGGATACACCACCATCGACTATGTAATGGCCCAGCATGAAGCTTCATTTTTTCTGGTGATTCGTAGTGCTGAGTTACCTCAGATAGGATTTTGGCTGGACTCAGCAGGTTCAACTCAGGATTATCCTGACCACTTTTTGCTAGCGCGCTACTACCAGGACAGCGCAAACTAGCCCCCATCAACACCAACCGTGCGGATTTTTCTTTTGTGGTTTCTTGTGGGCTTAGGTTGTCTGACATTGTATTAGGGATAATTCCCAAACCACAGGTCGAATTTCTAAGTTACCAGAGCAACCCATTGAATGTTAAAAGAAAAAGTATGATCCAACGATGGAAGGCTCCCCTGGCCTCTTCCAGGAGCAAGACCAACCCGGCCATCCACCCATCGAGAGTGGCCACGGCTTGGGTCAGGGCCTTCTCGGAAGAGACATCGCGTCGGCGAGACCGGTACAGGGCGATGAGCGCCCGGCTTTCCGCCGGTGTGAGACGCAATAGTTGGCCATCGAACACCGTCATGCGACGCGACGCCCGCAGGTGGGCCCATGCCGGTGGCGGCTCTTCCCGGCTGATGATCAACGCGGGACGTTTCGCCGCCAGGTGGCTGAGTCCCAACGCCAACATCTCATGGACTGGGCTGTCGGCTGGAATCGTCTGGTAGTTATCTCAGACCAGTGTGACGGATCTCGGCAGGTGCGCGTCGAGCGCCTCGAAAACATTGCGCGTGAACACAGACAGGCCCTGCAAATACTCCGGTGTCAGATGGGGAAGCGGCGGGCTGTTCCGTGGCATGAGCGGACGTGCTGCAAGACTGAGATAGTGAAAGAACGTCGCCAGTTCCCCGTCCCGCTCGTCCGCCGCATACCAGAGTGGTCGCAGACGGCGTGCCTTGAGATAACTCGCCACCAGGGTCGTCTTGCCCGCACCCGGTAGCGCGGTGATCCAGATGATGGGTCGTGTGCGGGCTCGATCCAGTTCGCGAAACAACCGGGGACGGAGCACGATCTTGGGCAACGTCGGCGGCGTCAGCTTGCTCGGGAGCGGCCGATTCCGACCCGAGGTCGGCGGATCCATCCTCTTCGAGATGGTTTCGTTCCCCATGAACAGCGCGGCGGATGGTGGCACAGTGAGACCCGCCCTCGCAAGCATGAGCAGGATGGGGGAACAGTGTGGTACAGAAACTCCCGGCCGGTCAGACCCTCCTGAATAGCGTGCCGTTGGCGAAGGAAAAGATGTTGGCAGCCTAACCTGGGATGGACTCGCTGTTTGTCAGATGAAGTGTTGAGTTATGCAATTAAGGTTTCTTGGCGAATTTTTGACCAGACCGACCTGCGAGTTGGGAGTTTGCGAATTCCCCTACGTTATTCCCTATGCCAAGAAAGAGCTTGCTGCCACGCACGCGTAACTATATGATACTAAACGAAGCCCCCGTAGCTCAGTTGGATAGAGCAGCGGTTTCCTAATTCTCTCCGAGACCTCCTCGCAAACCCGTGTCAGAGCAGCGAAACACCGCTCCAGAAGAGGAGTTTGGCTGTTTTACGGGTTCAGTTTGGTTCAGGCCAATTGAGGGGAATTTTGGCCAATTTTGCTGTCAAGAGAACACGCCGGGAACACGTAGGGTTTTTATCTAGAGACTGCGCATTCTCACCTCAAAAGCATTGTGATTTGAGTGGAAGCCCCCCGGAGGGCCGGAGGCTTCCCAAGGAAACCGCTCAGCGCTTCAGCGTGTGAGCGGCCATCCACTCCTTCGCCTCAAAAGCGACATTCATCAACGCCTCCAGGCCGTTTAGCCAGAATGAGGTGCCATTGCGCCAGGCACCGGACTGATCCTTGAACGGCCGCGAAAAGGTCGTCGCGAAGAACGGGCCCTTCTCGCTCACATTCTGCCAGATCGTCGCTTTGATGTTCCCACATCGCAGCGTGGTTGCCGGTCGTTTGGATGAGTTGTTGGTCGCCATGGTGTTTCCTCCTTATTGTTGAACTGCAGGTGACTCTCTCACGGGAGGAGGAAGAGAGGCACCATACAGTTCACAGAGGAAACAGGAGGCAGAGGCCGAACCGGCGCACCGGAGAGGATTACGCAGCGGGAGTGACAGGGCTACTGGCGCGAGCGATGCGCCTCGCAGGTGAAAACCGGTCGGCCCTCGCCGGTAGCGACCAAACGCAGCCAGGACCGAAAGAGAAGGAGTCGTGTCAAGAAAGACTGCGCCCAGATCTTGCCTGGTGCATCACCAACAGTATGAGTCTGCCGACTTGATACACGCAACAAGATGTGAACACGAATTGATAACCCGGACCGGTGGGAGTATGTATAAGCCAATAGTCATGCCTGACACCATCCCCAGGACACAATACTCGCCGCGGCCCGCAACGCGCGGCCATGGCCATCGCTCACAAGATTCTGCTGATCGCCTACCATCTGCTATCCACCGGCCAGCCCTATCGAGATCTCGGGGAGACCTATCTCGACCAGTTGAACAAAACCCGGCTAGCCAAGCAGCTGATGCGTCGTCTCACGCACCTCGATAATGACGTCCACATGACTCCAGGTGGAGCCTGAGGCAACAACTGGGCTCTCACTTAGCACGGTTGTTTCCATAGCAGTTGCTGACCCCAATTCCCGCTGCCAGGTATCCAACCAAACTGCCCCCCCCGGTCTCAGAGGCGAGCGGGGCGGGGAAGGAATCTTTGTCACTTGACCGGAGCCTTCGAGATGGGTGAGCCCTTTTTACTCCTTTAGCTGCTAAGAAGGAACACCAGTAACGCACGTACACGACCCTCTTATTATTTCTGGAAGGCCCTTTCTTGGCTTCTGACTGGGTTCTTCATAGACCGAGACGTCGGTCACTGGGAATTTGTGTTCCGCGCATCCTACTTGCTCTCGGCACCAGAGTATGTACTCGTCTATTACATAAGTTTGCCACACGTTTATTCCAAATTCGCACCTCATCATATCAAAAGGGGAGCAACGCGAATTACTCGCGTATATATAACCTAAAGGTATATATCCTTCTGACAGTTCGAATCTATCCAACTCCGCCCTTAATCTTGGCTGTCCGCATGGTGTCGAGCCGGGTGGGCACTCTAAGGTTCTTGGCGGACTCACCAGGCCGGCTCGATCTGTGCGTTGCAAGGGGTCCGCCTCCGCATAACCGTAGGTTGATGGCGCACCAACAACTAACAAGGGATCAGTCTGCAAATATCTGCCAATCATTGGGTCATACCAGCGGTTCCAGTTTTGGTAAAGCGGAGAAGCCATATCCGGCTCTTCCTCCTGGCCTGGATAGCGTTGGGGAATGTTCGGAGGCGGGAGCTCCCATTCGAAATAACCCTTCACAGGTCTTGGGTTAGGCCGCTCCGGGTTCTGCATTTTTGAGCCAATCTGAAGGCTGCTCGTGTCGTACCAAGGGGTGCACAGCGCGTGGTAGATGCCGACTCGCTCCCAGACGGATTGACGGCCTACCCCCACCCTGACAACGTCGGCGGTAAAGTCCGACTTGGAATGCTGGAAGCAAACACGACCTCGATAAGCATCTGATCGCTTATAGGATTGACTCGGCGCATAGGCCCAGGGGTCTAACGTAAACTCTTGTTGAGCATAACGACGGTGTACTCTTGCTAAGGCGTCCACACCGAGCCGTGCACTGCCACGGTTGTTCCCTCCGGGCGTCAGAACTTGCAGCCGAAGAGACTCGCCCGAAACCGATGTTGTCCAGCCATTCTCCAGATCAGATAGGTTACGCGCTCGCTGCACTTCAACGCCTTGCGGTGTTTGCACACTCAGATAGTCGTCTCCCGCGAGCTGCAAGCCGCTAAAGTGCGCGCGTACTGCCGAACCGCCTTGAAATTTCAGCTCCCCAAGATCGAGATTAATGCAAGAACTGGTGGGGGCTTCCCGACAACGGCCTAATCCAAGTAGCTTGTCCCACCATCTGATTTTCCTGATTCCAACCCTTGTCGTCGACTTTCCATCTTGGCCTGTGGTCTTTCCCCAGCCAAAGGCGCCATATTCAGCCTTCCAGACGAGTTTTTCATCTTCCGCGGAAAATGCTGCGAGAGGTTGACCAAGGTGACCGGGAAAAATATAGAAAGATGATTTTTCGTTCACCCGAGGCGTATTTCGTTGGCGTTCTGCTTGCAGTACAGCAATCAACCGACCATTGAGATAAACATAATCCCATATGCGTTTTGGCCATTCGCTGTTACTACTCGAGGGCTCCACAACCTCTAACAGCTGTCCTACATTGTCATACCAATAGTGTCTTTGAGCGCCTGACGCGTTCGCTGTTGACTCCACACGGTGCCCATGGAAATCATACACATAGCTCGTGTCTGATCCATGAAGTCGACCGAGCTCGTCATAGGTGAAGCTCTCTCTGTATCCCGGAGTGTCGAAGCTCCTTGTCAATTGTCCGCCGGCCGTATACGTGTTGGGTGTCGTCGCCGTCACGACGATTCCCGTAGAACTTGGTCCGCTGATACCGGTTTGGAAGATAAACCGTTCGAGTCGATTGGTGCCGGGCTGATAGTCATACACCATCTCTACGTTGTCGCGCGAAGTCCGTGTGCGATTACCTGCGATATCATATTTCCAACTTGCTGAAATATATGGAAGTTCTTCGCGGAGTGTCTGTATCACGGGTCCGCGACTTTCGCTCTCGATTCTTCCGAAGCTCGACTCGTAACTGTAGCGCACTGACTTGGCAGGGGCGATTTTGTCTATGATGTGGAGAGCATGCCCAGCATGGTCAAACTCGTCAGCCGGACCCTGCCAGTCGAGTAACACGTTGCTGCCTTGCTCGAGTTGCATGCTGCCCAGTCCTCGGCCTTGCAGGGGCGTCGTGTTCCACCGCAAACCTCCCGCATTCCATGAAAGTGGTAGACCAAGTCTGTCGAACTCAATATCTGAGATCAGGGTGGCCCAACCGCTCCTTGGGTCCTTCACTGCGCTGATCCGATCCACATCTGTGTCGTTGTATTCATAAAAGATCGCTCTTCCAGAAGGA
>Ga0224505_10002293_pt1 | contig 11353 bp, 12 predicted proteins | sample SF_Jan12_sed_USG_FD_169102 | JGI IMG/M metagenome (GOLD analysis project Ga0224505, IMG submission 169102) | Sediment microbial communities from San Francisco Bay, California, United States - SF_Jan12_sed_USGS_4_1 | ecosystem: Environmental > Aquatic > Marine > Sediment | place: USA: California...
CCGCGGTGAGCACGGCCATCAGCGAGTTGAGCGTCCCCACCGGGAGCCCGGCGACCCGCGACCACTCCTCGTCGGTCACGACCGAGAACATCGCCCGGCGGAGAGCGAGCACGGTCGCCACGACGACGACCCCGAGCAGCACGATCGCGCGGACCTCGTCTGGGCGCACGGTGAGCGGCTGGCCGAACAGGTAGGAGAGCACGTTCGCGGAGAGTCCGTCGCCCGCCGAGATGAGCACCACCCCGAGCGCGATGCCGGAGTAGAAGAGGATCGCGAGCGCCACATCGCCCGAGGTCCGGCGTCTCGAGCGGAACCACTCGATTCCGAGCGACCCACCCACCGCGAACGCGAGCGCAGTCCACAGCGGGGCCCACCCGGCGAGCAGGCCTGCCCCGACGCCGGCGAACGCAACATGACCGATGCCATCGCCGATCAGGCTCAGGCGCTTCTGCACGAGGAAGACGCCGATCGCAGGCGCGAACACCCCGACCGAGATGCAGGCGAGCAAGGCCCGCTGCATGAAGCCCAAGTCGAACGGATACGGAAGTGCGAGCTCGGCCATCACGTCAGCTGCTCCAACCAGATCGGCAGGTCCTCTTCGTGGACGCCGAGGCTTCCCACACCTTCGGCGACGAGGTCCGCCGGCGTGCCGTCGAACAGGATCGTTCTCTTCAGCACGACCACGCGGTCGACGTCGTCGGCCACCGCCGACAGTTCGTGGGACACGAGCAACACCCCGGCGCCGTGTTCCCGGATCAGGTGCACCAGCGAATCGCGGAACGAACGCTGCGATGCTGCGTCGACACCTGCGGTCGGTTCATCGAGCACGAGCAAGGACGGCTCACTCGCGAAAGCCCTCGCGATGAAGGCGCGCTGCTGCTGCCCGCCAGAGAGCTCGTTGAGTGGGCGACGGGCGAGATCGGCGAGGCCGACCGAGGCGATCGCGTGGCCCACCTGATCACGACCGGCGCGCGACATCGGCAGCCACCAGCGTCCGTCCGTGAGTCTGCCGGCCGAGACGATCTCGTGCACGGTCGCGGGCAGGGCCGAGCTCAGGTTCGGGCGCTGCGGCACGTAGCCGAGCTGTCCACGCTTGCCGACCGAGCCCGGCGGGCGGCCGAACAAGCGCGCCTCGCCCGCCCACGGCTGGAGCGAGCCGAGCAGCAAGCGGAGAAGCGTGGACTTGCCCGACCCGTTGGGTCCCACGAGCGCCACGAACTCGCCGGCATGAACCGAGAGGTCGACGTTCTCGAGGACCGCGTCGCGGCCGTAGCCGAACGTCAGCCCTGCGGCTCCGAGCAGTTCCTCGTTGCCTGCCCGTTCGTCGTCGGCCGGCATCGGGCTAAGCGCAGTCGAGTCCATCGCGGAGCACCTCCAGGTTCTGGCGCATCAGGGACAGGTAGTCGTCGCCGGCCTCAGCCTGTTCCTCGGTGAGGCCCTCGAGCGGGCTCAACGTCGCGGTCTCGAGCCCCGCCTCGTCGGCAAGGGTTTCCGCCACCTCCGGCGAGACAAGATCCTCGGTGAAGATCGTCATCACGCCTTCGGCACGGGCCTGATCGGCGAGTTCGGCCACGCGAGCGGGGTCGGGTTCCGATCCGGGCGACACGCCTGAGATCGCCCGTTGCTCGAGGTCGTAGGCCGCAGCCAGGTACGCGAACGCGGCGTGGTTCGTCACCATCACGCGCGTCGAGCAGTCCGCGAGGCCGACCCGGAACGCCTCGTCGAGGGCCGCGAGTTCCTCCTCGAGGGTAGCCGCGTTGCCGGAGACGCCGGGGGCGAGCACCCCGTCTCGCACCTCGCTCAGCGCCACTGCGATCCGGTCGACGATGCTCGCGTAGCTGTCAGGATCGAGCCACGCGTGTGGGTCGGACCCACCGTCCCGACCCGGCGCCTCGACACCCGCCAGCGCGTCGACGGCCGCCGCGGACTCGGTCCTCACGGCGTCTTCGACGCCGGGCTGGAACCCGCCACCCACGTACACGACGAGGTCGGCTCGGGCGATGGCCTCGAGGTCATCGGCTGTGAGCTCCAGGTCGTGGGGCTCCACTCCCGGCGGTGTGAGGTTCGTGACGCTCACAGCGTCCCCCCCGACCCGCTCGGCCGCATAGGCGAGTGGATAGAAGCTCGCGACGACGGCGACGGGTCCGCCTGAGGCGCCGTGGTCGCTTCTATCGCTGTTCCGAGAGCAGGCCGCCCCCGCCACGGCGCAAGCAAGAACAAGACTGAGAATCGCTCTCATTTTGAGGAACCGTAGCGCCGCGGGCCTGGATCCGTCAACCGCGACGTCTATTCGGGGAACGACACGCGCCCGAGATCGCGGCCCTGGAGTGCCGCAGGCGAGGCAGCCACGACACCATCACGATGCAGCCCTCGTATCGCCTCAGCGACACGTTCCCTCTCCCACCCTGTCGATCGGACGATCGAGACGAACGTGCGCGGAGAGCGCTCACGCAGTGCCGCCGTCACCCCTCCACGGACCTGCCGAAGCGAACCCTCGAACTTCGGCCGGCGCCGGCTCGATGGTCTGCCCGTCCTGCCGCCGGACGCGAACGCGCACCGCGGTCGCAGCGGGCACTCTGGGCACCGAGGGGTAGGCCGGCACACCTCGCGACCGAGATCCATGACGGCCTGATTCCAATCCGCCGGGCGGCCTGTGTCGAGCCAGGAGCTTGCCGATTCCGAGACCGGCCGAGTGGCGACCTCGTCGGGTTCACAGCCGTGATCGACCCTTGCCCACACCCGCTTGACGTTCGTATCGATCGCGGCCACCGGGACGCCGAACGCAAGGCTCGCGACGGCGGCAGCCGTGTACTCGCCGACGCCGGGCAAGGTACGCAGCGAGGCCGGCTCCTCGGGTACGTCTCCTCCGAACCGTTCAACGATCTCGCCCGCGGCTCGATGCAGCGCCACGGCTCGGCGTGGGAACCCGAGCCGGCCCCAGGCACGCAGGACATCGGCTCTCGGGGCCCCGGCGAGAGACCCGACATCGGGGAACCGACGCATGAAGGCCTCGAAAGCAGGTACCACCCTGCCTGCCTGCGTCTGCTGCAGCATCACCTCGCTCACGAGCACCTCGAAGGGGTCCGCGAACGGCGAACCCGAGGCTGCGGCGGAGCCTGTTCGACTCCCGGCGCGCCACGGGTACGCGCTCGCCCGGGGCTCATACCAGGCGAGCAAGGCTTCCCGGGCATGCTCGCGCGAGCTAGGCTGCTGAGCGTCGGCACTCAGGGGATCGAAAGGGCCAGCCGTGACCGTGATCCGCGACGTCATGAGCACCGAGCTAACGATCGTCTCACCCACCACGACGATCGCCGATGCCGCCACGATGATGAGTACCCACCAGGTGGGCAGCGCGCTCGTGCTCGACGGCGATCGCCTCGTCGGCATATTCACCGAGCGCGACGTGCTGCGCGCGGTGGGCTCCGACTTCGACGCCGAGCATCATCCGGTCACGGAATTCATGACGATGGACCCGAAGACGATCGGACCGGAGGTCGACGCCCACGAAGCGCTGGAATCGATGTTCGCGTTCGGGTTCCGCCATCTGCCCGTGGTGGAATCCGGTCGCGTGGTCGGCATCGTTTCGATGCGCGATGTCACGCGTCGTGGCTGAGATCAGTCGTCCCCTCCACGCCGCTCAGAACCCCGCCTTGGCATCCTTGTTCGGCATCTCGTCGGCTGCGGCCTTCAGCGCCTCGTGGATCGAGCGGAACACGTCTGCCACGAACGAGGGCTGCTGCCCATCGCTGCCGTTCATCGTTCCCCGGACCGCCGATGCGGTGATCTCGCACGCCTTCTCGAACACAGCCCAATCGCTCTCGCGGGACATCGGCTCTCCTCCGTGTGATGGAGATCGACGCCCCTTCACGAAGCCGGCGCCGATCCTGATGTCTCAGGCTACCTGAGCCCCGCACGCTTCCCGATGTCCCCCGGCAGCCCCATTCCCGGGGGCAGGAGCTTCCGGCAGGATGTCGAGGAACGGTCGGGTCGTTCGTCGTTTCAACGGATGCGGCGAGACGAGCCGTGAGATGAGGAGGAGGGCCGGATGCAGTACATGCTGTTGATCTACGGCGACATGGAGGGGTTCCCCGAGATGAGCGAGGAACAGCAGGCTGCCGAGATGAAGCGCTGGTACGACTACAGCGAGTGGCTGAGCGCCAAGGGATGGATGCGGGCGGGCGACGCTCTGCAGGGCGTGGAACACGCGACCAGCGTCCGCCTGAGGGACGGTGAGCGCATCGTGACCGACGGTCCTTTCGCCGAGACGAAGGAGACGCTCGGCGGCTACTACCTGATCGACACCGAGAACCTCGACGATGCGATCGAGGCGGCCTCCGAGTGCCCCGGCGCGATGTACGGCACGATCGAGGTGCGGCCGGTGTTGGATCTGCCTGCGGAGGCGCCTCAGGGTTGACAGGGTCGACGGACGCGGTCGTCGATCGCCTCTTCCGGCGCGAGTCGGGACGAGCCGTCGCGGCCTTGATCCGTGCGGTCGGAAGCTTCGATCTCGCCGAAGACGCGGTGCAGGATGCGTTCGCGATCGCCCTCGAGCGGTGGCCGCGCGACGGCGTCCCCGACAACCCGGGCGCCTGGATCACGACGACGGCCCGCAACCGGGCCATCGACCGGATCCGTCGGGCGAGGGTCGGAGGGACGAAGGCCGAAGCGGCCGAGCAGCTGCGCGCCCTCGAGCGATGGGACGACGAGATGCACGAGATCCCCGACGAGCGTCTACGTCTGATCTTCACCTGTTGCCACCCGGCACTGCCGATGGAGTCGCGAGTCTCCCTCACCCTGCGTACCGTCGGCGGCCTCTCGACCCGGGAGATCGCGCGCGCGTTCCTGGCACCCGAGCCCACCGTCGCGCAACGTCTCGTGCGGGCGAAGAGGAAGATCCGCGAGGCCGGTATCCCCTACCGGGTTCCGCCCAGAGACCTGCTGGCCGAACGGCTCGGCGGCGTACTCGCCGTGCTCTACCTCGTCTTCAACGAGGGCTACAGCGCCACGAGTGGCGAGGCCCTAATGCGGATCGACCTCTGCGAGGAAGCGATCTGGCTGACGCGCACGGTCGACAACCTGTTGCCGGGAGAACCAGAGGTCAACGGCCTGCTGGCGCTGATGCTCTTGCAGCATTCTCGGCGCGACGCCCGCACGGACGCCGCGGGTGAGCTGGTGCTGTTGGAGGACCAGGATCGAGGTCGCTGGGACCACGACATGATCGACGAAGGCGTCGAGGTGCTCGATCGGGCGATCACCTTGCACGCGCCCGGGCCGTACCAGCTGCAAGCTGCGATCGCCGCGCTGCATGCGCAGGCGCCGAGACCCGAGGACACCGATTGGCCGCAGATCGCCAGCCTCTACGGAGCGCTCGCCACCGCCACGGCGAGCCCGGTGGTCGAACTGAACCGGGCCGTGGCGGTGGCGATGTCCGACGGACCCGCGGCCGGCCTACCCTTGCTCGACGGACTCGCCGAAGATCTCGACGGCTACCACTTGTTCCATGCGGCGCGCGCCGATCTGCTGCGGCGCCTCGAACGCCACGATGAGGCTGCCACCGCGTACGGCCGTGCGCTCGAGCTCTCGACGAATCCGGCGGAGCGATCGTTCCTGGAACGCCGTCTGGCGCAGGCTTGACAGCCGCAGTTCGCCTCGGCGGTGGCGGCTCCACCGTGCGCTAGGGTTCTTCGTCGATGCTCTTCCCCACGATCGATTTCGCGATCTTCTTCGCCCTGGTCTTCCTGGGCCACTGGCTGCTGAACCCGAAACCCTTGCCCTGGAAGCTCTTCATGATCGGGGCGAGCTACGTCTTCTACGCCTGGTGGGACGTGCACTTCGTGTGGCTGCTCGCGGGCGTGTCGGGGGCCTCCCAGGTCGGTGCGCTCGCGATCTCGCGCCATTCCGACGAGATGCGCCGGCGCATCGCGATGGCGGGCGGCATCGCGCTCACCATCGCGCCGCTCCTGTACTTCAAGTACTACGGCTTCTTCTCGCTCAACCTCACGAACACCGCGAGCTCGCTCGGCCTCAACCTGGGGCTGCCGCTCGTGCAGCTGATCCTGCCCGTCGGTATCTCGTTCTTCACGTTCATGGCGATCAGCTACATCGTCGACGTGTATCGGGGCAATACGCACGTCGCGAGCTGGATCGACGTCTTCTTGTACCTGTCGTTCTTCCCGCACCTCGTGGCGGGGCCGATCGTACGGCCCGACGAGCTGATCCCCCAACTGGACGTGCGTCGCGATCCGCGACACGTCGACATCGCAGGGGCCTCCTGGCTGATCTTCGGCGGGTTGTTCAAGAAGGTGGTCGTGTCGAGCTTCCTCGCTTCCACCGTGGTCGACCCGGTGTTCGGCGACCCCTCGTCGCACTCGGCCATCGACGCCGCGTTCGCGATGGTCGCGTACGCGGTCGTGATCTACACCGACTTCAGCGGCTACACCGACATCGCGATCGGCCTTGCGAGGCTCCTTGGGTTCCAGTTCCCGCAGAACTTCGACCGGCCGTACTCGGCGCGCTCGTTACAGGACTTCTGGCGCCGATGGCACATGACGCTCTCGCGCTGGTTGCGCGACTACCTCTACATCCCGCTCGGTGGCTCGAAGCGCGGCGACGTGCGCATGTACGTGAACATCGTCGTGACGATGGTGCTGGGTGGGTTGTGGCACGGCGCCGCTTGGACGTTCGTGTTCTGGGGTCTGTATCACGGCATCGGACAGGCGGTCGGGGCCTGGAAACGCGCGCATCTTCCGCCGCGGCCCGAGACCCCCATGGTCGTGTGGGGTCAGCGCCTCTCGACCTTCGCGCTGGTCTGTGTCGGGTGGACGTTCTTCCGCGCGGACTCGATGGGAACCGCGCTCACGTTGCTCGGCCGGCTGGTGGTCGGCTGGGCCACGCCGACCGAAGTGGTCACACCGCTCGTGGTGGGCACGATCGCTCTCATGCTGAGCCTGCAGTACGTGCCGCGGGGCCCCGCCCTCGTGATGCAGGAGCGCATGTCCCGGTGGCGACCCGTGCCGATGGGTCTGGCGGGCGCCGCCGCCTTGTTCGTGATCGCCACGCTCGGACCCCAGGGCGTGGCACCCTTCATCTACTTCCAGTTCTGAGGCACCGATGACACGCTCGAACACGACGGACGACCCGAATCCCACGTTGGAGCACCCGGACCCCCGGGGTGACGAAGCGCGCGCTGCGGTGCCGCACGGGCGCGAGACGATGCCCGCCGGCCGGGTCCTGATCGCCATGCTCGTCGCCCTCCTCGTCTGGGGCTTGTTGTATGCGCCGAGCCTGAAGCGCTCGTCGGAGGCACAGCCGCTCGGAACCCGTCGGACCGTGTCGCTGTGGGTGTTGCGGCCGGTCGCTGCGATCGCAGACGCCGTGGCGCTGACGTCGGTGACCGACGGCGTGATGAGGGCGTTCGGGCGCGATCCCAACGCCGCGCCTGGTGGCACGATCGACGTGCCGGAGCCCGAGGAGCTCCCGACCGTCGGACCGTCGGTCTCGGTCGCGCCCGAACCGGAGGGGCCGGTGACCAAGGACTCGAAGATCCGCCGGCCTACCCCCACGAACGAGCTGCGAGTCGTCGTGGTGGGCGACTCACTCGCAGCGGGCCTCGGCGTCTACCTCGAGCGCGAGTTCCGGCCGCAGCTCGTGCGGCTCTCACGCCAGGGTCGGATCTCAACCGGGCTTTCGCGCTTGGACTACTTCGACTGGATGACCGCCATGCGCCAGATCGAGAACGGATTCGAGCCCGATCTCGTGGTCGTGATGATCGGAGACAACGACAACCAGAGCCTGCAGTCGCCCGGCGGGAAGACCGTTGCCGAGATCGGCTCGTTCGAGTGGCCGAAAGGCTACGAGGCGCGCGTCGAGGAATTCTCGCGGATCGCGGTCGACGGTGGGGCTCACGTCGCGTGGGTGGGCCTACCGATCGTGCAGCGCAAGGAGCGCTGGGACGTGATGCAGCGGCAGAACGACATCTTCGAGCGCGTGGTCATCCCCGAGCCCAACGCCCTGTACGTCGACACCTGGGATCGATTCTCGACCCGCGACGGGCAGTACACACCCTTCCACTGGCAGGACGGGAAGGCAGAAGTGATCCGCGCAGCAGATGGACTGCACTTCACCCCGCGCGGCTACGAACTGGTCGCCGAGGCCGTCACCGAGGCCGTGGTGGATCAGTTCCGTCTCACGCCGAAGGCGCTCGCCGACTGACCGCGGCCCGGCCCGCTTCAGACCGGGATCGACACTTCGGGAAGGTTCGCGAGCGCGGCTTCCTCATCGGCGGCGTCGAACTCGAAGTCCGGGAGCGAGCCCGCGAGGTAGTCGTCGTAGGCCTGCATGTCGAAGTGCCCGTGGCCGCACAGGTTGAACAGGATCACGCGTTCCTCGCCGGCTTCGCGGGCGGCGATCGCCTCGTCGATCGCGCCCTTCACCGCGTGGTTCGCCTCGGGTGCCGGCAACACGCCCTGCGTCTTGGCGAACAGGAGCCCGGCTTCGAAGATCTCGTTCTGCGTGTAGGCGACGGCATCCATGTGTCCGTGCTTCACGAGCAGCGACAGCGACGGCGAATCGCCGTGGTACCTCAGGCCTCCTGCGTGAACAGGCGCCGGCACGAAGTCGTGGCCGAGCGTGTACATCGGCACGATCGGTCCGAGCCGGGACGTATCGCCGTAGTCGTAGGCGAACCGCCCCTTGGTGAGCGTCGGGCATGCGGCCGGCTCGGTCGCGAGGAACCGCATGTCGGGCGTCTCGCCCCGCAGCTTCCCGGCCATGAACGGGTAGGAGATGCCCGCGTAGTTCGACCCGCCGCCGACACAGCCGACCACGACATCGGGCTGCTCGCCGGCCATCGCCATCTGCTGCTGCGCCTCGAGCCCGATCACGGTCTGATGCAACAGCACGTGGCCGAGCACGCTGCCGAGCGCGTAGTTCGTGTCCTCGTGCGTGGCGGCGTCTTCGACGGCCTCGCTGATCGCGATGCCGAGGGAGCCGGTGGAATCGGGGTGTGCCTCGCGGATCGCCCGCCCGCTGTTGGTCTTGTCGCTCGGTGAGGCGACGACCCCGGCGCCGAACGTCTCCATGAACACGCGCCGGTACGGCTTCTGGTCGTACGACGCCTTCACCATGTACACGTCGCATTCGAGGCCGAACATCTGGCAGGCCAATGCCATCGCGGATCCCCACTGGCCGGCACCGGTCTCGGTCGCGATGCGGCGGATGCCCGCTTCCTTGTTGAAGTAGGCCTGCGCGACGGCGGTGTTGGGCTTGTGACTGCCGGCCGGCGAGCCGCCCTCGTACTTGTAGTAGATGTGGGCGGGCGTCTGGAGTGACTGCTCGAGCCGCGTCGCGCGAGACAGCGGTGATGGCCTCCACGCCCTGTAGGCGTCGATCACCTCACCGGGGACATCGACCCACTCGTCGGTCGAGACCTCCTGGCCGATCAGGGACATCGGGAACAGCGGCGCGAGATCGTCCGGCCCGATCGGCTCCTTGGTCTGGGGACTGAGCGGCGGCAGCGGCTCCATGCCGGCCTTCACGATGTCGGGCATGATGTTGAACCACGCCGTCGGGATCTGGTCCGGCTGCAGGTCGAAGCGGGTGCGAACGTCGCTCATCACTCAAGAACCTTCCTGGCGCGGTGTCCGGAACTCGCGAGCCTATCCCTCGCCGGGACGGGTGGCTACCTCGACCCAGCCGTCGACCTCTCGTGCCTGGTACACCGGCAATGGATCGGCCGCCGGGCCCTCGATCGGCTCGCCGTTCTCCACCTCGAACACGCTGCCGTGGCAGGGGCACTCGACCGTCGCGGCCCGATCGTCGAACTCTCCCTCGGCGAGCGAGCACCCCTGATGGGTGCACTCGTCGCCGAAGGCGTAGAGGTGCGCTTCGACGTGAGCGATGGTCACCCTGCCTGCCGGCGTGTCGTATGCCCGCATGTCACCCTCGGCGATCTCGCCGAGGGTTCCGACCCGAACGAAGTCCATGCCGTCAGCTTCCTCCTTCATGCTCGCGACAACGCGGTGAACCCTCGCTGCACGACGGTGAACACACCCAATGCCGCGAGGGCGACAAGCGCGGGGAACATCATCGCCGGGATCAACAAGCCGATCATGAGAGCGAGCATGCGCTCGAGGCGTTGGAACAACCCCTCGGTCAGCTTGATCCCCACCGCTTCGGCCTCGGCACGGATCTGACTCACACCGAGGCTGACGATCAGCGTCAACAGCGCGAGCGCCGCCTGCACCGCTTCCCCCTGAGAGGCGAGGTTCCAGAACAGACACGAGAACAGGACCATGTCGGAGACGCGGTCGAGCACGGAGTCCATGAACGCGCCCGAGCGCCCTTCCTCACCTCGGTGGCGGGCCACCGATCCGTCGAAGACATCGAGCAGACTGCCGACGATCAGCAGCGATCCGGCGACGACCCAGTTGCCGACGACGATCTGCCAGCCGCTGGCCACGATGAACACGGGCGAGAGCAGGGTGAGCTGCCACGGCCGCACCCCCGTCCAGATCAGGAACGCGAGGATCGCTCGGTAAGGCCATGCGAGCAACCGCTGCATCGCGCCGCCGGCGGCGCTCTCGTTCTTGCGAGGCGGCGGCATGTCTCGCACGCGTGGAGCTTCACGCTCGGGCCGGCCGGTGCGATCGTCCGTCACTAGTCCATACCAGACTAGTTCGCGGTCACCCCGCGAACGGCTCGAACCCGACGACCAGGTAGCGGACGGTGCCCGCCGGAGCCTCGTAGGCGACTTCCTGATCCTCGGCTGCTCCGAGGAGTGCGGCACCGAGCGGCGAGGTCGTCGTCACCGTGCGAGCGCCGGGTGCCCGTTCCTCTGCGTGTTCGGCCAACAGGTAGGTCTCCTCGTCGTCGACCTCGTCGTCGACCGGACGGATCGTCACGAGCATTCCGGGCGCGACCTCGTCCGCGTGCGCGGGTGCCTCGACGATCTCCGGGTCTTGCAGCATGTGCTGGAGCTTGCGGATCTTCGACTCCATCAAACCCTGCTCGTCCTTGGCCGCGTGATACTCCGCGTTCTCCTTCAGATCGCCGTGCTCCCGTGCCACCTTGATCTTCTCGGTGATGCGTTCCCTGCCGGTCGTGGTGAGCTCCTCGAGCTCCGCTTTCACCCGTAGGTACGCGTCGAGGGTGAGCAACGCGGTCGGCTCCTGTCCAGCCGCTCGCGGCGGACGGTTCTGCAGCTCGTCGGGCAGTTCAGGCATGTCGTCGAGTGTACCCAGGGTCGAGGATCGAACCGGCCTCGGTGTCATCCCAGCGCCGACTTCAGGAACCGGGCCGCCCGCAAGGTCACCCACTTGCTCGGTTCGCCCTTGCGATCGACGTCGACCACGTC
>Ga0224505_10002294_pt1 | contig 11352 bp, 9 predicted proteins | sample SF_Jan12_sed_USG_FD_169102 | JGI IMG/M metagenome (GOLD analysis project Ga0224505, IMG submission 169102) | Sediment microbial communities from San Francisco Bay, California, United States - SF_Jan12_sed_USGS_4_1 | ecosystem: Environmental > Aquatic > Marine > Sediment | place: USA: California...
AGCCACCCGAACCATGGTTGCAGGCCCCAGAGGGACGGAAGGCCACCGAGTCCGAGGAATGTGAGAATCGCGAGGGCAGAAAGAGCGATTGAAGTTGATTTCTCACCAAACATGGCGAAGGAAATGTGACCTCCATCGAGCTGCCCGATCGGGATCAGGTTGAGCGCGGTGACGAACAAACCGAACCAGCCGACGCAGAGGAAAGGGTAATGATAGATCTCATTCATTGGGGGGACGAATGAGCCGGCTGGCGCGAATAACTCCGCTACCGCGAGGAAGAGAAGAGTCTCACCGAACCGGATTCCTCCTTCCGGGATCACGGCCATCTGTGCATATTCAGGATGGATCAAATGCAGGTATTCACGGGATGGAAGGGTGATAAAGCCGATAATCAGAACCGCCAGGCTCACCACAAATCCGGCGATCGGCCCGGCTGCGCCGATGTCAAACAGGACTTTGCGGGAGGGGATCGATGAGCGAATCCGGATGACAGCGCCGAGAGTTCCGAATACTCCGAAAGGAAGAAAGGGGGGGAGCGGGATGAAGAACGGGAGGGTCGTACGCACCCGGTGATACCGTGCGGCAAAATAGTGGCCGAATTCATGCGAACCCAGCATCAACAGGATCAGGCAACCATACGTCAGCCCATAGGAGAAATTGCTAAGCTCGAGGGAATTCCGGTTCAGCCACTGCGCCCCTGCGAGCGTCGTTGCCGCAAATGTTGCAAGAAACAGGAACCCGTGAAGGATGTATTCGCGAAGTGTAGGATTCATGCTTCCGGGATCCGCTTTCTCGGGTCCCGGGTGGTACTGGTGTTCTTCTGCCATGATCGCCCGGTCAATTCCTCTTCAGTCCGAGAGCAATATATGGCTTGTATTGCTTGATTCCAACAACGCGAACGGGGGGAAAACAAAGAGAGCACTGCCTGACGACAATGCCCTCCGCTGAAAACGATGAATCGTGATAGGTTACGGCCGGGGAACGTCCGGAACCATGGGGAGTCCACTACGCGGACGCGGCACATCAGGGATCATCGGTAAACCACTTTTCTCTATCCTCGTCTCAGTTAGGACGACAGTTTCGGAATTGAATCCGTACGCGATAGCGGCGTTGGTTGCAGCGATAGCGATGATGGTGATCACGAGTGAACGGAGTTTCTTCGCCTGGCGGGACATAGAGTTGCCTCCTGCGGGTTGGGGGATATTGGTGGTTTGTTGTGATACACTCTGTGCGAGCATGGTTCCATCGGGAGAGGAACCCAGGATAATTCACATTGAAGTCGCAGAAAAGATAACTAGTTCGCAGCCGATTGTCAAGATTTTTGTTCTCTTGTGATCTGGGAAACAGGTAAAACGTGACCTACGGCACAAAAACGGCGTTTTTGGAGAGGATTTTGCGTTTTTCTATTGACTTGGGACCAATGACAGAGTATATTTGGGTGCACATTTGATAAAGGATGGGATGAAAACCTTCAAGAAGATTTTCTTGGTTTGGATGGGGCTGGTTGGCTTGGCTATCCTTTCACTCTTGCTTCCGCATAAGGAAGCAGGATTGGTTAATCATGTAAACACCTTGATTCAGATGTTATTGTTTGTCACCTCTGTATATCTCGTGAGGGTGGAACCCACAAAGAAGAATAAGTTCATTTTCTTGAACTTGTCACTCTTGTTTGGATTCTCATTAGTGTTTCACATTTACAACTTTGTTCCTGATACGGGATATGCAAGACTCTTTTTCTTTCAATATGCGATCATAGGCTATTACTTTATCCTGGCTTTTGCCATCTCTTATATAAGCATCGATTTGATCTTTCGCGAATGGAAGACAATTTCGAAGTACTTGCTGACTGCTGGTACTGTTGCGTTGGCGGCCCTTTATTACTTTTATCCCTTTGTCGCCGATTCACTTCATATCTATAGAACAGATGATGCGGTTCACTTCTCGATACTTCAAGAGACGTTTACCAATCACATGTCAGAGACTGGTGAGGTGCCATCAGTTGGTGAACTCGTAAGTCAATTAAGCCTATCCGAAGTTGCCAAGAGTTCTGGAGTTCAGCCGTTGACAGTGGAAGAGTCAACAGCCATCACGGCCAGATTATATCCTTACCTCTTTGACAATAACTATGTCATTCTCTTTGTTCGTCCTATCTACCTGAGCATAATGTACATTTCCGTGCTCTCGATCGGCTTCATTCTATTGTTCTTTGCATATCAGTATCTGAAAGACCCTCCACAGGGCGCGTACATCGAAAAGATTATGTTCCTGTTATTGATTTATTGCACCATGGAAGCACTCCACGCCTGGAGTTATGTGAAGAGCGTGGAATGGTACTCATTCTATGAGATCATGAACCTTGGTCAGGTGATTTCGATTGGCGTTCTGCTTCTGATCGGGGTCTTCTTCATGTTGCGGCTCAGGTTTATTACATCGCCGAATGGTGAATTCTACGAGCAGGAGATTGCGACAAGTCCGGCAGGGATCACCCGGTGGAGAGATATGTTCGATGAGCTGATGATCTCACATTTTCTCACACGGAAGCACACGCTGGGTCGTCTGTTCGTCGACCGGAACAGGGTAACTTGACGGCGGACACAGCACTTTTTTGCGAAACGAAGTATCTTGTATGCGAACACGATAAACTGAAATTATCACATTCTAAAGCAGGGATTCACGATGGCAACAGATTCTAAGGAAGCTCGGAAGATCGAGGTTGAAGGGGTGGGAGAGTACCCGATTGTCGGGAAGAGTCTCGTCGTTGAGCATATACGACTCGACGTTGCCCGTCTCGCAGTTTCGGATACCGATGTCCTGATCGTCGGTGAATCCGGCGTCGGCAAAGGTGCCGTTGCCCGGAACATCTTTCTTCATGGAAACAAGGAAGAGGCGAAGAAACCGTTCGTCTCGATCAACCTTTCCGTTCTGGACGACAGGGAACTCGAGGCGATTCTGTTCGGATTCGACAGGGGGGTGGAGGGACTTCCCTATACATCGAAGCGGGGTATCTTTGAGCTCGCGAACGGCGGGACGGTTCTGATCGAAGAGGTGGAAGAGGCGAGTTTTCGCAACCAGATGAAGATTCTTCAGTTTATCGAAGAGCGGAAAACACGCCGCATCGGGGGAGAGGCGAATGAGCGGGTCAGTATCCGGCTCATTCTGACCATGAAGGAAGATCCTTCGATCCTCCTCGAGAAAAGGAAACTGCTTGAGGGCTTCAAGGAGAAGATCTCAGATTTCGACCGGATGGATATCGCTCCTCTGCGTCAGCATCCGGAAGATATTCCGATGCTCGTGAAGCATTTTTCTTCCGAAATCTGCAAGGAACTTGGAATCAATGATCTGGTTATGGACATCAATGCCATCGACGTACTCGTCCGCCAGCCCTGGAAAGAGAATATCCGCGAGCTGAAGGCGGTTGTCGACAAGTGTGTCCTTTTTTCCAACGACGGGCGCTTTATGCTTCCGCCGGAGCTGGTTGATGAGAAGACTGAAGTTGTCAAGATGATCAACAACATCGTGGCTGGCCAGGAATTCGTTCTTGACAAATCGCTCGATGTGATTGAAAAGGGGATCATCGAAAGGTCTCTCGAGCGGTTCGGATTCAACCAGTCGAAAGCGGCGCAGTTTCTCGGGATGACCGAACAGACGTTTCGCTACAAGCTGAAGCGGCTCGGCATCGCAAGCGCCCGGTCTCGCTCCTGATCAACCTGTTTTCCGGAATCCAGCCCTCTCACGATGTTGTGGGAGGGCTTTTTTCATTCCTTCCGCCGAACCCGCGGCCTTTCCAGGTGACCCGGGGACTGAGAATCGCGAGAAGGGGAAACAGGATGACGTAGAAACAGAGATAGAGCTGAAACGGAATCCAGTACCGGACAAGGTGCCGCCCTCCGAGGACCTGAAGTGAGGGGGAGACCATGGCGTAATCGGCAAGAAATTTCGCCGCCACAATACCTCCCCAGAGAGGGATGCTGAGGAACGCCCACCCGGAAAGAACCACACAATAGAAGGCGCAGACAACTGCGAGGGCGGCGGTTCTGCTCGATGTCATCCGCTTTCCTCCGATAAACCACCGTTTGCGCTGGTGGAACAGGGAGGACCAGGACGGGCACGCTTCAGTTGAAACCGAGCTCTCTATGTCGAGCGGAATGACAGCTCTCCTGTCCGGCTGTCCGGTGACCGCCTGAAACAACGCAAGATCCTCCGTGACATTGAAGCGGAGTTCCCGGTACCCGCCGACAGCGTTGTATGCAGATCTCCGGACAGAGAGATTGTTGCCGACCGCTGTCACAGGAAACCCGAGCCGCGCGCCGGCGGAGGCGGCGGAAATGAGAAACAGCCAGTCGAGAGCCTGGAGCGATACGAACCAGCTGCCGCGGTCGACCCGGATGAACCCTGCAACGAGGTCCACACCGGGGTCCGCAAAGTAACCTGTGGTCTTTCGTACCCATTCCGGCCTCACCGTGCAATCGGCGTCGGTCATCATGATGATGTCGCTCGTGGTCTCTTCAATTCCCCGCACCAGTGCCTTCACCTTTCCCCTGAGATGGCCCTCCGGCTCTCCCGCTTCGACAAGAGAGATCGCAGGGAATCGTCCGGCGAAATCACGGACGATTTCGGCTGTCCTGTCTTCCGAATGGTCATCAACGACGATGATCCGCAGCCGGTCGGCCGGATAATCCAGGGCGCTCATCGAGTGCAGGCACTCCGCGATCGATTCTTCTTCGTTTCTGGCGGCAATCACAACTGCAACAGATGGAAGGTCTTCGACCATTGTATACGCGATCGGCCTGCGCAGGGAGATCGCGAAGGCGAGCATTCCTCCGAGATAGAGAAGCGTCAGGATGAGGATCAGAGTGAGAGGCATCGTGATAGGTCGTGTGGCGATGAACATAGAGAAAAAAATGAGCGACCGCAACCGGATCCGGTCTCCATCCACGGTTTCTTGACTCTCGAAAGCGAAATGGATATATTTCAGGCGAAATTAAAGGGTTTTCCACACTCCGAAGCTCACCGCAGGTTCTCGATTGCAATATCAGACTTCAGAAGAAACCACATACAGGAAGACAATCCTCGGTTCAGGTATCAGGGTTGTCAGTGAGACGATCCCCTATGTCCGTTCGGTATCGGTCGGCGTCTGGGCCAACGTCGGCTCGAGAGATGAAGATGAACACAGGAACGGTATCAGCCACTTCCTTGAACACATGGTGTTCAAAGGGACCAAGAACCGGTCGGTCAAGGAGATCGCCCAGAGCCTCGAATCGGTAGGGGGCTTCATGAACGCGTTCACCACGAAGGAACAGACCTGTTTCTACGCGCGTGTGCTGGATGAACGCCTTCCGAAAGCGATCGACGTGCTTTCCGATCTCCTCCAGAATGCAACGTTCGATGGTCAGGAGATGGAGCGGGAGAAGACGGTGGTGATCGAAGAGCTGAAAAACGGGGAGGATGATCCGGAGGATCTGATTCACGACCATTTCGAGAGGATTCTCTTCCCGCGTCACTCGCTCGGTTATCCGATCATAGGGACGGAGAAGAACCTCCGTGCGTTTACGCGGAAGGACCTGTTCGACCATGTGCAGTCGCACTACGGGCCGTCGAACATGGTGGTTGCGGCTGCGGGAAATGTCGACCACGACAACCTTGTCAGGCTGGTCAACCGGGCATTCCATCCCGCGAGACATTCCTCCAACGGGCACACACGGGTCCGTCCGAGAAAACGGAAAGCAAAACCTTCGACGAAGGAAATCCGGAAGCCGATTACGCAGGCACATCTCTGCCTCGGTACGGTCGGGTACAGCATTCATCACAAAGACCGCTATCCTCTCCTTGTCCTCAACGCACTCCTGGGGGATGGCATGAGTTCCCGCCTGTACCAGACTATCCGGGAGCGTCATGGCCTCGCGTATTCCGTGTATTCATTCATTTCATTCCTCTCCGACACAGGGGTGTTTGGTGCCTATATAGGAACGGACAGGAACAAGGTTGACGATGCGCTGAAACTGATTCACAGGGAGTTGAAGCGGCTCAGGGATAAACCAGTATCAAAAGCTGAGCTCGACCGGACGAAGTCCCAGATCAAGGGGACGATGATGCTCGGGCTGGAGAACATGTCGGGCCGCATGATGCGGCTCGGGAGCAGTGAACTGAATTTCGGCTCATTTGTTCCTCTCGATGCGGTGCTTGCGAGGGTGGATGGAGTGACTTCGGATCGAATGCAACGGGTGGCGAATGATCTTTTCGTGGAGGAGAATTTTTCGACCGTGTTCGTGAGGCCCTCCGAATCATGATCAGTCCCGACGATCTGAACCCGAGATTACGCAAGGCCGAGTATGCTGTCCGCGGACCGATTGTGCTTCGGGCTCAGGAGCTCGAGGCGGCAGGGAAGAAGATTATTTATTGCAACATCGGGAATCCTCAGGCTCTCCGGCAACGGCCGCTCACCTTCAGCAGACAGCTACTCTCCCTCCTTGAATACCCCACCCTGCTGGAACGTGAGGAAACTGCGCGCCTCTATCCTGGAGATGTCAGGGCACGGGCCACGAATATTCTTTCAAAGCTACCCGAAGGCCTCGGCGCCTATTCCCAGAGTACCGGCGTTCCTTTCATCAGGCAGGCGGTGGCGGATTTCATCCATCGCCGGGATGATATTCCTGTCCGCAAGGAACAGATCATCCTGACCGACGGGGCGAGTAAAGGTGTTCAGGCGGTGATCCTGGCGCTGTTGAGACAAAGCTCGGATAGCTTTCTGATTCCGATTCCACAGTATCCTCTTTACAGCGCGACACTGACGCTTCAGGGGGGAGGACAGGCCGGTTACTTTCTGGATGAAGAAAACGGATGGCAGTTGAGGGAAGAACTGCTGACCGAGTCGATCGAGCTTTCCAGGAAGAACAAGCAGAACCCCGTCTGTATTGTCGTCATCAATCCCGGGAATCCCACAGGCTCCGTTCTCAGCCGCGACAATATCAGCATGGTGATCCGGTTTGCGAAGAAACACCGTCTGGCGATCCTTGCCGACGAAGTCTATCAGGAAAACATCTATGACCCCGGGCGGCCGTTCCATTCATTTGCGAAAGTGATGCATGAGCTCGGGGAGGCTGAGGTCCCGCTCTTCAGTGTGCATTCGGTTTCGAAGGGTTTCCTCGGTGAGTGCGGACACAGGGGGGGGTATCTGGAATGCCGCAACATCCCGGAGGGTGTGATGGCGGAATTCGTCAAACTCCAGTCGATCGCCCTCTGCTCAAACCTGCCGGGACAGATTTCCACCTATGCCATGGTCGCACCTCCCGTCGAAGGGGAAGAGAGCTATCCTCAATACCTGAAGGAGAAGCAGGCGATTCTCGGCTCTCTGAAACGGAAGGCAGTCCTTCTGGGTGAAGGGGTGAATGGCATTGATGGACTGTCGGCTGATGTCCCTCCCGGTGCCATGTACGCGTTTGTCCGCCTGGAGATTCCCCCGTACACCGATCCCGGCGATTCGCCGGACCGCGAGCAGGAACTGAAGAACCTGGAATTCGATTACTGCCTGAAACTTCTGGAGGAAACCGGCATCTGTGTCGTCCCTGGCAGCGGGTTTGGCCAGGTCGCCGGGACTCTTCATTTCCGGACAACCTTCCTTCCCCCTGAAGAGGAGATGGAGGAACTGGTCGGAAAACTCCGTACATTTCATGAAGGTTACAGACGAACCATGAAGGCGCATGAACTCCAAGACTGAGTCAAAGGTCAACATCACAATCGACTCGATGCAACTGAATGTCGATTCCAAAATGACGATCATTCAGGCCGCACGAGCGAACGGAATTTCCGTTCCGCATTTCTGCTGGCACCCGGAGCTCAGCGTGGCCGGGAACTGTAGGATCTGTCTGGTCGAGGTGGAGAAGCTTCCGAAGCTTGTGATTGCGTGTGCGACACAGGTTTCCGAAGGGATGGTTGTCCATACCCGGAGCCCCAAGGTAATCAACGGACGGGAGGCAGTGATGGAGTTCCTGCTGATCAACCATCCGCTTGATTGTCCGATCTGCGACGAAGCGGGCGAATGCAAACTGCAGGACTACGCCTACAAGCACAGCGTTGGTTTCAGCAGGTTCGATGAAGACAAGGTCCACAAACCGAAACGGCATGCTCTGGGGCCGAACGTGATGCTGGACATGGAGCGCTGCATCATGTGTTCCCGCTGTGTTCGTTTCTGCGAAGAGATCGCCGGCGAGCCTCAGCTGACATTTGCCAACCGCGGCGACCATGTGATTCTGACCACTGCCCCGGGCGAGGAGCTGGATAACCCGTATGCAATGAACACGATCGACATCTGTCCCGTCGGGGCCCTCACGAGCCGTGATTTCCGGTTCAAGGCCCGTGTCTGGGAGATGTCAGCCACAGAGACGATCTGTCCGGGCTGCTCGCGGGGATGCAACATGCACAGCTGGGCGCGGAATAACGAGATTCTCCGCAACACACCGAGGCAGAATCCGGAGGTCAATAGCTACTGGATGTGTGATCATGGAAGACTCTCCACGTTCGGGGAGGTCAACAGCCCGGAACGGATTGTGACACCGTTGATCCGAAAGGGGGAAGATCTGGTTGAAGTCGGATGGGACGAAGCGATCGCGGCGGCGGCTTCCGGATTGAAGTCATTCCGGAGATCGGAAATCGCTGCACTGGGATCCCCGTTCGCCACCAATGAAGAAAATTATCTCTTCCGCAAATTCGTCCAGGAAGTGCTCGGGGCGAAGAGTATGGATTACATCTCCCGGGTCAGGGAAGGTGATGAAGATGATATCCTCGTGAGGGCGGACAAGACCCCGAACAGCAGAGGTGCAGATGAACTCGGTATCCGGGCCGAGGAAAACGAACGCAGATTGCAGGGTATCATGGAGGGGATCCGGCAGGGGACCATCAAGGTTCTTTACTCACTTGACGGCGACCTCGGATCCGTATTCGAGACGGAGCTTCTCGACAAGCTGGAACTGCTGGTGATCCATTCCCCCGTCCGGAACGGGACGACCGCCGCCGCCGATATCGTGTTTCCTCTTGCGACCTATGCAGAGAAAAACGGGACGTTTACAACCTTCGACGGACGGGTTCAAAGGATACGGCCTTCAGTCGCTGTCCTCGAGGCTGACCGGGCCCTGGACGGCTTCTCCATGAGCCGGCTCGACAAGTTCGGAACTCAGTTCGACCGCTGGGCCAAAGGTCAGCGAAGAGACGCGAGGCCGGCCTGGAAGGTTATCACCGCTCTGGCGAACCTGATGGGAAAGAAATACAGGTATCCCACAGTGGAGGATGTCTTCAATCAGATGGTCCAGTCGACTCCGTCGTTCAAAGGGATGACGTATGCGAAGATCGGATCGAAGGGACTTCGTCTGGAAGGAAGCGTAGTACCGGCCACGGTCGAGGCCCGCTGACATGGAATTTTTCATCATCTCCGTCATTAAGATTGTCATCGTTCTGCTGATCATTCTTACTGTCGTGGCGAACCTGGTCTACGTGGAACGCAAGGTCAGCGCGGCGATCCAGAACAGGATCGGTCCGAACCGGGTGGGTCCGTGGGGACTCCTCCAATCACCAGCCGATGTCTTGAAGCTGTTCATCAAAGAGGACATCGTCCCGTCCACCGCGAATCCGTTCATTCATTCGCTTGCACCCGTCATTTCGATCTCCGTTGCCCTGGTCACGTTCGCCGTGGTGCCGTTCGGGGGTTCCGTGGAACTGTTCGGTCATCAGGTCAAATTGATGATTGCCGATGTGAATATCGGAGTACTGTACATCCTCGCCCTGACCTCACTCGGCGTCTACGGGGTGACCCTGAGCGGCTGGTCTTCGAACAACAAATATTCACTTCTCGGCGGTCTTCGCGCTGCCGCGCAGCTGATCAGCTACGAACTCTCGCTGGGACTCTCGATCATCGGTGTGGTGATGATCAGCGGGTCGCTCGAACTCGACCGGATCGTCGAAATGCAAAGTGGGTTTCAATGGAACGCGTTCCTGACGCCGATCGGTTTTATTACCTTTATCGTCGCTTCGTTCGCGGAAACGAACCGCCTGCCGTTCGACCTTCCGGAAGCGGAACCGGAACTGGTGGGGGGATATCATACCGAATACAGCGGGATGAAATTCGGTACGTTCTTTCTGGCCGAGTACGCGAATATGATCACCGCCAGTTCGCTGATTGTCACCCTGTTCCTGGGTGGCTGGCAGTTTCCGTTTCTGGAAACATTCGGGCTTCCTGCGATGATGGCTACCGTTGTTCAGGTGCTTACCTTTGTGACGAAGGTGGCTTTTGTTCTGTTCTTCTTCATCTGGATTCGCTGGACGATTCCCCGTTTCCGGTATGATCAGCTGATGAACCTTGGCTGGAAGGTGATGCTTCCACTCGCGCTCGTGAATCTGGTTATCACCGGGGGACTGATTCTGGCCGGGCTGTTTTGATGGGTCGGTTTTTCATACACAGGGGTAGCGGATGACAACCAACGGACAACAGAAACGTCCACAGATCAGGAAAAAGGATCTGAGTCTCTGGCAGTTGAGCTACATCCCGGAGATCATCAAAGGAATGTTCCTGACGTTCAAGCAGATCCTCAGGCCGAAATTCACGCGCCAGTATCCTGAAGAACATTGGACGCCGCCTTCATCATACCGCGGGCGCCCGGTCCTGGTTGAGGAAGACGGGGTTGAGCGGTGTGTCGCCTGTGGCCTTTGTGCCCGCGTGTGTCCCGCCCTCGCCATCGAGGTTCAGGCGTCGGAAACAGAAGAGCTCGCGAAAGAACGGTATCCCGAACGTTTTGAAATCAACATGCTCCGTTGCATTTTCTGCGGGTTCTGCGAAGAGGCGTGTCCCGAAGAAGCGATCGTCATGAGCAACGAATACGAACTGGTGTTTTCGAACCAGGAGGACGCAATCTTCGGAAAGGAGAAACTCCTGATGACGACTGAGCAGTTGAAGGAACGGTTGGAATTCCTCAAAGAATCACGGTAGAACATCGTCTCCTGAATACAGCCCTGGTGTGACGCCCCCCGTTCCGCTGCGAACGGAGGGCGTTGTTGTTTCTGCCCTTTCAGGGCGGCCGACCGGTCTCTTTGGATATGAACCGGGAAAATGATTACAATAATCTGATACCCACACTTTTCTCATGAATGCACTCTACATCGAAGGTTTCGGGATTCTCCTGCTGATTCTTCTGGTTGGTTTCTTTTCCGCCTCAGAAGTAGCAGTTCTTTCTACCCGCAAGAGCAGAATGAAGGAACTGGCGGAGGGAGGGAACCGGAATGCCATCCTGGTGCTCTTCTTCCAGAATAACCCGGAGCAGTTTCTGGCGACGGTCCATGTCGGTATTGTCTTCTCCCTGATCTTTGCTT
>Ga0224505_10002295_pt1 | contig 11352 bp, 10 predicted proteins | sample SF_Jan12_sed_USG_FD_169102 | JGI IMG/M metagenome (GOLD analysis project Ga0224505, IMG submission 169102) | Sediment microbial communities from San Francisco Bay, California, United States - SF_Jan12_sed_USGS_4_1 | ecosystem: Environmental > Aquatic > Marine > Sediment | place: USA: California...
GGGCGGCGGCGTCGAGCTTGTACTGCGGGTCCATGACGTCGTAGAGCGGCAGGTCCGGGATGACTGCGAGGTGGCCCCGCGCCTCGCCGTATCGCTTCATGTCGACCAGGATCTCCGCCAGCGACAGCCGGTGATAGATGTTGGCGGGCACGAGCGCCACGGCCCGGTCCATGTAGACCACCGCACTGTCCCAGCTCGCGGCGTTGAAGATCTTGCCGCCGAGAAAGTTCTTCGCGAAGAACCGCTCGATGCTCGACAGCCGCATGATCTCGGCGTTCCACCGGCCCATGATGTGGGTGGCCTTGTCGTGATTCGGCTCGATGGCCAGCGCGCGCAGGGCGAACTCGCGGATCTCGCCGGCTCGCCGCACCCGCTCCTTCTTGCTCTTCGTGAGGGACGTCCGCCCGATCGAGGCCGAGAACACGTAGTAGCCGTTGGCGCTGTCGGGAGCGACCGAGACGGCGATCCGCGCCTCCCGTTCCGCCAGCGCATAGAGCGAGTCCCGGGCCGGGCTCTTTACCGAGTCCGGGGTCTGCTTGCCGATGTCCAGCATCACCTCGGCCAGTCGCCAGCGGGCCTCGAACTCGGTCGAGTCGATGGCGAGCGCGCGTTCGTAGTGGGTCCGGGCCAGTTCCACGTTCCGCGCGAGATAGGCCTCGACGCCGAGCTGGAGCTCCGCACGAGCGCCGGGGTCGGGGCCGGAGTGCTGAGCCTCGACCGTGCCAGCTCCCAGGAGCGGGCCAATTGCCGCCGCCAGCAGCACCAGGTGATTTCGCATGCCAGACTCCCCGCCGGCCCCGGCCGGCTCTCCCGTGTGGACGCTTAGCGCCTGAATGCTGATTCAGACCCTCATCGAACGCAAGCGCGACGGCGGCGCGCTGGAACCGGTCGAGTGGCACGGCCTCCTGGACCGCTACCTGCGAGGCGACGTGCCCGACTATCAGATGTCCGCCCTCCTCATGGCCGTCATCTGGCGCGGCCTCGACGAGGACGAGCTCATCGCGCTCACCGACGCCATGCTGGCGTCCGGCGCGCGCCTCAAGTGGGGAAGCGCCGACATCGCTCGGGTGGACAAGCACTCCACCGGCGGCGTGGGGGACAAGGTGTCCCTCGTGCTGGCCCCCCTGGTCGCAAGTTGTGGCGTCGCCGTGCCGATGATGAGCGGACGCGGTCTCGGCCACACCGGTGGCACGACGGACAAGCTCGAGTCCATTCCCGGGTTCCGCACCGACCTCACCCTCGGCCAGGTCCAGGCGCAGGTCCGGAGCATCGGCGTCGCCATGTTCGGTCAGAGCGACGAGATCGCGCCCGCCGACCGCCGGCTCTATGCCCTCCGCGACGTCACGGGCACTGTCCCCTCGATCCCCCTGATCGCGGCCAGCATCCTGTCCAAGAAGCGGGCCGAAGGGCTCGACGGGCTGGTCCTCGACGTGAAGACCGGGAGCGGCGCCTTCCTCCCCGATCTCGCCAGCGCCGAATCGCTGGCCGAGGTCATGGTCCGGCTGGGCGAGGCCGGCGGATGCCGCACGACGGCCCTGATCACCGCGATGGACCGTCCCCTCGGGCGCGCCATCGGCAACGCCCTCGAGCTGGAGGAGGCGCTGCAGGCGCTGACGGGGGAGGGGCCGGCCGACCTGCGCGAACTGACCAGCCGCCTCGCTGTGGAGATGCTGCTCGTCGCCCGGGTGTCCACCACGCCCGCTGATGCGGCGCGGGAGGTCGAGGAGGCGATTGCCTCTGGGCGCGCGCTCGACAGGTTCCGCCAGCTGGTCGAGGCCCAGGGAGGCAATCCCGCGATTGTGGACGATCCGGGTGGCCTGCCGCAGGCCACCGAGGTCGAACTGTTCGAGGCGGCTGACGATGGCACGATCACGGCGGTGGACCCGAGACCCCTGGGCCGGGCCGTCATCGAGATGGGCGGCGGCCGACGGGAACTCGGGGACAGCATCGACCACAGTGTTGGCTTCGTCGTCACGGCCAGGCCCGGCATGCAGGTGGCTGCGGGCCAGCCGGTGGCCTCGGTGTTCGCGCGTGACCCAGACGGGATCGAGGTCGGAATGCAGGCCCTGCGCGCCGCGATCCGCTACGGACCCGCCGATCCTCCCTTGCCGCTCATCATCCGGCGCATCACTGCCGCAGGCAGGGAGCAGCCCTGATGTGGCTCGTCTGGGTGCTCCTGCTGGTACTCGGCGTGGCCGTGTGGCTCAGGGGGCGTTCCCGGCGGCGGGCGGGCAGGCGCGCTCGGGGCTCCTTCGACCAGCGGGAGCTGGAGGCGGCCGAGGAGGAGGTGCGTGGGCTCGATCTCGAGCAGAAGCCGGACGAGGGGTGGCAGGGGGACGACTGGGGACCGGGCGCCCCCCGTTAGTCGTTCCGATTCGGCATTTCTCGCGAGGCGCCGCTCACACCAGGCGCGAGAATCTCCGGCTGGCGCGGGGAAAGTCCAGCCCGAATGCGACATAGCCAAAGGCCACGAACGCCAGCCCGTACACGGCCGACGCCAGGTTCCACCCGGCAGGTTCCGGTGCCGGCGTCGCGCCGAGCGTCATGACCCAGGCTCCTGCCGCCCCGAAGCCCATCGCCAGCCACTGGTACAGCCGCAAACCGCCGAGCATCGGGGTCTGCGGTTCACCCCGGTAATGTTCCTCCACAAAGCGGCCGCATCCCGTCAGGAGCAGGTACAGGCCGAAGATGAACTGGAGCGGAGCCCCCAAGAACCAGAGCCTCACCAGCACCGCCGTCAGCGGCAGGTTCCAGAGGATCGAATAGAGCTGCGTCGGGTGGATCGGGTGACCGCCGAAGTCCGACAGCCGGGTGACGCGTGAACGCGGGTGGTGGAACCGGATGCCGAGCCACTCGGGGCAGGGGGAACCGTGGCAGCAGCCCTGTATCAGACAGCGGAGGCGCCCGGTCGCCTGCGCCACCGGCATGACCACCCCAAGCGTGGCGAGCACCACCCAGGTGTCTGCTCCGAACAGCCCCGCCAGCACGGCGAACCCCACTCCTGCGAAGATGCCGCCGAAGTAGCCGTACGGCCTCAGCAGGACCGCTGAGCCCTCGATCGCCTGGGCCCAGAGCGCCGCGCCGATGACTCCGGCGACACCCGCAAGCGCGACCCATCGGGCCTGCTCGGCGCCGGCCATGGCACCGCCGATGGCGATCGCAATGCCGCCGCCGAGAGCCGCGTAGATCCCGTGGTTGATGAGCCGGACCGGGCCGAGATCGAACTCCTTCCAGGAGTTGGCCACGCGCTCCGCCGCCGAACGGAGCGCCTCCCAGAGGCGGCCCCGGTTCCTCACCAGCAGCCACGCCGCAATACCGCCAGCCAGGTCCAGCACCCCGTGCATCCCGGTGGTGACACAACTCAGCGAACTCAGGGCGGCGAGGGCCCAGGCTGCAACGCGCCAGCGGGGAAGGTCCGCCGCATAGAGCGTCGCCGCGATGAACAGCCAGACGACATGAAAGGCGGGGAAGGCGGTGGCGGGGGAATCGTAGGCGCGCTCCCAGAGCATGACCTGCTCCCAGAAGCCCGATCCGGTGATGGTTTGCGCCGGGAAGACGAGCGGCAGCAACAGGTAGACCGGCACGATCAGCGCGGTCGCGACCCACCCTTCGATGGCGAACGTCCTGAGGCTCCGCTGCCGTCGCGCCGCGAACGGCGCCAGCAGGACGAAGGGATAGGTCGCGGCGTAAAGGGCCTCGGTCCACGGCAGCGTCGGAATGCGGAGGTCGATGGGGATGAGGATGCTCTTCGCGTCAGGCGGCGCACCGAGCAGCTCCACGGCCATGTAGGCCACCACCCAGGGCACCAGCACGTGGGTGTAGATGGCGAGCCGCTCGCCTCGGCTGGGGGGCTCATCGTTCTCGGGGGCCAGGTGGAGCAGGGGAGGGTTCGCGGGTCCGAACCGCTCCAGCGTGGCGGTCCGTTCATACCCCAGCACCCACGCACAGATGGCGAGGACGAGGAGCGGGGTCACAACCCAGAGTCCAGCTCCCGACCGGCTGGCGAGACTCGTGCCGGCAGAGATCAGCACGGCGCCGATGTAGAGCGGGTGCCGGAACCAGGCGTACAGCCCGCGGCGGACCAGCATCGCGGGCGGGTACGGGCTCATGGGGAGCCCGTGGCCGTGCCGCCAGAACGCGACGGTGCCGGTCGCGAGCATGGCCAGCCCGGCGAGCGAGAGTGCCAGGCCCACCCGCGGCGACCCGTATCGGGGAAGGCTCAGGACGCGGTCGAGTGCCACCGCCCAGCTGGCGAGGAGCGCGGGCAGCAGCACCACGAAGACCAGCCCGTACCCGATTCGATAGATGCTCCGGAGGTACTCACTCACCGGTCCCTCCCCGCCGGACGACTTCGTGGATCGCGGTTCCTGCCACAGCGGTCCCGTCCGTCCCGGTGAACAGCCCCCGGCTCAGCCAGCGGGTCTGCCAGACTCCGCTCAGCCGGGCGAGGACCGGCCGAAGCACCGACGGGGCGAGCATGACGCTGACATCGGCGTGGGCCAGCGGCAGCCGATCGCTCAGCGAGAGAACCCCGCCACCCATGCGCACCATGTCGTCAGCGATGGTGCCTGGTGGGACGCTCACGCCATTGCGAAGGATGAGGCGAAGCGGGTGCTCTCCCTGCCAATCGATCCAGACGAGCGAGGTTGAGGGGGAGAGAAAGCGCCCCCAGCGGAGCGCCTCGATAGGCAGCTGCCACGGGGGGATCCGGAGTTCCACCCATTCGGCGTAGCCCGGTCCCGCCAGATGCGAGCCGTCGTTGAACCGGAACTCCGCCTCCGCCATCGGCGCCACCGCCCTCCAGGTCACAGCGGCGGGCGGGGTATCGAGCAGCCGGTGCTCCGACGGCGGCAGGAGTGGGGTGAGCCGTATCCGGCAGCCTAGCTCCGTGGCGTTCCAGGTCAGGGGAGTCTCCCCCTCCGCCGGGCCAGCCCCGGTTGGAACGCCGAACCGCCAGGCCGCGCCCCGGGCAGGGTAACGGAACAGGGCACTGCCATGCCTCACCCAGCGTCCCCAGCGGACCTCGGCCCAGTAGGCGACGGCGACCGAACCGTCGGGCGCGGTGACGTCGAGATACCACTTTCGGAGCAGGAACACATCCCCTCCGCCACCGGATCAGACGTCGAGGTGGCTCACGTACTTGGCGTTCGCCTCGATGAACAGGCGGCGGGGCTCGACCGCGTCGCCCATCAGCTCGTCGAACAGCTTGGAGGCCTCGACCGCGTCCTCGAGGGTCACCCGGAGAATGGTCCGCTTGGCCGGGTCCATGGTGGTGTTCCACAGCTGGGCCGGGTTCATCTCGCCGAGACCCTTGTAGCGCTGGATGTTCACCGAGCCCTTGCCCTCGCTGCCGGAAAGCCGCTTGATGTACTCGTCCCGCTCGGCGAGGTCGTAGGCGTAGAACTCCTCCTTGCCGCGCGCCACCCGGAACAGCGGCGGCTGGGCGATGTAGATGTAGCCCGCGTCGATCAGCTCCTGCATCTGCCGGAAGAAGAAGGTCAGCAGCAGGGTGCGGATGTGCGCGCCATCCACGTCGGCGTCGGTCATGATGATGACCTTATGGTAACGCACCCCGTCGAGCTTGAAGTCCTCTCTGACGCCGGCGCCGATGGCGGTGATGATCGCGCGGATCTCCTCGTTGGAGAGGATCTTGTCGATCCGGGCCCGCTCGACGTTGAGGATCTTGCCGCGGAGCGGGAGGATCGCCTGGAACTGCCGGTCCCGGCCCTGCTTGGCGCTGCCGCCGGCGGAATCGCCCTCGACCAGGTACAACTCGCACATCGCCGGGTCGTCGAGCGAGCAGTCGGCCAGCTTGCCCGGCAGGACCGCGCCCTCGAGGCCGGACTTCTTGCGGACCAGGTCACGCGCCTTGCGGGCCGCCTCGCGCGCCCGCGCCGCGCTCACCGCCTTCTCGATCACCGCGCGGCCGACCGCCGGCTTCTCCTCGAGGAAGGTCCGGATCTGGTCGTACACCACCTGCTTGACGATCCCCTCGACCTCGGAGTTGCCCAGCTTGGTCTTGGTCTGCCCCTCGAACTGCGGCTCCCGCACCTTGCAGTGCAGCACGCAGGTCAGCCCCTCGCGGATGTCCTCGCCGGTGAGGGTGAAGTCCTCCTTCTTGAGCGAGCCCTGCTGCTTGGCGAACTCGTTGATCGCCCGGGTCAGCGCCGCCCGGAAACCGGTGAGGTGGGTGCCACCCTCGTGGGTGTTGATGTTGTTGACGAAGGTGAAGATGTTCTCGTTGTAGCCATCCTCGTACTGGATGGCGACATCCACCTCGACCTCGTCCTTCGTCACGGTGAAGCTGATCGGCTTGGGGTGCAGCGGCTTCTTGTTCCGGTTGAGCCACTCGACGAACTGCACCAGCCCGCCCTTGGCGAAGAACGACTCCTCGCGGGGCTCCTCCCCGCGGTCGTCGCTGAGGCTGATGTTCACGCCCCGGTTCAGGAAGGCCAGCTGCCGCAGCCGGTCCGCCAGGGTGGCCCAGTTGAACTCGAGGACGGTGAAGATTTCGGGGTCCGGCTTGAAACGGACCAGGGTGCCGCTCTCGCGGGTCTTGTCGAGCTTCTCCAGCTTCTTGACCGTCTGCCCCCGCACGAAGCTCATCTTCCACTTGTGCCCGTCGCGCTTGACGATGACCTCGGTCCGCTCCGACAGCGCGTTGACCACCGACACGCCCACGCCGTGCAGGCCCCCCGACACCTTGTAGTTCGACTTGTCGAACTTGCCGCCGGCGTGGAGCACCGTCAGCGCGACCTCGACCGCCGGCATCTTCTCGGTGGGGTGCATCTCCACCGGGATGCCGCGCCCGTTGTCTTCGACCGAGACCGAGTTGTCCTTGTGGATGGTGACCTTGATCTCGTCGCAGAAGCCCGCGAGGGCCTCGTCGATGGAATTGTCCACCACCTCGTACACCAGGTGGTGCAGCCCGTTCTCCGAGGTGGAGCCGATGTACATGCCGGGGCGCTTCCGCACCGCCTCGAGCCCCTTGAGGACCTGGATCGAGTCGGCGCCGTAGCTGGCGCTGCCGTTGTCGCGTTCTTCCTTGGCCATGGACCTTCCTGATTGGTGTGTGACTGCCTCTGCCGCGCGGCTGTCTCTATCCCTGCACCCAGCGGATCGTCTTGAGCCGCCGGGTCCGGCCGGCGTTGATCCGCGCCATGATCTGCGGCGTCATGAGCTGAAGCTCCGAGGCCCACGCCGCCGTCGCCACCCGGACACGGAGCGTGCCGTCGGGGCCGACCCCTTCCGGCGTCGTCACCTTCGCGATCTGCGGCCCGACCAGCTCCGGCCACGCCTCGACCACGCCCGCCTGCCCGATGCGGCGGGCCAGCCCGGCACGCTTCAGGTAGCGGCTCAGCGCCTCCGCCAGCGGGATGGGCCGGCCGTCCTCGTTCTTTCGCACGAACCCTCCCTCAGATCCGAACCCGGCCGCCACCCATCTGCCAGTGCGGCAGCGACAGCCCCGCGGGCAGTTCGTCCCGGCGCGGTGATGTGATCAGCACCTGTGGCGGCGTCGCACCCCCGAAGATCCGCTCCGCCAGCCGCGCCTGGCGCCCTTCGTCGAGTTCCGCGAACACGTCGTCGAGCAGGAGCGCGGGCCGGGTGCCGATCGCGCGCTCGATGGTCTCGAGCTCGAGCAGCTTGAGGGCGATGGCCACGCTCCGATGCTGACCGGTCGAGCCGTAGTCCCGAAGCGGGCGCCCGTCGAGCCGGAGCTCGAGGTCGTCCCGGTGAGGCCCCACCGTGGTGGCCCCTCGCGCCAGGTCGCGAGGAGCCGCCCGGGCCAGCCGCTCGGGCCAGGCCTCGGCCGACGCGAGGTCGGGACTGCCATGGTATCGAAGCGCGCCCGTCGCCGGTTCGCCCAGCGCGTGGAGCATGGTCCCGAACTCCCCGCCGACCCGCTCGACCCACGCCAGCCGTGCCCCTGTGATGTCCGCTCCGGCCCGTGCCAGCGGCGCGTCGAACGCTGCCGCCAGGTCCGCCCGGCCCTGCCGGAGCGCCGCGTTCCGCTGCGCCAGCGCCAGCCGGTACCGCCCCAGCGCAGCGAGGTATCCGTGGTCCGACAGGGCCAGCGTCCGGTCCAGGTGCAACCGCCTTCCGGCGGCCGGCCCCGCGGCGAGACGCACGTCCTCGGGCGTGAAGACCACCGCGGCCCACTGTCCCGCCACATCCACGATGCGGTCCACCGCGGCACCGTCGGCGGTCAGCTCCTTCTTCCGCCGGCCGGTGCGGAAGGTGGCGCCGAGCGAATGGACGTTGCCCGCCCGCCTGAAGTCGACCGCGACATGGAATCCGTTCTCGCCGAACCGCACCAGTTCGCCGTCCTGCGAGGTGCGAAACGACCGGAACAGCACCGGATAGGCGGCGGCTTCCAGGAAGCTGGTCTTTCCCTGCCCGTTGGGACCGAGGAGCACCAGGCCCGGCTCGGGAATTTCGAGCGTTCCATCGGCCAGGTTGCGGAAGCTCCGGACCGTCAGCCGCGTGAGTCGCACTACTGGACCGTCAGGACCCGGGTCGCGGTGTCACCCCGGTTGCCGAGACGGTCGGTGCCGAACACCCGCACCGTGATGATGGCCCCCGACTGCCCCGAGGTCGTGATCGGAATCCCGAACCGCACCGAGTCCCGCTGGCCGACGAAGGGGGGGAAGGTGCTGACCCCTCCCTCGGTCTCGAAGTACACCGTGTCCACGCCGTCGGGATCTCTGGTGTAACCGGTCACGATCACTCCCGGCCCGGCCGGCACAGTCGTGTCGGCAGTGGGCCGGTCGATCGTAGTGCGCGGCCCCTCGCCCGGTGGTCCGGGGTCTGGAAAGGTGAGCCGGTCCCGCTCGGTGCAGGATCCGGTAGCCAGCGTCAGAGCCGCTCCCACCACCCCCAGCGGCGCCCCGGGAACGCAGCGGAACCAGCTGGTTTTCATAGGGAGAAATCTACCGCTTCCGGGCCCCGAATTGCATGGCCCGGCGAGGCAGGATGGGGCGGGTTTCAGGGCTCCTCGGGAGCCGGTTCAGCGTCCCCGGAATGCCGCCCTTCGCTTCTCCAGGAAGGCCGCCATCCCCTCCCGCATGTCGGCGGTGGAGGAGAGCAGGCCGAAGTGGTTCGCCTCCAGCAGCAGCGCCTCCGGGGTGGGCATCTCGTAGCCCGCATCCACCGCTTCGAGCACCGCCGCCACCGCAAGTGGGCCCTGGTCGAGGATGGCTCGCAGCATCGTCTCGGCCTCGGCGCCCAATGCGGCGGCGGGGACCACACGATTGACCAGCCCGATCCGCCAGGCCTCGTGGGCGTCGATCATCTCCCCGGTCAGGAGCAGCTGGATGGCCCGCCCGCGTCCCACGAGCCGGGGCAGGCGTACGGTTGCGCCGTATCCGGGCCCGATGCCGAGCTTCACCTCCGGCTGGCCGAACTTGGCGGTCTCGCTCGCGATCCGGATGTGGCAGGCCATGGCGAGTTCACAGCCCCCGCCGAGGCAGAATCCGTTGATGGCCGCGATGACCGGCTTTCTCATTGCCTCGAAGCGGCGGAACACTGCCTGGCCGGCGAGGGAGCGGGCTTTGCCCTCGAGCGGGGTCTGGCTGGCCAGTTCGGAGATGTCGGCTCCAGCGACGAAGGCCTTGGGGCCGGCGCCGGTGAGGATGACGCCCCCGACGGCGGCGTCCGGCTCCAGGGCGGCGGCGGCCTCACCCAGCTCCCGGATGACCGTGGCATTGAGCGCGTTGAGCTTGTCGGGACGGTTTACCGTGATGGTCGCGATGCCGTCCTTGATGTCGAGCAGCAGGGTGGAGTAGGGCATGGAAGTCTTGGTGTCGAGGTGACAGCGAGGGCCTGTTGCAGCCCCCCTCGCGGAACGAACCTGCCTGACGCGGAATCTAAGCGCTTCGGGGCCCGCGGCGGGCTGCACTGAAGGCCATCATGCTCGCCAGGTGACCGCGCTGACCGGCGGCCACCGCCCAGCTACCTTTCACCCCGTGACCATCCCCCAATTTCACCAGATCGCCTGGCTGCCGGACCAGGCCGGCGTCCGCATTCTCGACCAGACCCTTCTCCCAAGGGAGGAGCGCCGGCTCGACGTCACCACCATCGAGCAGATGGCAGAGGCCATCCGGACCCTCAGGGTTCGGGGCGCGCCGCTGATCGGTATCGCGGCGGCGATGGGGTCCACGATCGCGGCGTCGAACGGGCTGGTGTCGTTCCTCGAGGCCTGCGACACCCTCGAAGCGACGCGCCCCACCGCGGTGAACCTGATGTGGGCCCTCCGGCGGATGCGGGAGCGGGCGAGACGGGCGGCCGGGGCAGGGCAGGAGCTGCGCGCCGCGGTCATCGCCGAGGCGGATGCCATCTGGACGGAGGACCGGACGCTGTGCGGGGCGATCGGACGGGCGGGGCTGCACCTCGTCACGGACGGCGCCACGGTGCTCACTCACTGCAACGCAGGCGCCCTCGCCACCGGAGGAATCGGGACGGCGCTGGCGCCGGTGTACCTAGCGCAGGCTGCGGGGCGGAAGGTCCGGGTGATTGCCGGCGAGACCAGGCCGCTCCTGCAGGGGAGCCGGCTCACCGCATGGGAGCTCACCCGGGCCGGTATCCCTGTCACAGTCATCACCGACAGCATGGCGGCGAGCCGGCTCCGGCAGGGTGACGTTTCCTGCGTCATCGTCGGCGCCGACCGGATCGCGGCCAACGGCGACGTGGCCAACAAGATCGGCACCTATGGCGTGGCGCTCGCGGCGCGGGAGCACGGGGTGCCGTTCTACGTCGCGGCGCCCTACAGTACCTTCGACGCTGCCACGATGCACGGCGCCGCGATCCCCATCGAAGAGCGCGCCCCAGGCGAGGTACGTGAATTCCACGGTCATCCCTCGGCGCCGGCGGATGTCCCGGTCTGGAACCCGGCGTTCGACATGACGCCGGCGGCGCTGATCGCCGGGTATGTCACCGATCGAGGGCTGCTCACAGCGAAGGAACTCGGTCGGCTGGGGTAACCAAGGGCGGGATCGAGGGTGGGGGAGGGCTCCCCGCGTTTTATTGCGCCGACTCGGGTACAGATGATGCGGGCGGCCGCACGGCGCCTCCCCATCCTCGGGGATGCCGAGTTGCTTCCCCCTCCGCCGAGTCCACAGATTATGGGCATGCCGCTCACCGTCCCCCGCTACACCATCGAGGATCTCGCCCGTTTCCCCGACGACGGCCAGCGCTACGAGCTGGTCGAGGGGATGCTGATCGTGACCCCCGCGCCTGGCAACGTGCACGAGGTCGTGGTACATCGGCTCCACATGGCGCTGGGAAACTTCCTCGATCCGACTCGGGCGGCGTACATCGTCGGTCGGAGCGAGATCGAGCGCGGCATCAATACGC
>Ga0224505_10002297_pt1 | contig 11328 bp, 11 predicted proteins | sample SF_Jan12_sed_USG_FD_169102 | JGI IMG/M metagenome (GOLD analysis project Ga0224505, IMG submission 169102) | Sediment microbial communities from San Francisco Bay, California, United States - SF_Jan12_sed_USGS_4_1 | ecosystem: Environmental > Aquatic > Marine > Sediment | place: USA: California...
AGGCCCATTCTGGCGGCATCGTGAAGGAGATCAGTGTTGAGAAAGGGTCCGCTGTGGAAAAGAATGAACTGCTCATCACATTTGAACCTCCAGAAGAACAGGGATGACAATGACCGTTCCAGTAAAAACCCCGGAGCCGGATGTGGATTTCGATCTCGCGCTGAAGCACGGGTTGACCCGTGAGGAATATGACCGGGTCGTCTCGATCCTGGGCCGCACGCCGACATATACCGAGCTTGGTATCTTCAGCGTGATGTGGAGCGAACACTGCAGTTATAAGAACTCCATTGCCGTGCTTAAGACACTTCCGCGGGAGGGCTCGAGACTGCTGGTCGGGGCCGGAGAAGAGAACGCCGGTCTTGTTGATGTTGGCGGGGGATTTGCAGTGGCGTTCAAGATCGAAAGCCACAACCATCCATCCGCTGTCGAACCATATCAGGGCGCGGCGACCGGTGTGGGAGGGATCATGAGAGATATTTTTACGATGGGCGCACGGCCGATCGCCGCTCTGAATTCTCTTCGATTCGGTTCGCTCGACAACGAAAGGACAAAATTTCTGCTACGAGGTGTTGTGAAGGGAATCGGCGACTACGGCAACAGTTTCGGCGTTCCCACTGTTGCAGGAGAGGTCTGTTTCGAGCCTTGCTATCAGGAAAACCCTCTCGTGAACGCGATGGCTGTCGGAATCGTGAAGCATGGCCGCTGGGCAAGCGCCATTGCAAAAGGAGCTGGGAATCCGGTGATGATCGTGGGATCCTCGACCGGGCGTGACGGCATTCATGGAGCTACCTTTGCGTCAGAGGAGATCTCCGAAGAGTCTGAAGCGAAGCGGCCTTCTGTGCAGGTTGGTGACCCGTTCACCGAAAAACTCCTGCTGGAGGCGACACTCGAAGCGATTCGATCCGGTTTCCTGGTCGGTATTCAGGATATGGGTGCGGCAGGGCTGACCTGCTCTTCGACGGAGATGAGCGCAAAAGGGAAGAGCGGCATGCGGATCAATCTTGACAGAGTCCCTGCACGCGAAACCGGGATGAGCGCGTACGAGCTGATGCTCTCTGAGTCCCAGGAGCGGATGCTGGTGGTAGTCAAGAAAGGACATGAAGAAGAGGTTCGGGAGATCTTTGCGAAATGGGATCTTCACGCCGAGATTATCGGCGTGGTCACGGATGAACCGAGGGTGGTTGTGGAATACGAGGGATCCGTCGTTGCGGATGTTCCGGCAGAGCCGCTGGTACTTGGCGGCGGTGCACCGGTGTACATACGCGAGGCAATACGACCGGAGTACCTGAACGAAGTTGAGGCGTTTGATCCGGCCGGGGTTCCTGAGGCAGGAGACCTGAACAGTGTTCTGCTCAGGCTCCTTGGAACACCCAACATTGCGAGCAAGAGGTGGGTGTATGAGCAGTATGACCACATGGTCCGAACGAACAATCTGGTCCTCGCTGAGGGAGACGCCGGGGTTATCCTTATTAAGGGAACCAACAAAGCGCTGGCGATGAAGACCGACTGCAACGGACGGTATGTCTATCTCTCACCCCACACCGGAGGAATGTCAGCCGTCGCGGAGGCGGCGAGGAATGTCGTCTGCACAGGTGCGTTGCCGATTGCAGTGACGAACTGCCTCAACTTCGGAAATCCCTACGACCCCGAAATCTATTGGCAGTTCCGTGAGGCGGTCCGGGGCATGGGAGATGCCTGCCGTGCGCTGGATACGCCGGTGACTGGCGGCAACGTGAGTTTTTACAACGGGAGTCCGACAGCGACCGTCTATCCGACGCCGGTCATCGGAATGCTTGGCCTGGTGGAGGATCTGGCCCATGTCACCACCGTCCCGTTTCGTCATGAGGGAGATGCTGTGGTTCTTCTCGGTCCTCCGGGCTCCGGGCACATCGGCGGGTCCGAGTATCTCGCCACGATTCATGAGATCGTGTCAGGAACAGCTCCTCCGATCGACATAAACAGGGAAAAAGCGGTACAGGGTGCCTGCCTCGACGCGATCCGTGACGGAATCGTCCAATCGGCTCATGATGTTTCAGATGGCGGCCTTGCAGTCGCCGTCGCGGAATGCTGCTTCGTGGGTCCGGACTCATCATTCGGGGTGACAGCAGACCTGCCTGATGAATCCCTCCGTCCAGATCGTGCTCTTTTCGGGGAGGACCAGTCCCGCATCATTGTGTCGGTCGCCCCGTCAGGAGTAGAACAGCTGAGGAAGATTTGTGAGACCCGCGACGTCAGTTTCAAGGTTCTCGGCAAGGTTACCCGGGACGACCGGATCCGGATCGGCGGGAGGATCGATGTAGGGGTGGAAGAGGCGAAGCAGGCGTATTACAGCGGGCTGGAAGAGTACCTCAGCGAGTAAAACTATTACTTGACATAATACTTATTATTTGGCAAGTGGGCTTGCAGGTCACGGTTTATCAGGCCAGGCAGCCCTTAGTCCAATCCCGCCCTCTGGTCTGCTTCTCTCTTTTTCAGCCCTACCAGCAAGCCGAACCCGGCAAGCATCACCAGGACAACGAACAGAATCAACCCCCGTTCGGAGAGCTCCGGGTCGATGATCTTCGCAGGTGCCTCAACGATCGCCGGAGTCGCAGCGGCTGTTGTCGAATCCAAGGCGGTCGTGTCGCGCTTTTCTTCTTCCTGAGCTGTCGCAGCCTGATTTGGCATCGATAATGACGCCGCGATCAGAGCGAGACAGAGCATTTGCGTGAACCTTCTAGGGTAATACATACGCAAGCAGAATCGTTGTAATCAGATACAGGATGAGAACAATCCCCAGCACCATGAAAGGAAGCGATTTTCTTCCCGCCGAGGCTTTCCGGTCAAGAAACGGGATCGCAAGCCAGACGCTGCAACCTATTGCAACCAATAGGTTTACAATAAAGTCTCCGCTGAGTGAAAAAACTTCGGCAGGAGCCATCCTAAGGGACTGGTACAGTGGCAGGAAATACCACTCCGGTTTGATCCCAAGCGGCGCCGAAGCCAGAGGATCTGCCTTTTCGCCTAAGCCTGAAGGGAGAATTGTGGCAAGGGCAATGAGAATACCGAGCCCGAGAGTCCATGAAAGAAGGTCCCTGTACAGAAAATTCGGAAAAAACGGTATTGGCTTTCTTGGGGTCTCAGTCCCGACCGGCACGCTCGCCCCGTACAGCTGATTCAGCCCGAGATGAAACGAGACCAGGAGCAGCGAAACAAGCGGCAGGACCACCGTGTGGATCGAGTACATTCTGGTGAGTGTTTCAGCGCCGACCTCTTCTGACCCCTTCAGGAGGCTCACTCCCCAGTCCCCAATCACCGGCATGGTGGCGGGGACTTCAGTCCCAATGAGCGTTGCAAAATACGCCATCGTGTCCCACGGGAGCAGATACCCGGTGAAGCCGAAGCCGAGGACGACGAACATCAGAAGGGCCCCGCTCACCCAGAGCAATTCACGCGGCTTCCGGTACGCAACCATCAGAAAGGCGCTGAACATATGAATGAACATCGCTCCGATCATCAGATTCGCGGACCACGCATGAAGCGATCGGATCAGCCAGCCATAAGGGACCTCATTGACAATGTACATCACGCTCTCGTGAGCCTTCTCCGGGGTCGGGGTGTAATAAAACGTGAGAAGAATCCCTGTTACAATCTGGACGACAAAGAACAGGAGCGTCATCCCTCCGAAATAGTACCAGATGCTGTGCCGGTGTCTCGGTACATTTTTCTTGATGAAAAACGTCTTAATTGATTGTACCGGAAGGCGTTCTTCAATCCAGCTGATAACGTTTATGAGCATAGATCAGGCGCGGGTAGCAGTGGAAATGACGAGACTCTCTCCCTTGATGTTCACCCTCAGGGGGTCGAGCGGTCGTGGCGCGGGCCCGCTGATGTTCTTTCCGTTCAGGTCAAATATGCTGCCGTGGCAATTGCAGTGAAGCCGGGGGACTTCCTCCCCACCCTCATACTTTACGACGCATCCCAGGTGGGTGCATCGTGCCATGAAAGCCTTGTATTGTCCTGCGGGCGTATGGATGACAATAGCCGGCTGCTTTCCAAAACGAACTACTTTCGCCGAATCCTTCACGATATCCCCGTAGTCGGGCAGCTCGATCGATTCGACGGCCGGGGCACTGCTGGCGGTCGGTGTGAGGAATCTCAAAAGCACGGAAACGACCGGAATAGCCGACACCGTCGCCCAGCCAGTAAGCAATCCGGTCAGTAGCCCTCTCCGGGTGATCCTGCCCTGTTTGTTCTCTTTTCTCACGCGGGAATTCTCTCTCGTTTAGTTGTTGTCGGACCCGGGACGATCACCCGTATCGATGCCGGGTGGATCCTGATGGATACGCTCTCTGCATCGGTGCAAACCACCTCTCCATCCGTGTGCACCGGAAACGCCTTCCCGGACGATACGGTCACACCCTTTCCGGATGTCAACATGATCCCCGGGGTGCCCCCATGGGCAGCCCGCATAACCTTTGGTATCAATCTGAGGATCTGCCACGCAGGCATTGCCGTTATGGCGCAAACGTCAAGGACCCCATCATCCACTCGGGCACCCGGAGTCAGGAAGAAACCGCCACCAGCGCACGGCCCATTTCCTATCGCCACCAGAAGCATCGGCTGTCGCAGCCGTTCGGCACCATCGACCGAAACTCTCAGGTCGGGGGGACGAAACTCACGAAGCGCAAGGAGCACCGCGGCCATGTAAAGCAACGTCCCGCGCAACGTGCGAATGCCGGCAACTCGGTCTGCCACCGCTGCGTCAAAGCCGATTCCTGCACCGTTGAAAAACCAGCGGGTCCCACCGCCTGAGACTCCCTTCCACTCTATCCAGCCCAGGTCAACCGACAATATAGACCTTTGTCGGATTGTTTCAAGAGCTTTCTCGGGATCGGGCGATATCTTAAGCGACTTAATGGAGTCATTACCGGATCCGGACGGGACAATCCCAAGAATCTTCCTGGAACCTGCGATTCCGTTGACCATTTCGTTGATGGTCCCATCCCCCCCTACGGCGACCACAATTTCGGCATCGCTTTCGGCGGCCAGCCGCCCCGCCTCTCCCCGTCCTTCAGTGTAAACAATGTCGGAACCCGGCTTGTCGCGTGCCAGTATCTGTTCAAGAAATTTTCCAACCGCCCGACCTTTCCCTTTGCCTGCATGAGGGTTGACTACAAAGCAGGTTCTTGTCATCCCTTCGGTCCGACCTGTTCCACAGGTGTATCGACAAGCAGTTTGCCCCCTCCGGACAGCTGAAACGTTCCGGCAAAAAGGAAATGAGCGCTCCCCTCAAGCCGGACGGCGGTAAAACCGGTTTCCTTCCGTTGAAGTGAAACATGGAGATCTTCACCGCTCTGTACCCTTACCGGGACAGGTGCTGTAACCCGCTGCCGGGAGACTGCTACCGCGGCGGCCGCAACCGCACCGGTCCCACAGGCGAGAGTTTCAGCCTCCACTCCCCTCTCGTACGTTCGAATCCTCAGTGATTTGCCGGCAATGGTCGAGACGAAGTTGACGTTTGCTCCCCCATGGGAAGAAACCAACTCATGATGCCGTATTGCGCGGCCGATCGTGTCCACCTGGATCTCATCCAGATCGTTTGCTTCAATCACAACATGAGGAGAACCGGTATCGAGAATCCAGCCTGTGAACCTGGTTTCGTCGAGCCGGAATTCGGTAGGTGGAGAGATCTGTGCGATATCATTCATCCCGAGACGAACTCCGGAACTCATCACCTCGGCCTGGTAGAGAGAACCGCACGCCTCGAACGTGAGAGAAGTCCCCGCGATTCCCCGCTCCACCGCGTAACGAGCTGCACACCGGCCTCCATTTCCACACATACCCCCGAACGAGCCGTCAGCATTGAAATACAGCATCCGGAACGACGCGCGTTCAGATGGTTCGAGGACAAGGAGTCCGTCCGCCCCGATGCCTGAACGGCGTGGACTGACCACTCGCGCTAGTGAAGGCCAGTCGAGGGACAACTCTGACGCCATGTTGTCCAGCAGAACAAAGTCGTTCCCTGCCCCCGAGACTTTCAGAAATGGGATGGTGTGCACCATAGAATCAACAGAGAATAGGAAGATCCCCGGCAAGTTTCAACCGGTGGAAAGAAAAAAAAACGCCTCTTGTCCAGAGGCGTTTGTGGAGATGGCGGGAGTCGAACCCGCGTCCGAAGAAGAAACCATCAGGGGCACTCCATACGTAGTCTGTCTATCAGAACTCGTCTCCTGACAACCGACAGACAGGTTGGCAAGGAAACAACCCCGCTCTTGTCGCAAGCGACATTCGCAAACTGTTCGCAGGGAATCCAGTTCGCTATCCTGCCGAAGTCGGCGCCCCTTCGGAGTCTGGCAGGCGAGTCTCCTCGGGACGGGCTACCTAATTAATTAAGCAGCCAGTGCGTAGTTGTAATCGGCACTTGAAAGTGTTCCGCTTTATTAACGTGCAACTCGGAGAGCACGGTATGCGACCCGGACCATTCCGTTCCCGTCGATACCAATTCATCCCCTCTTCATACGACAATATACAACTGTGCCGGAAGGGATGCAAGGACGAGCCTGTTCCGATCCGGCGGACTACGCCCGTTTCCGTTTCGGATAATGTCGGTTCAGGCAAGCCTTGAGATATTCAAACGCCTCGTGAGGATCATCAACGAACCTGAACAATTTGAGGTCTTCCTTCGAAATGACTCCACGATCAACCAGATAATCGAAATTAACCACCTTGTTCCAGAATTCTGAACCATAGAGCACGACACTTACCTTCTTCTTGATCTTTCCGGTCTGAAGAAGGGTGAGCACTTCCATCAACTCATCCATCGTTCCGAATCCCCCCGGAAAAATAACGAGGGCCCTGGCAAGGTAGACGAACCAGAACTTTCGCATGAAAAAGTAGTGGAACTCGAGGTTGAACTGTTCTGAGATAAACCTGTTTGCGTCCTGCTCGAACGGAAGGCTGATATTAAGGCCGACCGACCGGCCGCCCGCCTGATGGGCACCCCTGTTTGCTGCCTCCATCAGGCCGGGGCCTCCGCCGGAGCAGACGGTGAATCGCTGGGATCCATCCTTTTCCATCGACCATTCGGTCAGAAGGCGTGAAAGCGTCACACAGTCCTCATAATACTGCGCCATTTCACAATTTCGTTCTGCGAGCTTCAGGGCTGCGATCTGCTTCCCGGTTGCTCTTTTCGTTCCCTTCACGGCGGCCCGCGCCTCGCGCAGGGATTTCCGTGCTTCTCGCAGCGGAAGCGTGCGTGCCGATCCGAAGAAGACGATCGTGCTCCAGACCTTCCCTCTTCTGAAGCGACTCTGCGGCTCGACGAATTCCGACAGCATCCGTATGATGCGGGCATCCGGGCTGTTCAGAAACTCAAGATTCTTGTAAGCCTTCACGCTGACTTGTTCCTTTCATCTGGTAATTGTTCTTTCCCTATCGGACGAGTGAGTAATATTTCCCGTCCTTTCCGTCCACTGTAATGCCACCCGTAATAATTCCGTCTTTCATCAGGGTTCCCATGGTCTGATAGATAATCTGTTTCTTCCATCCAAAGACAGACTGTATTGAGCGAACCGTACTGACGAGCTGATTCTCAAAGTATTTTGAGAGAATTCGTGTCCGCGCCGCATCTGTATCGATCTTTCGTGCCTTCCGTACTTCCCGGGGATACGCTTTGTCGACCATGTTCCACTCGAACGTGAACGGATCGTAGTGCTCGGCAGTCTTGACAATGAAAAACTTTGCCTGAAGCTCAGCCATCGCCTTATCAAATTCCCGTGCCTTTCCCTGAGGGACACCGAGCGCGAGTTTCAACCCGCGTGTGACTTGTGGAGAAGAATGACGCAGGGCATCCATGATTTCCTTTCCGGTCTCTGAAATCCCTTCCTTCCGATACGCCTCGATATAGTCATCCCGGTGGCCGGTCCTTTGCGATAGTGCATAGAAGTCCGGAAAGAAGGACATGGAGATCATGGTGGGACGTTTTCGGAAGATCCTGCCATAGAAAGCCTTCCCCTTTGCAGGGAGCACCTGCTTCATCTTCCAGACGAACGAAAGGAACGGATCGGTGTGCGTATGTTCGGGGAACAGAGGTTTTCGCTGACCACACGCTGCATGCCACAGGCACGGTAGTTCTGAGTTTACTGATTTGAACGCGAAACAAAACCCGACATCATCGATGAAACGGGTTGCCTGCCGCTCGGTACTCACGGCAAGCCTCGGCGTTCGCCGATGAACACGGTCGCGCCAGCGCTCGATCTCCTCAGTGGTAAGGCTGACCTTCACCGGGGTCTGTTCCCTTCCCGGGCTGGGGCAACCGTCGCAGCTGCCTGGACTTCCGGAAAAGGAAGTGCCACAACGTTGCCGGAAATGTCGGCGTTGCCGGCTGAGCCGGAGATTTCTTCTCCATCGCGGGTATCCCTGCTGACGATGGCAAGACCGGGGAAACGGCCGCCTAAGGGAATCTCTGACAGGCTCGTGACAATGCCGGCTGGTTTGTTGTCGATCATGATTTCCACAGGAACCTCCTGAAACGATGTCATTAAGACTCCGGCCAGCTTTCTCCTGACCTTGTCATACGTCGCCAGCCGCGCAATGACCTCCTGTCCGACGTAACATCCCTTCCTGCCATGAAGCAGATGCTCCAGGCCGGCTTCATACGGATTGAAGGAGGATGTAATCTCCTTTCCCAGTGAGGGTGTTCCGCTAAGAATCCGCCGCAGTCTTGCTTCAACGGAATCACTGGTGATCGGATTCTGCCTCAAGAGCACTCGTTCATTGTCAGTGCCGGTGGGAACGATCATCATGAACTGATCATTGGCACCGACGTTCCGTCTGATGATGATCGTATCATCTGAACGCTCAAGGAATCTGTTCTGTTGCGGCAAATCCGATGGACTGAAACGGTCCAGTGGATGTCGTGTCTCCGCCGGAAGTGAGAAGGTGGAGAAGCCCTCCGAAACCAGTTTCAGGGTGAGATCTTCCATGATGATAAAATGATCGATCCATTGAAGGAGGGTGGAGCCGTTCCCGGGTGATGGGAGGAGAAGAACTGACTCCGGTCCGCGGATCAGGAGAACAGGGACATCGACCAGCCTCCCCTTTTCGGTGAGAAAGCATGTCGCAACAACCGTTCCCGGTTCAGCCGAGATTATGTCGTTGGTGGATATCCGATGCAGGAGGTCGGTCGCTTCCCTACCCGAAATCTCAATCATCTCCTGATTCAGATACCGGATGACCGGAGATCTCTCCGCACTTTGTTTTTCTACGGAATTGGCCCCTTCGTCCATCATCGATTTCAACGTTTCCCGCATGTGAGAACTATCATGAGAAAAAAACAAGCCCGGCAGGATCCCGGGCTTCAAGTCATTCATACGTTTACAGACACTCTCCTCATTCAGTGCACCCACCAGGACTCGAACCTGGAACCCACTGATTAAGAGTCAGTTGCTCTACCAATTGAGCCATGGGTGCAGACTTATTCCGGATTTGACGGCGTTTGGTCCGTCGGGAACGGAGTCGTCGGCGGAAGCTGTGGCGCCGTCTGCAACGGCTGCTGCGTAGCGTTCTGCTGAAGGATGCTCTCGAAATCCTGGGCCCTGGGGAGAAAGAAGATATTGATCGCAAGGCTGAGCAGGATGAATGCCGCCGCGAGAATCTGTGTCGCGTTGATCAGAAAATCAGCCGTTCTTCGAACCCCGAAGACCGCCCCTGCCGATCCACCTCCGAACGTTCCTGCAAGCCCACCTCCCTTGCTCGACTGCATCAGAATGACAATAACCAGGAGGATGGCGATGAGAACTTCAAGAGTAACAAGGAGCGTGAACATGACTATCCTGCTCTAAGATTGAGAAATCCGGGAAAAGGAAATGTAGCAAATTCATGCGGGGAAATCAAGCTAGGTCTGATATCCCCACGAGCGGAGAAGGTCGCTGTTGAGAGACCGTTTTGGATCCTTCACCGTGAGGTTTTCGATATACTTTGCGATCATGTCGACTTCCACGTTGACCGTATCCCCCTTCCCGGTTCCCGACAAGGTGGTGTTTGCGATCGTGTGGGGAATAATCGCCACGGTCGCGGATTGTTTTCCCGCAGATGCGACCGTAAGGCTGATTCCATCGATGGCAATCGACCCAACCGGGATGATATACCGCATGAGCTGGTCCGGGATGGTTACCTCAAACATCGTACTGGTCTTCATGGGGTTGACGGCAGCAATGGTTCCCACTCCATCGACATGTCCCTGGACGATATGTCCGCCGAGTCGGTCACCGACCCTGAGCGGCAACTCAAGATTGACCCGCGTTCCTGCCTTGAAGCCCCCCAGCGTGGTCTTCCGTAATGTTTCCTCGACGGACTCCACTTCGAACTGCCCCGAACTGATCCGTACCACGGTCTGACATGCGCCGTTCAGGGCCACGCTGTCTCCAACAGCAAGTTCGGCGGAGGTCTCCGGTGCTTCCACCGTAATCCTGATGCCTCCCCCCAGCGGAGTGACATTTCTGATCGTTCCAACTTCACTGATGATTCCGGTAAACATTGGATACCTCTCAACGTTTTGTATAGGTGAGCAGAAGATCCGTTCCGGTTCTTTCCGCAGATTCGAGGTCGAGGGCGGAAATGGTGCCTGGTCCTGAGCCGGAACGGAATCCATGGACGGAACCCCCAAGTACCGAAGGAGCAAGAAACAAACTGAGCCGGTCGACCGTCCCTGAACGAAGAAGACGTCCCGAGAGGTCGGCACCCGCCTCGACCAGGATGCTGGAGATCCCTTTGCGTGCCAGGGTGCGGAACAGTCGCCGAAACGAGATTCCCTGGTTTGTCGCTGCAAGAACCACTATCGAGACCCCGCGTTTCGCAAGTGCCTCCCGTTTGCGCGGATATCTCCGCGCGGCGTCCTTTGAAATGCAAAGATACGTCGTCGAAGACCTTCCGGGACTGAAGAGAGCGGAACGTTTTGGCGAGCTGAAACCGCCGTCAATCACGACCACATGGGGATCCCGACCGAAGACCGAGCGAACCGTCAACCGGGGGTTATCGGCGGCCACCGTCCCTGCGCCCACAAGAACCGCATCGTGTGTTCCTCTCCAGCGATGAACGAGGCGGCGGGACGGTGCGGAGGAAATCCATCGCTCCTTCCCTGCCAGTTTCCCGTCAATACTTGATGCGACCTTCATATGGATAAACGGATATCCGGTCGTCATGTACGTTATGAACGATCGGTTCAGCAGGCGGCACTCCTCTTCACGAACTCCCACGGTGACTTCCACCCCGGCCCGGCGGAGGCGGGCGATTCCCCTTCCTGAAACCCGCGGGTTGGGATCCTTCGTGCCGATGACCACTCTTTTG
>Ga0224505_10002299_pt1 | contig 11317 bp, 9 predicted proteins | sample SF_Jan12_sed_USG_FD_169102 | JGI IMG/M metagenome (GOLD analysis project Ga0224505, IMG submission 169102) | Sediment microbial communities from San Francisco Bay, California, United States - SF_Jan12_sed_USGS_4_1 | ecosystem: Environmental > Aquatic > Marine > Sediment | place: USA: California...
TGCTCGTGACCGGCGACGGATCATTGGGGCTGGCACCGGGCGTGACGCCGCTGGAGACCTCGATCGATCACAACGCGCCGGTCACGATAATCGTCGCCAACAACGCCCAGTGGGGGATGATCCAGGCGCAGCAGAAGGCGATGTGGGGACGCGTCTGCGCGACCAGCCTGCGCGACGTCAATTTTGCGGCGGTCTTCGAAGGCGGCGGCGCCCACGCCGAGACGGTCACCGCGCCGTCCGACATCGGCCCCGCCATACAGCGTGCGCTGAAGATGAACAGGTCCATTTCGTCCCTGCTCGACGTCAAGACCGGCGGGATAACGTCCCCCTTGACGCAGGGCCTGGTCGACATGCGGATCAAGACTTCAATCGAGTAGCCCGGGCAACTCCCGCGCGGCGGAACTTGACGTGTTGCAACCTGCCACCGATTCGACAAGGTGAATGACGATGACCAGCGCAAACAACCAGGCCCTGCCGGATCACCTGTGGCGCCCGATGACCCAGCACCAGGGTCTGCGTGGCGCCCTGCCCAATCGGATAGTGAGCGCCAAGGGCTGCTTCCTTACCGACCAGAACGGCAACCGCCTGCTCGACGCCATCGCCGGGCTCTGGTGCGTGAACGTGGGCTACGGACGCACCGAGCTGGCCGAGGTGGCAGGGCGCCAGATGGCAGAGCTCAACTACCTCGCGCCGATCATGAGCAGCGGGCCGGTCATCGACCTGGCCGAGAAACTGCAGCAGATGCTCGGCTTCGACGGCCACGTGTACCTTTCGTCCAGCGGTTCCGAGGCCAACGAGACCGCCTTCAAGATCGCGCGCCAGTATCACCTGCAGGCGGGCAACGGCGGTGAGCGTCGCTACAAGATCATCTCGCGCTACCGTGCCTACCATGGCAATACGATGGGAGCGATGGCGGCAACCGGACAGGCCGAGCGCAAGATGGGCTACGAGCCGGGGCCGACGGGATTCATTCACGTGATGCCGCCGTATCCGTACCGCGCGCATCCGAAGCTGACCGCCGAAGAGCACGCCGAGGAATGTGCGCGGCAGCTCGAGGAAACCATCATTCATGAAGGAGCCGAAACGGTGGCGGCCTTCATCATGGAGCCGCTGATCTCCGGCGGCGGCGTGCTGGTGCCACCCGACAACTACATCCCGCTGGTCCGCGAAATCTGTGACCGGCACGGTGTCCTGCTGATCTTCGACGAGGTCGTGTCCGGCTTCGGCCGACTCGGCAAGATGTTCGGCTACGAGCACTGGAAGACCCAGGCGGACATCTACACCTTCGCCAAGGGACTCGCGAGCGGCTACATCCCGGTGGCGGCTACGGTGGTGAAAGAGAGCATCTTCGAGAAGTTCTATGGCGACCCGTCGGAGATGCGGCACTTCAGGCAGATCAATACCTTTGGCGGGCACCCGGTCGCCTCCGCGGTCGCGCTCCGGGCCCTGCAGATCGTCGAGGACGAGCGTCTTCCCGAGAATGCCAGCAAGGTCGGCACGTACCTGCTCAATCAGATGCAGCAGGCGCTCGCGGACCATCCTTTTGCCGGAGAGATACGCGGCAAGGGCATGATCATGGGAATCGAACTGGTCGAGGACCGCGCGACGAAGGTCCCGCTGTCAGACGGGCAGGTCATGCGGATCGTCGGCGACTGCGTCAAGAACGGCGTGATCCTGGGTCGCAACGGCAACACGATCCCCGGCCGCTGCAACGTGCTGCTGATCGCACCGCCGCTGGTGCTGAGTCAGAAGGAGGCGGACCAGATCGTCGAGACCGTAACGGCGGCAATGCGCAGGATCCTGCAGAAATAGCGGGCAAACGCCTGATCAGTTGGCGCCTCGCCAGATCTTGAAGACGCCAACGGTCAGCAGCGGGATCATGTAGATGACCAGGTAGCCCCACGCCATGTTGCCGTAACCCTTGGCAACCAGCGCCGTGATGCCGAAGCTGGCGAGGAACATGCTGATCACGAGCGTGGCGCCGCCGACGGCGGCGTGGACTTTCGGCGGGCACTTGCGGCCGCTGCGCTCCATGAGCCAGGCATCGAGTCGCTCGTTGACTCCCTGCAACAGCCCCGCGCAGGTCTGAATGATCATCGCGAACAGGACGATGATGTACAGGGTCATGAGCCAGGGATGCTGGAGTTTTCCAATCATCCAGTACGTCGGCAGCGTCTCTTGCAGCGACGCCGGATAGGCGGCCATGAACGTCAGGTGAAACACCAGCGCGGGAAAGGCGCCGGCAGTGCCGGCCGTGAAGCCGCTGACCAGGCATTCGCCGCGGCTATGAAGGTCCCTTGCGGAGTACAGCAGGACGGGAATGACGGCGGCGCTGTACAGCATCCACTGCGTGCCGCTGGCCAGCCAGTTGCCGGTCGAGGGCGCGTCACGGAAAGCGAGCCTGATGGACTCGTGAAACTCGATGAACGTCATTGCACAGAAGATCGTCAGCACGATCGTCAGCGCAATCATGCAGATCGACATGGACTCCTGCAGCATCGTCCTGCCGAAGTAGTTCAGCCCGACGACCGCGGCAAACAGCAATCCGACCCCGACCAGCGACGGGACGCCGAGCTGGTCGTTGAGGACGCTGGCCGCTGCCGAGCCATTCACCGCAAGGACGATCAACAGCGACACCAGGAACAGGATTTCGAAGGCGATCCAGCCCGGGCCAACCAGGGTCTTCAGGAATCCACGGTAGTCATAGTTGCGCGTCAACCTGGCCAGCTCAAAGCTCAGGGCCATGGTCAGTCCGAATCCCAGGGCTGCGACCGCCACCGCGAGGAGACCCCCGACTGGCCCCATGGAGCTGATGAACTGGGCGATCTCCCGCCCGGTTCCATACGCGCCCCCGAATATGACGCTCTGGAAAACCCCCGCAGGGATCAGCACGACGCGGATGAATCGAGAATTCATTTCACAGCCACCCTGATGCCGTGCCCGGTGTGGACCCTGGCTTGGACGACCGATGCTAGCAAGAATCCGGTCATGGGGATTGTGCCATTGTGCCAGCGATTTGCTATTCTGCGACACGCCCGATTTTGCGCAGAGCAGGTCGCGTCATGGAAGCCTCGGTACGCGCTCGAACGATGCAGGGGTTCAGCGACCTGGTCGCGCGACTGGGCGCGGACCCGAAGAAGGTCCTGGAACGCGCCGGGCTCCACGCCGCCGTCGTGAATCGGCCGGACGAATGGATTTCGTTCCGGTCGGTCGTCGTGGCGTACGAGCTGGCGGCGGCTGCCACGGGTTGTAGAAATTTTGGCCTGCGACTGTCTGACCATCGCGACCTGTCTTTCCTGGGACCGATTGTCCTGATCTTCAAATACTCGAGGGACCTGGAGCACGGCTTGTCGTCCTCCATGAATTACATGCGTGCTCACTCCACTGGCTATACGCCGGTGCTCGAAGTGGGGCGCACCACGGCGAGCTGGCAGATCCAGATGGAAGACAGGCTTCGCGGCCATGCCAACCAGTGGATGGAAGAATCGCTGCTGACGGCGATGAAAGTGCCGCGACTCTTCCTGGGCGAGAGTTATCTGCCCAAGGCGGTGTATTGCCGGCATGCGCCCGTCGAGGGCACCGATTACGAACGATCCTTCGGCGCGGTCATCAAGTTCCGGGCGCCTTTTGACGGGATCATCCTCAACCGCGAAGACCTGAGGTCGCCGAACCCGATCGACGACCAGCAGGTCCACGGCTTCCTGCTGGAATACCTGGATTCGCGCGTGCTGCGAGCGGACGAGGACCTTTCCGCGGCAGTCCGGTCGCTGCTGGCAAATCTCATCCCTACCGGCAAGTTCTCGGTCGACGTCCTGGCCGACCAGCTCGGGATGCACCGGCGCACGCTGCAGCGGCGGCTGAAAGTCTCGGGCCTGACCTACGCCGGGCTGCTGGATGAAGCGCGCGCGCGGATGGCGCGAAATCATCTGGCGAGCAGGAACCTGCCGCTGGGCAACCTTGCCTACATGCTCGGCTACGCGGACCAGAGCGCATTCAACCACGCGTTCCGACGCTGGTTCGGCATGACGCCAAGGACGTGGCGCAGGCAGACGTTGGAGTGAGCGGCGTGTGAGCACCTCGAGGCAGGGGGCATGCACGTCAAAACTAGTCACAAAAAATCAAAAATTCGTCATCCATGAGCAATTTATGAGCAGGCGATCGCAGTAGGATGGCGCGGTCCTCGGCCTGGGTACGGCGTCAACGCGTTCCCGTCGGAACGGACCAGCGGGGATACGGGGGGGTCACGGCAGCAATTCCGGCCGGCGTCCCAGTCGGTAACGGTCGTTTATCTCAGGATGTCGTCAATGAAATCATTCAACGTGTTGTGGCTTTCGTCGGGTCTGGTGGCGCTGCCAGTCGCGGCAGCGATCGCTCAGGAACCTCAGGAACAGGGGCGGCTCGAGGAGATCGTGGTCACTGCGCAGAAGCGCGAACAGTCCGCCCAGGACACGCCGGTCGCCGTCACCGTCCTGACGGGCGATTCGCTGGTGAAACTGGGTATCGAGAGCGGCAACGACGTTGCCCAGTACACGCCCGGCCTTGCCATTGCGCCGGTCCAGGGTGTCGGCAACGTCCCTAACATCTCGATCCGTGGCGTCGGCCTCAACGATTTCCGTGATTTCAACGAAAGTCCGTCCGCGGTCTATGTCGACGAAGTGTACAAGGGGGCCCTGGCCGGTCTCGACTTCGCCCTCTATGACCTGGAGCGTGTCGAAGTCCTCAAGGGCCCGCAAGGCACGATGTTCGGGCGCAACGCGACCGGCGGCCTCGTCAACTACCTGACACGGCGGCCCAGCGACACGCTGGAGGGATACGCGCGCCTGAGCGGCGGGTCCTACGGCGACATCAAGGTGGAAGCCGCGGTCGGCGGTCCCCTCAGCGACGCGGTGTCGGGGCGGCTGTCCGCCATCTACCACACCAACGACGGCGTCCGGCACAACGTCAATCCGGACGGCAAGGATGGCGACCAGATCGACCTCGCCGCGGCCCGTGGCCAGCTGGATTTCAAGCTCTCGGATGCGGGCTCGCTGCTGCTCTCGCTCGAGACCGGCAGGAACGACAATGCCGGCGGCAACCCGTATCGCTACGCACCGGCGCTGTTCGCCAACGGCAGCCCCGTGGTGCCAACGGAAATCGACAAGCCGAACCGCGACGTCGTCGTCGGTACCAGTGACCTGAACGACATCAACGTCAGCGGCGGTCTCAAGACCGACACCAAGTTCAATTCCGCCACGGCCCGTCTCGGTTGGGACTTCGGCGCGGTCGACCTGGTGTCCATCACCAACTACCAGGATTTCGACAAGCACCAGGTCCAGGATTGCGACAGTTCGCCTGCCGACTTCTGCTTCACCGACTACACGACCAAGGTCAAGCAGTTCAGTGAAGAAGTGCGGCTGCAGGGCGAGATCGACAAGCTGCTGTGGAATGCCGGCCTGTACTATTTCAACCTGAACAACAAGGGTGCGCAGAGTCTGTTCGGCCCGATCGCGGGCTTCTTCATCGCGCCTGGCACCGACTCGACCAGCACGACCTTCGATACCACGACCACGTCCTGGGCGGCGTTCGGCCAGCTCGAGTACCGCATCACCGACGACGTCGCACTGATCGGCGGCCTGCGCTACACGGACAACAAGACCGACATGACGCAGGTGTTCCTCAAGACGGTTCCCGAAGATGCGCTGGGCTTCACCGGTGGCGTGCCGTATCCGAAGGAGACGTTGAAGAAGAACAACGTGTCCTACACGGCGAAGGTCGCCTGGGACGTCAGCGACGCCACCATGGTGTACGCCGGCATCTCCAACTCGTTCAAGGGCGGCACGTTCAACTCGGGATTCGGGCCGGTCGATCCGAGCCTCTACTCGGTCAAGCCGGAAGACCTGACCAGTTTCGAGATCGGCTTCAAGTCGGAATCGGGCGACCGTCGCAACCGGTTGTCGGGTGCGGCCTTCTACTACGACTACAAGGACATGCAGGCCTTCCAGTTCGTGGGCCTGAACCAGCTGCTGTTCAATGCCGACGCAACCGTCAAGGGTGCGGAGCTTGAATGGACCGGCCTGCCGGTCGACGCGCTGGAGATTTCGGCCGGACTCGGTTACCTCGATACGACCGTGAAGAAGGTGGCGGACTCCAATGGCGTGGTCAAGGACCGCGAGATGGTGCTGGCGCCGGGGTTCAGCATGAATGCCATGGGGCGCTACACCTGGGACCTGTCCGGCGGCAGTGCGCTGGCGGCGCAGGTTGACGGGAATTACAACACCTCGGTGTATTTCGACAACATCAACGCGCCCGGCACGAAGCAGGGGTCTGTCGCCCTGTTCAACGCGCGACTGTCCTGGAACAGCACCGACGACCGTTATGAAGTGGCGGCTTACTGCAAGAACCTGACTGACGAAGTGCCGTTGAATTACGCCTTCGACCTGTCCGGCCAGCTGGGCTACGTCCAGCAGTCGTATCATCCGCCGCGGACTTACGGCGTTTCGGTCGGCGTGAAGTTCTGACCGGCACCGGGGTACTCGGCTCATGGCGTGATGCCGTGGGAAGTTGTCTGAACGCCGCCGTTGCTGCGATACAGTCGCAGCAACGGCGGTTTTTTGTTGACGGTCCCCGATCGGGGGCGCGGTCTAGTCTGCGCGGTTGAAGGTGACCATGGTTCCGCTTTACCCGAGCGCGGCCGCCACCGAGGCGGCCTTCGCACAGCATGTCGGGCCAGCGATGGCCAGGCTGATGAAGGCACTGGGCACCCGCATTCACTATGGCGCGCGCGAAGGCCCCCGCGTGCAGGACGCCTACACCGGCAGGTGGTACTGGGACTGTCATCGTAACGGCTCGGTATACAACCTCGGACACCGCAATCCGGAAGTCCTTGCCGCGCTCGGCGAGGCCATGCGCCAGCTGGAGGTCGGTAACCTGTTCCTGTGCTCGGGCCACAAGGCCGTGGCAGCGGAGAAGCTGGTCGCCAGCACGGATGGCCGGCTGACCGGCGTGACCTACGCGGCCAGTGGCTCCGAGGCCAACGAGGTGGCAATCCGGGCTGCCCGCGGCTTTACGCGGCGCCGCAAGCTCGTCTCCCTGCAGGGCAGCTACCACGGCAGCAGCTGTTTCTCGATGGCCGCAGGCGACAATGCCGGTGCGCACGAGCGGTACCTGCTGGGCTTCCCCGAATTCGTCAAGGTGCCTTACAACGACGTCGCTGCGCTGCGTGCGGCCGTGGACGACGAGACTTCGTGCGTGCTGCTCGAGGCGAGTCCCGCGCAGCTGGGATTCCCGGCGCCCGAACCCGGCTACTACGAGGCCGTGCGCAAGGTCTGCGACGACAAGGGAGCGGTCTTCATTGTCGACGAAGTCCAGACCGGGCTCGGCGGTTCGGGCAGCTTCTGGTTGTGGCAGCGGGAGGGCGTCGTCCCGGACATCGTGACGACCGCCAAGGGTCTCGGCGGCGGCATCGTTCCGAACGCCGCGCTGCTGATGGCGCCAGCGATCAAGGACTGGTTCCTCGACACCGAGTTCCCGCACATGTCCACCTTCGGCGGGAACGAACTCGGCTGCGTCGCCACCGCCACGGTCTGCGACATCACTTCCCGCCCGGCATTCCGTGCGAACGTGCAGCGGCTGATCGAGCAGTTCCGCGCAGGTTTCGCCGGTGCACCCTTCCGGGTCAACCAGGTGGGACTCTGCATGGGTCTGTTCTCGGCCACCATGGACTCGCACGAAATGACGCGCCGGCTGTTCGAGGCCGGGGTCCTGGTGCTGCCTGCGGAATACGAACGACGCGCCGTCGAATTTCGACCCGTCCTGATTCTGGACGAGAATCAGGCGGAGACCATCATCCGCACCGTGCGGGAAGTGCTGGGCTGACCGAGTCCGGGAGACCGGGGGGAACGACAATGCGGTTCATCAAGTCCACGATAATGGCCGGTTTCCTCATTCTCCTGCCGCTGCTGTTGCTCTGGCTGGCCCTGGGCCAGATCTTCCAGTTGCTGGTCGCCCTGGTCGATCCGATCGTACCGCTGTTCCCGCAGGAATTCTTCTCCGGGACGCACTTGCCCGGCATGCTCGCGGCGATACTGTTGTTCATCGCCGCGGCAATCGTCGGTCTCATTTCCCGGTCGGCAGTCGCCGGCCTGTTCGGCGCGGCGTTCGAGCGCGGGGTGCTGGCCAGGCTGCCGATGTACCCGATGCTCAAGTCGCTTTCCCAGAGCTTCCTGGACGTGAACTCGGCGAACTTCAGGCCGGCCCTGGTGATGGCCGAAGACGGCTCGGCGACACCCTGCTATGTGGTGGAGGAGTGCGCGGACGGGTCCGTGGCGGTGCTGCTGCCGTGGAGCCCGACCTCCTTTGCCGGAACGGTCAGGCTCGTGCCGAGGCACAGCCTGCGGCCGCTGCACTGCTCGCTGATGGAATTCTCCCGCGTCTTGAGCCTGATGGGCGTGGGCATGAGCGGCTGCATCCAGCAGGGGCCGTCAGAGCGGAGAACGGCCGCACCAGACCAGGTTTCGCCCTGAGCGGATTCAGCGAGTTCCTGAGGGAAAGGGCGGTCGCGGTGCGTCGTTACGGGCTCGACGCAGCGCGCGGCTGCGTGCGTCAGAAACGCCAGCCGTACTGGACCTTTATCGAATCGAGCTGGGTGTTTGAAACGTCGCCGCCGATGTCCAGCTGATAGATGCTGTAGTCGGCGCGGATGAACGAGTTGCCCATGAAGTCGTAGCGCAGCCCCAGGCTGCCGCCGTACGAAAAGTCAGTTTCCGAGAACGTCCGGGAGTAGTTGCCGCAGATGTATCCCCAATACGGGTGCCACCAGCAGCCGGTCACGGGCGGTCCCTTCGCGACATTCGAATCGAGATTCGTCCAGCCCAGCCCGAGTTCGACGAACGGCGTGAACGGGCCGTCCAGGAAGTTGTACGTCCCCTTGAAGCGGAAGTCGTACTGCGACAGCGTGTGGTCGACCCGTGCCGTGGTCCCCGAACCCTCCGCATCGGCGATGATCGCGGTGTAATCGGGGCGCAGGTAACTGAAGTCCCCGCCCAGCGCCAGCTTGTCCGTGATGTTGTAAGCCAGTCCGAACGTGAAGCCGAGATCGCTCTCCAGGTCGAGCGATGAACCACTCTTGCCAGCCGACTTCTGGCCGTACTGGTAGACGCCACCCAGGGAAAACTCCCAGGTGTTGGCCCGGCTGCCGCTGGCGCCGAAACTCTGGGCAAACGACATCCCGGGTACTGCCACGAGCAGGAGCATCGCTAGCGTGGTCGCGCGCATTTCTCGTCCCTTGAACATATGAAGTCACCTGAACACATGAAGTTACCCGAAGACATGAAGTTACCGTCGAAGTTCCACCACGGCAGGGCGGTGTTTCTGCCGCTCCCGGGCCTACTTCGAGGTGCTCGCCTGGGCGGTTGCACGCGCGGCCAGTTCTTCCTTGAGGATCGGTGCGCCCAGCGACAGGGTGTGGATGCCGATCGCGCTGACCAGCTGCAGCACCGCCATGATCTGCTCCTTGGTGGCGCCCAGCGCGAGCGCCTGGCGGATATGACGACGGACGCCCGGCGCATACATGTGGGTGCAGGAGGCATTGACTGCGATGAAGACGAGCTCGACCGTCACCCTGTCGAGCGCGCCGGAACGCATGGGCAGTGAGCCCATGTCGATGAATTTCTCCGTCCACAACGGATCCAGCTCGGCAAAGTCGTCCCAGACGTCGTTCCAAGCGCCTGTCTTGCGCAGATGATCTGAAATCGGTGTGTTGCTCATGACTGTCCTCCTCGTCGCAATTGCGCAAATACTAGCCGTTCATCTGCCGCGGGAATTGTCGCAGCAGGACAAGAAATAGATCTTTAGCGACAATCCAGTGGAACCAGCCGGGCGGCGCGTACCGGCAAGCCGGGCAGGCTGGCGCCGCCGGCAAGGCCGGTTGCGTCAGGCGTCGATCCTGTCCAGGAGTTGGGGAGAGTCAGAGTCTGCGGCACGCGCGCTTCAGTTGTGCGCGCAGCCATCGGTGCGCCCCGTGATCCTCGCGGCTGTGGTGCCACACCATGTAGATCGGGACGGGTCGGACCTCCAGCGGCAATGGCGCAATGGCCAGGCCGAATTTTTCAGCGTACAACTCGGCGATCCGGCGCGGCGCGACGCCGATCAGCTGCGAGCCGGACAGCACGGCCGGCAATGCCAGCCAGTTGTTGATGGTGACGCGGACATCCCAGCGCTTGCCCATGGTGGCCATGAGGAAACCGATGTCGTCGATGCGCGCGTCGCCCTCGCGTGCGGTACGGCCGACCTGCCCGCTGGCCGCAAATTCCTCGAGCGAAATGCTCGCCTTCGGCGCGTCCGGATCCGCGTTCATGAGGACGACCCGCGTTTCCAGGAACAGCACTTCGCACCGGAACTCCGGTGCCGCCAGGGGAACGTAATCGATCAGCAGGTCGATGTCGCCGAACCGCAGCGGCTTCTCCAGGTCGGAGGAAAGTCCCGTCGTCGCCCTGATCGTGGTGCCGGGAGCGTTGCGTTCGATTGTCGCCAGGAGCTTCGGGAGAATGACGACTTCGTAATAATCCATCCCCGCAATCGAAAACGACTGGATTCTGCCGGCCCGCAGTCCCGGCGTCGTGTCCAGCCCCATCTCGAGGAGACTGAGCGCCTGGCGCACGATCGGCGCCAGCTCCACGGCAACGGGCGTGGGGTGAATGCCGCGTCCGTCACGCACAAACAGGTCGTCCTTGGCGACGCGGCGCAACCGGTTGAGCGCGTTGCTCATCGCCGGTTGACTCATGCACATGCGGGCCGCCGCACGGGTGAGATTGCCCTCGGTAAAGATCGCGTCAAAGACGGCGAGGAGGTTCAGGTCCAGTCTGTTCGGGCGCATGCCGGCAGTTTTGCACGGACCGGTTGCTTTCAGGGTCCTGGCGTGTACCAGATGGGCGAGGTGTAGGCGCGCTCCTGCACGTCCACCGGTGCGCCGTGCGGAATCTTCACGCCGAACACCTTCGCATCATAGGTCGTCCAGCGCGGGGTCGGAATCTCGATGACGCGCACGTAGTAGAACGCGCGCTGGCCGGGGTCGAAGTTGCCGTCGGTCCAGAACACCTGCAGAAAGGGTGCGCCAATGGCGTTGGTATAGCTCGCATCGGCCACGTTGACGGTGCTGCCGACTGGCGGCACGTCACCGTCACTGCCCGGCTTGCGATTGCCCGACCAGGCGACGTCGTAGACCTGCTCCCGGGCGGTGCCATCGGCTGCAAGCCAGCCCTTGATCACCTGCACGCGATCGAGGTTGGCGCCTTCCGGATCGCGCAGCGCGCGGATCAGGAAGCCGGGCCTGGCGCCGGCC
>Ga0224505_10002300_pt1 | contig 11317 bp, 10 predicted proteins | sample SF_Jan12_sed_USG_FD_169102 | JGI IMG/M metagenome (GOLD analysis project Ga0224505, IMG submission 169102) | Sediment microbial communities from San Francisco Bay, California, United States - SF_Jan12_sed_USGS_4_1 | ecosystem: Environmental > Aquatic > Marine > Sediment | place: USA: California...
CAGCCATTTGCCCATGAACTCGAACCTGATCTTTGTATAAAAACCGCCTGCATCCGCGGGCACTGACTGTAATCTGACTGATATCTCGCTTTTTATTTCTTCAGACAGATATTCGTCGGCATCAAGGAAAATGACCCAGTCATTGTTTATTGGGAGGTTTTTTAATGCCCAGTTCCTCTGGGCAGTGTAACCTTTGAATTCATTCTCATAGACCGCCGCGCCGTAAGACCTCGCTATATCTGCAGTGCGGTCGGTGCTGAACGAGTCCACAACAAATACCTGGCTGGCCCAGTTCACGACGCTTTTCAGTGCAGTCGGAAGCGTAATCTCCTCGTTCAGGGTCAGTATTATGACGGATACGGGACAAAGGTTCAGCATAGGATGTTTCCGGCGGTATTTGAAGGTATCAGTTTTTCCAGTTCGGATACAAAGTGCCTCGCTATGGATTCAGGCGAAAATGTTCTCGCAGCGAACTGTCTAATAATGGCAGTGTCCCCGCATATCCCGGACCGCTGTTCTTCGAATTTCCTGATCGATTCATACACCGAGTCAGCGGTCCTTTCGGCAGTAAAGGTGAATGGCTGGTCCTTGATGAATTCCCTTACGCCCATGTCCTTTGAGACCATGACCGGCAGTCCGCAGAGCATTGCCTCAACAACGACCATGCAAAAGTTCTCGCTTTCACTGACAAGGGCAAACAGGTCTGAGGATGAGAGCGCGCTGTTCAGCTCATCTCCGTGCAGGAAGCCGGTCCAGATGATCCGGTCAGCGACTCCCAGTTTTTCAGCATAACGCTTCCATTCAGGGCCCTTCCCGGAGTCGTGGGCTCCTGCGAAGATCAAATACCAGTTATCTGTTTTTGCTATTGCGCCGATCAGGAGATCTATCCGCTTCATCCAGTCGGGACGCGCCACAGATATTAAGACAGGGGCATCATTCGGTATCCTGTGTTTCTTTCGGAATGTTTCTCGATTTTCGGGTAAGGCATAATATTTTTCAGGGTCGACAGCGGTCGGGAGGATCAGGGGGGTAAGGCCTTCCAGCCATGACCCGGCATCGGTCCTTTCCTTTTCGCAGGTCACCCGGATGGCCGCCGCTCTCATTAAGGCTCTGCGTATAAAAAGCTCCCGGAAGAGCTTTTTTTTGAAATATGATTTGCGTCTTGAATGCTCCGAGAACCCGCCGTGTATGCCGGCGATTATTGGAACGTTCATTCTGTGGCATACTGCTGCCGCCCTGATACCTGTCCACATGAACCAGGCCGCGATATAGACAACATCAAAGTCCCTGGCGGTATGCCGGAGCTTTTTGATGAGGCCGCTTGAATAAAAGAGGTTTTTGGGGCCGAACGTTGACCTGAAATAAAATACTTTGACGCCTCCCAGGTCGACCGGCCGGTCCGGCTGCACATCGAGCGGTTCATCGGCCCCGCTTGCATTGGTTGTATAGACAGTGACCGATATACCCTGCCTTGCAAGGGCCCTGCAAAGGGTCGAGAGGAAGCTGAGCACCCCTCCGCCGGCCTTCCAGGCAGGTTCATATAAAGGAGTTATGAACAGGATCTTCATTTGCTGGATCTTTTTATGTGTAGGTGATGATTTATTATTTACAAGTGACATACTATCTTTGCCGGATATGATGCTACATAATGCTGGAGCTGAGACGTCAGGGTTTGATCCACATGGCCGTGTCAGTAACTCCATCCGTTGTCCAGTGGCACTTCCAGTGCCGGACTTTTTCAAAAACTTTTGCCCATTCAGGTTTTATTTCCGTAACAGAATCCGGGGCATAGCCGTATGGTGACGGCATGTACCAATTGATGTTGTCGATGATCAGCAGCCCGCCTGTCTTCAGGAGAGGAATGCTCAATTCGGTTGTTATATGCCTGGTAACGGCACCATCTATCAGAACAAAGTCCAATGAATCTTCAGGGATATCTGTTATTTGCTCCGACATATGCGCGAAGGTATCACCAGCAGTTATCCTTATTTGTATATTATGCAGACCGTTTCCGGCAATCTTATTATTAACTGTCTTGTACCACTTGCCGTCTGTTTCTACAGAGATTAACGACTTGACCCTTTTGCCGAACCATATGGTGCTTCGGCCGCTGCCCCATTCCAATCCGGAGTCTGAAGGCCGCAGGTGTTTTTCAAGATATGCTATGCTGTCCTTCGTGAGCCATGGATCATCCTTGTACAGTTGATGATGTATGGCCACCTTGATACGGTTCAATAAATATCGGGGAGTCCATATTTTAAAGTTCATGCTGTTATTTCAGGTTATAATCTGTTTTTAATGGTGTATAAACAGCGCAAGCCTTGCATAGTTCGGGCATTTTACCGTTGCGGAAATCGGACAGTAATTCATTTATCTTATCCGCATTGTTCTTCATAAGCGCGGCTATGTTATCGAAATCCCAGATATTGCCGATCAGGAAAGGGTCCTCACTGGTTCCAATGCTATGGTCATACTTGCAGTTGCAAACACGTACATCGCCGTTGACGGTGATGCCGTAATTAAGCAGATTACTGCAAAGGAAAGGCTTCTTGAGTGGATATAATGATTTGAGCGGATTTATATCAAGCTTCATCCCATTGACCAGATCAGTTTTTTTTATGGCCCCGCCCCAAGTGTCAAACACCTTTATCGGATCGCAAATGGCAATCCTTTCGTTTAGATGTCCGGCGACAAATCTTCTGAAGAATTCGCTCTCATATATTTCATCCCTTGCAAGGTATGTCCGCGGTAAAAAAAGTATCTGCATTTTTGAGTTTGTCTTTCTGTGCGTTTCAAGGAGGACCGTTACCGACTCTTGGAACTCCTCGTATCTGTTCACCCCGAATACTTTTCTAAATGGATCACGTTCAAAGCCGGGAAAGGAAATTCTCAGAATGTCGAGTCCCGAATTTAATAGTTTTTCAATATTAAATTTATGCAATGCGATGCCGTTAGTATGTGTTTCTATGTTCTTGAAACCTATATCTTTGGCGGCGCAGATAATGTCTACTGCATTTTTATGAGTAAATACCTCACCGAAAGAAGAAAACCCGATCCCTTCATATCCGGAATTCCTGCAAGAATGTGCGATCTTTGTGAAATCCTCAATGGACATAAAAGACTGTTTCCGGGTTGAGAGCCTATGGATGCAGAAAATACATTTTGAGTTGCATACGTTTGATATCTCGACAGCTATCCATTTGTCAGGGGGGTATTCGACATTGTCAGGGCCGATGGGAAAGAACAGGTTCCTGATAGATTTTGATATGACTCTTAAAGGTTGTGTGTATATCATTGCTGAAGTATGAAGTGCGGGTAGGGCCCGGCCATCCGGTCTGTTCCAAATGATAATATTGGTCAGCTCCTGGACATTATAATGATGAACTCATGCGCCATTCCCGTAATGATCTCATCAATTGAAAAAATAAACCTTGCGATCTGGGCTATTGAACGCAATGGTCCTCTAGCGGCCGGAGGCAGCGCTCTGGTGATCTTTCTGATACCTTTGGGTGCGGTCTTTACAGCATAGGCTTGCACAGTCCCGGTTTCCAAATAAGGACTGTTGGGTATGCATTTGTTTTTCCCTGATACTTTGGCCCTGCCTTTCCCCTCTGATCTGGGCAAGTATTTCAGACATACCAACTCAAAGCCTCTGTCCTCAAATAACCGTATGAGTTGATAGGGCCTGAAGTAGTTCAGGTGTTCCCTGTCAACAGAAAGCCCATAGGCATTCTCGCCGTATAATGCAATAGCGTTACCGTTAGGCGTCTGAATCGCCAGCTTCCCTTCCGGCCCGACAAGGTTCGCAAGATTATCAATTGCTTTCAGGGGCTCTTTTACATGTTCGATTACATCCAGACAGGTTACCCAGTCATAACGCTTTACCGGATTCTTTAGTTCTTCAATGGAATTATTATACACTTCAAAGCCTTCGGCAATAAGATGCTCAACAAGATTTTCGGATACTTCTGTTCCTGACACCCTGTAGCCCTTTTGTGAGCATTTCCTAATAAAGGTCCCGGAACCACACCCGACATCAAGAACTCTTAGCCCTTTCCTTGGATCATATCTTTCAAGCAGCCTTAAGGCGGGATTGTCCATCAGGGCGTTTCCATAATCTTTTGCCTCAGCCAGTCCGCTTTGTTTGTACCAGGATACGATCTCCTGATCCGCGGGCTGCGGCCACAATGACAGATGTGCACACCTGTCGCATTCGGCAATGGTTCCGCCGACCCTTCGGAGTATCGTTTTAGCAAAATGGGTGTTTTTGCAAAATGGGCATTCAAATTCATCAATAACTGTCTTGTACATGGTTGCGTATGAGAACCTGTTATTTTAAAAAAGGAGTAATGGAACTTTTGACCTTTTCTGCAAGTATCATGTTACCCTTCTTATTGAGATGCCCCCATTTTGCGATAAGTATATCGTTGTCAAGTGTAACGTCTGGTGTCATATCTATTATTTCCAGTTCTCTATCCTTCTTTAGTATGTCCTGGATGAAATCCAGAGATATGGCCTTGGCCACGGAAGGGCCTGACCGATCAAGATAATAGCGGCCGTATGGCAGAAGGACCAGCAGGGGCCTTCCGCCCCTGCTTTTCACTTTCTGGATGCCTTCTGTTACCAGCTCAATAGTCTTGCCCCATGTTGCTGTCTCCCTTTTTGAACGCAAATACTGATCCGGTGTTCTGAAGAAAAACGGGACATCGGCTGAATCCCTGTAACGGTTCAATATATAGGAGGCTGCTGCCCAGGTAATAGGGGACCTGCTGCAAATCGATCGCGCTATTCTTTTAACGGCCGGATAGTGTGCCGGTTCGTGTTCGTTTCTGATCATCTCACTCTGGTTTTTCCTGATGTCATCAAATGTGAACGATACAAAGTCATTGCCTGCAAAAAAGACATACACTACTATGTCATTCTTCAGATCTGATGGAAGCAGCTTGTCGATCACATAATTGTAATGGTATGGAGTATAACCCGGGACGCCGAAATTCTCAAAAACAACGTTGAAGCGGCCTGATATGTCCCTGGCGAGTATGTTCAGCCAGACATCGTTGTCATCAACAGCCTGTGCAAAGGCAAATGAATCACCTACCGCGTAAACCTTTTGCGGGCCGGATGATCTTGCCTGCCCAGGCAGAGACCGCCGCGAGTCCCTTATGCTGACGTGCCATGTCCCTTCCGAAGTAGTGACAATCCCGTCATAATTTTTCTTCAGTTTCCACCCAAGCTCATTGCTTGGTTCGTATATCTGGATCAATGGGCTGTAGGTCGGAAAGCCGGCGTACAGCAACAGCTGGTCCAGCAGTATAAAGCTGATCACCGTGCTGAAAAAAAGCAGGAAGAGATTTTTTAGCACGGATTCACCGGCCGGCCTTTGCGGCGATTCTGTTTTTCAGGAGACTGCCGGTCATGTCGAAGATCGTTTCAGCCCATTTCTCCGGCGTATATTCGCGGATTAATTGTCTTGAAGTCTCGCCCATCCTGCACAGATCTGTTCTGCCCGATGACATCAGGAGCATTAATTCGGAAAGCTGCTCAACGTCATACGGGTCAAAGCTGTAGCCGTTCACTCCCGCGTGACAAAGTTCGGGAACGCAGCCGCAATTGCTGCTCACCAGGACAGGCAGTCCGGATGCCATGGCCTCATTAACAACCAGTCCCCACGGTTCTGATATGCTTGGCAGAATAAAGCATGAGGCTCCCTGATAAAGTGACGGAAGTTCATTATACCGGGCCCAGCCATGCCAGCGTATAAAAGCAGAGATGTTTTCAGGCACGCTTTTTTTCAATACATGTTCTGCCGGGCCTGTGCCGGCAACTACCAGTCCCCAACGTCCGCCTTTAAGGCGATATGATTCAAAAGCAGACAGAAGCCGTGAAATGTTTTTCTCCGGGGAAAGTCGGGCTACAGTAATAAAATATGTGCTCGGGAAATTGTCCGGAGGCTGCCATGATTTATTTACTGTAAGGAAATGACTATTATCTACTACATCAACCCCCTTCCATATAAGGTTTTCAGGTATGCCAAGTGATGTTGCGTATGAGGCGGAGCGTGTGCCCGCAACGAATGCTCCATCAAATAATCTGCCGATAACTAACTTTTTTGCTGACTCCTTCCACCGGCGGCGCTGATGATCATTTGAGGTCGAGTCACTGTGTAGAATGGTCGGCACGCCGCGTTTCTTTGCTGCCAGGGCGGCATATATTATAGTCCATGCCTTATAACCCATGAACATGATCACATCAGGCATTTCTTTTTCAAAAAACATTTTGATGCTGGCTCCATTCTCAAGACATATGATCCTGCAGGGAGGAGGACCCTGGTCGGAAGACCATGGCCTGTATAACTCTTTTCCGGGACATTGGACATAAGTGAAGCCGGGCAACAGGTCGGTCAATGCGCGGAACCTGGCAAAGTGGTAAGGCCCGAGGTTCGATAGGCCGATCATCAGTACTTTCATGGATGTTTTTCGTTCAGACCGTGTCGTGCATTTTCCCAGACATTCTCCATGCTCATGCCATAATAACGATAAGTAGCCAGCAAGGATTTAAGATATCCGCCTGTAAGTAACCGGTATATTCTGAATAGCATAGTTCGCATTTCCAGGCGTAGCTCTGAAGTTCCCAGCGATTCAATGAATTGCTTCTTTTCAGGGATGAATTTATCTGCTGATAAGGAGCTTTTGGAGCCTTCATGCCATCTGAAAAAACCGATCATATCATTCATGACGACTGTAGCAGGATTGTGCTGTATTAAACGAAACATCAGATTGCCGTCCATGCGCATATGTATATCATGGTCTATCCCGCCTGTATGATGATAGGCGTCGGCATCAAAAAATGAGCTTTGCTGTCCAACGCCAATGATCCCGTAACGGCTGAATATCCCGATCTGGGCTGTTGGGATAGAGCATTTCCTGATACCCTTATTGCCTTTTTTCCCTATTGCTGTTCCACCTGAATAAATGCTGGCGCCTGGTTTCATGGCATATGCTTCACCAATCCTTTGAAGCGCCCCGGGGAAATATACATCGTCTGAGTTAAGCCATCCCAGAAGATTTCCGGTAGCTCTGCTGAATCCCTTATGAATAGCATCTGACTGGCCATCATCCTTTTCGCTTACCCACCAGTCAATATGGTCTTCATATTCACGAATGATGTCAATGCTGTTATCCGTGCTTCCTCCGTCTACAATGAAATATTCGAGGTCAGGATAGTTCTGGTTAAGGACCGATTCTATTGTCTCTTTCAGGAATTCACCCTGGTTATATGAGGGTGTTACTATTGAAATCCTTGGCAGCTTCATAAATGTAATTTTTGTCCACTCAACTATTTGCCCTATATATAAGCACAGTGCGCAAAATCGATGTTTGTTTCATAAATTCCTTGTCCGTTCCCATAAGCCTTGCCTGCCGCCATGCAGCACCAAAGATTATCCCTTCTGTTGCGTGCTGGGCCAGAAAACTGTCACTCATAAGGAAACAGATCCAGGAGGCGATCATTGTTGTGCCTGCCAGCAGGCCGAAATATTTTATCTCATAAGAGTTATGACGCCAAAGTTTTCTGCAAGCCGTAACAACAGTAAATGGTAAATATATAGAATATATTGCAAAGCCGACCAATCCCAGTTGGGCCAATGTAGTAACGTGGCCGAGATGTCCCCAGGCAATGTGGTCATTGGGGGCATGTAAAGGCATGAAATAGGCTAATCCACGCCCTAGTATGAGCGTGCCGCTGCTCCACGCATCTATCTCTCTTTCCAGGGCTGAGATACGTGTTATTGTTGTTAAATATCTGATGTCCGGGTCACTGAAGGTTTCCAGTCTCTCGGTGATAATATTGATTGGATCTATTTCCCTTGTTATATGAGGCAATAAAAACATTGCAGAGGCCGTTATTACAATAAACATCAAGGGAATTAAAATTGTTCTGATGTTTTTCATTCTGTTTTTGAAAAGCAGGAAACTTGCCGGCAGCGCTGCAATGGAGGAAATCCAGATGGAACGTGTCTGATTAAGCACCACGCTGATGGCGAAAAGTATCCCTGCTCCAAACAGCAATTTGCGGTCAATGCCTCGGAATTTTGGCAGCCACACAAGACTGGCGAGTAAAAACCAGATGCCGGGACTTCTATATGCAATGGTTCGAAACTCTCCAACATTATTAATGCTGAACCGGGAGTGTTCAATGGCAGATCTAACAAAAACGATATGTTCTACTGCTGATACTATGGAGCCTAAGAACAGGGCAAGCAGCAAATACCTCACCTTTTTGTTGTTATCAACCATGGTTGCGGCAATAATAAAATAAACCGGCAGGTTTATTGCCCACCGGAGCGCCCGGAGCGTCTCATATGTCCCGCCCATTACAAACCATGACTGAACAAAGCCGATCAAGAGAACCGCGATTATCCATTTTGTGATATCAGGAACCTGAATTTTTTTTATTTGAAATAAAATATAAGGGGAGATGCCAGCCAGAGCGACTAAAAGGCAGGCATCATGTGCATTAAAATATGGGCCTAATAGATCTGTGCGGGTAAAAGTAAAGGCTTTGGAGTTGGCGGCAGCAAGTATAAATGTGACCAGGAGAAAAGCCCTGAACGGTCTTGTGAGAGCCAGCGGGATGCCGAACAATAAGATCAGATAAAGTATAAAGCCTGGATATCCGGTTGCTTCCATGTAGAGTATGTATGGTCTTTCTTATCGGGTGTTTTTGCCCAATAGATCAGAGACAAGCCACCCGGCCATGCGTTTCCTCATCGGGTGGATCCAGAGGAGTATGAAAATAATTGCTCCAAATAAAAAGGTAAATATACCGTTTACAGTCAATGGACAGTAATTCCACTCTTTTAATGAGAAAATATGAGCTACTAATATACCTGCTGTGCATGTTATTACAATCGGTCTGCTTGCCTCTGGCAGCAGGTCTGCCAAAGGGATGTTGTTCTTTACGTGATAGGGGATGTAGATCAGTGAACTGCCTAAAGCCAGGGCAAGCACCCAGGCGCTTATCACTCCCGGACCGTTGTAAAGTGCTCCCAATATAATTCCCAGGCAGATGTTCAATATTCCAATAGTAATATTCGCAGCAACATTCCAGAACAGTTTCCCTGTGCCTAAATTTGCAAAATATGCAGGGATAGCCAATGTATTAAAAGCCCAGCCGATCGATACCCATGTTAAAGTAATTATAAAAAAATCTTCATGGGCGCCTAACCATAATTTTGAGATAACAGGCGCGCCGACTATCAATATGGAATATGCAGGCAGAGACAGATAGAAGAACAGCTGATAGGAGGTTAAATATACCGGTCTGATCTTTTCCGGCTCTTTTTCCTGCAGTTCCGCGATCGCGGGTACTAATACCTGGTTGGCAGTGCCGATAACGGCGCGAACCTGTTGGATAAGTTTACTTGCCATTTCATAGAAGCCGACCATATGCAGTCCGCCGAACCTGCTCAATAAAAATTTAGTGATCGGATCATTAAGCATATTGGCTGCGGATATTATCTGGAAATTGAAACCGTATCTGATTATTTCCCTGAATATCCCCTTGTTCCATTTCCGGGGAATGACCGGGAGAACTCCGAGATGCCTTTTTAGCAGCAGCCAGCTGCCAAGCAGCACTGCAAGGTTTTGAAGTACGGTGGCATAAGCAACTCCTTTGAGCCCGTATCTCGGGGCCATGATAAAACATAATAAAAGGTTGAGAACTGCCCCGCCTGTTATAAGAAGGCTTCGTATATCAATACGCTGGTATCCGTCAAGTCCCGCCTGCAGCACGCTGCTGATCATCATCAGCCATAAGGACAGGAGGGAATATGGCAGAACAGCAAGTGCCAGATGAAGCGATTCTCCGGGTATGACCATCCCGAGCAGCCACCTGGAAACCGGGTATATTATTGTTAGAACGAGGGCTGCCGAGGCGGATATGGAGATGGCCGCGGTCTGGATCACTGCGGATACCTTTTCCCTGTCATCCCGGGCGGCATATCCTGCAACGAACTTTACAACACTGCCTGAAAGTCCAAGGCTTGCGATCTGGGTTATTGATGCTGTTGCGATAACAAGCGACCATATGCCTACCTGCTCAATGCCGAGAGTAGTGAGCAGAAACCTGTAGAGAAAGAAAAGTATCGCACTTACTGCAATGATCTGGGCGATAGACATGACTGCGTTTATCAGTATCTTCCGTCTTTGCATATTTATCGTATTAACTCTTATCGTTTATAAATAAAAGATTGGCGTGTCCGTAGGACTCTTTTATATTATGAGGGACAATATTATGGTTGCAGATCTCATATGGGGCATAGCCCATTTGCTGCAAAAACAGTATGGTCTCTTTTGATCTTTGACATTCCTTGATTGAGAGATCTCCGACTTCCAGAATTATATGTGGTTTATGAAGCCACAACGTCTGCGTCAGACCCTCCAGGATATGGATTTCTGAAGATTCTGCGTCTATTTTGATCATGTCAATTTTTTTGAATTCTTCTTTATCTATTATGCTATCGATCTTTTTTGCCGCTACTGTAAGCTCTTTTATTGCCGTCACTGCTTTGTCCATTCTTATCGTGGTTATTGAATTATATGCAGAATATTTCAGGCCAAAATCATAGAACTTTAAAGCGGTATCCTCATTGTAAGCGGCAATGTTGTAAGCTTTTATATTAGGCCAGCTGGAGTGGTCAGCTATATTTTTCTGCAGTTGATTGAAAGTTCCTGCCAGCGGCTCAAAGGCAAAGACCCTGCCCGCCTTTCCTGCCAGATGACTCCCGAGAAGTGTGAAAAAGCCGAAATGAGCACCTATGTCCATAAATGTCATACCTTCTTTGAGATAGGTGAGCATAAACAGACATACATCTTCTTCGAAATAACCATACCTCCATATATTTACAGACACTAATTCAGGAAACATTATGCTCATGTTTCCATCCCAGAAAGTCCTCGTTTCAATTTTTCTGCTTATCCCGCAAGTCCTCAGAAGCCCGGGATACAACATTTTCCAAGGATGTAATATGAAACGGAATAAACGATTTTTTCTGGCCGTTCTTACTGCCTTGAATAGTTCAAGTTTAAGCTCCTTTGAGGTATTGTGCATGTTCAACAAAAAGAAAAAACGGAGTATTACTGTAATGTTTTCCCCACTGCTCCGCCGTCTCAGTCACATGACTGTATCCGTGAGCAGCAGGCTTATTCAGGGGCCCTGATGAAAAATGCCGTCCCCCATTTGTCACTCGTGCGGTCCGGTCAGCGGCGGTCCATGCAAGTATGCTTCATCAGGTCATCCCGTGATTGATTCGTTATTG